>WOYI010491222.1_pt1 | contig 15457 bp, 18 predicted proteins | sample 6423411 | NCBI WGS metagenome assembly WOYI01 (sample SAMN13441803, study PRJNA592873) | oil field metagenome | biome: oil field; feature: oil-well bore; material: oil-contaminated soil; isolation source: oil-contaminated soil from oil-well borehole | place: Germany: Wietze | collected 2016-10-18 ...
GGGATAAAAAAAGAATTTATCAAAATAAGAAAGGGAAATATGAAAAGTTACAAGAAACTTTTACAAACTTTTACATTATCTCATTAATCAATTCTGCATTGAGTATAGAAGCACCAGCCGCTCCCCTGATGGTGTTATGTCCTACCAGAACATATTTAAGGCTGTTTTTGAATGCTTCGTCTTTACGGATCCTTCCCACAGTAACTGCCATCCCCTTTTCGGCGTTTCTATCCATACGTGGTTGGGGTCTGTTATCTTCTTCTCTGATTATGATTGGTGGTTGTGGTGCAGAGAAGAGGTCCAGTTTCTGGGGAAGTCCCTGGAATTTCTGTAGGGATTTTTTCACATCATCCACTACAAAATCGTCGGCAAACTCGATGAACACTGCCTCGGTATGCCCGTCCAGGACAGCGACCCGGTGGCAGGAGGTGCTTACACCGAAGGTAGCGGGAATCAAGACTCCATCTTCCAGGTCTCCCAGGAGCTCCAGGGTTTCGGTTTCCATCTTCTCCTCCTCGCCGCCGATGAAGGGCACCAAGTTATCCACGATGGCCATGGAGGGTACACCGTCATAGCCTGCACCTGATACGGCCTGCATGGTGGAGACGTAAATCCTTTCAATGTCAAATTCATCGTATAAAGGTTTAAGGGTCATGGTGAGGGCGATGGTGGAACAGTTGGGATTGGTCACGATGAATCCGTCCCATCCCCGGTTTTTCTGCTGGATTTCCACTAGTTCCAGGTGCTCCGGGTTCACCTCGGGGATGACCAGGGGCACATCCGATTCCATACGCATGGCAGCCGCATTGGAGGCCACTTTCATACCGGCCTCTGCAAATCTGGGCTCCACATTTAAAGCTATATCTGCAGGCAATGCAGAAAATACAATCTCAACATCCTTTACCTCAGCAGGGTCAGTGTCCACTACTTTGATGTCCCTGGCGACTTCTGGAATTTTACTGTCCAGATACCAGGTCACGGCGTCTTCATATCTTTTTCCTGCGGATCTCTTTGAGGCGGTAAGTGCAGTTATCTCGAAATTGGGGTGATCCCCCAATAATTCAATAAAACGCTGACCTACCATTCCGGTTGCTCCAAGTACTCCTACATTTACCATTTTACTCTCTCCTACTATTTTCTAATTTCTCCATTTTTTTGTAGAGCCATTCTAATGTTACCGTTATATTCTTTAGTATAAGCATTTATAATTTCTATATCTTTTCCTACTTTTAATTGATACTTTGGAGTATCTTCCCATAATTCAAAAACTATTTTGCCACTTTCATCCTGAAGTTCTATCAAAGTAAGATATTTTGCACCGTATTTAGTTTCTAACTTAAAGGGGTTATTAATATTAGTTACTACGGCGTTAAGAGAAATATATTTTAATCCAGGTTTTAAATTAGATATCTTTGATTTTTTACTGGTAAATTGTTCTTTAATTTTTGTTTTAAATGAAGAATTGAGAGTTACCTGAAATTCATCCAAATAGTCTGTGTGAATATTTCCCCTTATAAATACTTCATCTCCAATTTTTTTATTTTTAAAGGTATATCCGTCATTTGATATACTTATAGTGATATCTTTTCTATTTTTACCTGTAATATACACTTTATTTTTGTCTAAATATGCTATTATTCCTTTGAATGAAATTTCATCATTTTCTACATAAATTGCTTCTTGTTTCGCGATTTTCCAGAAATCATTTTTATATTTTTGGAAAATCCCAGAAAGATTATAAGACTTGCAGGAGACTACGTATTTACTGTTTTTGTAGTCTTTAGAACCTTCATGATGCCAAATTTTGCTAAAAAATTCAGAAGCTTCTTCAACTGCTTGTTTATCCGTAGTGTAAATATTAGATTCTATCTGAGGAATACCTTCATAATCTCTAGATGATCCCAGCCCACTTCCAGTAAGATTAGAAGAGCCGGCTATTAATTCATTCCCATCGATAATTATCATTTTAGAATGAATATTGTTGTTATATTTTACGAACATCTGTCCGTTTAAAATGTCCATCCATTTTTCTATATCATCGAGTTGTTGAATACGGTTAAAAACATCTTCTTTTAAGAGTTTAGTGATTAAATAAAGTTCTAAATCAGGGTTGTTGGTTAATGCATTTTCTAAAGGGATAACCAATTCTTCACCAAGAGTTATCCAGGGACAAACAATGAATATGTGGCTTTGAGCGTTGCTTAACATCTCATTTATCTTTCTGAGAAAGGAACGGTCCTCCTTTAAGAATGTTGGATAAAATTCGGTTACCGCATTTTTGTTGTCAAACAACATAAGTTACCTCAAGAAGTTAGAATAAAGTTATTTCAAACCTAAAACATCACCCATATCACTTATCTTTCCCTTAGGGGCGGTTGGAATGTATCTTATCGCCTTGATTACCCCGTTTACAAAGGCTTGTCTGCTGCTTGCCCGGTGGATGATCTCCAGTCGTTCCCCGTCACCGGCAAACAGGACGGTGTGGTCGCCTACGATGTCCCCTCCACGCACGGCGTGCATACCTATCTCATCAGGGGTTCTCTCACCGATCTGGCCTTTTCTTCCATAAACTCCTACTTCACAGGTGTCTCTTCCCAGTTGGTGGGCTATGATCTCATAGGCCTGGACGGCTGTCCCGGAGGGGGCGTCTTGCTTGTGTTTATGGTGGGCTTCGATGATCTCCACATCGAAATCGGACAGGATGGGGGCCAGATCCTTTAATACTTTAAAGAACACGTTTACTCCCACAGCCATGTTGGGGGCTATGACTGCTTTTATTTTATTTTCCTCTATGACCTTGTTTATCCCGTTGAGTTGTTCGTCTGAAAAGCCGGTGGTTCCCACCACCAGGTTAACCCCGCATTCTGAGGTTGTTTTAATGGTTTCCACTGCAGCATCTGCTATGGTAAAGTCTACCAGCACATCTGGTTTTATCTCCAGTAAAACTTCCCTAAGATTATCTGCTGGAGTGATCTCCACTCCAATGGTACCGGCACCTATAGTTTCACCAGCATCTTTACCTGCTAGTGGCGTGTTTGGGGCTTCAATTGCAGCTACTAACTGCATATCCTCCTGTTGTAGGATGTTTTTAATGATCTTTGAACCCATCCTACCGCTGGCACCGGTTACTGCCACTTTAATCATTTATTTGCATCTCCTTCGTTTAAATTAAATAAAAAAAATAGTGGTTAAAAGATTTCCCTAAAAAAATGAGTATTAAGGAATGGATTAATCCTTAATGAGTTTTAAACCACTTAGATAAGTTTTAGATCCTGAAGAACCTTTTTCAACTGTTCCCTGTTTTCCTCTTTTAAAGGTGCCAGGGGCATCCTTACATGGCCGGCTGGTCTGCCCATCATATTCAGTGATTCTTTAGCAGGTACCGGGTTGGATTCAACGAACAACACCTTCATCAGGTCGTATAACTCATAATGGAGTTCTTCTGCCTTCACGTAGTCGCCTTTAAGGGCGTATCTTACCATATCACCCATCCTCTGGGGATCCACGTTGGCCACGACACTGATCACCCCTTTAGCTCCCATGGATATCATGGGGAGGGTCAGGTTGTCGTTTCCACTGATCACACGGAAGTCGTCTCTGTTTCCCAGTTCTTCCATTTTCTTCTCTATCTGGGATACCTTGTCTAGGTCAGGGCTGGCTTCTTTGATGGCTATTACGTTGTCTAATTGGGATACTTTGCCGATGGTCTCCACGTCGATGTCTGTCCCGGTCCGTGAGGGCACGTTATAAACGATTATAGGGATATCTGTTGTTTCGGTGAGTAATTTGTAGTGTTCGTAGAGTCCGTGTGGTTGGGGCTTGTTGTAGTAGGGAGTTATCACTAATGCTGCGTCTGCTCCGGCGGTTTCAGCGTACTTCACCAGTCCCAGGGATTCCTTTGATGAGTTGCTTCCTGCTCCGGCTATGGCCTTCACCTTACCTGCTACTTCATCCACCAGGATGTCCATAATCTTCCTCTGTTCCAGATGAGTTATGGTGGCTGATTCGCCGGTGGTTCCAGCGGCCAGTACACCTTCTACGCCTCTATCTATCAGATAGTTTATGTTTTCCCGCATGCCTGCCTGGTCTACCTCATCCTCTGAGTTGAAGGGGGTGACCATGGCGACTATTGTACCTTCTAGTTTCATTCCAAGACACTCCTTACCATTTCATAAGCTTTCTTACCATCATTCCATTCTACAAATATCACTACAGAAGTTTGACTCGAAGAGATCTCCACGATGTTGATATTACTTTTACGCAGAGGTTCTGTTATTTTAGTTATAATACCCGGGGTATCAATAAAATCCTGACTGGCCACGGTGAGCATGGCTATTTCCCTGTCCAGGGAGAGGGAGCTTAGAAATTTATTTTCCACAACCACATCGTGTAATATTTTATGAGCTTCATCCGCCGCTGATTTATCTATAAACAGGGTCACACTATTCTGGCCGGTGGATATACCGTATATGTTTATATCGTTTCTGGCCAGTGCATCGGTAAGGGCCGATAGTACGCCTGGTTTGGTTAATATTTCCTCACCCACCACTGCCAGGACTGAAATGGGGTCCTCGTTTAAGGTTGTGGTTTTTAATCTTTCATTTTTTGAGGGGCCTATTATCTCCGTTCCAATGGCGGAAAGGTCTCCGTGTTCAAAGCTGATTATCTTGGCATTTATGAGGGGGTCCTTGTATTTAAGGGCGTGGGGATGTAAAACTTGGGCTCCGTAGGTGGCCAGGTCCCTCATCTCCTCCACTGATATTTTATCCAGTTTCTTGGCGGTTTCGAGTTTGTTGGGGTCGGTGGACATAATACCACCCACATCAGTTACTATGATGACTTCCTTGGCCTTGAGGCAGTGCCCCAGGAGGAATGCGGTTATATCGCTACCACCCCTTCCCAGGGTGGTTACGTCGCCGTTTTTATCCTTTCCCAGGAAGCCGCAGAGCACGGGTATTATTCCCTGGTCCAGTAGATTTAAAAGTTCCTTGGAATTTTCTTCTGTGGCCTCAAAATCTACTTGGGCATTTAAATAGTTACTATCAGTAATGATTGGCCACCGGTCCATGTGGGGGTCCAGGTACTCGGATTTAACGCCTAATGATTCTATGGTGGATGAAAATAATCTGACACTGGTAATTTCTCCCATGGATACTATGTCTGCCATCTGTTTTTCAGTGACTGATTCTCCAATGGAGTCTTCAACTACCTTAAGGATGTCGTCAGTGGTCTTGTTAATGGCGGACACTACAACCACCATCTTATTGCCCTTCATATACTCTTTTACCACTGATTCTGCCGCCAATTTTATTCTCCCCCCATTTCCAATGGAGGTTCCCCCGAATTTGGCCACGATTATTTCCATTTAAACCATCCTTTAACGTTTAAAATGTAAAATCCATCTTAAATATTTTATTAAATGTAAAATAGATGTTAGGAGCGCTGTCTAACCATTCTGGTTATGTACCCTGCTATTTTATTCCGCAGGTGTTTGGTGCTTACTGAGGAGTATTCTTCCACTAGTTTTTTGTTTTCCTCGAAGTCAGTTGTGAATTTACCGTTGTAAGTTTCAATTAATTCTTTAGCTATTCTTTTTACGAATGATGTTCTGATATTTCCCATGTTATTTACCTCCTTAGGATTCTTTCTTGTTCAGATTTGTTTAACTTCATCAATATTTCCATTATTTCTAAAAGACTGATTTCATCAATATCATTTTCTTTAGCTAACTTTTTAATCTTTCTCTGGATATAATCTTCCCTTTCGGTGTTTTCAATATCCGTATTAAGCACTTTTTTGGCGGTGCCAATATCCTTCGCCAGAGAAGTTCTCTCCAGGATCAGATCTATGATCTGGTTGTCGATCTGGTCAATTTTATCCCGGGAGCTTGTAAGCAGTTCCAGTGCTTCCTCTCTATTCACGTGCAATCACCTGAGTGCCCTGATTATCGACTTTGGTCTTGATAACCCTTCCAGGATAGGATTTCCATGTGTCTTCCACATTCCCGGAATTTTCCTCATCTGTAATGGCTACAAATGATGGGCCGGTTCCTGAAAGTCCTGCTGCAACAGCACCTGCTTCTAACGCATCCAGGGCAATGTCTGGATTGAAACGTAGGGCTGAGCAGTATAAAAGTCCGTTTAACGTGAGGGCTTGATGAATATTACCATTTAATACTTCCTTAAAAGCTAGTTTAACCCATGGAGCTAAGAGTTTCATCCGGGCCACGTCAGCTTCTGCAGTGGGTGACTTTTTATCAGGCATATATATTAATATGTTTTGCATGTTCCATTTTTCATGTCTGATAATTTCCCGCTGGAAGTTATCGGTTACGCTGATTCCCCCGAAGTAAGAGGCACTGGCATCATCGAATGCTCCAGTAACGGTTACCCCCGCCTCCAGGGAAGAGTCAACAGCCAGGTTTAATATTCCCAGATCATTTAATCCAACGTTTACGGCATCGATTTCATATTCCTCCTCGAGAGCATGGGTTAAAGCCATGGTAACTGCATTGGAAACAGCGCTGCTACTGGACAAGCCGGAAGCTACCGGTAAAGTTGATTCGGTCTTTATTTCTACCCTGCTTTCTACCTTGAACTTTTCCAGGACGCGTTTAGCGCATATTTCCATTAAAGTGGTGTTCACTTCCTGGTCAGTGCGGCAAGTTATCCCTTCACCTGATTTTAACTGGACTTCTGCATCAACAAAGAGCTCGATCCCAAAGGCAGAGCCACATCCCGTGGATATGGCGTTTATTATAGTGGCAGAACCAGGAGATCTCACCTTAATTTTCATTTTTCACCTTATTTATTGAGTTAGAATTTTTTAACGTGACTATTGCTTATTTACCATAGAATTCGTATTTAAATTAATAAAACCTGTTATTTATTATTTATGGAACAGGATGATTCTTTTTTATCATTGGTTTTTAAATGGTAAATATTATTGGGATTTCTGGTTTAAAAAGTAGGTATTATTACGGACTGTTCGGTGGTAGAAACATTTATTAGTAATTGAGAATAAGATGTATTTAAGTGAATTAAGATGGGTGAAACTTGAAAATGGGTTTATGGTTTTGCCATCTATAGTTGGAAATAGGCACCTGTGTGCTCCAGTATCTATATTTTACATGCAAACTGACTTTAAAATCAGGGATACTGGAACATCGACGATTTTATTTGAGAATAAAAGTATTTCCTCAAATCATAGAAAGATAGGGATAACTCTCTCTTTCACCCTTAAATAGACAAGCCATTTCAGCTAAATAGAATGAATAGACTGAACTTTGTGCTAAAACAGAAGGAATAGGCCAACCATTCATGTTAAAACAGAATGAAGTTCATGCATTACCGCCTCCAAAAAGCATGAAAAATGGATCTGGGATTAAAATCCCAGATCCATCCCCTTTTTAATAATATTATTTTATACAGATGATTCCATTGATTATCCAAAATATCTGAAATGACGAATATTAATTTTAAAAAAGGATATTGAATAAATAAAACCCGGTTTTTACTGTTTTAAAAAGTCGCTTAATGATACCAGAATAAAATAGTATATAAGGGTTGATGGATAGAAAATTATAGTACGATTATATAAAAAAAGGTGATAACATGGTTGTTAAAATTGAAGTCTTTAAATCCCCATCCTGCCCATACTGTCCCATGGCTGTAGAACTGGTTGAAGAAGTAAAAAAAGAGATGCCCGATGATTTAGAAGTAGAAATCATAGATATAATGCAGGATCGTGAAAAAGCCATTGAATACAATCTAATGGCCGTCCCCGCTATAGCATTAAATGGTGTAGTTAAATTCGTAGGAGCTCCCACGAAAGAAGAGCTGGTCAGTGTAATTAAAGAAGAATTACAATAAAATAGCATAACTAAAGACGAATCACAAATAAAATCCAGAAATCATGGTAGAAAATCATACCGACAAATCTCTTGAGGACATCAAATATGGAATAACCACCGGCTCTGGAGCAGCTGCCGCAGCAAGGGCAGCACTACTAGTTTTAAAGGGTGAAGATGTAAAAACTGTCACCATTAAAACCCCCCTTGGCGATCTGGAAATAGAAGTCGAATATGCGCATAAATTAACCGACACCCAAGGCCAGGCATCTGTGATAAAAAGACCCTATAACGACCCTGATGTCACCGTTAACCTGGAAATCCTCGCCGATGTATGGCTCAACGATACTGAAGGCGTGACCATAAAGGGAGGGGAAGGTGTGGGCCTGGTCACCAAACCCGGACTCCAGGTACCACCTGGCAACCCGGCCATCAACCCCACACCCCGGAAGATGATCAAAGAGAATCTCTCTGATTTACTCCCTGAAGATAAGGGTGTGTGTGTGGAAATATCAGTCCCTGCCGGAGAGAAACTCGCGGAGAAAACCCTCAACCCCAAACTTGGAATTGAAGGGGGAATTTCCATACTGGGAACCACCGGCATCGCCCATTCATGGAACCTGGAAAGCTATAAAAAATCCTTCAAATGCCAGTTGGACGTGGCCCATGCCGAGGGATACCGAGAACTTGTTTTTGTCCCTGGCAACATCGGAGAAAAAATTGCAAAACGGATTTTAACAGCATCCCCTGACAGAATAATACAGATGGGTAACTTCCCAGGATTCATGCTCCGAGAAGCCGCTGATATTGACGTGAAACGCATAACCCTACTGGGACACGCTGGTAAACTCATAAAACTCGCCGCCGGAATTTTCAACACAGAACACCAAGTAGCTGATGGGCGGAGGGAAATCATAGCTGCCCATGCAGCACTCAGTGGTGCAGATAAGGATTTAATCAGAGAAATTTTCCAGGCCAACACCACAGAGGAGATGATGGTCATACTCGAAGGGGAAGGCCTTCTGGAGGAAACCTTCAACAGCATCGCCCAGTCTGTTAAAGAAAGGAGCCAGAAATTATTCCCTGGAGGGTTAGATGTGGTTATCGTTAAGATGGATGGAACCATCTTAAATACCAACCACCAGGTTGAACTTAACTAACGATTAATTTTTTATAAAGAGGAGTAACATGAATATCTGTCTTTTAGGCCAATTCCCACCTCATATTGGCGGAGTATCATCACATACCTATCTACTCGCCCGGGAATTAGTTGAAAGAGGGGATGAAGTCCATGTTCTAACCTACCCCCATCCAGATATTAAAGATGTAGACGAGATACACGTTGAAACTGCCGCTACAGTGAACATCAAGGGTTTAAGGGGATTTCTATTTTTAATATCAGCTATGGTTAAATTAATCTCCATGGTCCGGAAGTACAACATTGATTTGATACACGCCCATTTTCTAATTCCCCCAGGCTTAATCGCAGTCCTGGTGGGAGGACTCACCGGGAGGAAGGTAGCAGTAACCGTACACGGGTCAGATATCTTCATCCAGTCCCGAAACCCTATACTGCGGCCGATGATAAAATATGTACTGGCAAAAGCTGATTATGTGGCTGTAGTAAATGAAACAATCAGGAAACAGATATTGAAACTGGAAATAAGGGGTATAAGTGATAAAATAAAGGTTACACCCAACGCTGTGGACTTGGAGAAGTTTAAACCGGATACAAAGTCAGATTTCAAAGATAAACTTAAATTGGACCCGGAAAAAAAGGTGATCCTGTTTGTAGGTAACCTGGTTCCCCAGAAGGGATTGAAGTATCTCCTGGAGGCGAAAAAACAGATGAAATCCCAGGCAGAACTGGTGATTGTTGGTGGCGGACCGTTGATGGCTGAACTCCAGGAAACGGTTGAAATAAACGGGATAGAAGACGTGCACTTCACAGGCGCCCGGAGGGATATAGAAAAGATCATGCCTGCCGGTGATGTATTTGTACTCCCCAGCACATCCGAAGGATTCCCCATAACCTTACTCGAGGCATTCGCCAGCGGATTACCTGCAGTGGCCACCGATGTAGGCGGGATAAAAGAACTGGTTACCCCAGATGTTGGTCTCCTAGTAGAACCCGGAGACCCGGCAGCTCTGGGGGAAGCCCTGGATAAAATAGTTCAAGATTCTGGATTGAGACATAGTATGGTTGAAAAAGCACCTGTTAAGGCTAAAAATTATGGGTATCTGGAAATACCCTATTAAGAATGGTATAACTACAAAAAATTTATTATACTTGTAAAATGCTCTATGTAAATTAATATATCCTCAAAAATTTAAAATTTAATATATAAAACTAAGGTGGAATGAGAGTTGGCTTCAGAAGATTTAACTCATCTCACCCCCAAGGGTGTGAAGATGGTGGAAGTGGGAGATAAACCCATACAGAAAAGGACAGCCCAGGCATGGGGTACCATACATCTAAAGGAAAATACGATTAAGCTGATAGAAAAAGAGGAGATCAAGAAGGGAAACGTGTTAACCACGGCACAGATAGCATCCATAAGTGCTGTGAAGAAAACTCACCACCTCATTCCCCTCTGCCACTCCCTTAAGATCACCGGGGTAGACGTGGACTTCCAGGTGGCCAAGGACAGTATAGAAGCCACGGTTACTGTACGTTCAGAGGGTAAGACCGGTGTAGAGATGGAAGCCCTGACCGGGGCGGGTGTGGCCCTCTTAACCATATGGGACATGGTGAAGAGTGTGGAAAAAGATGAAGATGGACAGTACCCTTCAACCCGAATATCTGACATCCAGGTAACTAAAAAAGAGAAGATATGAACTTATTTTTTATATTATATACTAATTGTTTTAATTAAAATATCAAACTGAATACCATGGAATCTGTAAAACCACAGATAAGAAAGATAATAGCGGAAAGCTATCCCCAGATAAAGGAGCTCAACCCGGCACAGAAAGCGGTGGTAGAAGCAGGCTTCCTGGAGGACGACCACAACTACATACTGGCCATCCCCACCGCTAGTGGAAAAACCCTGCTGGGGGTGATGGCGGCACTGGACTCCCTGCAGAAGGGAGGTAAAGTGGTCTATGCCGTACCATTGATATCCATCCAGAATGAGAAACTCAAGGAGTTTAAACAGTTTGAAAAGTACGGTTACAAGGTGGGCAAACACCCCGCATCTTCTGATCTGGCGGTGATGGTGTTTGAATCATTCGACGTCCTCACCCGTTTCAGCTGGAACACCCTGCGGGAAGTAGACCTCCTCATAGTGGATGAATTCCACATGTTGGGAGAGTACAGCCGGGGTCCCACCATAGAATGCGCCCTTACCCGGTCACATATATTAAACCCGGGCATGCGTATTTTAGCCCTTTCAGCTACGCTTCAAAACATGACGGAAATTGCAAACTGGTTAGACGCCCATGTGGTGGAACATGTCTTCAGACCAGTACCCCTATTTAAAGACGTGCTCAGCACCGAGGAAATGGAGTTAAAAAACAAAAACGACGTTGTATTAAGGGTTTTAAAAACCTCCATGGAAGAATCAAGCCAGATACTGGTCTTCGTCTCTACACGGAGGTTCACCGAGTCCCTGGCAGGTTTCGTCTCCGGGAAGATAAAGAAAGTAATCCCCGCGGAACGTAAGAATGTCTTTAAGGAAGTTGCGGAGAAGATATTGGACGTTCCCCGGAGGAGAGGTTCCCGGCCAACCAGCGTATGCCTTAAACTGGCTGAATGCGTAGAGAATGGAATAGCTTTCCACCATGCGGGTTTATTTGATAAGCAGAAGGAGATTATCGAGGATGAATTCCGGGCGGGTAACCTGTACATGATCACAGCAACTCCCAGCCTGATGTACGGAGTCAACCTCCCATCAAAGAGTGTTATAATAAGGGATTACACCCGCTGGACATCTCAGGGTCCCCAGGCAATCCCTGTGTTTGATTATGAGCAGATGTCCGGTCGGGCGGGTCGTCCTGGTTATGATAAGGAGGGATACTCTTATTTAATTGCGAAAAGTCTTGATGAGGCCTATAATCTGAAGGAGCATTACGTTTATGGGGAGATAGAGCCCACCAACTCCAAGTTACTGGAAAATAAGGACGCAGTTTACCGGCAGATCATCGCCCAGATCGCATCTTCTCTCTCCAAAACCCCGGATGAGATACAGGAATTCTTTAAACAGACCTTCTACGGGTACCAGATGTGCAACAACCAGTACCTGAGTGTGTTCGGTGCAGACAGCATGGAGTATGATATCAATCAGGCACTGGAGTTCCTGGTGGGGCATGGTTTGGTACGGCCCACCCCGGAAGGTTTGAAAACCACTCCCCTGGGGAATTTAGTGGCTAAAACTAACTATTCCGTGGAAACCGCGGTGAGACTCAAGGAATACCTTTCCACTATAGAAGGGCTGGATATTTATAGTCTCCTCTATGAGATATCCAAGACACCGGACATCATACCCGTATCATTTAAGGGTAGGAAGAGTAAGGAACCGGTAAGGGAGAAACTCAACAACAAGGGAGTGTTTGTGGTGGATATCGGCAACTCAGAAGCCACCGCAGCTACCCTGATGGAGTGGATTGAGGAGCGGACCGAGTATCAGATAGAAAATGCCTTTCATGTTTACGCCGCTGGTACTCGGAGGACGGCATACGATGCCTCGTTGATGGTGAAATTCTTTAAAGAGATGTGTGAGGTTCTAAATATTTATTCACACACCCAGGACCTGGAAATCCTCTCGGCACGCCTTTATTATGGTGTGAAGGAGGAGCTCATACCCTTAGTGGTGGGTGTTAAGGGACTGGGCAGGAAAAGAGCCCGGGCGCTGGTGGGGGCATTTGGCACAGATTTAAGACATGTATCCCGGGAAGACCTTCAAAGAGTGGAGGGTATAGGCCCTAAAATTGCCGATGCTATATTTAGGAGTTATCAGGATAAATGATTAAATGATTGATAATAATTCTTACCTAGTAAGTTTTGATGATGTAAATGACCATAGAAGAAATTGAAGAGTTAATTAACCTTGAACAAAACGAGACATTGAGTAAGAATGATCTTTTCCCTATTTTAAAAAAAGAGGCATCTTCGATAGATATATGGAAGATTATGAAGGCCACTGATTTTTTAAAGGAAGATGCCAAGTATATGCAGTCACCCTACCGGGAGGATTATATAGAAAGATTTTCCAAGGCATTTTTAACCAGAATAAAGGATTTGAAGGATGACAAGGATGATTATGAGGGTGATGTGGATGTGGCCAAACTCAAAGACTTTTTAAAGGTATTAGAATTACAGTGGGAAGAGGCAGGAAGTGTAAATGAGCAGTGCTTTTTAAAAATTGCCCGGGTAATAGCACTTTACAGTACCTTCATCCGGGAAGAACCCGTCCATCCAGTGGGAACCAGTTTCCCTGGTGGGTTTAAATTAAGACTGGTAGATGGTCAATATCTATGTCCGGTGAAGCAGAAACAGCTGGATACTCCCAGTGCACTCTGTCGGTTTTGTGTTTCTGTGCAGGATCCTGATGTGGACTGATGGTTTAAGATTTTGGTGTAGATTTGATGAATTTAAGGATTTGGTGTAGATTTTGTTTTAAAAAAATTAGTCAGCCGACGATGAAGTCGTCTCTAAATAAAAAAATCTACCATTTTTATTTATTTCCCGAAATTGTGGGGTAGGCATATCCGGGAGTATAAATGAGGTTAACAGTTTTATTTTCAACTTTCCCCAGTCTGATTTCTTCCATCAATTTGATTTTATTCAGGTATCTCTTCTGGGAATTAGACTGGATGTTATTCCAATTTTTAGTTGGATTTTTCCCTGATTTGTGGATATATGCTGATTTTATGACTGTTCGATCCTGGTATGTCTTGGGGGATCTGATCCTGTTTACCCAAATTCTAAAGTCATTTTTTCTATCAGGAAGTGATTGGACCACTATTCTCCTACCCATAGTATCAACATGATTATTATAAAAGTTCAGGGTATATATACTTTTATTTTAACATCTATCCAGAAAACAGGAGGCCATGTCTCTGGTCTTGGGACTGGAACTTTCAAGTTGTGATTTTACAAACTCCCGGATGTTATCTTTATCTTGGGCATCTGGATAGATCTTCATCAGGGCTTCTATGACGTATGCCCTGACCAGGTCCTTCTGCTTACCCTGATGGATATTTTCAATGTCCAAGAGTAATCCAATTATTTTCGATTGCAACTCTGGCTTGTTTTTTATGATGGTTGGTGAATTCAATGCCACGTGGGAGGCGTTCATCACCTTCTCACCTCCAAGTATTCCAAAGTAATCATCGAATATTTCACTGAACTTATCTTCATCATCAGCCTGGGTGAGGTTGGCCAGGATGTAGATGGCTATATATCTATGGTAATTGTTGGTGCTCAGGAGCAGATCATGGAAATAATCCCATTCTGGATATAGAAATTCGGGTTCATCCTTGCTTACAATGAGCAGAGCCTGGAAACTGTTGGATCTGACTGTGTTATCCTTGGATTTGATTCCGGAGAGTAATTTTTTAAATAAATTCTCATCAGATATAGCATCCTTTGCTAAATTTTTAACATCCAATTTTTTATCTTCTAGGTTATATTCCGACATGATAACTACCCACCAGTAATTCTCTGGTATTTACCGCATGATAGAGGAATGTATTTCCAGTTCCTGAAAAATAGAAAAATCAACGTTATTATTCACCTTATCCCCCAGAAATCCATTATTTCTCTAATTAGCCCATGTATTTGTTAAAAATAATTTATCTGTTTAAAGGATTATCCTTAATCTGGGAAATAAAAAAAAGAATTTAAGGGGAGGTTTATCCTCCACCATCACAGAGCTCGTTACTCATATCCACGTCTTCCAGCTTCTTCTTGAGTTTAACTGCTTTTTCAACGTCTTTTCTTGCTTTAGGTGTCTCTTCTTCTTCAACACTTTCTTTGAATGGTTTTCCCCTGAGCTTGATTCGTTTGTAATCACGCTGGTTAATGAGCTCCAAATACTCGCTATTGTACCAGAGATCCGTGGTGTCTATTTTTGCCCAGGTTCCTTCGTCATCTGATTTTACATCTAATACTTCGCCCGCACTACCGGTACCTGTGTAACGTACATGCGAACCCTTTAAGATAGTTTTTCCAGTTGCATCAGCGACTTCCATATCGATTCCCCCTTTTTATTTTAGACCATTTTAGGTAAAAATTCCAGGGTGGTTTTTTTATTCTTTCTCTTCAAAATCTGAATCCTTAACTTCCCTTATATCGGATTTTTCATTCTTCAAGAGCACATAATCCCCCACTTCTTCTATCTGAGAAGGTGTAATAAATAGATCAGTTCTTCTTAAACCAAAGTCACCAGTAGATATTACGATTCCCTTAATCACGGCTGTTTCAGGTTTTATAATTAGATCGTCAACCTTACCAATTTCGATAGCCTTCCTATCCACCACTCTTTTACCTAGAAAATCTGTTACCTTCATATTCTGCACCATTTTATATTCTGTTTTTGTAGTTATATATTTTTAGGGTCTTAGATTTTTTTATGTTTCTGAGAGTTTTTGTAGGGCTGTTTTTGA
>WOYI011072969.1_pt1 | contig 15456 bp, 17 predicted proteins | sample 6423411 | NCBI WGS metagenome assembly WOYI01 (sample SAMN13441803, study PRJNA592873) | oil field metagenome | biome: oil field; feature: oil-well bore; material: oil-contaminated soil; isolation source: oil-contaminated soil from oil-well borehole | place: Germany: Wietze | collected 2016-10-18 ...
GGGCACCATGCGGCGTTACTCCTCCTTGCGGGCATGAGCCCGCCGCGTCGTCGCGTCTTGCCTGGTACCCCGATCACGGCACCGGCGGGCGCATCCAACTGCCGTTTTTAGGATGATTTTCAAAGCCCGTTCTCGCCGGGTTCTCGGTCTGAGATCGTGAACAGGTTCTTATTGATGCGGCCCGCTGAAGTCTGAACCGTTCGCCCTGAGCCTGTCGAAGGGCTTCGACAGGCTCAGCCTGAACGGTAGTTGATACAACAAAGGGGCGGATCAATAGGTGGCGGAATGCCGGGGTTTTGGGCTTTTATTCTGGCTATTATTGGCCGGCAACTCGCCTAATAATGGGCTCTCAGTGGACCGTGCGTTGCATCAGGCGTGCACACTGCATGCTTTTTACTCCAAGGAATTTTCAACGTGTCTGCCCCTATTTCCGCTGCCGCACCGGTCAAGGCAAAAAGCAAGAAGCTGATCGTGATCGGCGCCGTGCTTGCCTTGCTGGTCATTGTGGGCGCTGGCGCCGCATGGTTCCTTGCCAGCCGGTCTCTTGCCGAGGAAGACGATGGTTCGGCGCCGGCGCGCAAGGAATCGGCCAAGGTGGTGCCCACTTTCCTTCCCCTGGAGAACATGGTGGTCAATCTCGCCGACCCCGGCGGCGACCGTTTTGCGCAGATCGGCATCACGCTGGAATTGGCGGACACCAAGACGGCCGAGCAGATCAAGCAATACCTGCCCAGCATTCGCAGCGGCATTCTTTTGCTGGTGTCGCAGCGCACCTCGGAAGAACTGCTGCAGGTCGAGGGCAAGGAAAAACTGGCCTCCGATATCTTGCGGGAAGTGTCCCGTCCGCTGGGTTACCCGGTGTCGTCGGCCAAGCTCCGCCGCGAGGTGCAGGACGAGGACGCGGAAGAGCCCGCTGCGCGCCGCAAGGTCGAAAAGAACCCTGTGCAGCGGGTGTTGTTTTCCAGTTTCATCATCCAGTGAGCTGGCAAGGATTTTTTCATGAGTGATTCATTTCTGTCCCAGGAAGAGGTGGATGCCCTTCTGGAAGGGGTTACCGGAGAGAGTCAGAAATCGGTGGAGGAAGTCGCTGAGGCGGGGGCTGTCCGCAATTACGACCTCTCCAGCCAGGAGCGCATTGTTCGTGGCCGCATGCCGACGATGGAAATCGTCAACGAGCGGTTTGCGCGCAATTTCCGCATCGGGTTGTTCAACTTCATCCGCCGCAGTCCCGAAATATCCGTGGGCACCGTCTCGGTGCGGCGCTACAGCGCCTTTCTGCGCGAACTGGCGGTTCCCACCAATTTCAACATTGTGGCCGTCCGGCCGTTGCGCGGCAGTGGGCTGATCGTGTGCGAGCCCTCCTTGGTGTTCGGCATCATCGACACGCTGTATGGCGGCGTGGGCAAGTTTCAGACCCGGATCGAGGGGCGTGATTTTTCGCCCACCGAGCAGCGCGTCATCAACCGGCTGGTGGATGTCATCTGCGCCGAATACAAGAAGGCGTGGCACGGTATCTATCCGCTGGATCTGGAATACCAGCGCTCGGAAATGCAGCCCCAGTTCGCAAACATCGCGACGCCCAGTGAAATTGTGGTCTCCACCGCGTTTCAGCTGGAAATCGGCGACCTCTCGGGCGCCATCCATATTTGCATGCCCTATGCCACCCTGGAGCCGATCCGGGATGTGCTGTATTCGTCCACGCAGGGTGACTCGATCGAGGTGGATCGCCGCTGGGTGCGGGTATTGACGCGCGAAATCCAGGCAGCCGAAGTGACCCTGGTGGCCGAGCTGGCGCGGGCCGATGCCACCGTGGAGCAGCTGCTGGCCATGAAGCCCGGCGATTTCATTGAACTGGACCGGGAACCCCGTATCCGGGCCTCCATTGGTGGAGTGCCTATTTTTGAGTGCCAATATGGCACCCACAATTCCAAATATGCGATTCGCATTGAAGAATGCCTGCGCAATGCGGACATGAACTGGCTGGGAGAAAAAGATGTCCACTGAAGACAATAAAGACGGCAAAGACAGCGCGGACGATCCGTTTGCCGGCTGGGCCGAGGCCCTGGAAGAACAAAAGCGCACCGATGACAAGCCCGGCGATGCGGAGCAGGGCGGGCCGTTGTCCGGCGAACCGGTTCGCCCGTTCTCTGGTGGTGGCGACGGAACGGTCAACGACATCAACATGGTGCTCGACATTCCCGTGCAGCTGTCGGTGGAGCTGGGGCGCACCAAAGTGCCCATCAAATACATCCTCCAGCTGGCCCAGGGGTCTGTGGTGGAGCTTGACGCGCTGGCCGGCGAGCCTATGGATGTGCTGGTCAACGGCTACCTGATTGCGCAGGGCGAGGTAGTGGTGGTCAACGACAAGTTCGGCATTCGTCTCACCGACGTGGTGACGCCATCGGAACGCCTGCGGCGGGTCAGCCGTGGATAGTGCCGGCATGACCCAGACGCTGGTCATCGTGGTGCTGTTCGTGGCGGCCATGGCCGCCTTGCCGTGGCTGGTGCGGCGCGTGCAGTTGCGCCAGGCGGCGGGTGGCGCGCCGGGGGGCACCTCGTCTCGCGTGCTTTCTGCCGTGGCGGTGGGCCCCCAGCAACGCGTTGTGACCGTCGAGGTGGGGCCGGAAGGGGCGCGCGCCTGTTTGGTGCTGGGAGTGACGGCCCAGAACATTACCTGTCTGCATGTCATCAATGCGCCTGCTGCGGTGCAGGCGGCTCCGGCGCCTTCTTTTGCCGGCGAAATGGCGCTGGCTGCACAGACATCCGAAAAGGTCCCCCATGTCTGAAGCGGCCGGTGGATGCCGAAGCAGGGCGTGGCGCATACCACGCCCGACGGCATGGCTGGCGGGATTTGGTGCGATGGCCATGGTGCATATGCCCGCTGTCGCGCAAAGTGGCGGCTCGTTGCCCTTGCTCGTGGGATCGGGCAGCGCGGGAACCAGTTTCTCGGTGCCCATCCAGACATTGCTGTTCTTCACGGCGCTGTCATTCCTGCCGGCCGTGCTGCTGATGATGACGGGATTCACCCGCATCGTCATTGTGCTGTCGCTGTTGCGCCAGGCCCTGGGTACGCAGTCTGCCCCGCCCAATCAGGTCATCATCGGCCTGTCGCTTTTTCTCACGTTCTTTGTCATGGGGCCCACGCTGGACCGCGTGTACCAGGATGCCTATGTGCCCTACACCACCAACGCCATCAGCTTCGAGGCGGCGCTGGAAAAAGCCGAGGCACCGATGCGGGCATTCATGCTCAAGCAGACCCGGCAGTCCGACTTTGCGCTTTTCTCCCGCCTGGCGCGGCTGGACGCTACGGTCACCGCCGAAACCGCTCCCCTGCGGGTACTGGTGCCGGCTTTTGCGACCAGCGAGCTCAAGTCCGCATTCCAGATCGGATTCATGATTTTCATCCCGTTTCTGGTCATCGACATGGTGGTGTCCAGCATCCTGATGTCCCTGGGCATGATGATGTTGTCGCCCGTGCTGGTGGCGTTGCCGTTCAAGCTGATGCTGTTTGTTCTGGCCGATGGCTGGAATCTGCTGATTGGCTCGCTGGCCGCCAGTTTTGTGACCTGAGGACGCTGTTTTATGACATCGCAGATGGTTTTGACCATGGGGAGCGAGGCGCTCACCCTGCTATTGATGATTGCCATGCCCGTGCTGGGCGTGGTGATGGCGGTCGGCTTGCTGGTCAGCATCTTTCAGGCCGTGACGCAGATCCATGAAGCCACCCTGGCCTTTGTTCCCAAGCTCATCGCCGCCATGGTGGTCTTTGCGGTGGCCGGTCCGTGGATGATCAGCACGCTGGTGGATTACATCCGCCGGACCATTGAATCGATACCGTCCGTGGTTGCCTGATGTGGCACACAGCTTGGTGAGGGTGAGCATGCCGCGCCAATGCACCAGTCCTGTGGCGATGTCGCCGAACTGCGCGGGCGGTGGGTGCCTTCCAGTGCGGGTGGCTGGCTGCGTCCGGTCCATGCCCATGTTCCCTGTCTGGACGGTGGATTTTTCGTGATTACCTTCACCGAGGCACAGCTCGTGGCCTGGATTTCGCCCATTCTTTGGCCATTCTTGCGTGTGCTGGCCGTTTTTACGGTGGCGCCCGTGTTCTCGATGCGCGCCATTCCCATGCGGGTCAAGGTGGGGCTGGCCTTTCTGGTTGCACTGTGCGCGCAGGCCGTGTTGACCAATCAGCCGGTGATCAGCGTGAACGGGCGCGAGGCCCTCGGGGCAGTGGTCCAGCAGGTGGTGGTGGGCTTGACCATCGGGTTCGCCGTGCGGCTGGTGTTTTCTGCCGTGGAGCTGGCGGGGGAACTCATCGGTCTGCAGATGGGGCTGAATTTCGCGTCGTTCTTCGACCCGGCGAGCAATGCGCAGGTCAGCGCTGTCGCACGATTTTTCGGGAACATGGCGACCTTGCTCTTTGTGGTCATCAATGGGCACCTGATGGTGCTGATGGCCGTGGTCAAGAGTTTTGACAGTTTTCCCGCCGACGGAAATTTTCTGCAGGCACTGGGGCAGATGCGGCTGCACGAACTGGGGGCCTCGCTGTTCTCCAGTGCCTTGTGGATTGCGCTGCCGATGATCGCGCTGCTGACGTTTGTCAACCTCACCCTGGGCATCATTTCGCGCGTGGCTCCGCAGATGAATGTCTATGCGGTGGGCTTTCCGGTGACCCTGACCGTCGGACTGGTTGGCATTGCTGCCACTTTGCCCATGCTGGAGCAGCCGGTGCTGGCCTTGATGCAGCAGGTCATGGATCTCTTTGAGGTCCAGCGGTAGCCTGGAGCGTCAAACCAATTCGTTGCGGATGGCGTAGACCGTCAGTTCAGCGTTGTTGGTGAGCTTCAGCTTCTCGAGAACGCGGGAGCGGTAGACGCTGACCGTCTTGGGGCTCAGCATCAGCTCTTCGGCAATGTCCGACAGCTTGCGTCCCGAGGCAATCTTGACCAGGGTTTGCAGTTCACGCTCGGAGAGCGCGGCATGAGGGGCCTCGGTTGCAGGTTGCGCCAGGCTTTCCGCCAGCATTTGGGCCACTTCCGGTGTGAGGTATTTGCGTCCCTGCATCACGGTGCGCACGGCGGCAATGAGCTCGACCGGATCGCTGGCCTTGTTCGCATACCCTTGCGCCCCGGCACGCAGACAGCGCAGCGCGTACTGGTCTTCCGGATACATCGAGACCACCAGCACCTTGATGCTGGCGTGCGTCTCGCGCACACTGGCCAGCACTTCCAGGCCGCTGCGTCCGGGCATGTTCAGGTCCAGCAGCAGCACATCGCAGGTGGCGGCACGCAGCACTTCGCGCAATTCCGAGTAACCACCCGCCTCACCGGTGATCCGGATGTCCGGGGCCTCTGTCAGCGTATCGCGTATGCCGCGGCGCAAGACAGCGTGGTCATCACACAACACAACATGAATCACGGGGGCGCTCCTTCATGGGGTGCATTGTCGCGCGATGCGAGGGGAACCGAGAGCGTCACACTGGTGCCTTTGCCGGGCTGGCTGCTGATGTCCAGCCAGCCGTTCACGGTGCGCGCCCGCTCCTGCAGCCCCTTCAGGCCAAAAGCCTTGGGTTTGTCGCGCATGGCGGGTTCAATGCCGCAGCCGTTGTCGGCGACTTCCAGCGTCAGCACGCCTTCGCTGTCTGCCAGGTCGATGTGAACGGCCTGCGGCGCGGCATGTTTGGCGACATTGGTCAGCGCTTCCTGGGCGGTGCGATAGGCTACCAGTTGCACTTCGGCAGGGATGTCGACGACTCCGCTGCTCGTACGGACCAGCGTCGGCACGCCTGTGCGCCGCTCGAAACTGCTGGCCAGCCACTGGACGGCGGCGACCAGCCCCTGATCGAGGATGGGAGGGCGCAGGTTCATCATGATGCGCTGGCTGGCGCCAATGGCATGCTGGAGCATGTCGGCCGCGGCCGTGGCGTGTTCTTGCATGGCCGGATCATGGGCGTGGCGCCCGATCCAGGCGATATCAAAGCGGACCGCGGTGAGGGCGCCCCCGATGTCGTCATGGATTTCCCGGGCGATGGCCGCTCGCTCTTGCTCGATGGAGGTTTGCAGGTGCTCCGTGAGGTCTGCGAGGCGGCGCTGGGATGCGGCCAGTTCGGCCACGGCCAGTTCGTGCATTCGCCTCGCTTCGTGCACCTCAATGGCACGCGCCATCACATGGGGTAAGCGCGCCATGTCGTCTTTGGAGAGGTAGTCCGCGATCCCCAGCCGCATGGCGTCCACGGCTGCCGCCTCGCCGATGGCGCCCGAGAGCAGGATGAAAGGTGGATGCTGAGGCAGTCGCGCAACATGCTGCCAGGCATCCAGCGCGGTAAACCCTGCCAGCCGATAGTCTGCCACGATGATGTCAAAGGGCTCGTTTGTCGTCAGGGTCTGGAAGGCCTCCAGCGTATCCACATGCTGAAGCGTGCATGCCATCCCGGAGCGGCGCAAGACAGCCTTCGCAAGCCGATGATCGGCAAGAGAATCTTCAAGATGAAGGATCTTTAGAGGATGGTCTGGTATTGCTGTGACCATAGGGGCGCTATCATAGGATACATATTGGAACAAATAATGTTTTCACGCGGGGCGTGTGTGGCGCAGAGCGCCAGACGAGCAACACCGTGCAAGGTGAAAGTCTGGTGCTTGATGGCGGGTTCCGCAGGATCTGCTTTCTTGCGTGCTTTGCAATATTTGCCGGGATGGAAAAACGATGCAATCTACGCTCACACCCTCCGGAGGACCCGGAGTACAGGTTTCCGTCATGGTCGCAGCGGAGTTGCAGGACTCTTTGCTGGTGGTCATGCACGACCTGCATCGGCTCGAAGGGTTGCTGAACCACGCCACGGACAACTTGCTGGAGCGTTTTGAAGAGGTCAATGCGGCCTTGTCCAATGTGGTGGCCACCGATTCGCCGGAACTGGTGGCTGCCAAAACCGCATTGCGCAAGGCCGTGACCGAGTTGCAGTTTCAGGACATGGCGTCGCAATTGATCTGGCATACCACCAAGGTGCTCCAGGGTTGTGCCTTTCGGCTTGCATCGGAAGTCATGGGCCATGATGACTCTGAAGAGGCTGCTCCATTTGCTGAAATGGCCCCTGATCGCCCCAATCCCGTGACCCAGAGCGAGATGGATGCAGGTTCTGTGGAGCTGTTTTGATGTTTACATCGCTGGTTAACCTATACATTCAAGTCAGTTGGAGCCTTACATGCAATCAATCCTCGCCGTAGATGACTCACCTTCCATGCGAAAAATGGTGTCCTTCACTCTCACGGGTGCTGGCTACCATGTGGTGGAGGCCGTGGATGGGCAGGATGCCCTGGAAAAGGCAGAGGCCCATGACATCCGTCTGGTGCTCGCCGATCAGAACATGCCTCGGCTCGATGGCATTGGCCTGACGCGCAAGTTGCGCGAACACCCAAAATTCAAGACCATCCCCATATTGATTCTGACCACTGAATCCAGTGACCAGATGAAACAGGAGGGCCGTGCTGCGGGCGCCACGGGATGGCTGGTGAAGCCCTTCGATCCAAGCCGCTTGATCGAAGTGATTCAAAAAGTCATCCGCTGATTCGTCTGGACAGCGGAAAGCAAGACAACAGGAGCCTCCATGGCGGAAACCTACCAAGAAGGATCGGGAGCCGGCGCTGATTTTGATCTGAGCCAGTTCTATCAAATCTTTTTCGAAGAAGCGGGTGAGAACCTCGATCAGATGGAGCACATGCTGCTGGACCTGGATCTGACCAGTGCCAATGACGAAGAACTCAACGGAATTTTTCGTTGCGCGCATTCGATCAAGGGCGGCTCTGCCACGTTCGGTTTTGCCGACGTGGCGGAGTTGACGCACCAGATGGAATCGCTGCTGGACCGCCTGCGGCGGCATGAACTTCAACCTATCTCGCAGATGGTGGATGTGTTGCTTGAATCGGCCGACGCATCGCGCAGTCTGCTGGCGCGCCACCAGGCGGGAGAGCAGGGCGAGGCGGTTTCCACCACTGATCTGGTGCACCGCATCAGTGAGTTGGCTGCAGGCCGGGTTCCGGAAGGGGCTGTGCCAGCACCCGTGGTGCCCGCACCCGCTGCGGTGGCAGCAGTCGCGCCAGCGCCTGCGTTCGTGCCTGCGCCAGCGGTTCTGCCTGGTCAGCCACGCCAGCTGCAAATCCAGGTCGGCCCGCTGGAGCGACCGGAGCAGGCGGATGCCATCAAGGAGCTCTTCCGTGACATCCCAGGACTCGGATCGATCAGCGATCTGCCAGCTGTCGAGCCTGGCATCCGCCGATTTGCCATAGAGACCACATCGACCAATGACGATCTGTTGGATCTCTTTGCTTTTCACGTTTCGAAGGAGCAAGTGGTCATCAGCGATGCAGCGGCTACCGGTGTTGCCGCTGCCGAGACGGCCGCGCAAGGCGCAGGCAGCGCAGAAATGCCCTATGGGTTCTTCCAGGATGCGCCCGGTGCGCCCGCCCAGGTTGCAACAACGCACGTTGCTGTGGTGCCCGCAGCCACCGCGGCCAAGCCCGTGGCGCCCAAGGCAGCGGAGCCCAGGGTACAAAGCCAGGCCCAGATGGAATCGACAACGATCCGGGTGGCCGTGAACAAGGTCGACCAGCTGATCAACCTGGTGGGCGAGTTGGTGATCACCCAGGCCATGCTGGCGCAAAACAGCCGGGGGCTCGACGCGGGCGCCTACCAGCAATTGCTGGCGGGGCTGGCGGATCTCGACCGCAACACCCGCGATCTGCAGGAATCGGTCATGTCGATTCGCATGATTCCCATGTCGATCGTATTCAGCCGCTTTCCGCGCATGCTGCGCGATCTGGCGAACAAACTCGGCAAGAAGGTGGACCTCGTGACGCTGGGTGAGGCCACGGAACTGGACAAGGGGCTGGTGGAAAAAATCACCGACCCGTTGACCCACCTGGTGCGCAACAGCTGCGACCATGGCATCGAAATGCCTGCCGATCGCCTGGCCAAAGGCAAGCCGGAGCATGGCACCATCACGCTGTCGGCTTCCCATCAAGGCGGCTCAATCGTGATCGAGGTGCGGGACGATGGCAAAGGGCTGTCGCGCGAAAAGATCCTGAGCAAAGCGCTCGAGCGTGGTTTGGATGTGTCCGAGCACATGAGTGATGCCGATGTCTGGCAACTGATTTTTGCACCGGGCTTTTCCACCGCCGACGAGGTGACGGATGTGTCTGGCCGCGGCGTTGGCATGGATGTGGTCAAGCGCAACATTGCGGCGCTCAACGGCTCGGTCGAAATCGATTCGGCCGAAGGCTACGGGATGAGGGTGTCCGTGCGCCTGCCGCTGACGCTGGCCATCATGGACGGCATGTCGGTCGGCGTGGGTGACGAGGTCTACATTCTTCCCTTGTCGTCGGTGGTGGAGTCGTTCCAGGTCAAGGCGGGAGATGTCAGCACGGTGGCGCAAGGGTCCCAGCTGGTCAAGGTGCGGGATGAATACATGCCCGTGATTGCGCTGGAAAAGATATTCCAGGTGCCCCGCTTCGACGCCAGCAAGACCAGCAACATCATGGTGGTGGTGGAAGCCGATGGCAGCCGTGTCGCCCTTCTGGTGGACGAGTTGCTGGGCCAGCACCAGGTGGTGGTCAAGAACCTCGAATCCAACTATCGCAAGGTCCCCAATGTGTCGGGTGCCACGATTTTGGGCGACGGCACCGTGGCCCTGATTCTGGATACCGGTGGGCTGGTGCGGCGCGCACGCCATTAGGAGGCTGTCGGAGGCTGTCGGACTTGGAGCGTCGATAGCGAAAATGGACCGCTGCGGCCGATTTGCAGCTGACGATTCCCAAGTCCGACGGCCTCCTGGGCTAACGCGTCTGCGCAGGTCGTCGCAGGCAATGTCATCAAAGGAAAGATCACCATGAGTGTGATGGAAAAATCAGAAGAAACCACTGCGTTGGGTGCCCGGGAATATCTGACGTTCAGACTGGACCAGGAAGAATACGGAATCGACATCCTGAAGGTGCAGGAGATTCGTGGCTATGAGCCCCCCACCCGCATTGCCAATGCGCCCCCATTCATCAAGGGCGTGGTCAATTTGCGGGGCACGATCGTGCCCATCGTGGACATGCGCATCAAGTTCAACTGCGCCCAGGCAGACTACAACACCTTCACCGTGGTGATCATCCTGAATCTGCGCCAGCGGGTGGTCGGAATTGTGGTGGACTCCGTCAGCGACGTCATGGAACTCGCCGCCGACAGTGTCCGTGCCGCCCCCGATATTGAAAGCGCGATTGACAACGGCTGCATCCTCGGCCTGGGCTCGGTAGGCGAGCGCATGCTCATCCTGCTGGATATTGAAAAGCTGATGTCCAGTGTGGACATGGGGCTGGTGACTGCCGACGAGTAGCACGGGCGCATCACTCAAACGGTGGTTCAGGTCAATACAGGCCCGTGAGACGCTTCGCAGGGTCCATGAAGCAAACAGGACTTCTCGTTGGAACAACATATGTCCCAGACCACCAGCACCGCATTTGCAGCGCGAACGCGCACCCTATCTGGCCGGGCGGACGCTGCCGTTGCGGCAACGGCAGCGTCCGGACCCCTGTCGCAGGGACGTGAATTTGTCTGGACAGCAGCCGATTTCGCGCGCGTGCAGGGGCTCATTTACCAGCGTGCCGGTATCAGTCTGCACGACGGCAAGCACGCCATGGTTTACAGCCGGCTCTCGCGGCGGCTTCGTGAGACAGGTCATACAAGCTTCAGTGAATATCTGAGCTGGCTTGAAACGCACGACGGGCCCGAATGGCAAGAGTTCGTGAATGCCCTGACCACCAATCTGACGGCGTTTTTTCGTGAGCAGCACCATTTCGAAATCCTGGCCGCGCATCTAAAGAGCAAGCCTGCAGGCACCCCGTGGCGCGTCTGGTGCAATGCCGCCTCCACCGGGGAGGAGCCTTATTCCATTGTCATGACCGCACTGGAAGCGCTGGGCCCGAATGCGCCCTTCAAGCTGACAGCCAGCGACATCGACTCTCGCGTTCTGGCCACGGCGGCGCAAGGTGTTTATCGTCTGGACAATGTCAAAGGACTCAGCCCTGAGCGGCTTCACCATTTTTTCCTGCGCGGCAAGGGAGGCAATGAAGGCATGGTCCGCGCGAAACCCGAGATGCGCAAGGTCATCGACTTCATGAGCGTGAACCTGATTCGCGATGACTGGCCGTTCCGGGAGCCCTTTGATGTGGTCTTCTGTCGCAACGTCATGATTTATTTTGATGCCCCGACCCAGCGCAGGGTGCTGGAGCGAATTCACCAGGTGCTCAAACCGGGCGGAATGCTGTTCGTCGGGCATGCAGAGAATTTCAGTGAATCCCGGGACCTTTTCACCCTGCGCGGCAAAACGGTGTATGAACGGCGTTGAACGTATCTGCCATGCCACGCAGTCTCCATGACCAGCTTACGATCCGGCGCCCTTTCGCCAGCGGTCTATCAGGGATTCCTTTTCATGGCGTTTGACACCACAGAGCGGCGGAGCGCACCGCGCATTGCGCCCTTGAGCGCAGACATCTGCGCCACAGGAGCTTCGGTCGCCAAAGAGTCTTCCCTGGAGGCGTTGAAGGCCCGGCTACGCAAGCCAGGCGAGGCATCGTTCTTTTATCTGGACCACCATTTCCAGCACAACGCCGTGAAGGTGTTGCCCGGTGAATATTTCGTGTCCGACGAGAGCATGGTCATCATGACGGTGCTGGGGTCCTGCATTTCGGCCTGTCTCTGGGACAGCAGGGCCCGTATTGGAGGAATGAACCATTTCATGCTGCCAGACGGGGATCTGGCGGATGCCTCGGGCCGCTATGGGTCTTACGCGATGGAGTTGCTGATCAACGAAATGCTCAAGCTGGGTGCCAGACGTGAGACGCTGCAAGCCAAGATTTTTGGCGGTGCCCAGGTGATGCACAACTTCACCACGATGAACGTGGGTGAGCGCAACACGAATTTCGTTTTGAACTATCTCCAGACCGAGCGTATTCCCATCATGTCCGAGGATGTGCTGGATATTTATCCACGCAAAGTGGTGTTTTTCCCGGTGACCGGCAAAGTCATGGTGAAGCGGCTGGCACATACCCATCCCGAAACGCTCGTGGCCCAGGAGGTTCGCGGAAATGCGGCAATCGTAGCGAAGACCACATCTGGCGGGTCGGTGGATCTGTTTTGAGGAAGGCGTGAGGGAATGAGCAAGAAAATTCGGGTGGTGGTGGTGGATGATTCGGCGCTGGTGCGCAGCTTGCTCGCGGAAATCATCAACCGACAGAGGGATATGGAGTGCGTCGGCACGGCCAATGATCCATTGATCGCGCGCGAAATGATCCGTGAATTGAACCCCGACGTGCTCACGCTGGATGTGGAAATGCCGCGCATGGACGGCATTGATTTTCTGGGTCGATTGATGCGTTTGCGCCCCATGCCGGTGGTGATGATCTCCACCCTGACCGAGCGCGGCGCCGAGGTCACCATGAAAGCGCTGGAGTTGGGGGCGGTGGATTTTGTGGCCAAGCCGCGCGTGGGTTTGGCGAATGGAATCAATGAGCTGGCCAGCCAGATCGTTGACAAGATTCATGTGGCGGCGGTGGCGCATGTGCGCCGCGCCGCGCCGCGTGATACAGCGGCGGTGTCCACGTCGGCTGCAGGGGCTACCTCTGTGCCAGCAACAACTTTGCTGGGCCGGTTGTCGACTGAGAAGTTGATCTGCATCGGGGCCTCCACCGGGGGCACGGAAGCCATCCGCGAAGTGCTGGTGCAGATGCCGGCAGATTCGCCCGCAATTGTGATCACCCAGCACATGCCGCCTGGCTTTACGACCAGTTTTGCGGCGCGGCTCAATGGCTTGTGCCAGATAACGGTCAAGGAGGCGGTCAATGGCGAACGCATCTTGCCGGGGCACGCGTATATCGCCCCCGGTGGCACCCAGTTTCGAGTGGCGCGCAGTGGTGCCAACTATGTGGCGGTGGTGGATGATGGCGCTCCGGTCAATCGCCACAAGCCCTCGGTGGAAGTGCTCTTCAAGTCAGCAGCGGCCGTGGTGGGGCGCAATGCGTTCGGGATCATGCTCACCGGCATGGGCAACGACGGGGCGGCGGCCATGCGGGAGATGAGGGATGCAGGCAGCTACAACTATGTGCAGGACGAAGCGAGCTGCATCGTTTTTGGCATGCCGCGCGAGGCGATTGCGCATGGTGCGGCAGACGAGGTGCTGCCTTTGAGCCAGATTGCCCCCGCCTTGATCACCCGCTTGCGCGGAGCCACCGATCGCCTGCACCATCGCATCTGAACAAAGCGGGGTAAAGCAGGGGGGGCACCGCGGCGCGTGCGCTTTGCGGCTTGCTCGCCGGAGTTCAGGAAGAAAGCGCTGACCAGCGCTCCAGTGCCGCCATCAGCTGCTCCTCGATTGCCCCTTCGCGTGCATGGAGTGCGGCGGCCCGGGCGGCGTCCTGGCTGTACAGCTGGCCGTCAGCGAGCTCGTCCTGCAGGGCTTTTTGCTCGGCCTCCAGATCGGCAATCTGTTGTGGCAGCTGTTCCAGTTCGCGCTGCTCTTTGTAGCTAAGTTTCTTTTTTGATGGCTGCTCAGGCTTTTCTGATGAGCGCTCAGGGGTGATTTTGGTTGAGGCATCTGTCGCGCTCTCCCGTAGCGCGGGGGCAGATGCTGCCAGGGCGCGGCTTCGCTTGGATTGAATAAGCCAGTCCTGCACCCCGCCCTCGTACTCACGCCAGTTGCCATCGCCTTCGAAAGCGATCGTGCTGGTCACCACGTTGTCCAGGAAGGTGCGGTCGTGGCTGACCAGAAACACGGTGCCATCGTAAGATTCCAGCAGGTCTTCCAGCAAGTCCAGTGTGTCGATATCCAGGTCGTTAGTGGGCTCATCGAGCACCAGCACATTGGCCGGACGCGCAAAAAGGCGCGCCAGCAAAAGCCGGTTGCGCTCTCCACCGGAAAGAGACCTCACAGGCGAATGCGCCCTTGCAGGGGAAAACAGGAAATCGCTCAGGTAGCTTTTGACGTGCTTGCGCTGTCCACCAATCTCAATCCACTCGCTTCCGGGACTGATGAAGTCTTCCAGGGTGGCGTCGAGGTTGATGGCGTGCCGCATCTGGTCAAAATATGCGACTTGCAGGTTGGCGCCCTGGCGTATCTGTCCTGCATCGGGCTGCAGTTCACCCAGAATGAGCTTGAGCAAGGTGGTCTTGCCGGCACCATTCGGACCAATCAGCCCGACCTTGTCGCCGCGCAGGATGGTCGCGCTGAAGTTTCGAACAATGGTCTTGTCGCCGAACGCCTTGCTGACCCCGGTCAGCTCGGCCACGATCTTGCCCTGATAGCCGTTTTGCGAACCCGTGGCCACGTCCATCTTGACGCTTCCCACCACGTTCCGCCGTGCTTCACGGCGCGCGCGCAGGTGTTCAAGCCGCGTGATCCGGCTTTGGCTGCGTGTGCGCCGTGCTTCCACGCCCCTGCGAATCCATACTTCTTCCTGCGCCAGCAATTTGTCTGCTTTGGCGGAAATCACGGCCTCTTGTGCGAGTTGCTCTTCCTTCTGTACAAGATACTGGGCGAAGTTACCCGGATAGGAGCGCAACTGCCCGCGGTCCAGTTCCACAATTCGCGTGGCCACCCGGTCCAGAAAGGCCCGATCGTGGGTGATGGTGACCACGCTGCCTGGAAAATCCAGCAGCAAGTCTTCAAGCCATTCGATGGAGTCCAGATCCAGATGGTTGGTGGGCTCGTCCAGCAGCAGCACATCCGGCCGTGCCACCAGGGCCTGGGCTAGGGCGACGCGCTTTTTTGTACCTCCGGAGAGGGTGCCTACGATGGCCTCCGGGTCCAGGTGCAGGCGATGCAGCGTCTCTTCGACGCGCTGCTCCCAGTTCCAGGCGTCGTAGGCCTCAATCACAGACTGCAGCGCATCCAGATCAAGCCCCTCCGCCCCGGACAGGTACTGGTCTCTGACGGCAATCACATGCTGCAAGCCCTCTGAAGCCGCCTTGAATATGGTGGCCTGCGGATCAAGGGACGGCTCCTGCGCAACATAGGCGATGCGCACGCCTTGCTGGACTTGGAGGGTGCCATCATCTGGCTTGGCCAATCCCCCCAGAATCTTGAGCAGCGAGGACTTGCCTGCGCCATTTCGTCCGATGAGGCCTACGCGCTCCGCACTTTCAAGGGAAAAGCTAGCGTGGTCCAGCAGTGCGACATGCCCAAATGCGAGTTGGGCGTCCAGTAAGGTGATAAGTGCCATGATGGCACTGATTATCAGGGGTGACCACAGATTGCTTGGATGTTCGGCCTAAGCAATGTAGCGCGAAGTCCGCTTCCTCTGCACAACGAAGTCGTCAGCCGCAGGCTTCCGTTGAAGACACTGCCCAGAAGTTCGTAGCGCGCGCAGGCTTCGGATGCGCCAGCTTCCCATGCTATGCTCACAGGCTTCGCTCCTCAGAGGCGCCCCTGGT
>WOYI010046508.1_pt1 | contig 15430 bp, 16 predicted proteins | sample 6423411 | NCBI WGS metagenome assembly WOYI01 (sample SAMN13441803, study PRJNA592873) | oil field metagenome | biome: oil field; feature: oil-well bore; material: oil-contaminated soil; isolation source: oil-contaminated soil from oil-well borehole | place: Germany: Wietze | collected 2016-10-18 ...
GTCCTGAAAGCAGTACATTTCCTTGGCAACGATATCCGTTCCTGTACCCACTGCCCTGGAAAACAGGTCCTTCATTTCAAGCAGGGGTAGACGAACCTCCTGATAACCACACCCCGCAAGGACAGCGGCCGCCTGGCGCTCGAGCCATTCCCACTGTCGCGCTTCCCGCCAGTCCACATCGGGCATACCTCGTATGCCCTGAATACGCCCAGCATCCATATTCATGCCTATTCTCGGAACGAGACACCGTCCTTTGCAACCATCAACCAACCTCAAGGATTGTCTGCAGCGGGGATACGGAAGCGAGAAATCTGGCTCTTGTTGAGATATTTAGAGAAGTCAAACTTCTTGCCATCCACCAGGATGGCCACGCCCCTGGCGTTGCCCAGCATGACCGCCAAGGGTGCCTTGGCATGGATGGACTTGGTTTCCCCGGCTCGCCCCATGCTCGCAAGAATCTTGCGGCCATCGGCATCACGCACCTCGATCCAGCAATCCTTGCTGAATTGAAACTGCACATCGCGCAAGCCGGGCACAGCCGCTGTGGGCGACGAGGCAGCAAGCCCTGGCTGGATCGATTGCTGGGCCTCCTGCCCTGATAAGGAGCCAGGCGGCGGCTGACCGTTTGCATTGGCATCGGGGTTGTCCCTGGCGCGTTCCTTTGCTGACATGGCACGATCAGGCTGCCAGTCCTGTCCTGCTGGGGAATGGCTATTGTGGGAAACGGCGGTTGCCTCGTCTCGCCCCACCGGCATGGTGCGCTGTTTCCCTGGTTTGGCGGGGGGTGAGGTTTTTTGCGGGACCACAGAGGGCTGCTGCTGGCTCCCAGACATGGTAGTCGTGTCCGCACCCGGCATGGCGTTGGTAGCCGGTTTATCCTGTAAGACATCGGAAACCTGGGAAAGATTTGGCTGACCGCCAAAGAGCCATAAGCCAAGCAGGGTGGCCGCCGCCACCAATACAGTCAATACAGGCCAGACCCGGAAACCAAACTGCCGGTCCACCAGTCGTTGCCGCAGCGATTCTCGAATCAAGGGCGCAGGCCGTTCGGCATAGGTTCTGTTGTACAGATGCACCATTTCTTCTGTTTCTTCTGGGGGCATGTGCAGCAGCGCAGCGTATTGCCGCAGATACCCGCGCACATAAATAGGCGCCGGCAATTCATCAAACAACTCATATTCCAGACGCTCGATCACCCGATCGGTCACACGCAGATTACGGGCCGCCTCGGCCCGCCCAAGACCGGCCCGTTCCCTGGCCAGGCGCAGCTGGGCACCCAAACCCAATTCCGTGGGGGACTCCGCATCCATTGCTTTCATCTCAGTCTTCATGTTTTCCATCATGTGTTCCATCATCCCGGCGCACCTTGCGTTCACCTCGAGCCTTGCAGTCGTGCCGCCTGGCCTGAGTCTGGGAACTGTTTCAACAAGACATCCCGATAATTCCGGGCCACATCAAAGCGCCCTCGCGCCCGATACACCAGCACAGCAAGATACAGCATATCCGCATCTGGATTCGACACGGCGTGCATATAACGCTCTACCATGCTCTGGGCCATAGTAAGATCAGCCATCTCATACGATAGATGCGCCATGGCCCGCAGGGCGGGTTCATAAAAAGGAGAAATATTCAAGGCAGCGAGGAAATGGCTCTTGGCCCGCGGGATATTACGGGCCATCTGGGCACAACGCCCGGCAGCGGTATGGGCATATTCCGGCCGTGGGTAGCTGGGGTTCGCGATGGCCTTGGCAAAACTGGCCTCGGCCTGCTCCCATTGCCTGGCTTGGCAGAGATAAATACCATAATCCGCCAGGATGTCAGGGCGATCTCCTGCCAAGCGCAATGCCTTGGCAAAATACCCATCCGCCACATCAGGCTTGTTCAGCAGGCGATACAGTCTGGCCATGGCCACATACGCCTCTGGAAGCGCTGGATCTTCACGAATTGCTTTCTCCAGCTTTTCCATGGCCACATCGTAGCGCCCCTGCTCCATGTACCCAATTCCCATGGTCACGTTCATCCCGGCTGGCTTCTGGAGCATCTCTCCTTCAGTGAGCGGCCGGCTTGCGCAACCCGCCAGGAATACGCCCAGCATGACCCCCATGGCCACATGGCTCGGGACCCCACGGGAAAGCAAGGATCGCCTTGGCATCCCGGCCACGGTTTGCTGTGCTGCAGGGCTACAGTCAAACGGCACTGGCTGCATGTGACTGCTTGTCGCGGCGTGCCCGCGCCGGCACAGTACCCACCAGTTGGCCACAGGCCGCTGCAATCTCGTCACCCCGCTTGCGCCGTGTGGTGACCCGTAATCCCCTGCCATGCAAAACAGATCCAAAGGCATCGATGGCCGCATCCGATGGACGCTCGAAAGGTGCGCCTGGAAAGGGATTGAATGGAATGAGATTGATCTTGGCTCGAATGCCAGACAAGAGCCTTGCCACGGCCTTGGCCTGGGCCGGACTGTCATTGACGCCGGCAAGCAAGCAATACTCGAAGGTGATATGGCTTTTATGATCCTTGCCCGCAAGATAACGCCGACATGCCGCAAGCAGCATCTCCAGGGGATAATGCCGATTCATGGGAACCAGGACATCACGCAAGGCGTCATCGGGTGCATGAAGAGAGACCGCCAGGGCCACATCTGCCTCGCTGGCCAGTTGATCCATGGCAGGCACCACCCCAGAGGTGGAGATGGTCACGCGACGCTTGGACAGGCCATAGGCGGCCTGATCGGTCAACAGGCGCAGCACGGGCAACACCGCCTTGAGGTTGAGCAGGGGCTCCCCCATACCCATGAAAACAACATGGCTCACGGCATCAGCACCCAGAGCGGCTCGCGTGAGAAAGATCTGCGCCATGATTTCCTGCGCCGTGAGCTGGCGACGCACCCCCTGGGCGCCAGTGGCGCAGAACGGACAGGCCACGGGGCATCCCAGCTGCGAGGAAATGCATAACGTGCCCCGAGAGATCTGGGGTATGAAAACACACTCCACAGCACCCCCGCCCTGGAGACCCAACAGATATTTCCTGGTACCGCAAGCGGACACCTGCTGGCGCAGCACGATGGGCAGAGGCTGCGCCAGATGCCTCGCCAGCACGGCCCGCAATGCCCTGGAGAGATCGGTCATGGCCTCCACATCCAGCACACCCCGCCGATGCACCCAGGCGAGGATTTGCCGAGCATGATAGGTGGGCTGCCCCAGATCCTGCAACAAAGCCCGCACAGCCTGCTGATCCATGCCCAGCAAGGACAGCACGGGTTCCTGTCCCACCTCGTCCGGCAGTGGCCTGTCATGCTCCATGGCTCAGGCGCTGCCAGATTCAGCCGGCATCAAGGCAGTCAATTCACTCTGACTGAAGAAAAAGGCGATCTCTTCTGCTGCCGTCTGCGCACTGTCGGAACCATGCACGGCATTGGCTTCGATGTGGCTGCCGAAGTCGGCGCGAATGGTGCCGGTATCCGCTTTTTTGGGATCCGTGGCACCCATCAGACGGCGGTTGGTGGCAACGGCATCTCGTCCCTCCAACACCTGCACCACGACGGGGCCAGAGGTCATGAACGCCACCAGATCCCTGAAAAAGGGGCGCTCCCGATGGACCCCATAAAATGCCTCGGCCTGCGAGGCGGTCAGCCACAGGGACTTGATGGCCAACACCCGAAGCCCAGCTGCCTCAAAACGGCGCAGGACCTCGCCGAGACATCCCTTGGCATAGGCATCCGGCTTGAGAATGGACAAGGTCCGTTCCACGGCCACAATCAACGCCCCCCCACAGCAAAGCTCTCGCCACAACCGCACGAAGCCACGGCATGGGGATTATGAAACCGCAAGGTACGCGCCAGGCCTTCCGTAACAAGGTCGACCTCGGTGCCATCCAGATAAGGAAGGCTGCTGGCCGCCACGATCAGCCTGATGCCCTGCTCATCCAGCAACACATCGCCTGGCTCCACGACCTGTGCCATCTGCACCACATAGCGCATGCCCGAACAGCCTGCTTCCTTCACCCCAAAGCGCACCCCGACGGCATCAGGTTGCCTTTGCAACTGACGCTCGAGGTGCGCCCGAGCTTCATCCGTCAACCGAATACCCATTTTTTTACCCTCTCATCAACCTAATCAACTTGAGCTTGAGTCGCGTTTTTCACCGTGCGCCCTGGATCCTTGCGGGCAAGGAGGTTGTCCTGGGCCGCATGCCAGGCGCGCTGTAAGGCCTCCTCTGCCAGAAGCGCCATAAACACCTGCTGGTGCGTCAGCCCCAGGGGCCTATGCCATGCCGTTCCCCACAGCGCAGCTTGGGGCTCGAGGAACAAGCCCTGCGCCAGCTCGGCCAGCAGGCTGGACGCGGCCAGAAGCTCCGGCGGACCGTCAGCCTGATAGCACACCCGGCTGACAAAACCGTGATCATCCACAGCCAGGCCAAAGCGCACCGTGCCCTCATGGGCCGACCCCGCTTCACCCAGCGCCATGTCTGGCGCAAAAGCCCATGCCACATGCTCATCGGAGAAAAAATGATTGCTCATGAGCACGGCGTGTACATGCTGTCCCTGCCCGGCGACCGGCATGCTGTCCCCGGCGACCGGCTGCCATTCCAGGCGCCTTGCGCGATATTGTACAACTGACGTGGTCTGGTTCACATGGTTCACATCTGTCCTGTGGCGCCCAGACGGAGAACGCGCACGCAGCCATTGTGCGGCTTCGACAAGCCAAAGTGCCGCTTGTTCCACCTCGTCATCCGTGGTATTCCGGCCGAACGACAGGCGCACCGTGGCACGCATCACCTCAGGCTTCATGCCCAGGGCCCGCAGGACATGGGAGGTGCCGCCATGCAGGTTGGCGCAGGCCGACCCCCGGGAAAAGCCCAACTGCGGGATGGCGTAAAGCAGGCTCGCAGCATCGATGCCCAGCAGCGCCACACTGAGTATATGGGGGGCGGCATGCTGAGGACTGCCATGGCGCATGACATCGGGTTGTGATGCCAGAAGCGACCACAGCCGATCACGGTATGCCGCAATGCGCTGCGGTTCGTGGGGAAGGGACTCTTGTGCCAGGCGCGCTGCCTCACCCAGACCAACGATCTGGTGCGTGGCCAGCGTGCCGCCGCGCAACCCTCCCTCCTGCCCGCCACCATCGAGCAGCGGCTGCAGGCCGGGCCCCGGTTGGCGCCGTATCACGAGGCCGCCTGCCCCCTTTGGTCCATGGATCTTGTGACTGGAGAAAGACAGATAATCGATCCCCCATGCCGCCATGTCCACAGGCAGCTTGCCCAGGCTCTGGGAAGCATCCACATGGCAAGCGATGCCATGATGGCGACACAGGGCGGCCAACTGGGCGACAGGATGGATAACCCCGAGCTCGCCATTCACATGGGCCACCGAGAGCAGCAAAACCTGCTCGTCCAGCAGGTCCACCATGGCTGCCATGTCGATCTCACCTGTGGGCCCCACTGGGGCGTGGATGATCTGCATACCCTCGCGCTGCAGCGCCCGGCAGGAGGCGAGCACAGCCTGATGTTCCGTGGCCAGCGTCACGATGCGCCTTCTGCCATCCCCGGCAAAGCGGGCCCGGCCCTTGAGGGCCAGGTTGATGGCTTCTGTGGCGCCCGAGGTGAACAGCACGCCCTCCGGTTGCGCCCCCACCAAGGAGGCCACGTGCGCTCTGGCTGTTGCCACGGCTTGACGCGCCCGGCGCCCCCATGCGTGATCCGAGGCCGGGTTACCGAAATGCTCTGTGAGCCACGGCCACATGGCCTGGGCGACACGCTCGTCCACAGGCGTGGTGGCAGCATAATCCAGGTAGATCGAGTGTTCTTCAGAAGACATCCATCACCCTCCAGCTTCCAGCCTGCTTGATGCAAGCTCACGAGACTCCTGCTCCAGCGTGGCCAGACGGCGCTCCAGACGCTCCATGTATTCCAGGAGCGCCTGGACCTGGGGATCTGGCATGTCCTTGGTGGGACCATACGCCTCGAAACCCGGGCGCAGCGCTGCCAGAGAAGCTGGTTTTGTTGCCTTGTCGCCCACCACGTGCCCCGGTACGCCCACCACCGTGGCACCATCGGGCACATCCTTGACCACCACCGCATTGGAACCGATGCGCGCCCCATCACCAATCGTGATGGGTCCCAGCACCTTGGCGCCGGCACCGATCACCACGTCGCGACCCAGTGTGGGGTGGCGCTTGCCTTTTTGCCAGCTGACACCGCCCAGGGTCACGCCCTGATACAGCGTGCAGTCGTCGCCTACCAGGGCTGTCTCACCGATCACCACGCCAAAACCATGATCAATGAAGACGCGTCGACCAAGCACAGCCCCCGGATGGATCTCGATCCCCGTCATGAACCGTCCGCTGTGAGCCAAGACCCGAGCCATGGTCTTGAAGCCGGCCTGCCACAAGGCGTGCGCCACCCGATGACAGGCCACGGCATGAATACCAGGATAGGCCAGCAGCACCTCCAGCAGCGAATGGGCTGCAGGATCGCGCTCGAAGACATAGCCTAGACGACGACGCAGTCCCGGCATGATGGCATCCAATGACCCGCATCCCGGTCACGACGAGGTCTGGGGCCGTTCACGGTCCGAACGCCGCTTTGCCTCGTCATGGTTGATGGTCGCCCTGTTGTTGTGGAATGGTCTCGTAATGTGGCTCCTGGCGCGGCACCGGCACGGGCTGATGCGGCGGGCGCTGCAGGCTGCGCTGGATATGGCTGCCTCGCTCCCTGCCCTGCTGTTCATGGGCGGCAGCACCGGCGGCCTGGCCACGCACCCGGGCGTTGCCGCGGGATGGCACACTGGTATCCAGCGTGGAGCGATCCATGTGTTGGCGCGTATTCAACTGCCGTTGCTCCTGCTGTTCCCTGGCGCGTGCGCCTGGATCACGCTGCATCCCTGGGCGATTCAACTGCTGTTCCATGCGCATCTGGGTCTGTTCCATATTCTGATGCCTCTGCACGCCGGGATGTGCCGAGGGAGGGGTGCGTGACGGGCCCGGCGGCGCCGCCAAGGCGGCACCAGCCCATATCGCACCAAGAACCAAAAGCCCGGCAATGGTTCCCTTCATCGCTTGTCTCATCACTTCCTTCCTTCTCGAGCTAGAGCATTATTGATCTACTGCCTCTGCCCCTTGACAACTCCTAGAGCAAGGCGGCATCGATGGCGGCATGCCAATCACATGAGGCATCACCATAGGCCAGAAAAGACGGGTTGAGCAGATTTTCCTTGTTGTAGGCAAGGCTCCTGCGATGCAAGTCCGTCACCTCGCCACCGGCGCCCAGCAACACGGCATGGGCCGCGGCGGTATCCCACTCCGCAGTGGGCGAAAAGCGCGGATAGATATCGGCCTTGCCCTCGGCCACCAGACAGAACTTGAGGGAGCTGCCGATGTTGATACGCTCCTTGAGCGGTAGCCTGCCCAGATAGTGTTCCACGGCTGGACTGCCGTGGCTGCGGCTCGCCACCGCCACCATGGCCTTGGGATCGATGCTGCGCACGGCAATGGCCTGGGCGTTTTCTCCCGGTTGGCGCCTCCAGGCGCCATACCCAGGACCTCCATAATACAGGATATCCCCCCGGGGAGACAGGACCACGCCAAAGGCAGGATGGCCCTGGCGGATCAGGGCAATATTGACCGTATAATCGGTTCCCCCGGCCAGGAATTCCTTGGTGCCATCCAAGGGATCAACCAGAAAACATGCAGGCCAGTTACGGCGGGCCGCGAAGGGAGGCGCGCCGCACTCCTCGCTGATGATGGGCACGGCGGGAAAGAGCCGGGCAAGACCCTGGATGATGACCTGCTGGGCTGCCTGATCGGCCATGGTGACCGGCGAGCGGTCGTCTTTTTCCCGCACCGCCAGCTGTGCTGTACTCACGCCCAAAATGGCCTGCCCGGCTTCATGCGCCAGCTCCAGCAGGGGCTCGAGGGTTCTGTCGTCTATCACTGCCTGTTCATGCATTGCTTGTTCGCGCACCATGGATCACCTATACTCGGCTTGCAGCGCTTACTCGGCAGCAGTATGCTCTATGATGTTGTCCCGTGCCGATTCTTCCATTATTGTGACGCAAGGTGGCGAGTAAAGAAAGCATGTGGATTCTGTGGTCTAGGGGATCATGAATCCCTTCGCGCAACACCAACACGTGTTGCGGACCTCGGCCAGCGGCCTGCCCCTGGAATGGCTCGATTATCAGCAAGCAGCTCACCTCTATCACCTGGGCAAGGTACTCTATCCCTGCGGTAGCCCCCTGTTCAGGCTGCATGGCGGTATCAGCGCCATCACCGGACGCCAGAGCGTGCTGATCATCCATTCCATCATCGCCACCATGGGCGAAGTCAGCGAGCATCTCACAGCAGGTTATGTCCCGTTGCTGAGTAATCGCACGTTATTCAAGCGCGATGGCCATCTGTGCCTGTATTGTGGGGAACGCTTCCTGAGCGCCAGACTGTCCCGGGATCATGTGCGCCCCATCAGCCGCGGCGGCACCAATACCTGGAACAACGTGGTCACAGCCTGCAGGCGCTGCAACAACCGCAAGGCCGGACATCTTCCCGAGGAGGCCGGGATGCAGCTCCTGGCCATCCCCTTCACGCCCAATCATGCCGAATATGTCTATCTGCAGGGGCGACGCATCCTGGCCGATCAGATGGCCTTTCTCAGGGCGCACTTTCCTCGCTCGAGCCCCTTTCACGCCCGGCTTTCTGCGGATGAGGGTTTCCCACCCCCCCGTCAGGCGCCACTGGCAACTCGCGCAGCAGATTGCTGACGATACGCTGCAGCTGCTTTTCATCCGGTGCCCTGGGGCCCAGAGATTCAGTGGACCAGGCCCGGTAGACAAGGCGCTTGCTGGGGCGGTCGCGCACATTCAGGAACAGGACCACCTGCATCCGCGCATTGACCTGGGTGGTGCCAGGGGTGGTATAGTAACCATGGGGGCCATAGGGCGACCACCAGGAATACCCACCCCAGATGGTCATGTCGGCCTCTGGTTCGGCATGAAGCCCCGGCTCCACCAGCAGATCCCCATGCGCCTGGTCCTGGAGAAGGAGACCCTTGTTCCGCAGGGCCATGCCCAGCGCCTGCTCCAGGCGTCTGGCCACCAGTTCGCTGACCCAGACCGGCTGCATACCCCCCAGGGTCATCGGCATGATGGCCGCGCTGCGTGCCCTGGCAAAATCATACTGGGCATCCACATCATAGGCCAAGCGCCATGAGGCGCAGCCCGTAAGGAGAACACAGGCCAGCCACGGCAGGGCCCACCACGGCCAGCTCCTGATCAGCTTTCCACTAGCAAGGCCAAGGGTCACTGTGGGTTCCCACCAGATCAGCCAGCGCCTGGACATGCCAAGAAGACTCATTGAGCGCCGGGATGTATTCGAACCGCTCTCCACCTGCCCCGAGAAAGGTATGGGCGCCCCGAATAGCGATCTCCTCCAGGGTCTCCAGGCAATCGGCGGCAAAACCCGGGCAGATCACCTCCACAGACCGAATGCCGCGCCCTGGCAGTTCGGCAAGCAGCTGGTGGATATTGGGCTCGAGCCATGCCCCGCGGCCAAAGCGCGACTGGAATGTCTGGCGCCAGCGGTGTTCCGCAAGCCCCAGGCCTTGGGCCAGCAAGGCCGCCGTCTCGGCACAGGCGGCAGCGTATATCTCCCCTTTGCCAATGGTTGCCTGAGGCAAGCCATGGAAGGAGATCAGCAACAGATCCATGGGGCCACGCTGTGCCCATGCCTGCCGTACACTGGCCCCCAGGGCATCCAGGTAACCCTTGTGGCGATGATAGCCCGATACCATGCGTACGGACGGGATCACGCGCCATGCCCCCAGGATGCGCTGCGCTATGGCCAGGGCCGAACCCACGGTGGCCGATGCATACTGCGGGTAGAGTGGCACAAGCAATACGCGCCGCAAGCCCTGCAGGGCCTGTAAACCTGCCGCGATGGGCGGCAGGCCATAGCGCATGCCCACCTGCACCACATACTTCTCGCCCAATCGCTCCTGCAGGGCACGAGCCAGGCGCTGGGTATGTACCGTCAGGGGTGATCCTTCCCCAGGATACCAGATGGAACGGTACAGCCCTGCCGAACGCCCGGCGCGCAACGGCACGATCAAGCCAAACAACAAGGGCAGCCACAACCAGGATGGCCACTCCACCATGCGCCGGTCTGCCAGGAAGTGCCGCAGATAGCGGGCCACCTCCTGCGGGGTAGCTGCCTGCGGACTGCCGGTCTGCATCAACAACACGCCGATTGGCTCCTGTTCGTCCATATGGTGATGGTCAGTGATGGAAGAATTGCGTATCATGCCTCAGACATCATGCACCAGAAACCCACCGAGACCAAAAGACACCATCATACAGAGCCCCCTCCACCCGAGAGGCAGCAACCGACCACATCGGCAACATCCTGGAGCAGGCATCTGGTCCTCGGGGAACTGCGTATCCTGCTGCGTCTTGGGGCCCCTGTCATGGGGGCCCATGTGGCGGGCCTGCTCATGGTCACGCTGAATACCATCATGGCTGGCCGCCATTCAGCGTCGGCCATGGCGGCCTTGGCCCTGGGCTCGGCCATCTGGGCGCCCATGCTGATCTTCGGGCTTGGCATGCTGATGATCATCGCCCCCATGGTGGCGCAACGCCATGAAACATGGCCCGCGCCTGCCGTCGGCCATTTTGCCCATCAGGCCATCTGGCTGGGGCAGGCGCTGGGCCTTGCCTATATCCTGGCCTTCTTTCATATCGATTTCGTGCTGACTTTGCTGCATATCAAGCCGCAATTGCACCAGGCCGTCCTCAGCTACCTGCAGGCACTGGCCTGGGGCATGCCCGGACTTGCCCTGTACATGAGCCTGCGCTTCATCAGTGATGGTCTTTCCAAGACCAGGGCAGCCCTGTATTTCGGCCTGTTCGGTCTTGCGCTCAACGCCATCGGTAACACAGCCCTGATATATGGCACCTGGGGCTTTCCAGCCCTGGGTGCTACCGGCTGCGGCTATGGCAGTGCCTTGGGCATGCTGGGTATGGGTGTGGGTCTTGGCCTGTATGTGTTGCTGCAACCAGCCTATCGCCCCTATCGCCTCTTGAGGCAAGCGCCATGGCCCAACCTCAGGACGCTCACCGAGATCCTGCGTCAAGGCGTCCCGGTGGGCATCAGCCTGTTTTGTGAAGCCACCCTGTTTGCCGGTGTCACCATGCTGGCCGGTGCCATGGGCATCGTGGAGGTGGCGGGCCACCAGATCGCCATCAATGTGGCAAGCCTCACCTTCATGATGCCCGTGGGTTTCTCCATGGCCATCTCCATCCGTGTCGGCCAGGCGCTGGGCAGCGGCTCCTATACCCTCATGCGATTTCGCAGCCTGCTTGGCATCATGGCGACCACTGCCCTGATGGTGCTGCCTGCCAGTTTGATGCTCCTGTTGCCCAAGACCATCGCCGCATGGTACACCGAGGACCCGGCCGTTTCTCGCCAGGGCAGCCATCTCTTGTACATGGCCGCCGCCATGCAGTTTGCCGATGGCCTGCAGGTGGCCTGCTCGGGCGCGCTGCGTGCCCTGGGCGATACCACAGCCCCCATGGGTGTCACCGTACTCTCCTATTGGTTTGTGGGGCTGCCCACAGCCTACTACCTGGGTATCATCCAGGGCATGGGACCCGACGGATTGTGGTATGGATTGATCATGGGCATCTCCATCGCCGGGCTGCTGCTGCTCACCAGATTGCTGGGACAGGTGGGCTGGCGCGCCCCTCCCCAGCACCTCGCCTCCTGATGCGAGGTGTCCTGTTGCTGCTGAGGCGACTGATTCGCGCCTATGGCCAGGGCTTCTACCAGCCATGGCAACTGGCCCTGCGCCATCGGCACCTGCTGCGCCAGCTCCTGGGGCGTGATGCCATCATTCAGACCGCCGGCACCCATCTGGGCCGCCTGTGGCTGTTGCTGGGCCCTGGGTTACAGATCCTGGCATGGTGGTTCGTGTTCGACGCCGTGCTGCGGGTGCGGCCCATGGCGCGTTTTTCTTTTCTCGACTATTTTCTACCCTCGGTGCTGCCCTGGCTGCTGGTGCAGGAAACCCTGTCGCGCTGCCTGAGCCTGTTGCGCGAGGTGCGCAGCCTGTACGAGCGCAGCATCTTCCCATTGGCCATCCTGCCCCTGCTGCCCCTGCTGCTGGTCTGGATGATCTATACGCCACTGGAGGCCGCGGTGGTGGCGATCCTGCACGGCCCGCAGGCTGCCCTGGCAGCTACCGGGTTCATGGTTGTATTGGCCTGGCTGCTGCTGCCGTGGTGCTATATTTTTTCCCTGCTGGGGATTTTTTTTCCGGATGGGGCCTATGGCATGCGCTTTCTGCTGACCCTGCTGTTCTATTTCACACCCATTCTTTATGCACCGCAGATGCTTCCAGAAAACCTACAGGATATCCTTGCCTGGAACCCCATGGCCACGTTGTTGCAACAACTTCATGGTCTCATCGGGCTTGCTGCCCTGGACCTTCATCATGCCTGGTATCCCCTTGCCTGCTCGCTGTTGGTCACAGGGCCGGCCTGGGTACTGTTCCGGCGCATGAGCATACAGATTCGCGAGGCGCTCTGAGATGAGCCCGGTCCATCTGGAAGCGGTCTGCAAGCTCTATCGGGGCCGCCAGCAGCTGTCCTGGCGTCGGCTGCTGCGCCCCCAGCCACCAGACCCCCCGCACATAGCCCTGCAGGACATCTCCATCAACCTGCCCAAGGGCAATGTCCTGGGTATTGTGGGCCGCAACGGAGCCGGCAAAAGCACCTTGCTCAAGATCGTAGCCGGCACCCTCGCCCCCACAAGCGGTCTTGTGCAAGTGGCCCAGCCGGTAGCGGCGATTCTGGAGCTGGGCTCCGGCTTTCATCCCGAACTCACCGGCTGGGACAACGCCCTGCTGGGGCTTGCCCTGCTTGGCCTCGATGCCGGGGCAAGCCAGCAGGCCCTGTCCGATATCGCCGACTTTGCGCAGCTGGGCTCTGCCATGGAACGGCCCATCAAGACCTACTCCACGGGCATGGTCGTCCGCCTGGCCTTTGCGGTGACCACCTGCCTGCATCCCGAGGTACTGATCCTGGACGAAGCCTTGAGCGTGGGCGATGGCGCTTTTGCGCGGCGCTCCTTCGAGCGCATCATGCAGTTTCGCAGGGATGGCGCCACCATCCTGTTCTGCTCGCATTCGCTCTACCATATCGAGGCCCTGGCCGATCGGGTGATCTGGCTGGATGGGGGCCGCATCGTCGCCGATGGGGCCCCTCAGCATGTGCTGCGCGACTACCAGCATTTTCTGGACCAGGCCCCAGAGACACAAACCCCTGCCCTTCCGCAAGCAGGCCTTGCGCGTGGTCATGCTGCTCTGGAACAACACAGGATTCCGGCGCGACTGCGCCGCATCCGGGTCAATGGCCAGCCCGCAGGACAGGCCGTTGAGCTCACCTGCCTACAGTCCACCTTGCGCATCGAGGTGGACTTTACCTCCGATCCAAGCCTGCCCGCCCCGGGCGTGGGCTTCATCATCACCACCCCAGATGGCCGGTCCATCACCAGCACCAGCACCATTGCCGATGGCATCGTGATCGGGCGCGATGTCCATGGTTCGGGTACCGTCATCCTGGAGTTTCCTGATCTGCCCTTGCTGCGGGGCCTTTATGTGCTGGCAGTCTATCTGCTTTCCGAGGATGGCTTGCTGGTCTACGAGGAACTGCCCCAGGCAGCAGAGCTCCAGGTGCACTCCCCAGGCCCGGAGCTGGGCTATGTCCTGCTGCCCAGGCGCTGGCTGCCGCTGGGCAATGGTCATGCTGCCCCGGACTGCAAACCCTCGGCACACCGCTATATCAGGACCTGAATCGGTGCCGGCCCACGAGACAGACCACCCGATCCCGGCCAGCGCCTTGACAGACGACCCGCTGGGCTGCCTGAGCGCAGCCTATAGCAGGCTTGGCTCAGGAAGGGTGTTGACCATAACCAGGACTGGGCCCCACGCAGGGTTTGCTGACCAGGACCTGACGGCCATGCTCGCGGTGCTCGCCCCCCTGTGCGGCTTCGCGTTGCTGGACAATCAGCAACCCGTCATCCGCCTGCAGCGCCTGGCAGAACCGGGTTTGCGGGTGGCCAGCGCCACGCTCCAGGACATCCCCGGGTTGCTGGCGTTGTTTGCCAGCTGTTTCGGATCTCCCATGAGCGAGACATTGTGGTGCTGGAAATACCGCCAGCACGGCCACCATGCCGTGGTCTGGCATCGCGGCCAGATCATCGCCCATGATGGCGGCATCACCAGAAGAACACTGCTCTTTGGCCGCGAGGTGCTGGCCACCCAGAACGGCGATGTGATGGTCGCCCCGCAGGCAAGAGGGCTACTCACCAGACAGGGTGCTTTCTACCGGGCTGCCGCAGCCTACGCCACCGCCTACTGCGGCTATGGTCGTCGCCACCTGATCGGCGTGGGCTTTCCCAACCGCCGCGCCATGGTCATTGCCCAGCGCCTGGGCCTGTATCGTGCCGTGGGAGAAATGGTGGAATGGCGCCTGCAGGCCCAGCCGGCACCAAGCGCCCTGCTCCTTGCAGACGGGCAGCCAGAAGACAGGCTGATCGATGGGTTGTTTGCCACCATGGCCCAGGCCATGGGCGATGGCATCGTCGGCATCCGTGACAGTGTGTACTGCCATCATCGCTACCTCGCCCATCCCACGGAGCATTACCTGTGGCTGACGCTCGCCACCCCAGCGGGAGAACAGCTGGGTCTCGTCATCGCCCGTGAACAGGAGGGCCGGTTGCTGATCATGGACCTCATCGCCAGGCCCGACCATTTTCCCATCCTGCTGCAGCATGCGGCACACAGGGCCTGGCAGCGGGGGCTGCCCCATGTGGCCCTGTGGCTCCCTGCCCACAGACGCCCCTGGTTGGGCGCACTGGGAGAGACACATCCGCTCGGCATCGTCATCCCCACCAACAGCTTTTCACCAGGACCACCCACTGATAACCTGCAGGATCGCTGGTGGCTCACCGCCGGCGACACCGATTTTCTCTGAGACAAGCCGAAAACTCCCACAAAAACCAGCCAAATCCCCATACCCCATGGGACACGAGCGGCCTTGATCAGTGCCCGCCCCACCCTGAATAATATATAGAGAGACCCTGCAGCAGGGCCAGGCCACCCTGGCGGTTCCCAGATCAACTGGCACAGGCCAGCGCGTCTCGAAAACAGCACGCGATAACATGGCTCGGCACCTCTTGTCGCCTATGGTGGCTTGACTTTATCCAAACAGCCTCCACGAAACCCTGGGCGATTCAAGCCGCGCAGACCGCTCGCTTCCCCGTACAGGAACCATCAGCCATCAGAACCATCAGAAAGAAACCCAACATGCGCAGCCATGACCAAGTCATTTCCGAGCAATTCGGCAGCACTGCCGCCGCCTATCTGACCAGCGCGGTGCACGCGCA
>WOYI011519162.1_pt2 | contig 15428 bp, 11 predicted proteins | sample 6423411 | NCBI WGS metagenome assembly WOYI01 (sample SAMN13441803, study PRJNA592873) | oil field metagenome | biome: oil field; feature: oil-well bore; material: oil-contaminated soil; isolation source: oil-contaminated soil from oil-well borehole | place: Germany: Wietze | collected 2016-10-18 ...
TAGGTGAGAAGTCTGAAAGGTTGGGAGAAGGGAAGAGGTTCTGTTCTGTCTCTGTGAGGTTCGTCTGTACCTCCTTGATAAGGCGGGGTAGGGTTCCCTTAATCTGGCTTGCTATCATAGAGACAATCTGGTGATGGATCTCTGCCTTGTTGCGTAGCTTGGCTTCCCGTTTGGTGGGATGGATGTTGAAGTCCACGAGTGTAGGGTCTACGGTGATGAAGAGATAACAGTAAGGGAAGGAACCTCCTGGTAACAGCTCACCATAGCCATACGTCACGGCTTGGACCAGGGCATAGTCCTCAATAGGGCGGTCATTGATGTAGATCTTTATATGCGATCTGTCACTACGGAATATTGCAGGGGAGGAGCAGACCGCATAGAGGCTGAATCGGGCGGCGGTCTGCTGAAGTTCGAGCATCTCTGATGGGATAATGTTCTGGCTTGTCGCTAGGGCATCGAGAACTCGCTCTTTTGGTGATGTGGCATTCAGGTCGAGGCGTAGTTTTCCGTCTGTGTAGAACTTGAATGAACGTTTGGGGAACGCGAGAGACTTTTCAAGGAGTATGTTCTTGCACATGGTCGCTTCTGTGGAGGGGCGCTTGAGGAATTGCCTTCGGGCCGGTATCTCCTTGAAGAGGCCTTCCACTGTCACTTTGGTTCCCTGCTCAGGGCCTCCAGGCATAACTGGGCTCTTGTGACCATTGTCGATGGTAATGCAAGCAGCCTGCGTTCCTTTGTACATACTGGCAATGGTTATCTTGGAGACAGAGGCTATGCTATAGAGCGCTTCTCCCCGAAAGCCCATGGTTGAGAGCTGGTACAGGTCATCAAGGGAAGATACCTTGCTGGTGGCATGACTCTCGCAAAGTAGGGGAAGGTCCTCCTCTGCGATACCATCGCCATCATCAATGACGGTGATCTCTTCCAAGCCCCCTTCCACTACACTCGCTGTAATACTCGTGGAGTTGGCATCAAGGGCGTTGTCTATCAGTTCCCTCATTACAGACGCTGGTCGTTCTATCACTTCTCCGGCAGCAATACGCTGTGCTACCAAAGGGTCGAGTCGTTTGATATTCATGGGAACAATGTAGCATGTTTATTCCGTTAGGGCAAAAGGTAAGGGCCCGTTGGCCCTTATCCTTTAGAACTGCACTCCCAATTTGTAGGATGCTGTAAGGGTAATCTTAGGTATCGTATATTCGGTCACACTGACCGGGTAGGCTGCCTTGGCCTTAATCGTAAGGTCTCCTTTCGTAAACCCGACAGAGAGGAAGGACGTTGAGCGTGATCCTCCGAAGAGGGCGAGAAGATCCTTGCTACCATCGGCGACCTCTGAAATTGTCTGTCCAATGCCCACCTCCTGCAGACCCATGGAGAAGGTGAATGCCTTCTGCTTGTAGGAGAGTGTGAGCTGGCTGAAGTCAGCCTTGTAAGCACCTGCGCCATCAGCGAGGGTGAGGTCACTGGCAAAGGGCAGGTTCACCGTCAGGCGGGCATCAAAATGTTCCCCTACAAATCCTGTCTCGGCAAAGATGTCAAAGATTGAGTTGTAGGATGCTGTATTGATCGTCATGTCGAGAAGTTCACTGGTCAATAGATTCCTATTCTCACCCTTACGTAGGGATCCCAGTACCTTCGCTGAGAATGAGCCTTGCTTCAGTGATAGGCCAGCACTCATCTGATAGTTTGGGAACAGGGAGGTGAGGCCAAGGTCTAGGAACTGATCAAAATCAAAGGTCGGGTATGCTGGAAGATATCCGCTGGCTGATACCAATAGGGAGAGCTGGGTTGTACGGATATCGATCAAGGGGAGGAGGAAGGTAATATTCGGGTAAAGATTGACTTGAGTTTGTGTAATCTTGGCTAGGGTACCAAGGGAAACCGAGAAACGATACCCCTCTTGTTTCGCATATTCCAGAGAAAAAGACGAGAACTGATGTTTGCTAGCTAGGAGATTTGTTACATAGAGGTCATCAAAGTAGAGTGTAGAAGAGAAAGACCCCATCTCTATCCTATTATACAGTCCCAGCTTGGGATTTTCGCCAAAACGAGGGGCAAAATACTGGTTGGTTAGGGTACCGTGGTACTGATTGTTGTCCAAAGCAAAGAAGAAGGGAGATGTCGTATAGCCAACACGTGCCGATGAGATGAACTTGAAGCCATAGGCCAGCGTCTCAAGGTTTCCTGTTGGTAAGGTAGTTGCGTCTGAGCTGAAACTTGAAAAATCTTCAGTGCTCACAGAAGACTGAAGTGTGAGGGCAAGACTCTTGTAGGTAACATACGGTTTGAGCGTGAGAGTATGTTGCATGGTATCGCTATCAGTTCCATCGAAGAGGAAGCTATAGGATGTTTGTAGTCCTACTGAGCCTGCTTTACTATCCTCTTCCTGGGTAAACATGATACCTAGGGGTTTCTCCTGTTTGAGGGTTGTCTCTTCTGGGGGTATGGGCTCTGTTGTTACCAAGGGCTCTTCGATAGCTACAGGCTGTACAGGTTCGAGCTCTGCTTCAGCCACAGTAGCTTTTTGTTCTGTTGTTGCAGGCTGCACTTCAATTGCTTCAGGTGCATCAGGCTGTGCAGGTTCGCTTACTGCTACAATCGGCACAACAGATGTGATCAATGAAGGTTTTGCAGTGGTGACGATTACTTCGGGTTCTGCCTCTGTAATAATGTTCACAAGAGAAGGGACTTTAGGTGCCATAGCTTGTACAGTTATTACAATGCGGTCTACTGGTCGGGGGATGATCGAAGAGGTAAGAGATTGGGGGATAGAGGGTACCTTGACGGGTTCAATCGTTACAGATATCTGGTATGGTATGGGTGGCTTGACTGTTTTAGTCACCTCCACAGAGGCAAAGGAGGGAGCCTTTGATGGCATAATGATTACCCCCGGTTGCATACTAGGAGGCTCCACCTTCAAGGCTCTTTGCAGGGCAGAGGAGAACTTGGGCAATGAAGGTATCTCTAATGTTTCCGTTGCCATCTCACTGATCAGCTGTTTGGCAAGCATGAGATCGGGATAGGTGGCGTATGTGAGGTAATAGCCGGCAGCAACGGGCTTGGGTTTTGTTTGGCTCTCTTGCATACCCAATTTCTGAAATGCCCCAATAGTCCGTGTAGCACGGGTAATGGAGTTGTAGGAGGTCGCCTCTCCCTTGAATATAGTAGCTGATTCTTCAACATCGTCAGTGATGACTAACATCTCACCGTCACCGGTAAGCTTGAAGAGGGATACCGGAGTTGCTACGCTTAAGGTACCACCTTCCATATCATAGGTGTTGAAGGTTGCTTTTCCCTTTACCAGGTAGAGGCTGGGATTGTTGCTGATGAGGTCCCCTGTTATAAGGATGGAATCTTCATACAGGTTGATGGAACCCTTAGGGGTGATGATGAGGATAGGGGAGTCTGGATTTAGTATGATCCACCCCTCTCCAATATTGGAAGCCACCTCGACAGTTGTATCAAGAGCGACGCCTTGGCTGTCAAACATACGGATGCTGCCAATGTCACCGTCACCAATGAATACAGAATCCTCGGCAGCAATGCTAGACAAGACTAAAGCTACTACCAAGGCAAGGACTACTCTTTTACGTACCCGACTCATATCTGCTCCCTATAGGATTGAAATCCTCACTGCTGTATCTACTTGTAACGTCGATTGGGCTAGATCATCATAAACCATGCTAAGCCCAATCGTAAATGAATAGGGTTTAATCTTTATGATGGTCGATGCGGTAATTTCAACATTACGCAATGTATACAAGCCTTCAAAAAACCCTTCACCACCGTCACCACCAGTAGGGATAGGATAAAGCTTTTCATAGCTCAAGTCCAGTGAAACGATATTGAATAAGCGTTTGTCAATCCGTGCATTTGCCTGGAACTTATAGTTGGAGAAATTACCATTAGAGTAATCACTGCGAATTCTTGTTCTGAGATATGCCCCTAACTTGGTGAAGTTCAAACCCGCCGTCATATCAATCCTCATCGACCCAACAGACAGGATTGACTTGTCTCGATCCGCTTGTGTCAGTTGCTCGAATCCTGAATCAAAATAATCGGTATAGTACGTACCGAAGGCGGGAATGGTAAGGCTGGTATTGAAGAGGAAGAAGCTTCGCGAATGGCCGAAGATGCCATAGCGGGTGGCTAGAGTCGGTTGCGAAGAGGAGGCTCCTGGAGTTTGGATTAGCAGATCAGCAAAGAAGGCAAGGTTGAAGTGGTTACGGGCTACCAAGGGGATTCCCATATCTATGGCAATAAGCTTTCGTGTGTGAGGATTTTCACTATCAATAAAGGAGACTGAGGGGTTTTCAGCAAAACTAACCCCAAATTCTACGTGTGAGAAATAGGATTCAGGGTACTTCAGGGTGAAAGGTCGTGAGTACATTCTCCACGCCAAGAGCGTTGGGTTAAAAAGGTCATTGGTGACAAATTCAAAGCCTGCATTGGAGACATGGACGAGCGTGCCATCGAGGGTGACGTTCAGTCCTGGTCGAGTAACATGTGTCCCTACCCCCAGATCAAAGAACCCATTGAGCAAGGCTCCATCGCCTAAGGTGATGCCTGCAAGCTTCCCATAACGGACATATATGGGTTCATACCGATCACCCCACTGGATGTACCGTATGAACGAACTGTAATGCAGGAGTACTGCCATACTATAGTCACCGATGCTCTGATCAGCCTCTCTCGGGGGAAGTTCCCAGTAAGAGAAGTCAAGGGTGATGCCAAAGGGGTCGTTAACAGCCTGACCCTGTAACTTGAGATCGAGTTGGAATGATAGTCTGTTAAAGGAAAAGTCTGGGGCATACGAGATGCTGAAAAAGCCATCCGAGGTAGCAGTACCTTCAAGAAGACCCCCAACGGAATCTTCAAGTTGGCCTTGACCTAGGTCAATGGGGTTAGTAACGCTAGGGCTTTCCGCTTGTCCACTTCTTGGTAGTAGGTCAGTTCCTGTAGCAGCATCATTTGCGTTGAGAAGAACAAGCACAAAGAGCATGACGAACAGGAACAGTAAAATCCTTTTGTTCACAGGCCCTTTCTCCTCCCTCTCATTCTATAATCACACATATGAACTATAGCTGTAAACCTAGTACAAGGCAAATAAGTTACAACCGACCTACAAATGTATGGGCATTGTAGATATGCTCCCTGGCAAACTTATCTATGTGAACGAGCTGTTTAACCAGAGGTTTTACTTGGGAGCGGATATTGGACTGGTCAAAAGGACAAACCGGTTTTATCACAGGCAAGTTATAGTGGGCAACTAGCTGTTTCAGGTTGTTTTCATGGATTTCTATCATTGGCCTGATCATCTGGATCTTTCCATCGAAGAAGGGTTGCACCGGTTGCATTGTAGAGAAATAGCCACGAAAACAGAGGTTCATGAGACTCGTCTCCACCAAGTCATCAAGGTGGTGACCCAGAGCGAGGACAGATATCCCTCTCTTCTCACACTCCTCAAAGAGGATACGCCTACGATTACGCGAGCAGAGATAGCAGTTGAATTCCCCTTTGAAGGAATCAGGGTACTGGTGTTCATCCTTTATGGAAAACTCGATATCGAGAGATGCAAAGAACTGCGCAAGTTTTGCCCTAAATTCATCAGGAATAGGATGCTCTATCCAATTTATCATCAGAGCCTGTAGTTCATAGTCTATGGGCATCCACTTTCTTCTGAGAGAGAGTGCCAAGGCAAGTCCGAGCGAGTCCTTGCCTCCCGAGACGGATAGGAGGACCTTCTCCCCCTCTCTAATCATGGAATAAGTGTTGATGGCTTTGCCCGTATGTTTGATGAAACGCCTCACCCAAGGGGGAATGTCCCCCTCGATGAGTTTTGTATAGGAAAGTTTTTCTGGAAGCTCGTGCATAGTTAGGACTCCAATGCCTCCAGGAGCACTTCAGCCGCTACATAGGAGGGTGTGAAGATTCTGGTTTTTCTTAGGTTCTTTGTAAAGACCTTTCCCACATCTTGTGAAAAAACCGTATCTGCTTTGTTGAATGCTAAGGCCGTACCATCCTTGCGTATGAGGGGGATATCAGATTCAAACAGGATAGGTTCAGGAATGTCTATGATCACCTGATACCTCTCCAAACTTTTATAGGTAGTGCTAAGCTCCTGCCAAAGATGCTCCTCCATGACACGACGGCCTGACAATGATGAGGCTTGTTTGTCCAATATGCGTGTCATGTCAAAATCCTCCTCAAAACGACAGCTGAGCATGTTGTTGTCCTTTACTTGCGAAAAAAGAGCCAAAGGCTTGAACGTACGGGTCTCGGGGACCATGAAAAACTGTTCGTCATCAAGGACATACAGGTCTTCTGGAGCAAGGATGCCCTCCTCCAGAGAGCAGAGCAGCGCCTTCTTGATCATGGCCGTAGCACTGCGTACCCTCGTATGCCAGTAGACGTTCTTGTACATGAGATATTTGCTGAACAAGAGGTGCTCCACTGACCCTGCAGCAGAGAAAGGAAGTGCCGGTTTGCCGTTGAAGATCATCAGACGGTTGGTGATGAAGGAGACATCCTGCATGCCATAGGGGACCCCACAGAAAAATGCATCACGATTGAGGTAATCAAGCTTGTCCGGGTCAAGGGCTCCTGATAACAAACTTCTGTAAAAGAGGATCTCAGCATCACCGGAGGGAAGGCTTTCGTCGATGATGGATGCAACCAGGGAGGGCGAGCACCCGCATTCTAGGATGGAATCATGGAGTTGGCGGTCCTCTTCAATGAGTGAGGCGGCTATCGTCTCATGGGAACGTAGTGGTAGTTCCTTCAGCGAATGGGCAAAGGGGAAGTGTCCGATATCATGCAGGAGGGATGCACAAAGGAAAGTGCGCATCCCTTCCTCACTTAGGATAGTATCCTCACCGCTACTCAAGGATTGTCTGAGCAGGTTGGTCAGGATGGTGTAGCTGATATGATAGACCCCAAGACTATGGCCTAAGCGGGTATGTACTGCCCCCGGGTAGAGGTGGAAGGTGGGCCCGAGTTGTTTGATCCTGCCCAGCTTCTGCACAGCAGGAGTGAGATAGATACGCTTGAGTTCCTCACTGAGGTGGACATCCTTCCATAGGGGGTCTCGGATGCTTACATTGTAGTGTGTATAGAGACTGGAGAGTTTTTTGGCTACAGTGATATTCATACCTGCATAGTAAGGTCAACCATGAGCTGTGTAAAGTAGTGAAATGGGGGAAGGGGCCCTGCAGCCAATGCAGAGCTCCCTCCCCCATGTACGTATACCCTATTCCTCAGAGCCTTGACTTAGGAAAAGATGTTTGCACTCTTTCCCCAGTCATAGTTGAGCTCCTTGAGTACCTCTCGGCTGGGCATGGGGTAGAAGAGGATGCTCTTTCCTTTTGCAATGTAGAAGCCAGTATCGATTATCTGGTAGGTGAACTTTGAATCAAAAGAGCGGTCGATGGTCTTGGTGATCTTGTCCTCTTTGTCTTTCACCTCATTGATGCATTCGATCACATGCTCAAGATCACGTTCGAACATGCTGCCAATATTGCCAGTCTCTTCTTTTTCATCGAAATTTATTCGTGTGACATCGTTGAAGATAATGGCAGGCACAGTGATCTTCTTTTCCGTATCGTTGATGATGTAGTCAGCCAAGGCCTTTGGCTCCAGGGAACTTGCAATGAACGGGTGTACCGGACAATGTTCCTTGTACAGGCCATACCCACCCCAGTTGGTTGGCTTTTTGTAAGGCTCTTGCGAGAGCCTGAGCGTTGATCCATCCTTATTTACCAAATAAATATCCTTATATTGGTCAAGGGGAATATGCTCGATGACACGATAGATGGAAAGGTACAGCGAGTGCTTCAGGGTGCCATCAGGACGGGATACGCATTTTCTCTTTGCATAGTCCCAGTCAAAATACTCTCCAAACCCGCTAGTAATCTCTGCAAACATGAGCCTCTCTGCAGAGCCTTTCTTTGAACCTCTTGCCATATAGGAACCAAACATCTTAGGTTCGAGTTGAGAAGCTATCAGAGCTTCAATAGGAGAAAATACTACATAATAATACAACATCGCACACTCCTCTTTTTTACTTCATAAGAAAGGAAAATAGGTTATATTTGCTGAAGATGGACACCGAGATCAAGGACACAATTGCCATAATCTTAATCAGGATATCCAAGGATGGTCCCACGGTATCTTTTAGAGGATCACCTACCGTATCGCCTACAACAGCGGCCTTATGGGCATTGGAACCTTTACCACCGTAGTGGCCGTTTTCGACATACTTCTTTCCATTATCCCACGCTCCTCCAGCATTTGCCGTATAGAGGGCAAGCATGACAGAAGAGAGTGTTGTTCCAATGAGCAGCCCACCAACAAACTCAGCACCGAAGATAAAGCCGGTCACCAAGGGAGTCGCAACGGAGATGAGGGCGGGAACCCGCATCTCAGACAGGGCCCCGGCACTGCTGATGCTGATACAGGTCTTGTAGTCCGGAAGGGAGGTCCCGAGTATTATGCCAGGGTCTGCCTTGAACTGGCGCCTTACTTCCTGAACCATTTTTCTTGCTGCGTTTGCAACAGCTTCGATTAGCAGGCCACTGAACAGATAGGGAAGAGCAGCCCCAACCAAAGCCCCTACAAGGGTAAGAGGGTTTACCATGTTGAGCATCATCGCCGATCCATGGACTATATTCTCGCCTGCCTGTGCATAGAGATAGGAGGAAAACAGCGAAAGGGCAGCAAGTGTTGCCGATCCTATGGCAAATCCTTTTCCTATGGCGGCAGTGGTATTTCCCACTGCATCAAGCTTATCGGTTATGCCTCGGACATCAGGGTGCAGTTTTGCCATTTCGCTTATGCCCCCGGCGTTATCGGCAATGGGTCCGAATGTATCAACAGAAACTGTCACTGTCACAAAGCTCAGCATGCCGATGGCTGCCATCGCGACTCCGTAGAGCCCTGCTGTGACATTCGCTGCGATGATGGCAAAGCCCAGGACCAGAACGGGTGCGATAACAGATATCATACCGACACTCATCCCTTCGGTGATGGTAAGGGCCGCCCCTTCCTGGGAACTTGCGGCAATCTTCTGGGTTGGTTTGAAGTCATAGCTGGTGTAGTATTCGGCAATTTGTCCGATGACAATACCACTTACTATACCAAGGACTGCACAGGCCCAGGGTGAGAGGGCCCCCATAGCAAAATGGATGTTGCTGAGGTCCTCTGATCTGAAAACAAGATAGGATACGACTCCTGAAGAAAGAATCGTCAGGCCTGCGCCCATAAAGGTCGCTGCATTGAGCTCCTTGTGGGGGTTCGCGGAGACTTTCTTTACCAGCAGGAAGAGAATACCCAGCATGGAAGAGATGATACCAACTGCAGCTATGAGCAGAGGTACATAGATTAGCTTCGCAACTAGGGATGCGGGTATGTCTCCGTTGGAAAAAAAGATGTATGCTGCCAAGATCATCGCAGACACAAGGGCCCCAACATAACTTTCCAAAAGGTCTGATCCGAGTCCTGCCACATCCCCAACATTGTCCCCTACGTTGTCAGCTATGGTCGCTGGGTTTCTCGGGTCGTCTTCAGGGATACCTGCTTCAGTCTTTCCTACAAGGTCAGCACCCATATCAGCCGCTTTGGTGTAGATTCCCCCACCTACTCGGTTGAACATCGCTATGATGGAACATCCAAGGGCGTAGGAGCTGATGGTCATTGTGAAGGGGATGTCTGAAATGCCCAGCCAGTTAGTGTGGAATACCAGGTTTTCGGGCGATACCTGCTTGAGCAGAACGCCAAACACCACGTAGACGATGGCAAGGCCAAGAAGGGCAAAGCCACCGACACAGAGGCCCATGACCGAACCTCCTCTGAATGCTACGCGCAAGGTCTGACCTAAGCTTTTCGTAAGTCGAGCCTCATTGGATACCCGTACATTGCTTATCGTAGCAATATTCATACCAATCCAGCCAGCACTGGCACTCATGGTAGCTCCCAGGATAAAGGCAAATGCACTGGATACGGAGACGACGACCCCAAGGAGAATGGCGATGACAACAGAAACCTTAATGATAACTGAATACTCGAGCACCAAGAAGGCTCTTGCCCCTTCCTGGATAGCAGCAGCAATCTGTTGCATCTCTTCAGTTCCGGCATTCTTTTTCTTCACGCCATAGTAGTTGACCGCGGCAAATACTATGGCTCCTATTGCAACGATGATAACAAATCCAATCATATTGTATTCCTCTATAAATTAATGTAATACATATGGTGCTATACCCCATGAATTATATTGTAATGCATATAGGGCCACAAACCAAGAATTTTTGCCCCTCGTTTTAGCCTCCTTAAATCCACAGCGGTTTTTTTGGTATACTTTGGGCAATTGTGAACTCCTCAAAATTCCCAGATACCATCTAGAACCAGTCTATATTGGTCCATAGTACTGTTTTTATTTGACAAATTGAAACTCATCGTCTACACAATAGATATGAATAAACACAATGGTTTATGTCTTGTCCTTGTTTGTCTGCTGATGATATCACCAGTGACAGCGTTACCGCTCTCCACACAGCTCTCCTTTACCTCTGATGAACCCCAACTTGGTCAGGATATTGCAATTGGACAGTTGATCCAGCCGGAACAGCTTTCCAGTGAGGCCTATACAGCCCAGGCCCTTGCAACCCCTTACTCCCTTGATTGGGTAGAGAAGTATGTTTCCCAGGATGTTCGGTTTGCATTTGTCCGTACCTTTGACAAGGAGCTTTCCCTTCTGCTTCCCCAGACTAGGTTTTCCTTGGGAAAGGCCATCAAGGGTCGGGACAGTATCTCAGTCCCCTTCAGGTATGGCGAAGAAATGCGCTATGGCACGTTTGTCTGGGTAGAGATATCCCAAGGGGTATACACCCTGGTTTCCATTACGCTCAACCCCTAATACCAAGCCTGTATATTTGTTCTAATGTGTTATCTGGAACTATTTTGCTCTTTTATATCGAATTCGTTCACTTGCTATCCCATGTATCAATGCTAAAATAGAGTATTCATATAGACTTTTTGGAGGTACCTATGAAAAAGACTCTGCTTTTATTGTTTGTAGCGTTGATGGTTATCGCACCTCTTGTTGCGCAAGGATCTAAGGACGATGGGGCTGCTGCCAAGGAATTGGTCGTATATGCAAGTGTCGATGAAGCGAATGCTGTGAAGATTCTCGATGCCTTTACCAAAGATTCCGGCATCAAGACAAGTTTTGTACAACTTTCCTCAGGACCTGCCCTTACGAGGATCCAGGCCGAGAGTGGCAGACCCCAGGCTGATGTCTGGCTAGGGGCTCCCAGTGACAACCATGTCACAGCCAAGGTGGAAGGATTGACTGTCCCCTATAAGGGGCCTTCCTTTGATGGCCTTGGCGAAGAGTTCAAGGATGCCGATGGCTATTGGAGAGGCTTCTACATGAACCCCCTATGTTTTGGTGTCAATACCACCTCACTTGCAAAAAGAGGGGCGCCCATGCCCACGAGCTGGGCTGATTTGCTCAAACCTGAGTATAAAGGGCTGATCCAGGTCCCAACGCCACAGGCTTCAGGGACTGCCACCACCATGGTCTACTCCTTGATAGAGATTATGGGTGAGGATGAAGCCTTTGCGTATATGGCCAAGCTCAATGCCAACATCCAGACCTATACCTCTTCTGGTACCGGTCCTTCAAAGGGTGTTAATGTCGGAGATGCAGCCATCGGCATTCAGTTCTCTCCTGCATTCTTCCAGATGAAGGCCAATGGACAGCCTGTTGAGATTGTCTTCCCAACCGAAGGTTTCGGCTTTGAGTTCCCCGCCGCATCGATTCTCAAGGGAGCCAAGAATTATGAGGCTGCCAAGATTTTCATGGATTGGCTAATCAGCAAGAAGGGTCAGGATGTTCTCAAATCGACCGGGACCTATTTCTACCCAGTCATCGATGATGCTGAGATTGATCCTATCATGCCAGCTTTCTCCTCCTTGGATGTGGTTGGGATTGATCTTGCTCTCTACAGTTCCCGTAAGGCTGAGTTGGTGGAACGTTGGGTCAGCGAAGTTCTCTCCGCATCTAAATAATCCCAAATTGTGTGTATCGGTGGTGTGCTTTTGCACATCGCCGATTCTCTTCTCTTTGTTTTCTCATCTCTTCTTCATGAGGTATCCATGATCAAAACCTTTGCGAAACGTAAGTGGCATGGCTTGGTAAAGCTCAGCAAGGATCCCTTGTTGCTGTGCGTTATAGTCGTTCTGCTGCTCGCCCTCATACTCTTCATTATCTATCCTCTGTTGAAAGTCTGTATCGTCAGCTTTCAGGTTGATGGGCGGTTTTCTTTCGATAACTTCACCTCAGTAATCACCTACAGCAATGGCTACTATATGAAGGCGCTATGGAACTCCCTATGGATGGGGTTCGCTACCGCTACCATCGGTACTTTCATAGCATATATCTTTGCCTACTCACTGACTCGTGCAAACATCAGAGGCCATAGGTTTTTCAACCTCATTGCCACCATCCCCATTATCAGTCCTCCCTTTATCGGAGCCCTTGCTGTGGTCATGCTCTTTGGGCGCAACGGCTTCGTCAGCTCAACCATACTAGGTATGGAAAATGCCAATGCATATGGACCGAAAGGGCTACTCTTTGCCCAGGTCCTAACGTTTTTTCCTGTGGCATATATCACCTTACGCGGAGTGTTGGAGTCCATCAGCCCGACTCTCGAAGATGCTGCGATGGATCTTGGAGGTAACCGTTTTACCATATTCCGTAAGGTGACCCTTCCTCTGTCGATTCCGGGTATAGCCAGTTCTGTTCTGGTACTGTTTGTGGAGTCCCTCGCTGACTTTGGTAACCCCTTGGTACTTGCAGGCGCCCAATTCCCAATTCTCTCTGTCCAGGCTTACTTGGAAATTACAGGAATGGGTAACTTTGCCAAGGGCTCTGCGTTGGCTTTCATTCTCTTGGTTCCCTCTGTATCGGCGTATATGTTGCAAAAATATTGGGTCAGCAAAAAACAGTATGTGACAGTTACCGGAAAACCTACCCAGTCTTCGAATACCATGGTGAGCAAACAGGCCAGATGGCTCCTGTTTGCTGTCTGCTGTGTAATCGCTTTTTTTATCATCCTTGTATACGCAAGCATAGTTTGGGGCGCTTTTGCCTCCTCATGGGGTAATAGCGCAAAACTTACCCTTGATAACTTTGTGTACGTTTTCAGGGTAGGCTTCGAATCGGTGCTCGATACCATAGTCATCGCAGGACTTTCAACTCCGATAGCTGGTGTGCTTGGCATGGTCATTGCCTTCCTTGTGGTTCGGAAGAACTTTATGGGAAGAAAGTTTATGGAGTTTTCCAGCATGCTGAGCTTTGCCGTCCCTGGGACAGTAGTTGGTATCGGGTATATCCTTGCCTTCAACCAGACCCCTTTCTATCTTACTGGGACCCTTGCCATATTGCTGTTGAATTTCATCTTCCGCTATCTTCCTGTAGGGGTGCAGGGGGGCATAGCTGTACTTAGCCAGATAGACCCATCCATCGAGGAGGCTGCCATCGACTTGGGTGCTGACACCAATACAACCTTCCGAAAGGTTACCCTGCCCCTTATGATCCCAGCTTTTTTCAGCGCCTTGCTCTACTCGTTTGTCAGGAGTATGACAGCTATCAGCGCTGCTATCTTCCTGGTTTCAGCACGATGGAAACTCATGACTGTACAGATTATGAGCCAGGTAGAAAGCGGACGCATAGGCTCCGCTGCTGCTTTCAGCCTCATTTTGGTTGCCATCATCTTGGTGGCTATGTCAGTCATCAAGCTGTTCTTACGGGTAAAATATCATACGAAGAGTTCCATCCTCATCCGTTAGGAGAAGTATAAAGCATGAGTGTAACACTGGTTAATGTGACTAAGATCTTCACCGATCAAGACGATACAAGTAAAGAGTTCACAGCGGTAAAGAATGTGAACATTGAAATCCGAGAAGGGGAGATGGTCACCTTCCTTGGCCCCTCGGGGTGTGGAAAGACCACAACCTTACGAATCATCAGCGGGTTTGAGCAGCAGACCAAGGGTGATGTCTATATTGATGGCAAGCTGGTCAACGACCTGCCAGCCAACAAACGCGACTCCTCAATGGTATTCCAGTCCTATGCTATCTTCCCCCATCTTACCGTAGCCCAGAACATCGGGTTTGGACTTGAGCTGCGAGGGTTTAAAAAGTCGGAGATCAAGGTGGAGGTGGATAAGATTATGCAGACGATGGGTCTCTCAGCCTTGGGATCGCGTCAGCCGAGTCAGCTCTCAGGGGGCCAGCAACAGCGGGTTGCCCTAGCCAGGGCTATTGTGAACAAGCCGCGTGTGCTGCTGTTTGACGAGCCCCTCTCCAATCTTGATGCGAAACTACGCGACCAGATGCGCACGGAGATCAGACGCATCCAGCAGAAGTTTGGCATCACCAGCATCTATGTCACCCATGACCAGGATGAGGCCATGACTGTAAGTGACAGGATCATGGTGATGGATAGGGGTTCCATCCAACAGCTTGGAACGCCCTTTGAGATCTATAGCAGACCGGTAAACCGTTTTGTTGCTGACTTCATTGGAAGGGCCAACTTCTTTACAGGTAATGTCACAGAATTGGGTAAGGAGGTCACCATCACCATGAACAAGAGAGGCTTCACCTTCTCCACCTTCAACAAGGATGTGAAGATGGGCAAGCGTGCAACCATTGTCATCAGACCCGAAGGGTTGCATATTACCAAACAGAGTCCCGAAGCCTTCTTCAATGGCACCATATCCGAAGCCGTCTACCTGGGCTCGACTATGGAATATGAGATTGCAGTGAAGGGAAGGACCGAGCCCATCGTAGCAATCTCCTACAACCCTGTGATGGAGGGCTTCTATAAGGTAGGGGATGAGGTTGGGGTGACCTTCGATCCTATAAGTGCCCATGTAATCAGCTAGGGGGGGGGATGGGTGTGGGTTATCCATTACTAATTGGGTTGTTTTTTGCATGAGGAGATATGTCAGAATTAGTCTATCAAAGAAGATGGCTATATGGTGACAGTCTTTTCTTTCCAGACTGTCTGATACTATTTCATAGCGTGAAATTTAGGTAACTCCTTTTCTTTTCTGCTTGGAGGGCTTGATACCCTTCATTAACCGTATTACAATGTATTACATAAAGAGGAGGACCGATATGACACTTTCTGTGCGATTAAACAACGAGGACTCACAACTGATAAAAAAGTATGCAGATTTCTATGATATGAGTGTATCTGAGCTTGTTCGAGAATCTGTTTTCGACCGTATTGAAGATGAGTTTGACTTAAAAGCTTATAATTCTGCAATGGCAGAATTTCGGGCCGATCGGGTAACCTATTCACTTGATGAGGAGGAGAGGGAACTGGGATTGAGATGAAATACAAAGTAGAGTTTACCAAAAGT
>WOYI011171796.1_pt1 | contig 15412 bp, 14 predicted proteins | sample 6423411 | NCBI WGS metagenome assembly WOYI01 (sample SAMN13441803, study PRJNA592873) | oil field metagenome | biome: oil field; feature: oil-well bore; material: oil-contaminated soil; isolation source: oil-contaminated soil from oil-well borehole | place: Germany: Wietze | collected 2016-10-18 ...
AGATTATATTAATTCATGAAATTTATGGTGATTTTATAAAAGTTGAGAAAACTAAACAATTTATAGTTTATGTAGGTATCGATGATACCGATTCCAGTAGGGGAATGTGCACTACCTATGTAAGTGCCGTATTACTGGATGAACTTAAAAGTTATGGTTACCCAATCAATGGTTATCCCCGTTTGATACGTTTGAACCCCTTCGCACGATATAAAACCAGGGGAAATGGAGCTGTTTCCTTCAAACTGCTGGTTAAATCTGGAAAAGAATATGAAGAAGTTAAAAATATTGTTTTAGATCGGGTTGAGGAATTGTCACACCTCCAGGAAGAAAACACCAATCCGGGGGTTGTATTTTTTAAAGTTGAGGTTGATGAATCAAGCGTTGAAACTGATGGTTCAAATTTTGGAGATTTAGAGATAAAATTACCCCCTGAACTCGAAGGTTTCGCCCTAAACACTATACATAACATTGTTACCATAGAAGATGCAGAAAAATTGGCAGATAAAATAGGGGCTGAAATTTACAAGATTAAAAAAGGGAGGGGTATCATTGGGGCTCTGGCAGCTATAGGAGCTCCCCTTGATGATAGGACGTTCGAACTTTTAGCTTACCGGATCCCGGATAATTACGGTACAAAAAGAAGGTTAAACTACCAGTCCGTCCGGGAGATGGACGCGAAAACCTATCCCTGCACATTCGACAACTTGGATGAAAGAGAAGGCTACATCGCCATCGAACCACACACCCCCTGTCCCATACTGTATGGTATAAGGGGAGAAACCCCAGATGCTGTAACAGAAGCCCATAACATGGTGAAGGCATGCGAACCAGTGGAGAGAACCGCAATTTTTTTAACTAACCAGCATACCGACCAGCATCTGGTTCCAACCCATAGCATCTCCCAGATGGAGAAGTGTAAATGCTACATAGTAACTGGAAGAGTGGCAGATACTCCCCACGTTATCGAGGGAGGTCATATCATCTTACCCTTAGAAGACGACACTGGAAGTATCGAATGCGCAGCCTACGAACCCACCAAGGAATTCCGCGACGTTTTCAGACAGTTGAGGAAAGGAGATGAAATAAGGGTTTACGGTGGGATAGGAAAAAAAGGAACCCTGAATGTTGAGAAATTTGAGTTATTAGAACTTTCAAAAGATTATGAAGAAATTAACCCCATGTGTGAATGTGGTAAGCGGATGAAATCCGCTGGGAAGAATCAGGGCTTTAAATGTGTAAAGTGCGGCCGGAAACTCAAAGACGGAAGTAAAGTTTTAGTCGAAATAGAAAGGGGCATTCAAGAGGGTTTCTATGAAGTTCCACCTTCAGCGAGGAGGCATTTGAGCAAGCCGCTTGTTCGGTTCCGGGGGAAGTGTAAACATATATAACGGGTTTGAAAAATGATCACCTCAAAATTTACCGAATTTATACAATCCGCCAGCTATGAACAGCTCCCAGATGGCGTGATCCAGAAGGCCAAGGAATGTTTCACTGATTTTCTGGGCGTGGCTTTAAGAGGATCTCAAACTAAAAGTGGTGAAGCCGTTAAAAATATAATCCAACCATGTGGTGAGTCAACAGTCATCGGTCAGGGAAAATCCAGTGCCCTGGAAGCCGGCCTGGCCAATGGAATATTCGCCCACTCAATGGACCTGGATGACGGCCACAGGAGGGCTATGCTCCATCCCGGGGCGTGTGTAATACCCGCTGCGCTTTCCCTGTGTGAGTCTGGAAATCGGACTGGGAAGGAATTAATCGAATCCATCGTCGTGGGGTACCAGGTGGCCATAGCATTGGGTATGATGGTCAACCCGGGACACCGCCAGAGGGGTTTTCACAGCACAGGCACCTGCGGAACCTTAGGAGCTGCCGCAGCCGCTAGTAAAGCCACAAATCTTAACGAAGTAGAGATCACCAATGCATTGGGTCTCGCTGGAACCCAGGCAGCAGGTCTCTTAGAATCAGACCACTCCGGTTCCATGGGAAAACACCTGCACGCCGGGAGGGCAGTTCACTCAGGTATTTTATCCGCCCTACTTGCAAAGAATGGTTTCACCGGAGCTCGAACAATCTTAGAAGGTGAGGAAGGCTTCCTAAAAGCAATGGCTGATGTTGACCCCCATGAAGTAGATTTACCTATAGAAGACTATCACATCTCAGAAGTCTATTTCAAGATCTACCCTGTTTGCAGGCATCTGCACTCCAGTATCGATGCTCTGTTGCAGATTGTGAATGAAAAACAGTTTAAACTGGAAGAAATCGAGAAGATAATCATCAACACCTATAAGATAGCTGCAGAGCACAACGATTACCATCCCACGAGTACTGAAGGCCTGAAACAAAGTTTACCCGTGTCGATGGCTGTTGCACTTTTAAATCATTATCAGGGGGCTGATGGTATGATTGAATTTAACTATTCCCCCCGAAATCAGATGGAGATAGACGAAATATCCCGGAAAATCCTCTTAAAAACAGATGCTATTCTGGATAAAGAATATCCGCAGATTAGACCATCTGAAGTTTCCATATTCACTCGAAAAAGCGTATATAAAAAAAGAGTCGATTTACCTTATGGTGAACCAGAAAATCCCCTTAAATGGGATATAGGGTGGAAGTTCAGGAATTTGAATCCTGAAGTGGATGTCCGAGTCCTGCAGGTGATAGAAAACATGGACTCCTATCAGGATGTGAAGGAATTTACAGATGATCTAAATTCATTTTTAATATACTAATAAGATTTATCATAGAACGTTTCATTTTTATATGTTGACAAGATTTAATTAGGAAATTTAATTTTTTAGGGAGTGGATTTATTTGCGATCAACGGATTTTCTAAAAACACTGGGAATAACTAAAACAAATGGGATCGAGGAATCTGAGCTTAGATTTCCAGATGGTGCCCAGTACCGCTTCGAAGTACCGGGTATCCAGAAACCCGAGGCTATGGCATCTCTCCTGGATGCTTCGAACGATTATGGTGTTACAGTACACCGGGTGACCCAGACCAAGGGTATCATGCTCCTAACCGACTCGGAGATAGAAGAGATGATAGATATGGCCCGGGATGCTAAGATAGGGCTTTTTTTAAGCGTTGGTCCACGGGCAACCTATGATACCAGCGCTTCTGCCCAGACCAGGGAAGGTGCAAGGATAGGCTACCGGTTAAGGGGATATGATAACTTATTATACGCTATAGAGGATGTTAAAAGAGCGGCAGAACTGGGTGTCCGGGGAATACTGCTCTACGATGAAGGGCTCCTGTGGGTTCTGGGTAAGATGAGGGAGACAGGTGAATTACCGGAGAATATGCACTTCAAGGTTTCTGCCCATACTGGACATGGAAACCCCGCCTCTGCAAAGTTGCTGGAGGAGTTAGGTGCCGATTCGTTCAACCCGGTCCGTGACCTGCAGATCAACATGTTATCCGCCCTCAGAAAGGCCGTAAATATATCCATCGATATTCACACTGAAAATCCGAAGTCTTCGGGAGGTTTCATTAGGCACTACGAGGTTCCGGATATTATAAGGGTAGCTGCTCCGGTGTATCTTAAAACAGGGGGCTCAATTGCCAAACAGCACAGCCACGACACCACCAGTAAGGAAGCTTCAGAGCGGATAAGACAGGTTTATCTGGTTAAAAATATGATTAAACGTTACTATCCTGATGCGAAAACATCTGATGTAGGGGCGAAGGATTTGGCTATTCCTGAATGAAATGATCTAGCTATTCATGATTCAATTTATTCTTAAAAAAAGGAAAAGAAAAATATGGATCTAATCAACCAGATTAAAATGGCTGTTATAAGAGCCAGTACAGAATTCCGTGAGGATCAGTTCAACGCTTACCAGAGAGCCCTGGAAGTCGAAACTAATCCTCAGGCTTCCTGGGTCCTGGAGCTTTTAGTTGAAAATGCCGAGTTAGCCCGTAAAAATAAAGTTCCCCTATGTGACGATACTGGTATCCCCCATGTACTGGTGGAAGTGGGAAAAGATGTCAGTCTACCAGCGAATTTCATGGGAGATGTAAGGGAAGGTATTAAAGCCGGTTTAAGGGAGCTCCCAGGAAGACCCATGGCAGTAAAGGGTGATGATGTAGAGAGAATCGAACAGAAAAAAGGCCTCTTCCATGACCCGGGAGAAGTCTTATCTGCCCCATTTTTATTCGATGAACTGGATCCTGAAGTGGGAAGTGAAAAAACAAGAATACACATCCTCATGCTGGGCGGCGGCCCCGAAATAAGGGCCAGTACCTACCGGGTCTTTCACCAGAGGGATCACCGGGAAATATTAAAGCATGTAACAGACTGGATGGATCAGGAAATTCCCAGATTAGGCTGTACCCCATGTATACCTGCTATAGGAATTGGTAGAACCCATTTTGAGGCGTCATCTTTGATGTTGAAGGCCATGGCCTATGGTAACCTGGCTGTGCAGTCTGAATTGGAAGAGGACATAACCAAAAATTTAAATAGTTTGGATATAGGTGCTTTAAATATAGGCGGTTATGTAACGGCTCTTGGTTGTCTAATCAATATAGGACCTCAAAGAGCGAGTGGAGTTCGTATTCTCTGTATGAGACCATGTTGTTGCGTTGAACCAAGAGTATCATCATTTGATATCTCAAATGACGAATTCATTAGCTAAGAGTATAACACTTTGATATCTCAAATGACGAATTCATTAGAGCTAAGAGTATAACACTTTGATATCTCAAATGACGAATTCATTAGAGCTAAGAGTATAACACTTTGATATCTCTAACGATGAATCCATAAATTATGTTCTGGAGTGAAATTTTATGGCAATTGGAAGAAAAAGCATAGAAGAATTGCTTAAATACGTGAAGCCTAAATGGAAGACTTCCATTACCAAGGTAGAGCCCAACCGAATCGTTACCCGTGGTTATCCCCAGCAAGACCTCATTGGTAATTTATCCTTTCCTGAAATGGTGTACCTGCTGATGCACGGTAATAAGCCCAATGAAAACGAGTCTAAGATGCTTGAAGCGGTGCTGGTCTCTTTCTGTGACCATGGGACCACTCCCCCCAGCACCCAGGTGGCACGGCTCATGGCATCCACTGGATCTCCCCTGAACACCTGTGTATCCGGGGGTTTGATGGCCTTTGGAAAGCATCATGCCGGGGCTTTAGAGCAGTCCATGAAGCTCCTTCAGGAAACTGTTCGAAAAGGTGTGGAAAAAGAGGCCAGTGAAGGTGAAGTGGGTACTGGTGCCATTGAGTCCCGTAAGGATATCAAGATCAATGCCATCGAACTGGTGGAGGAATATCTGGAAAAGGGTAAGAAGATACCCGGTTTCGGACACCGTTACCATGATGAAGACCCCCGGGCACCCCGGCTTTTGAAGCTTGCCAAGGAATATGGGGTGTACGGTGTTCACACTCAACTGGCCATTGCATTGCAGGATATCTTATTTGAAAGGAAGAACATTCTTTTAAACGTTGATGGGGCTAACGCCGGGATTCTATCAGATATGGGATTTAACTGGCAGGTTGGCACTGGACTTTTCATGATAGGAAGGCTTCCCGCTTTAATTTCACATGTGAATGAGGAGCAGAACCAGGAATCTCCCTTTAGGAAGTTCATCGAATCTGATGAGATCTGCTACGATGGTGTGGAGGAGAGAAACCGTGATATATTGTAATTTTTTTAATCTTCTCTTATTTTAGAGTTTTTTCTCCTTTTAAAGGATTTTTTGAAGATTTTTTTGGCTATTTTGAAATATTGATCCATGGATCATTACCAAAATAATCTGTCTCATTTTTGTTTAACCCCCGTATCCCATCCAAAATACGAGTTCAATACATCGTTTAATACGTGCCACGTTTAATTAATCAGGTGTCCGTTCAAATGGAATTATTTCAGTTATCATGCTTTCAGCTGGATTTAAATGAAATATAACGATTTAAAAGCCATAATAAACAAGAAGGATTAAGATGTGGAGAATCAAATAGCAAAAGATATATATAACTCGAGAGAAATTTTGGATTATCATGGTGATTTATATGACAACGATATCGGAAGCTATTACTACCATTAAAAAGGCTGAAAATGATGCCGATAAATTAATAGAGGATACAGAGAAGAAATCATCTGAATTGATTGATGAAGCTGAATCCAAATCTAAAGAGATAGTAGAAAACACCAAAAAGGAAGCTCAGGAAGAAGCCGAAAAATTACTTTATGAAGCGGAAAACAATGCAAAAAAGGAAGCGTACCAGATAACCAATAGGACTGCCGGCGAGGTAGAAAAGAATAAGAAAAAAGCTACCGATAATGTTGATGAAGCTGTAGAAATCATAGTTAAAAGTATTTTATAAGTGAGTACCATGTTCAAGCCAGCCAGGATGAAAAAGCTCAGTATAATCACCCTGGACAAGTATGCTGATTCTGCGGTGAGTTCACTTCATGAAGCAAGCATAGTACAAATCCAGGATGTATCAGAGCGCATACAACAGGATGCCGAGTGGAAGCAGATCCTTAAACCTGCACATGCCACCCCTTTTACCGGACGACTTTCCTCCCTTTTGATGAAAACCACCGGTACTATTGATTTTTTACATTCCGTTCGAAAAAGGGAAAAAGGCATGCTGAAGATGGTTAAGGGATTCATCAACCCTCCACCAATCGAAAAGACAGAAATTGATGAGATCGGTACCGAAGAACTGATCCATAAGGCGGAAACAGTTCTTGACCAGGTCGATTCAAAAACCAAACCTTTAGAAGAAAAATTAAGCCAGCTGGATGCTGAAAAGGCACAGCTGGAAAATGCACATAAAGTTGCAGAAAATTTAACTGATTTTAACGTTGATTTAGCTGATCTAAGAGAATCAGAACGGGTCTCAATTATCGTTGGTAAGATCTCCAACCTTTCTTATGACGAATTTAAAGAAAGTGTAAAGGGTATAACTGATGAAATTGAAGTTTTCGATACTGATGCTCTGGAAAAAGAATTTAAAATTCTCATCGTCATTACCAGTAGAGAGTTCGCAGATGAAGTTACCAGTGGACTCCGGAAACTAGAATTTGAAAGATTCGAATTCCCGGGAGTAACTGGTAAGCCCAGCGAGATTATCAGTAGCTCAGAATCAAGGATTGAATCCATAGAACAGGAAAGAAAAGCAGTATTAAGTGACTTAGCAGAAATATCAGCAGAATGGAAGCCGCAACTTTTAATTTTAAAAGAGCAGCTGGAGATAGAAAAACAGAGAAGTGAAATCTACTCCTCCTTCGGAGAAACCCAGAATACAGTGATGCTGGAGGGCTGGGTAACAGCGAAGAAGTTGGATAAAGCACTAAAAATAATTGACAACTCCACTGAAGGCCATTCCATAGTAGATGTCTCTGACCCTGACGTTGAGAAGGATGACATTCCAGTTCACCTGGACAACCCCAAATTCGCCAAACCCTATGAAACCTTTGTACACATGTATTCCACCCCGACATACCGGGAAGTCGACCCTACAATCCTGATGGCAATTATATTTCCCTTTTTCTTCGGATTCTGTCTAACAGATGCCGGTTACGGGATAATAGATGCCCTCATAGGGGTTGTTTTATACAAGGGAATGGGTAAAAAGAGTAAATTCATGGGTAGTTTTGGATTGATCCTGATAGCCTGCGGTATATGGGCTTTCATACTGGGAATGATCACCAATGGTTTCATTGGAGACTTTTTCCCCAGATGGATACTGGGTGGAGTACCAATACTAACAACCATCGCCCTTGTCGATGCCTTTAAGCACCCGGAAATTATCCTTATTATCGCCCTAATAGTGGGAGTTATCCACATAAACATGGGACTGGTTATAGGAGCTTACAACAACATCGTTCGAGGAGAGAAGAAAGAAGCCCTGGGAGCTCAGATAGTATGGATACTCCTGGAAATTGGAATAGTTCTGGCTGCCGCTGGTTACTTACTGGGCGGCTCCATGACGCTGGCCATACCCGGAGCACTGGTAGCAGTCGCTGCGGTGGGTTTGATGGTATACATCAACGGTGCATTTGGAATCATGGACTTAACCGGATTTCTAGGTAACCTGCTATCATATGCTAGGCTGTTAGCCCTGTGTCTATCTACAGGGGGAATAGCCATGACTGTTAACATATTAGCAGGACTTGTTGGGGATATGATCCCATTTGTGGGAATAATAGTAGCAGTTATTATATTCCTCGGCGGTCATATAGCCAACTTAGCTTTCCAGAGTCTAGGAGCTTTCATTAACTCTTTGCGTTTACATTACGTTGAATATTTTGCACAGTTTTATATAGGTGGAAGTCAGAAATTCAGAGCCTTCCGTACAAAAAGAAAATATACTGATTTAGGAGATTTAGGAGGTAAATAATATGGTAGAAGTCGCTTTAGGAACAGCTTTAGCAGCAATCGGGGCAGGAGTAGCCATCGGTTTTGCTGGTTTAGGATCAGGTATTGGTCAAGGAATAGCAGCAGCAGGAAGTGTAGGTGCTGTGGCAGAAGATGAGGATATGTTTGCCCGTGGTATCATATTCACTGCACTGCCAGAAACACAGGCTATCTACGGTTTCCTGATAGCTATACTCTTGATGGTATTCACAATTATGGTCCCTGGAAAAGAAGTATCTGCCGCATTAGGTCTTGTAGCAATAGGTGCAGGTGCAGCTATAGGATTTGCTGGTTTAGGATCCGGTATGGGTCAAGGTATTGCAGCATCATCATCTGTAGGTTCAGTAGTTGAAGACCCAGACATGTTTGCCCGTGGTATCATATTCACTGCACTGCCAGAAACACAGGCTATCTACGGTTTCCTGATAGCTATACTCTTGATGGTGTTCGGTGGACTCTTAGGAGGATAAGACATGAGTGCTGGGACAGAGAAGATAGTCTCAAGTATTATGTCTGATGCTCAAATTAAGGCTGATTCCATTCTAGGAAAAGTTGAAGAGAAACGCAACTCCATACTGGCAGACGGCGAAAAAGAAGCCCAGATGGAAAAGACTAAAATCCTAGAGGACGCCCAAAAGCAGTCCAACATGAAGTATCAGCAGATAATCTCTGAAGCTAAGATGAACTCCAGAAGGATGGAGCTTGAGGCTCGAGAAGAAATTATCGAGAACGCATTTAACAAGGCTTTAGAAAGACTCAAAGAAATAGCTTCTTCAGATGCAACCGAATACAAGGAGTCACTCACCCAAATCATAACTGAGGCAGCTACAGAGATTGGAGGGGGAGAACTTATCGTTCTCCTTAAAGAGTCAGATGTGGCCAAAGTAAAGGATTCTATTAGAGCAATAGCAGAAGACGTTACCGGGAAGACGGGAAAGACTACAACCCTGGAAATCGGTGAAAATATTAAGACCATTGGGGGAGCTGTAGTTAAAACTAAAAATGGTGAAATTGAAGTTAACAACACTATAGAAGCAAGGATGTTACGTTTCAAGAAGGATCTCAGGTCAAAGGTTGCAGCCGTGCTTTTCAAGTAAACATGGGGAGATTTCAAAATGGTAGAGAACATCAGTACAATAATCACTGGATTGGGACTTCCCTCAGGCGAAGCTTTTCTCGCCCTGGTAGTTGTGGTGTTGGCCATCATAGGACTTATAGCTGTGATATCAGCCATAAGACCTGTGCTAAGCATGTACCCATATACTTATCCCCTCGCCAGGGTAAGGGCCCGGAAAGGAAGGCTGTTCACCGATAAACAGTACACAGAGCTTTTAGAATCCCAGACCACTGAAGAGGTGAAAAATTACCTCAGAGGACTGCCAGACTATGCTAAATACATCGATGAATACCCACTCGAGAAGGCGCTGGACACTCAGCTTGCAGAAACCTACGACCTTATAGCGAGAATAGCCCCCGACAACACCAAAGACCCTTTCACCTTTTTAATGAAGAAATGGGACATCAGGAATATAAAAAGCATCATCATAGCCAAAGAAGTCGGGTTAAGTGAAGAAGAAACCATGAACCTCGTGGTTCCCTTCGGTGAATTAAGTGACAAACTGAACACACTCATCGATGCAGACAACGTGGACGAAATCCTGAACAACCTTGAAGGAACAGATTACGCCCCCATCCTGGAGGACTCCATCCCTGTCTACAAGGAAACAGGTATATTACTACCAGTAGAAGCTTCTCTGGACAAATATTTACTGGAAAATCTCTTGAGAACTGCCGCCACACCTGAAGATGACAACACCGCATATCTACATGAATATGTGGGTAACCTGGTGGACATCACCAACATAAAGATGATCCTGAGGGCCAAGGCAGACGGACTCAAATATGATGATATAGAACCATACATGGTCTCAGACGGATACCAGATAAGGGAATGGAAACTAAAAGACCTCATGGAATCAGAAGATGTGTCTGGAGTTGTAAATGGACTGGAAGGGACTGATTATGCCCCTATGCTTACTGAAAGTTTAACAGATTACACAGAAACCGGTTCCATCCAGGCGTTTGAAAAAGCGTTGGACAACCACATAAGCAAGGTCGCCATGAGGATTTCACAGAAAAACCAGTTCGGTATAGGGCCCATGATAGGTTATCTAAATAAAAAAGAAAACGAGATCAAGAATTTGAAGATAATCATTCGAGGAAAAAGAGAACAGGACTTATCTGCATCAGTAATTAAGGAGATGTTAGTATGACATCAAAAATAGCAGTTATAGCCGACCAGGACACAGTCACAGGATTTATGCTGGGAGGCATAAAGGAAGGATATCCCGTGGAAAACACAGAGGAAGCAGGTGCAAAACTGGAAGATCTTGTTCGAGAAGATTACTCTGTTATAATAACTACAGAAAAAATTGGAGATGAGTTAAGAGAAAAGATTGTTACTTTAACCAGTGAACGTGCATTACCCATGATAATTGAAATACCAGATAAAACAGGCTCAATTGAAAGGGAAACCGACCCGTTAAGAGAGCTTATAAAACGAGTAATTGGGGTTGAGATGGTAAAATGATTACAGAAGGAAAAATAATAAAGATAGCAGGTCCCGTTATAACCGCTGCAGGTATGAAAGGGACTCAGATGTACGAGATGGTCAGAGTCGGTGCAGACAAACTCATCGGTGAGATAATTGAACTCGAAGGTGACACTGCAACCATCCAGGTATACGAAGAAACAGCCGGTATGAAACCCGGTGAAATAGTTGAAAGTACTGGAGGACCACTCTCTGTGGAATTAGGACCAGGAATCATCGGTTCTATCTTCGATGGAATTCAGAGGCCACTGGAAAACATCAAACTTTTAACTGGAAATTACATTGAAAGGGGAGTGGCTGTACCAGCCCTTCCTAAGGATAAAAAATGGAAATTCACACCCATCGTAAAGGCCGGTGCAGAAGTACAGGGAGGAGACATACTGGGTGAGGTACAGGAAACTTCTGCAGTGGTGCAGAAGATAATGGTACCACCAAACGTATCCGGAACCCTCAAAAGTATAGTCGCCGAGGGAGAATACACCGTTGAAGAGGACATAGCAGAGGTAGAAACTCCTAAAGGAACCGAAAAAGTACAGCTAATGCAAAAATGGCCGGTAAGGGTTGGAAGGCCATACAAGAACAAGTTAGACCCAGACATACCACTAGTTACCGGTCAAAGGGCACAGGACACCTTTTTCCCAGTGGCTAAGGGTGGGACCGCAGCCATACCAGGACCATTCGGATCAGGTAAAACCGTTACCCAGCAGCAACTAGCAAAATGGGCCGACGCAGATATCATCGTTTACGTAGGTTGCGGTGAACGTGGAAACGAGATGACCGAAGTGTTGAAGGAGTTCCCTGAACTCGAGGACCCAAAAACTGGTAAGCCTCTCATGGACCGTACCGTACTTATCGCTAACACATCAAACATGCCGGTGGCAGCAAGGGAAGCCTGTGTGTACACCGGGATCACCATAGCAGAATACTTCCGAGACCAGGGATACGACGTAGCACTCATGGCAGACTCCACATCAAGATGGGCTGAGGCTATGAGGGAGATCTCCGGTAGGCTCGAAGAGATGCCTGGTGAAGAAGGATACCCCGCTTATTTAGCATCACGTCTGGCACAGTTCTATGAAAGGGCCGGCCGAGTGACCACCATAGGAACCGAAGATAAAATATCCTCGGTAAGCGTAGTGGGTGCAGTATCACCACCTGGCGGAGACCTCTCCGAACCAGTAACACAGAACACCCTGCGTATATGTAAAGTGTTCTGGGCTTTAGATGCTTCACTTGCAGATAAAAGACACTTCCCATCCATAGACTGGCTACAGAGCTATTCGCTCTACGTGGACAGCGTGCAAGGCTGGTGGGACAGCACCGTCGGCGGAAACTGGAGGAAAGCCCGTGACGATGCCATGATACTCCTACAGAAGGAAGCAGAACTACAGGAGATCGTGCAGCTGGTGGGACCAGACGCACTGCCTGACCGTGAGAGGATAACTTTGGAGAGTACCCGTATGATCAGGGAGGACTTCCTGCAACAGAATGCATACCACGAAGTAGACACTTACTGCTCCTCAACCAAACAGTACCAGATGCTTAAGACCATTTTATTGTACCAGGAGAAAGCTACTGAAGCCCTGGACCGTGGAGCACCATCCGATGCACTGACCAACCTACCGGTTAAGGAAGAGATAGGAAGGATGAAATTCATACCAGAAGATGAATTCGATGAAAAGATCAAGGAAATCCAGGATGAAATAGTTAAACAGACTGAAGAGGTGCGAAAATGAACACTAATATAAAAACACGGGAATATACAACGGTAGCTGAAGTAGCCGGACCACTCATGATAGTGGAAGGTGTAGAAGGTGTGGCCTACAGTGAAATTGTGGATATCGAAACCCCTTCAGGAGAGATGAGAAGAGGAGAAGTCCTGGAAGTTAAAGGCGACCTGGCAGTTGTACAGGTATTTGAAGGTACTAGAGACTTAAACACCTCCACTACCAAGGTCAGATTCACCGGTGAAACCGCCCACATCGGAGTATCCCTGGACATGCTCGGAAGAGTGTTCAGCGGTACCGGAAACCCCATAGACGGCGGACCGGAGATCATACCTGAAATGGAGTTAGACATTAACGGGGCACCTATGAACCCCTCAGCAAGGGAATTCCCTGCAGAGTTTATACAGACCGGTATATCCACCATAGACGGGATGAACACCCTGGTCAGGGGGCAAAAACTACCAATCTTCTCCGGTTCTGGATTACCTCACAACGAATTAGCCGCCCAGATCGCAAGACAGGCCAAGGTTCTCGCGGAAGAGACAGAGTTCTCCGTTATATTCGCAGCCATGGGTATCACCCACGAAGAGGCAAACTACTTCATGCGTGATTTTGAGAGGACCGGTGCTCTGGAGAGGGTTACCGTGTTCATGAACCTGGCAGACGACCCAGCAATTGAACGTATCATCACCCCGAGGATGGCTCTTACAACCGCTGAGTACTTCGCATTCGAACACAACATGCACGTACTGGTCATACTAACCGATATGACCAACTATGCGGAGGCGTTGAGGGAGATTTCAGCTGCACGTGACGAGGTGCCTGGAAGAAGAGGATACCCTGGTTACATGTACACTGACCTGGCCGGTATATATGAAAGGGCAGGCCGTATAATGGGTAAGGAAGGTTCCATCACCCAGATGCCCATATTAGTTATGCCCCAGGACGATATAACCCACCCCATACCAGATTTAACTGGTTACATTACCGAGGGACAGATCGTGCTTTCTCGTGAATTACACCGTAAAGGTATCTACCCACCAGTAGACGTGCTCCCATCATTATCACGACTAATGAGTGGTGGTATCGGTCCGGAGAGGACCAGAGAAGACCACAGTGGTGTTTCAGACCAACTGTATTCTGCTTACGCTGAAGGCCGTGACTTAAGAGACCTGATGGCTGTAGTCGGTGAAGAGGCGCTCACTGAGCGTGACCGGAAATTCTTGACCTTCGCCGATGAATTCGAGGCCAAGTTCATAACCCAGAGCAGGGATGAGGACAGGACCATCCAGGAAACTTTAGACCTTGGCTGGGAGTTACTGAGCCTCTTACCAGAAGCAGAGCTTAAAAGGGTCCGTGCAGAGCACATACCCAAGTATCATCCCGCTCATAAAGGATAAACCTTTAATTCTCTTTTAGAGGGATAAAATGGCACAAGAAATGATAGAAGGCATAAATCCAACCAGGATGGAGCTTCTAAAACTAAAACAAAGGGAGAAATTGGCAGTTAAAGGCCACAGCCTTCTTAAGGAGAAGAGGAACGCGTTGATCATGGAGTTCTTCAACATCCTGGACCGGGTTAAAGGATCCCGGGAGAAGGTGGCAGATAACCTTAAAGAAGCCTATGATGACCTCACAGCTGCCCAGATAGCCATGGGCGACCTGGCAGTTAAAAAGGCCGCCATGTCAGTTAAAAAATCCGTCGACATCGATGTGGACTCCCGAAGTGTTATGGGTGTAGTTGTACCAGTCATGGATTACGACATCCGAAAACGGACAATCGTCGAGAGGGGATACGGATTTATGGACACATCTGTTAAACTGGATGATGCCGCCAGTAAATTTGAGGAATCCATGGCTTTGATAATAGAATTAGGTGAGATAGAAAAGACCATCACACTACTTGCAGTTGAAATAGAATCAACAAAGAGAAGGGTGAATGCTTTAGAGCATATCATCATCCCCAGACTCCAGAACACAGTGAAGTATATCGAAATGAGGTTGGAGGAGATGGACAGGGAAAACTTCGTAAGGCTCAAGATGATCAAAAAAACCATGTCGGAGGGTGAGGCCTGATGGTCAGGATAATAACCCGGCTGGACCAGGTGAAAAAGGAGCTCGCAGAACACAGCCACCGCACCCTTGACTTCAACATCGGCACAATATCCGGTGATCTAAGGGCCTTAATAGCTGCTGAGGATAAGAAGTTCAAGGCCGGTGAGATCAAATCCATAGAGATCAAACCCATCAAGATAAAGGGTAACACGATATGTTTCATGAGCGCCTACGCCTCAAATATCTACGGCCACGCCATGGCAGTCGGTGAGGAAACCTCACTCCCCATAAGCATGGAGCGAAGTGCGGACACAGCACTCTTTGCCGCTGCACTGGATTGCAAGATAGAAGAAAACGATTTATTGGGTGTTTTAATCCTTTTACCCGTTAAACTGACCCATTAAATCTATTTTTTATTTTTTTATTCTGTTTTTAGTTAACTCATCTAAGATTATTTATTTTTATTCTGGTTTTTTTTTTAGTCTCAATTCCATCTAAGAATTTTTTTTATTTTATTAATTACATAAACATTAAAAAAACAAGCATATGAAAGCAACTTCTACCTTCGAAAAACTGCTAATCCCGTTGAATTGCAAATTCCAGCAGGAGATACAGTTGAATGGCAAAATACGCAGG
>WOYI011197974.1_pt1 | contig 15407 bp, 17 predicted proteins | sample 6423411 | NCBI WGS metagenome assembly WOYI01 (sample SAMN13441803, study PRJNA592873) | oil field metagenome | biome: oil field; feature: oil-well bore; material: oil-contaminated soil; isolation source: oil-contaminated soil from oil-well borehole | place: Germany: Wietze | collected 2016-10-18 ...
CCCACCCTCGATTTTTCCTGATGGATATAGCCCGGACCTCCAGGTCTGTATACCCGGCTGGATAATCCTGATGAGTCTATTCTGTAAAACCCTGTTGCACGGATTCTGTGGGGATATCGCCATTGGGGGAGGGGCTGACGGGGCGGGGAGTGCGAGCGTAGCGAGCTTGAGCACCGTTAGGTGCGAGGGGGATGTTCCCCCCCTCGTCTCCACCATAATATAGCGATGTCGGAAAACCCCACCCCGCCCAAAGGGCGGGGGCAGTGCGTGGCGATATCCCCACGGCCCGCTGCATGGTGATATGCCCAATCAGCGACGACCCGGGCAGCTTGACCGGGGTTGGACAACTGATCTCCTGTAAACCCGGTAAAAACTCAGTCAACGGAGATATTCGATTGAGGGGAGGCCGATCGATCGAAAAAAAGAGAGTTTCAGGGGGACTCGTAGGGGTTCCGGAGACCCTTGGGGGTTCCGTCCGCCTTGAGGCCGATCGTTTTACGTGCGTCCACGTTCTTCTGGTTCTTCGTGATCTTTTCGGTGGCGAGCTTCTTGACGAGGTCGAGGCCGGGCTTGACCTGGTCCATCGGCTTCGTCTCGAAGAGACCGGCGGCCATAGCGCCGTCCCAGACCGCGTTGCCCTTCATGCTCCGCACGAAGACCGTGCTCCAGCCGTCGGGGCTGCCCACGGACCCGCTGGAGATATCGGCGAGGTTCGCGACATAGTCCAGGCAGACGTTGCAGCCGGGCTGCACGTACTTGTGGATCAGCTTTAAGGGCATCTGGCTGACTGCACCGCGTTCGGTGTAGGCCGTGAACTTGCCCTTGCCGATGTCCATCTTCTTGACGGATTCCATCTTCTGGTTGCAGTGGTCCTCGACGATTGCCTCGAGCGCCTGGTAGGAGAAGTTCTCCATGCAGTAGATGCCGAGCGCAAGAGCGATCTTGTCGTCGACGTCGCGCATGCCGATCGGGTAGATCTGAGCCTTCCGGACAGCCTGGATCTGGCAGGGCACACCGACGATACCGACGCGGTCGAGACCGTAGCTGCGGGTCGCCTCCTTGATCAGGTAGAGGTTCGGGCTGATGTTGTAGCGCGTTCCGGCAGCAGCCAGGAGTTCGGCCTTCGTGGTCGCGACCATGGGCTCCGGCTTCCAGGGCTCGTCGCCCGGACCTGCGACGATGGCACCATCGATGATGCCCTCTTCAAGCGCATAGGCGAAGAGCGTCGTGATGATACCGCCGTCCTGGGACTTCTTTGTGATGTCCTTGTCGGTCGAGCGTGCCGAGATAGCGGACTTGTAATTACCGAGTACGTCCATCTTTCTCACCTCACTGCATGGCTCCCTTGATGGCATCCATGATGCCCTCATAGTTGTTCATGACGTCGAAGTTGAACCAGCTCCGCGGACACTGCGCGTAGCAGGCGCCGCACTTGATGCACTGGTCGCGGTTGACGTTCGGCTTGCCGTACTCCATGGTGATGGCCCGGACCGGGCAGGTGCCGGCGCAGGTCCCGCATCCCATGCAGAGGCTCTGGTTGATGACGTCATACATCAGGTCGCAGCCGCAGGCCGTGTCGCCGCGCTGTGCGAGCTGCATCAACGGCGTCAGGTAGGCGGTCGCGAGACTCTTCTGCTCGTCGTTGCCCCGAAGCAGCAGGTAGGCCATTACGGCGACGTTTCTGACCTGCTGCGGGCACGGGGGACAGGACGGGATGTAGAGGTCGACATCGACGACCTCGCTGATCGGCACGAATGCCTCGTGACCGGGCTGGTTCCACTGGCCGCCCCGGCAGAACCGGGTGATGTTGCCGTAGGCTGCGCAGGCGCCGTAGGCGACGAGCACCTTCGACTTTGCCCTTGCTTCTTTCAGTTCTTCTACCGAGAGTTTGTCGTTCAGACAGCACGACCCCTCGACCAGGCACACGTCCATCTCGGGGACGTGGCGCACATCGACCAGGGTCAACGCATAGACCAGGTCCGCATAATCATCGAGCAGCTTGAAGAGACCCTCGTAGTTATCCGCAAGCGTCACGAGGCATCCAGTACATCCGCTCAGGTGTAATTCACCTATCGAAATCTTTTCTGCCACAGGCTTTTCCTCCTTTTGTACAACTTCCACCTTTTCTTCTACAATCACATCAGAGGGCTTCACCGCGGGCTTCGCCTGCGGCTGGCTTGCAGCAGGCTTTGCCTCCGGTTTCACCTCCGGCTTTTCCTCAGGTTTTCTGTGCGGTTTACTTCTCGCAGTCTTCGCCTCGGGCTTTACCTCAGGCTTTTCCTCAGGTTTCACCTCTGGCTTCGTCTGCGGCTGGCTCACCGCTGGTTTCACCTCAGGTTTGCTCTCCGGTTTTGCCTCCGGATTCTCCGGCGGTTTCTCCGGGCGACGCCCAAAGATGCGTTCCTTGATGGTTGATAGCAGTCCCATATTCTACCCCAATTTCCTCCAGTACGATACGCACTGTTTTGGGAATGGCACCCTCAACCTCCTCAGTGAGCCCTAGTTCAAACTCCTGGGTCGCGACACGCTTCGGCTGGCACCCGATGATCGTGATGTCAATGACGTCTTTTAGTCGTTGCAGTGGCTCGGAAAGGTCCCACGAATGGGCGTCCCGGTAGGCACCCGGCGGCAGGTCTTCGGGCCGGAGCTTCGTCACATCACCGGGGTTAGCGCCGAAATCGGCGACATCGATGATGATCAGCTTCTTCACCGGCACCTCTGCATCTTCCATCAGCGTAAAAAGGAAGTGAGGGGCGCCAAGGCCGGCATCGAATACCTTGACGTTGTCGGGCAGTTGTAACTTCTGGAGTTCTTCGACGACTGCAGGGCCGAACCCGTCGTCTCCGTAGAGGGGGTTGCCGCACCCTGCGATCACGATCTCACGGAATAGCATGCGTGTACGCTCACTGAATGAGTTTCTGGGCCACGAGTCTCTTGTCTTCGTCGATCACAATCATGTGCGTCGCACAGGAGACGCAGGGGTCGTATCCGCGCATGATGACTTCCGCGAGGCGCCAGGGTGCACCGGTCAGTGCACGGCTGCAGGTGGGGAAGTTCCACGTGGTCGGGACGAGCATCCCGTAGTACTGCACCCGGCCGTCCTTGACCCTGGCAAGGTGGACGTCGGTTCCACGGGGCGCTTCGTTCGCGGCCCATCCGAGGGTTCCGTCGCCCTGCGGGATGTTGTCAGCGAGCACCGATGCGGAGGTGTCGAGCGCGTCGAGCGCGTCGATGATGCCGTAAGCAGTCTCGGGGAACTCCATCTGGCGTGCGATCTGCAGGCCGATGGTGCCCTTCTCGTTGAAGCTCTTGAACTGGGCAAGGCGTGCACGCGGTCCGACCTCGACGGGCTGGCCGTCATAGAGCGGGACGCCGGTGCAGGCTTCCATCTGGGGCCAGGCTTTGTCCCCTACGGGGGTGGTGCCGCCGATCGGGTAGTTCGGGTCGGCTTCGTCGATCTCGACTTCGCCCATGTACCAGTCCCAGGGGCGGACTTCGGTGAACCGGTCGGGGAACCACATCGGGGTCTCGTCGAGGCTCGAGCTGCCGTAGACCGGTGCGGTTGCCATATAGCCCTGGTTGTGGTAGCCGAGGTCCTTCGTGATCGGGACCTGGACGCCGCCGACTTCAGCCCAGTCGCGCTTCTGGTAGTTCCGGAAGATCGCGATCATGAACTCCATCTGCGCCTGCGTGAGGACCCGGGCCTCTTTCGCGAGGTCGTAGATCTTCGCCTTCGCACGGGGGCTGATGTTCTTGTACATGCCGCCGACGCGGGGGTTGCTCGGGTGGATTGCCTCTCCGCCGACGATCTCGCCGATGGTCTGCCCAATCTCACGGATCCGCTGGATCCGGAGGGCAACGGTTCTGACCGGTTCTTCCTTGGTGAACGGGTTGATCTTTACGTCGGTTCCGGGAAGGTACATGTCCGGGAGGGACAGGATGTTATGAAGGGCGTGGCTGTGCATCCTGTTGGCACACTGCAGGATGTAACGCAGGAGTTTTGCGTCCTCGGGGATCTCGCACCCGATGGATGCTTCCATCGCCTCGACACCCGCCAGGGTGTGCGCGATAGGACAGATGCCGCAGACGCGTGATGCGATCTTCGGAACCTGCTCCATCGTCTTGCCTATGGCGAGTTTCTCGACACCCCTGACCGGGGTGATGCTGAGCCAGTCTCCACGCTCGACGATGCCTTCATCGTTGACCTTCAGAACGAGCTTTGAATGGCCTTCATGTCTCGTTGTTGGGGAAATCTGTACAACTTTCGACAAATATATCGCCTCATTCCGATATTATGGTGTTCTGAACACTATACTGGTGTTACCACACATTTCTGTACTGAAAACGTACGTGCGTACGTCAACAAGGATTATGACGAAAACAGAGTTTATAACTTTCGCTTCAGGAAATCCCAGAATGTTACGATAGGTATCAAACGTAACACAGAATGTTGAAATATGTTAACTATATATAAAAAATGTAAAATAATCTCCGGTCTACAGTGTGTCTTCGTCCATCTCCGCGACGAGCTCCGCTATCGTCGCTTTCCGTTCGGCGTAGGCGTTGTGCTGGTGGATACTCTCCTCGTTCGTCTGTTTTATGGTAACCACAGAGTCTCCGGGGAGATTCCGGAATTGCGTGATCACCTTTCGGGCCATTTCACGGACACAGTCTTCGACGAACCGGGGGTTCTTGTGGGCTTCCATCACCACGTAACTCTCGTCGCCCCGCTTGAGGAGCTCGTAGATCCGTGCACTCATGGAATCCTTCAGGATCTTGATGATCTTCTCGAGACTGATATGCTGGTCGTCGTCGATCTCGATGCAGAGGAAACCCCGTCCGCGCTGGTTGTGCGTGGCCATCGGCACCTCCTCGAAGAACGCGTCGATTTTATCCCCCGCCACACCGAGGTTCTCGAGGACATGCAGGGCATGGTCCTTCATGATATTCTGGGCGCAGGGGCAGGCGGTCATCCCGGTCACTTCGGCGCCGATGCTCTTTCGGATGATCGGGTTCCCATCGTTCCTCTGAGCTATTGCGCTCGCATGAACGTTCACGACCTCGTGACAGCCGGTCTCGCTGACCGGCGTCTCCCGCCGGACCATGAACTTGCTCCGCATCCGGACTTCGGTCCGCTCCGCGTACTCGTGCCGGTCAAGGAGTTTCCTCGCCACCGCGCTGCAGAGTTCCTCGATCTCCTTTACATCTCCTTCGATGGCCTGCTGCAGTACATCATCGATCACCTCGAAGTTCCGGGAGAGGTTTGCACCTTTGAGGCTCCCGGGGAGGTCGACGAAAACGTCGAAGTTAGAGATGAAGATGACTGGCCGCTTACCGGGTCGGGCGACTTCAACGAGTTTTTGGACGTTTTTTACACCCACCCGGGTCAGGTTGATACGAACCTCCGGCAGGCTGGACTGGACATCTGGCAGTTCCATCACAAATCCTCAATAGAGTATGGGAGTAGGGTTTCATTTCATCAACCTTAAAATGACCCTTCCGGCAGTTAGACCTCTCGTATATAATATTTATCTGCTTTGCTGTCCAACCGAATGTGAGAACCTATGGTGCAGAAGTACTACGAGTCTGACGCAGACCCCCGCACCCTGGAGGGCAAGACCATCGCCGTCATCGGCTATGGCTCCCAGGGCCGCGGACAGGCACTGAACCTGCGTGATTCCGGTTGTCAGGTCATCATCGGCCTGCGGCCCGGCAGGAGCTGGCAGAAGGCATCTGAAGACGGTTTAGAGGTCTACTCCGTGGCGGAAGCGGTCAAGCGTGCCGACATCATCCAGATTCTCCTTCCCGACGAGAACCAGGGTGCCATCTACCGCACCGAGATCAGCCCCTATATCAGAGAGAACGCCTGTCTGATGTTTTCGCACGGGTTCAACATTCACTACGGGCAGATTGTCCCCCCGCCCACCGTCGACGTGGTCATGGTCGCCCCGAAGGGGCCCGGCCACATGGTCCGGCGGACCTACGAGGAGGGGAAGGGTGTCCCGGCCCTCATCGCCATCCACCAGGACTATACGGGGAAGGCGCACGCCATCGCGCTCGCCTACGCCCGGGGGATCGGCGCGACCCGTGCGGTCGTGCTCGAGACGACGTTTGCCGAGGAGACCGAGACCGATCTCTTCGGCGAGCAGGCGGTCCTCTGCGGTGGGATCACCTCGCTCATCAAGGCAGGGTTCGAGACCCTGGTGGACGCCGGGTACGCGCCCGAGATGGCCTACCTCGAGGTCCTGCACGAGACGAAGCTCATCGTCGACCTGATCTACGAGGGCGGGTTTACGAATATGCGCGACTCGATCAGCAACACCGCCCAGTACGGCGACCTGACCCGGGGGCCGCGCGTCATCGGGCCGGAGACCTACGCGGCAATGCAGGAGGTCCTCGAGGAGATCCAGAGCGGCGAATTCGCAAAGGAGTGGATGCTTGAGAATATGGTGAACCGCCCGGTCTTCACCGCGCTGACGAGGGCGGACGAGGAGCATATGATTGAGCAGGTGGGCAAGGAACTCCGCGGGTTCATGCCGCAGTTCAGGAAGTAACACTGAGACATCCTCAAACATCTATGAGAGCATGTTGAGTCACAACACGATCAATAGACTGGACCGTGGTGGATATCGCCCTTGGGGGTGGGGCTGACGGGGAGGGGGCTCGTCCCCCTCCCCTGTCTCTACCTCGTATCTTCAGCGTTCAGGCTCAACATCTACAGATAGTCATATTCCTGTAACCCCACCCCGCCCCCCCGGGGCGGGGGCAGTGCGTGGCGATACCTGGTGGGAATCCGTGCCGGAGGGTGTGGACGAATCGAATTCCATTTGCTTGCTGAAAGCCTGAGTAGACGAAATCGGGCTTTTCCCGACTCGCCTGATCAGCTGGACTGGGGCACTGCACGCCTTAGCAAAGATGTTTAGGGACAAACTCACTCTCTTTTTCCCGGCCGATACCGGTTTATACTCGTCGGCGGCACCTTCCGGTATGTCGGTCTGTATCATCTATCACTCGGAGACCGGGACTACCCGCGCCGTCGCCGAACTGGTCGCCGCCCTGATCGGCACCGATCTCATCGAAGTAAAAGACCTTGCAGGCTACTCGAAGCTGAGTATGTACCTCAAAGGCGCTCCCCGTGCCATGCAGGGGAAGAAAGCTGATATCGAACCTGCCGTCATCGACGTCTCCGGCTACGACGCCGTCGTCGTCGGAACTCCCGTATGGGCGGGCAACCCGACACCTGCGTTCAACGCGGCCGTCGCCGCCCTGGTGGGGATCGAGGGAAAGGCTGCGGTCGTCTTCTGCACATCGGGCGGAGCGCCGGGAAAGACCCTCGATACGGTGAAGGCGATGCTTGCGGACCGGGGTGCCGTCGTCCGGGGTGCGGTCGCGTTCACGACGCGGGACGTGCAAAAACCGGAGGCGGTGGAGGCCCTGATCAACCTCGTCCGGCCGCTGGTAAAAACAGGTCAGTAGCGCATCCGTCGGGTCGTGGCGGTGAGCGCCGCCTCGAGTTCGCCGGGGGCGATGACGACCGTCCCGTCCTTCAGCCGGAGGGTGAGGCGGTCGCCGCCGACCTTAACGACGATCCGGTGCTCCACTCCGGCGAGGGCGGACTCGTCGCCGACCTCGACCAGGAACCGGCCGTAGGTCTCGGCGAAGAGTTCTTCCAGGGGGTCGCCGGCGAGTGTGACGTCCGATCCGGGTGCGACCTTTACGAGCGCCGCAAGGAGCCCGCCCCGTGAGAGGTCGGTGGCGGCGCCGTCGTAAGGGTCTACGTAACTCGGGTGGTTGTGGCTCTCCATCCCGATGGCGAGGGCACAGGTCTCGCTGAACCGCACGATCGCGGCATCATCCCCCGGCCCGAGCAGCACCTCGCTCCCGGCTGTCGGCAGCGTCCGGAGAAGCGGTCTGGTAGACCGGTAACTGCAGTGTTCACTCCAGAGGTTTTCAAAGCAGGCGAGCTCGACGTCGGTTAAGTCGCGTCCGAGGGCTTTTCGCAGCAATCCAGGGTCCTGAGCCGATACCATACTGCAAAACTGGTGAGTTGCCTGCCTACATAAGCGTGTGCAGGTCCCTATGCGAGGTACTCACTTTTTGACGTCGCGCGACCAATAGTGGGGTATGACCCCGTCATATGAAGACCTTCTGAAGGAGGCGTATACCAATATCACTGAACCGACGGAGTTTGAAGATCGGTTCACGGTGCCTGCCGCCCGTGCCTTCGTCGAGGGGAAGACCACGGTCCTTGAGAACTTCGCCGAGATTGCGGGCATCCTCCGGCGCGACCAGGACCACCTGATGAAGCATCTCCTCGGCGAGCTCGGCACCGCGGGCAAGATCGAGGGGACGCGGGCCGTCTTCTCCGGGAAGTTCGAACAGGAGCAGATCAACGCGATCATCAAAGGCTACGTCGATGACTACGTCATCTGTTCGGAGTGCGGAAAGCCCGATACCCGCCTCGTTAAGACGGAACGTGTCCTGACGCTGCGGTGCGACGCCTGCGGCGGTCACCGGCCGGTCCGGAAGCGGAAATCGACGTTCGACCCCACGGCGGCAGCGAAACCGGTCGAGGGCGCTATCATGGACGTCACCCCGCAGTTCCTCTCGAAGCGCGGCGACGGCGTGGTAAAGATCGACCGCTACACGATGTATGTCGCGAATGCAAAACCGGGTCAGACGGTGAAGGTCAAGATCACCCGGATCGCCGGGACGATCATCTTCACCGAGCGTGCCGAATAACGGGGTTTTGATCCTTTCGGATCTCCACCCATAACCCCTCTTCTTCTTTCCTGATGCGAGCGTGGGCAACACCGCTCGCCGCAAGTTCCCGGCGAAGCACGTCAATCGTCGCCTGCCCGCTTCTCCGGACTATATCCCGGTCCCAGTCCGGGTTGCGCCGCCGCATCTCTGCAAAGATCGTCTCCCGGAGTGCGGGGGTCCCGAAGCTGCCGCCGGCGAATGCGACGCCGCCGGGCCGGAGCACCCGTTCGATCTCGCGAAACGCCTGCGCCCGGTCGTTCCAGAAATAGATCGAGCCGCGGCTGACGATGAGCGAGACGGCGTTGTCGCGGATCGGCATGCGGTGGACGTCGGCGGTGACCGGGGTTACTCGGTCCGGGCAGCCTGCGGCGGTCTTTTGGGCGATCCGGGACATCGCCGGGTCGGCATCGAGTGCGATGACGGAGAGGTTGCTCTTCTGTGCCAGCGCGACGGAGAGGAGGCCGGGGCCGCTCCCGAGGTCGAGTGCGAGACCGTCCCGTATCCCCGACCACGCGAGCACCTGCTCTGCGATGACGGGGTAGATAGGAGCAAAGACTTCCCGGGCAATCCGGGTGAAGCCTTCGGCGCTCTTCTTCATGTTTGTCTATGCGGTATCGAGGGCTTCGAGCTGCCCGAGGAGCTCCCCGGCGTAGCCGGCAAGCCGCTTTGCCGCATCCGTTATTGCGAGAAGAGGGGGCCTGCCGCCGACCGTGGTGACGAAGAGTTCGGGGTCTGCGAACAGGAATACCTGTCTGTGCTGCGCCACGTCCACCCCGGGATCGTTGATGAGTTCGGCGGCGAGCGCGTTTATGTAGGTCTTCCCTTCGCCTTCAAAGAGGATCCGGGCCTTGTCGTCAGTCAGCTCCTGGATTTTGAGTTTCATGGGCATACGCACCTTATGTTTGGTTCCGGGAGGGGTATATAGGTATGTGTGGGACTCGCGGGCCTACTCCCAGCAGAACGTCTCCATGTCGTATCCCGCATGCGGCATATCCGGCGGCACCATGTGGCTCATGTGGACGCACCGGTAGTCCCGGGCCCCGACGTCGCGGGCGAACCGGATCGCCTCGGCGTAGTTCATGTGCTTGTGGATGTTGTAGCCCGCAGGAGCGATGGCGTCCACGAAGAGGAGGTCGATATCGGCGTTGCGGAGGAGTTCCCGGCTTGCCTCCGGGATATCCTCCCGCGTGTCGGCGGTGTAGGCGACCGTGATCTCGTCGTGCTCGATTAAGAGGCCGCAGGTGTAGACCGGGGGGTGGTTCACCGTAAAGAACGTGAAGGTGACGCCGAAGAGGTCGAACGGCTCATACACCGGGACGGGGTGCTTCTCGAACGGCAGGAAGTGGAGGTAGTCGGAGCAGTAGTCCATCACCGGCGGCGGCGCGTAGGCCGGCGGCACCTTCTGCACCCGGTAGAACTCCCCGAATCCGATGAAGTGGTCGTAGTGGCCGTGGGACCAGAGGACCGCATCGATGTGAGGCGAGCAGGCCCGGAGGAGCTGCTGCCGCAGGTCCGGCGACGACTCGACAAGAATGTGCTTCCCCTCGGTCTCGATGAGGAGGGACGTCCGGAGCCGCGACCTTCCCGCCGCCGCCATTGCCCGGCAGTTCTCGCAGTCGCACCCAATCTTCGGCGTCCCGATGGCGTCGCCGGTCCCGAGCAGCGTGATCTGCATATCAGTATCCAATGCCGCGGATGATGTTGCGCTCCTCGACTCTGATGAGGCCCTGCTCGATGTCCGCCGGGTCGACCCGGTGCCGGTCCTCCATCAGCGCCGACATCACCGCCTCCTTCATCATCATCCGGAGGTCGGAGCCCGAGAACCCCTCGGTCCGGGCGGCGAGGCTCGCGAAGTCGCAGTCGCACTCGATGGTGGCGGCGACCTTCTTGAGGATCGCCTGCCGCATCGCCTGATCGGGGAGCGGAAACTCTACCACCTCATCAAAGCGCCGCCAGGCCGCCTCATCGAGGATACGGGGGTGGTTCGTCGCCCCGATGAGGAGGACGCCGTTCTTGACGAAGCTGATCTGGTCGATGTTCTTTAAGAGCATGTTCACCGCGCGCTTCATCGCGCCGTGGTCGTCGCTGACCCGGGTCTTCGCGACAAAGTCGAACTCGTCGATGAAGAGGATGCAGGGGGCGAGTTTCTTTGCGAGGTCGAAGATACGGTCGATGTTCTTCGACGTCTCGCCCAGGTACTGGGAGGTGACCATCGCGAGACGGACCTCGAGCACCGGCATGTGGAGCGCCCGGGACATCGCGAGCGCAAGCGATGTCTTCCCGGTGCCGGGCGGGCCGACGAAGAGAAGCCGGCCGAACTCGTAGATCCCGTGCTCCTTTAAGAAATCCCGGTGCTCGAGGGCGACGCCGATCTTTCTGATGATCTCCTCCTGCCGCGGAGTGCAGACCAGTTTTGAGATCGAGAACTCGACCTCGTCGGGGGCGCTGATGATGATCAGGTCACGGGCTTCCCGCATCTCCTCGCTCCCGGCGATGAGCCGGGATACCTTTGCCTCCATGTACTCCTTCGTGTCCTCGAACCGGGGATTCTTTGCCCGGATATCCTGGTACTGGACGGTGATGCCGTCCTTCCCCTCGAAGAAGTATGCAAGGACGGGGTTCTCCCGGATCTTCTCCTCCCCGCCCTTCTTGAGGAACCATCCTGCCGCCGCGTCGAGCGAAGGCAGGCTCAGGCGCTGCCCGAACTCGTCGTAACCGACGAACGGGTTTGCGCGAACAGCCTGGCAGACGGCATCCGGACTGCCGAGCACCTTCTTGATCGCCCCCTCGCTCACGATCAGGGGGCGTTTCACCTCGAGGTTCCCGCTGCTTCCGGCGCTGAAGAACTCCCGACAGCGCGGACGGAGGTCGTTGATGCCGAGATCCTCATTTCGGTTGAATATCTCCGCGGTGAGCAGGAGTTCCATGATGGCGAGGACGTCATGCGTACCCGTGTCACTGGTCATGTCTATGAACTGACATATAGGCGCGCGTCATCAATAAGCGTAACTCACCGGGTGGTGACCTCGCACCCGTCGCCCGTGACGATCAGGGTGTGTTCCGCCTGCGAAACGAACGATCCGGGCTCGTCGTGCAGCATCGGGAAGGGATGGAGGATCCCCGCCCGGACGAGGGTCATAAGCCCGATCTCGACCTTGTCGCCGGGGACCCAGCGGCGGGAGAACGGAAGTCCGCGCCGCGGCCGTGCCGCTTCGAGGACCCGCTTTGCCGACGGCAGACGGGTGGGGCGGGCCGCGACCTGCCGGTAGATCTCCACGCGCGTCGCCTCGCCGACCTTCCCCGACCCCGTGGTGGCGAAGGGCTCGATCGCAAAGACCATTCCTTCCTCGATGACGGCCCCGCCGGCCATGGCGACGTTCGGGATGCTGGGCTTCGCATGGAGGTCGTAGCGATCGAGGCCGTGGCCGGTGAGGTTTGCGACCGGTCTGTACCCATGCTCCTCGATCGTTGCCTGGATGATCGTCCCGAGCTCCCCGGTGGTAATCCCCGGGCGAACCGCGGCGATCGCCGCCTCGAGGGCCGCGCGGGATGCCTCGACGAGGACCGCGTGGTCGCCGAGGTCGACGCTCATGGCGGTGTCGGCGATGTAGCCGTCGATCTGGACCCCGAGGTCGACCTTGACGAGGTCGCCGCGGGCAAACGTCCGCTCGTCGCCGGGCATGGCGGTGTCGTGCGCCGCGGCCTCGTTGAAGGAGACGTTCAAGGGGAAGGCAAGGAGCGCTCCCCCCTCCGTCACCATCGCTTCCGTTGCTTCAACCATCTCGAGGAGGCTTGCCCCCTCCTTCACGAGCCCCGCGCCCTGGTGGAGCACCTTTCGTGCCAGTGCCCCCGCTTCCCGGTAGGCGTCGTAGACTGCATCGTCCATGATCATAACGTGAGCTCCTCTTCGTATTGGGTGAACCGGTCAAAGCCGGTCGGTGTCACCGCGCCCATATCCTCCAGGCGGACACCGCCGGTCCCGGGGTAGTAGAGCCCCGGCTCGACGGTGACGACGTTTCCTGCGACGAGCACCCCTCCCTGGGGTCCGAGCGACGGCTCCTCGTGCACTTCGAGCCCGACGCCGTGGCCGAGGCTGTGGGTGAACCCCCGCGTATCGCTCTCGTAGCCGCGGTCGCGGAAGAACTCCACCACTGCATGGTAGAGGTCGGCGCCGGCGGCCCCGGCACGGACCATCGATGTGCCGAGGGCCTTTGCGTCCCGGACGGCGTCGTACATCTCCCGGATCGCGGGGGTCGGCTCGCCCTTCACCACCGTCCGGGTCATGTCGGCGTGGTAGCCGGTCAGTTCGTCCTGCGGGTAGATGTCGATGACGATAGGTTCGTCCTCCCGGAGCGGTCCGATACCGGGGCTGTGCGGGAGGGCGGTGTCGGGTCCGCAGGAGACGATGGTGTCGGTCCCCCGGCACCCGTGAGCGAGCAGGAAGGCATGCATCTCCGCACGGACCGCCTCGGAGGTGAGGGGCCGGCCGTCACGGTGAAGGACGCCGCCCCGGGGGAAGGAGGTCCGGATGAGCGCGATCCCCCGCTCCATCGCTGCTTCGGTGGCCCGCTGCACCGAGCGTATCCGCTCGATCTCCTCCGGCGTCTTGACCGCCCGCATCCCCTCGACCGCTCCGGCGGCATCAAGAAGGACCGGACGGAAGGACTCGAGTTCCCGGGCGAGGGCGAGAGGGAAGGTTGCGGGGACGAGGACCGGGCCGCCGGCGAGGTCGGCGATCATGTGGGCGGTCGCCCGCCAGCGCGGCTCCCCGGCCTTGATGTATTCGAGGTAGCCGGCATCGGCGCGGGTGACGACCGCTGCCGTCGATTCACGGACCGCCCGCTCGTGCTCCATCTGCGGGACGACGATCATCCCGCGCTCGCCCGGCTTTGCCACGTAGACCACGGGGTCGGTGGTGCGGAACCGGGTGAGGTAGCGCACGTTGGCGTCCGCAGACGATCCGTATGCCGCGTATGCTGCTGCTCCGGCGTCCCGGATAGCAGAATCCAGTCCGTTCATCTTACCCACTCTTTCGTTGAAACCACAAGTACTTTTACCACCGCGTTCAAGTATGAATGATGGATGAGGCAACCAAACGGGTCTTCAAGGCTAAGTTCGCCGTGCTGACGGTCATGTTAAACGTCATCGTCCTCAGTTTCGCCATGGGTGTCTTTGTCCTCCTCCGGTTCGCACCCGAAGGAACCCTCGGCCTCGGGATCGGCGTTCTCCTCCTTGCCGTCGGGGCGATACTCTCCGTATCGTTCCGGCAGCAGTACACCCGGGCGAAGGTCTGGCTGAACGAACAGCCGTAGCGCGCGTGAACCCATAGTCTCTGCAGGCGGATGAATGCTCGCAAAACTAAAATCCGAGATCGAACTCATCTCAAGGCACCTCGAGGTGATCCGGGCGGTCGTGGAGCATCAGCCCATCGGCATCATGAAGATCTCCGAGGTCCTGGACCTCCCCTACCACCGGGTCCGCTATTCGCTGCGGATCCTCGAGCAGGAGGGGTATATCCGCGCGTCCCCGGCCGGTGCGGTGGCGACAGCGCTCGCGGCCGACCTCCTCGACGGCCTGGAGGGCGAGGTCGACGAGCTGATCGGCCTTCTTGAGACCATCAAGAAGGAAAACCCCCGTAATGTTTAATACGATTCAGGCGAGACATTATAGAGCACTTGTTCCAGTGCCGCCATAACTCAGTTGGTAGAGTGGCTGGCTGTTAACCAGCATGTCACAGGTTCGAGTCCTGTTGGCGGCGTTTCGTAATCGGGTTCAAATCTTCTCCCTAAATACCCAATACGTTTTTTCAGAGTATCTCCATGGGCAGCTCAGTCGCACTTACACCTTTACGCCAGGTCGTTGCGCCTGAGAAACTCACGGATCGCATGGGACTCCACCCATCCCCGGTCGAGCTGCCTGACGATCGCGTTGATCCGGCATACCTGCTCCCGGATACTCGCAGCGGTCTCTTCGTCCTCCATCAGGTCCGCCCTTGCCATGATAACCTGGAGCGGGTGGCGGACATGGTCGCCCAGAATGGCGAACTGCTCCATATTATGCTCGATCTGGCTGTATGCCTGCTGCCGGATCGCTTCATGCTGTTTCCGGTCGGTGATATCGTACATGATGCCGTGGCTTGAGACGGCACGGCCGTCAGCATTGTAAGCGAACCTGCGGACAGAATGCATCCAGCGCTCCTCGCCGTTAGGGAGACATACGCGATAGTCCAGTATGCAATCTTCTCTCTCACGGATACTCCGGTCGATCGCTGCGAGGACGTGCTGGCGATCCCCGGGATGCACCCGGTCAACCAACGCGGCGAGACCGGGCTCGACGGTGCCGGGCGCGTATCCCAGAAGTTCATACTGCCGGGGATTCCACTGCATTCCGTCGGTCTTGAGGTCCCAGAACGATACCCCCGCCTCGATGGCGTCCAGTGCCAGGGCAAGCCGGTCGCGACCTCTGCGCAGTCTGTCCTCGGTCAGTTTGGCTTCGGTGATGTCATTGAAAAGGATGGCCACCCTGTTGCCGTTCCGCGCGCCAACCGGGAAGGCATAGACATCGTACCACCCTCCCATAAGCGGTTTTGCTGCCCGGGTAAAGCGTTTGGGTTTGCCTGTTGTGGCAATCTCACCATAGATTTC
>WOYI010134126.1_pt1 | contig 15404 bp, 12 predicted proteins | sample 6423411 | NCBI WGS metagenome assembly WOYI01 (sample SAMN13441803, study PRJNA592873) | oil field metagenome | biome: oil field; feature: oil-well bore; material: oil-contaminated soil; isolation source: oil-contaminated soil from oil-well borehole | place: Germany: Wietze | collected 2016-10-18 ...
ACGTGATCAAGCTCGAGCCGCGCTCCGGCGACGGACTGCGCGGCATGATGCTGGGTTTCGCAGGGTTCCACAAGGGCAAACGGGGCCTTGTTCTCGACTTGCAGAAGCCGGACGGGCACAATGCCTTCCTCACCCTCGTACGAGGGGCGGACCTCGTCATGGACAACTACCGCCCCGGCGTGTTGCAACGGCTCGGCATCGACTACGACCGGCTCCGCGACGTGAATCCCCGCATCAGCACCGTCTCGGTCACGGGGTTCGGAGAGGGCGGCCCGCGTGGCAGCGATCCCGGGTTCGACCCTGTCCTGCAGGCGCTCAGCGGAATGATGACAGCTCAGGGCGGCGACGCCGAACCCGTGTTCCTCTCCATTCCCGTCAACGACGTCGCTTCCGCAGCGATGGCGGCCCTCGGTGCAGTACTCGCGCTCTATCACCGCGGTCGGACCGGCGATGGACAGCGGGTGTGGACGTCGCTCGCGGGCCAGGCCGCGCTCATGCAGTCCGGCGAACTCGTCCGCTTCGAGGGGCGGGCACCGGCGCTGCGAGGCGGGCAGGATTTCGCAGGACCGTCCGCCCTCGACAGTCTGTACGCCACCGCGAACGGCTGGGTGCGGCTGCAGGCGACGACGGACGCCGCCGCAGCCGCGCTCACGGGCATGCTGGGGGAGCTTCCGGCCGACGACGCCGAGCGGGCCGCGATCATCGCCGGAGCGTTCGCAGCGCGGCCGTCCGATGAGGTCGTCGCCGCCCTCACCGACATCGGCGTCCCCGCCGTCGCGGTCCGCTCGGTCATGGACCTCGCGCTTGACCCCGCCCTGCAGGAGTCCGAAGTCGTGCACGAGACACCGGTCGCCGGCGCAGCCGGCTCGCTGTGGACCCAGGGTCGGATGGCGCGCCTGAGCCGCACCGAGGCGCGTGGCGTCCTGGTCGTGCCGGGCCTCGGTGAGCACACGCGCGAGGTCCTGCGCGAGGCGGGGCTGGCCGACGAGGCGATCGACCGGATGCTGGAGACCGATGTCGCCGTCGCCGGCGACCCCTACGCTGTGTAGGCGCGGCGCTAGACCGCCGCGACCGCCTGCAGCTCGATCCTCACCCCGGGCAGCGCGAACGCCGACACGAGCGTCGTGCGTGCTGGCCCCGGCTCCGGCCAGATCCGCAGGAAGGCGTCGTTCCACGCCAGGAAGTCGGCCGGGTCGGCGAGAAAGGCCTCCAGCTTCACGACGTTCTCCGCCGTCGCCCCGACGGCCGCGAGCGCGGTCAGAAGCGCGTCCAGTGCGTCGTCGGCCTCGGCGCGGAAGTCCACGTCGGGCGTGGAGTCCGCGCCGAGCGCGCGAAGCACGCGCGGCGAGACGATGCCTGAGGTGAAAGCGAGATTCCCCGCCAGCACTGCCCCCGGAAGCATCGGGCTCTGGCCCGGCGCTCGTCGCAGTTTCGGCATCAGTCCGTCACCCGCATCACCGCGTCCCGGCCGATCTCGGCGAGGCTGCCTCGCCCGAGTAGGGCCAGGATGTTACGGATCTCGGCGCCCAGCAATTCCATCACGCGGGCGACCCCGCGCTCTCCGCCCGCGGTGAGTCCGTAGACCGCCAGCCGGCCGATCACGACTGCGTCGGCACCGAGAGCGATCGCCTTCACCACGTCCGATCCGCGGCGGATGCCGCTGTCCAACGCGATCTGCACGTTCGGCCCGACCGCGTCCCGGATCTCGGGCAGCACCTCCAGCGACGCACGCTGACCGTCGAGCTGACGGCCGCCGTGATTGGAGACGAGCAGCCCGGACGCGCCCGCGGCCAGCGCGGCGCGAGCATCCACCACGGTCATGATTCCCTTCGCGATCCAAGGGAGCGTGCCCTGCCCCAGCAGCGACGAGAGACGATCCCAGGTCCAGATCGGCGCAGTCTGCGCGAACAGCTGACCGAAGATCGGGCCGTACTCCTCCGGGCCGCCTGGGTAGTTCCCGGCGATGATGCTCTCGTCGGGGGAGAAACGATTGCGCAGATTCCGCTCCCGCCATCCGCCCGTCGGGCAGTCGCAGGTCAGGCACAGCGCGCGGTAGCCGGCGGCCTCGTAACGGCGCATCATCGTGAGGAACGTCTGGTCGGTTCCCAGCGGGTGGAACTGTCCGATCGCGGCCGCACCGGGAGCGGCCCCGGCGATTCTTTCCACGGCGAAGGTTCCCGCCTCGGGCACGATGCTGACGGTGCCGGCGCCCTCGTTCGCGCGCGCCACCGCGACGTGCCCGTCCGGGTCGAACAGGCCGTCCGTGCCGAAGGGGGCGGTCATGACCGGGATGTCCAGGTCGATCCCGAGGAAGCTGCCGGAGATGTCGGGGGCGCCGGCCCCGCTCATGATGCGGGGAACGAATGCCCACTTGTCGAACGCCGCCCGGTTCCGCCGCAGAGTGACCTCCTCCCCTGCTCCCCCCTCGAGGAAGTCCCTCACGCCGGGGTCCAGCCGGGCAAGTGCCGCCTCGTGGATCTCGTCGAGCGTGGCGAATTCCAGGTCGATCCCATCGATCGTGGTCATCACGCCACCTCCGTCTCCAGCTCGGGCAACAACGTCCGGTCCCCGACGCTGTCGCCCGCCTTACGGATCAGATCGACCAGGCCGGCGGTATCCATCCGCTGCTTCGCCGCGCCGTCCAGGTCGGCGAGCACCCGGCCGCGCGACATGAGGAGCAGTCGAGTCCCCATCTCTAGAGCGTGCTCCATGTTGTGGGTGATCATCATCGTGGTGCATCCCATCTCCGCGACCAGGTCGCGGGTCAGCGCCAGCACTCGCCCGGCCGTGGCCGGGTCGAGGGCGGCGAGGTGTTCGTCGAGAAGAAGCACGCGGGGGCGGACCAGCCCGGCCATGATCATCGTGAGGCTCTGGCGCTGACCCGCCGAGAGCAGCCCGACCCGTTCGTGCAGCCGGTCCTCGAGCCCCAGACCGAGGCCGGCCAACCGCTCCCGCATGAGGCGACGCCGACGCGCGGTGAGGGCGAGCCCTAATCCGCGCCGCCGGCCCCGCTCCAGAGCGAGCGCGAGGTTGTCCTCGATACTCAGATCCGGCGCGGTGCCCACCCGCGGGTCGTCGAATACGCGCGCCACCAGGCCCGCCCGTCGGTAATCGGGCCATCGTGACACGTCGGCGCCGTCGATGCTCACACGGCCCTGGGTCGGCCGGACCGCGCCGCTGACGATCTGCACGATGCTGCTCTTGCCGGCGCCGTTGGATCCGATCACGGTCACGAACTCGCCGGGCGCGACGTCGAGATCGATGTGATCGAGTGCGATTACCTGATCGGATTTGCCCGGGTTGTACACCAGGCGCACCCGGTCCAGACGCAGCGTAGGTTCAGGCATGGCGGGCCTCCAATTCGGTCGCGGTCGGAATGGGCGCCGGCGGGGGCGGGGGCGGCGCCGACCGGCGAGAGACGCCCCAGCGGATGCGGTAGCGCGCCAGCGCCGGCGCCAGGTACGCCTGCGCGGCGACCGCTGCCACGAGCGTGAGCGCGGTGATGCCCTTCAGATCGCCCGCGGGCAGTCCCGCCCGCAGCGCGGCCACCAGGATGAACCGGTAGATCAGGCCGCCGACGATCACGGCCAGCACGATCCGGACCACATTCGAGCCGCCGGGGTTCAGAAGCAGCACCCCCAGCAGCACGGCGCCCGCACCGGCCACGAAAGTGCCCACGCCCATGTTGACGTCGGCGAAGCCCTGTACCTGTGTGAGCAGGCCGCCGCTGAGCGCAGTCAGACCGTTGGACACCATGAGGGAGAGCACAAGCAGGGCACGGTCATTGACGCCCTGACTGCGGACCATCCGCACGTTCACCCCGCTGGCCCGCAGCGAAAGACCGAGATCCGTCTTGAGGAACAGCGCGAAGGCGGTGAAGACCACAGCGATGATGACGGCGAGCAGCGCTGACGTCGCAAGGTCTGCGCCGCGGCCGGGTGCGGGCGCGATCGAGCTGAAGATCGTGTCCGCGCCGATGAGGCTCACCGTCGGCATCCCGAGCACTCGCAGCGTGATTGTGAACAGGCCCATGCTCATGACAAGTCCGCCAAGCAGTACGGGGATCCTCAGCAGCAAATTCAGCAGAGCCGTCATGAGACCGGCCAGCGACCCGGCGGCCACGCCTGCCAGTAGCGCGAGCCAGGCGGGGACGCCACCGGTGATCGCGACCGCGGTGACCGCCCCGCCCAGGGCGAAGCTCCCCTCGACGGTCAGGTCGAAGTCCTCACGGATCCGCAGGATCAAGTAGATCCCGAGGAATGCCGGCAGCAGTGGAAGGCCGGTCACCAGGGTGTCGACGAGGATGCTCTCGATCATGACCGATCCTGTGGGTCCGCGGTCACTGCTGCACGACGCGGTCGGCCAGCGACGGGGGCACCGTGATGCCTAGCGTGTCGGCGTACTCGGCGTTCAGGACGATCTCCACCTCGCCGGGAAGCGCGAACGGCACCGTGGCCGGGTCCGCGCCAGCGAGCACCTCCGCCGCTCCCATGCCCGCGGAAGCCCCCAAGGAGGGATAGTCGGGACCGAGACTGCCCGCCACGCCGGGGACCGTGACGTCTCCGCCGACGACGTAGAGGGGGATGGAGGAGCCGCTCATCGCCGCCCCGACCGCGTCGAGACCTGCGATCACCGTGCCGTCTGGTCCGATCAAGGTCACGTCCGACCGTCCGACGAGGCTGCGTGCGGCCTGCGCCACTTCGGCGCTGCCGGCGATCGTGGCTTCCGAAACCTGTAGGCCCGCGGCCGCTGCCGCGTCTTTCACCGCCGTCACCCAGATCTGCATGTTCTGGTTCGACGGGTCGTACACCGTACCGACTGTCTGCATGTCCGGGTGGAGCTGCTGCAAGTCCGCGATCAGGAGTGCTGGATCGACGTAGTCGATGCTGCCAGTCACGTTCCCACCCGGCTCCTCCAGGCTCTGCGCGACTCCCGCGCCGACCGGGTCGCCCATAGCGAGCGCGAAGATCGGACGATCCTTGATCTGGGCTGCCATCGCGATCACGGCCGGCGTGCCGACCACCGCGAACGCGTCGTAGTCCGAACTCGCGAAGCTGCGGGCGATGCTGGTGATCAGGGACTGATCTCCGTTCGCGTTCTGAACGTCGAAGGTGACCTGCACGTCCTTACCCAACTCGGATTGCACGGACTCTTCGAACGCCGCGATCACGTCGTCGAGCAGCTGGACCTGCGCCATCGACAGCACCCCGACGGTGACCGTGTCGGCGCTGGACGTGACGGCGGTGTCAGAATCGGGCGCAGCTCCGGCGCATCCGGCCAGCAGCGCGGCGGATGCGGCCAGGGCCGCGCCGGCGACGAAGGTGCGTCGTGTCATGGGTCCTCCAGGCATGGGCGATGGTCATCAGTGAAACGGGAAGAACTTCTTCGTTGACACGAGTGTGCCTCAGGAGCAGCGGGCCGTATGGCCGCGAAACGGGAACTTATTCCCCGATTAATGCGCCTGTTACAATCGCGCGGTGATCGTTGCGGGGGAGGATGGGGAGGTGACGCCCAAACGTGAACGATCTGACCGGGCGCGCACCCGGGATCTGCTGCTGGATGTCATGGGCCGGCTTCTCGAGGAGAAGGGACTGGACTTCTCCCTGCCTGATCTCGCTCGCGAATCCGGCGTGGCCACGGCGACCGTCTACCGGCACTTCGACAACCTGGGTGACCTGCGCGAGGAGTTCTACCGGCGCCACGTCACAGGATTGGTCGAAAGCATGCGCGACCTCGCCGAGCACCACCGAGGACGCAGACTCGTACACGAGATCTGCCGGGCGTGGGGCGTCAGCTGCCTGCGGTGGGCTCGGGCAGCTACCTACATCCGCAGCGCCGAGGGTTTCGCTGAGCGGCTCGCCCGCGACGACGAATTCGTGTCCGGCCTGTACGACCAGGTTCTGCATCCCGCGATCCAGGGACTCATCGATGACGGGATCATCCCCGATCAGGACCCCGGGTACGCGGCACTGATGTGGATCACGCTGTTCGACGAACGAGTGATCATCGACCTGACCACGGTGCTGGGGATGCCGATCGACCGCGCGACCGATTCTCTCGAGCGCTCCTTGCTGGGTTCCCTCGGCGCATCCATCTGACCGGCGAGAGCCGCGGCCCAGCGGTAGGCCATCTCCACTGACCCGAAGAGACCGGGAACGATCGGATAGACTCGGACACGGGCCGTCGTAGCCTTCCCTGCCCATGCAAGGAGACCCGCGATTCCGGGACGACCGTGGCTGACCGCTTCTGGCGGGGAGGCTTCGGGAGGCCGCAGGTTCACATCCTGTCGCATCGACATCACGGCCCCCGACAACCCTCATCCTCAGCTGCCGCGCCGGCGCGCGCAGTCGATCACAAGGAGAACGAACAGGCATGGTCAACAGCACCGTCGAGAAGCTCACCCCGACGCGGGTGAAGCTGCACATCACGGTCTCGCCCGATGAGCTCAAGCCGAGCATCGCTCACGCGTACGAGCACATCGCGCAGGACGTGCAGATCCCCGGGTTCCGCAAGGGCAAGGTGCCCGCGCCGATCATCGATCAGCGTGTCGGCCGCACGGCCGTCATCGAGCACGCCGTGAGCGAGGGTCTCGACACGTTCTACCGCCAGGCCGTCGAGGCGAACGAGCTTCGTGTGCTCGGCCGCCCGAGCGCCGACGTCAAGGAATGGCCCAATGAGAAGGACTTCTCGGGCGACCTGCTCGTCGAGATCGAGGTCGACGTCCGTCCCGAGTTCGAGCTTCCCGCTTTCGAGGGCACCACGGTCGAGGTCGACGCGATCGAGGTCGACGAGACTGCTATCGACGAGGAACTCGACCGTCTGCGTGCACGCTTCGGCACCCTGGTGACCGTGGATCGTCCTGCCTCGACCGGCGACTTCGTCGAGCTCGACCTGGTCGCCACGATCGACGGAGCCGAGATCGACCGCGCCGAGGGCGTCTCGTACGAGGTCGGCTCGGGCGAGCTGCTCGAGGGCATCGACGAGGCGATCGACTCGCTGACCGCGGGGGAGGAGACGACGTTCCGCTCAACCCTCATCGGCGGCGACCACGCCGGCGAACAGGCCGAGGTCACCGTGCGGGTCACAGCCGTCAAGGAGCGCGAACTGCCCGAGGCCGATGATGATTTCGCCCAGATCGCGAGCGAGTTCGACACCCTGGCCGAACTGCGCGAGAGCCTCAGAGAGAGCGTCGTGCAGCAGGGCAGCTTCACACAGGGCAATGCCGCACGCGACAAGCTCATCGAGCAGCTGCTGGACCAGGTCGATATCCCGGTGCCGCCGGCGCTCATCGAGGATGAGGTCCACACCCACCTCGAGGGCGAGGGTCGCCTCGAGGACGACGTTCACCGCGGCGAGGTCACCGAGGCGAGCGAGAAGCAGTTCCGCACGCAGATGCTTCTGGACGCCGTCGCCGAGAAGCTCGACGTGCAGGTCTCGCAGGACGAGCTGACGCAGTACCTGGTCCAGTCAGCTGCGCAGTACGGCATGGCTCCGCAGGACTTCGTCGAGGCGCTGCAGCAGAACAACCAGCTGCCGTCGCTGATAGGTGAAGTCGCGCGCAGCAAGGCGCTCGCTGTCGCGCTCGGCCAGGTGGTCGTCGTCGACACGAACGGCAAGCTCGTCGACCTGACCGGGTTCGTCGCCACAGACGATGACGAGTCCGCTGAGGAAGAGGTCGTCGAAGAGGCCGAGGAGATCGCGGATGCCGCGGCCGAGGCCGATGCGATCATCGAGGCCGAAGAGACAGAGTCGGCGGCGAAGAAACCTGCCGCCAAGCGCAAGAGCACCAAGAAGGCCGCCCCAGCCGAGTAGGCGCGAGGCTTCGCCCACCAAGGGGCGGATGCTGCGGCATCCGCCCCCTGGTCGTCTCGGGCTGCGTGCCCGAGACGCGGTTCTCTGCCCAGGGCGAACACGGGCGGGTCGGCACGGGCGCGCCGGTAGATTCGTAGCCACGACCACCGAATCAGGAGTGAATATGGCCGACCCACTTATCGCGACCAGCGTCTTCGACAGGCTGCTGAAGGACCGCATCATCTGGCTGGGCTCGGAGGTGCGTGACGACAACGCGAACGAGATCTGCGCGAAGATCCTGCTGCTCGCCGCCGAGGACCCCGAGAAGGACATCTTCCTCTACGTGAACTCGCCGGGTGGCTCGATCACCGCCGGCATGGCCATCTACGACACGATGCAGTTCGTGCCGAACGACATCGTCACCGTCGGCATCGGCATGGCCGCCTCGATGGGGCAGCTGCTGCTCACAAGCGGCACGAAGGGCAAGCGGTACATCACCCCGAACGCGCGCGTGCTGCTGCACCAGCCGCACGGCGGCTTCGGCGGCACCTCGAGCGACATCCAGACGCAGGCGCAGCTCATCGTCTCGATGAAGAACCGGCTCGCCGAGATCACCGCTGCCCAGACCGGCAAGTCGGTCGAGCAGATCAACGAGGACGGCGACCGCGACCGGTGGTTCACGGCGCAGGAAGCACTCGACTACGGCTTCGTCGACCACATCCGCGCCCACTTGGGCGACGTCGTCGGCGGCGGCGGAACCGAACAGGACTGACCGAAGGCGAATGAGAAGGAACAACAGCGACATGAGCATCCCCACCTTCGGCGGCACGGCAGGCAACGGCCTGGCGATGCCCTCCAGCCGGTACATCCTGCCTCAGTTCGAGGAGCGCACCGCGTACGGCTACAAGCGCCAGGACCCCTACAACAAGCTGTTCGAGGACCGCGTGATCTTCCTCGGCGTTCAGGTCGACGACGCCTCGGCCGACGACGTCATGGCCCAGCTCCTCGTGCTCGAGAGCCAGGATCCCGACCGCGACATCATCATGTACATCAACTCACCGGGTGGCTCGTTCACCGCGATGACGGCGATCTACGACACGATGCAGTACATCTCTCCCCAGATCCAGACCGTCGTGCTCGGCCAGGCCGCCTCGGCCGCCGCCGTGCTGCTGGCTGCAGGAGCACCCGGAAAACGCCTCGCGCTGCCCAATGCGCGCGTGCTGATCCATCAGCCGGCGATGGGTGAGGCCGGCCACGGTCAGGCGTCCGACATCGAGATCCAGGCGGCCGAGATCCTGCGCATGCGCACATGGCTCGAGGAGACGCTCGCGAAGCACACGAACCGCACCGTCGAGGAGGTCAACCGCGACATCGACCGCGACAAGATCCTCGATGGCATGCAGGCCGTCGATTACGGTCTGGTCGATCAGGTGCTCACGACGCGAAAGCGCGTGCCGGCGGCTCTCACCAAGTAGCCGATGCCTCGAAGCCCCGTCGCCCTCCTCGTGAAGGCGGCGGGGCGTTGCCGTGCCCCCGCGGCGGCGTCAGCAGAACGCCCGCGGCGGCATCCGCAATGCGTGTCGCAATCCCTGCGCATGTCGTCCTCAGCGGTTAGGCTCGGAGTACGACCGGGGCCACGTCCCGTCGCAGCGGGGGTCTGATCCCCCGTCCGTTACGAGGAGGGCCTGATGGCGCGCATCGGTGAGAGTGCCGACCTGTTCAAGTGCTCCTTCTGCGGAAAGAGCCAGAAGCAGGTGCAGCAGCTGATCGCCGGTCCCGGCGTGTACATCTGCGACGAGTGCGTCGAGCTGTGCAACGAGATCATCGAAGAGCGCATGGCCGAGTCCTCGACCGGGGTCGTCTCCGACTTCGACCTGCCTAAGCCACGCGAGATCTTCGCGTTCCTCGAGGAGTACGTCGTCGGGCAGGAGGCCGCCAAGCGCGCGCTGTCGGTCGCGGTGTACAACCACTACAAGCGCATCCGCGCGCACGGCACGATCCAGTCCGCCGAGCAGCGCGCCGACGAGGTCGAGATCGCGAAGAGCAATATTCTGCTGATCGGCCCGACCGGCTGCGGCAAGACGTATCTGGCCCAGACGCTCGCCAAGCGCCTCAATGTTCCGTTCGCCGTCGCGGACGCGACCGCGCTGACAGAAGCGGGCTATGTCGGCGAGGACGTCGAGAACATACTCCTGAAGCTGATCCAGGCCGCCGACTTCGACACCAAGCGCGCCGAGACCGGGATCATCTACATCGACGAGGTCGACAAGATCGCCCGCAAGGCAGAGAACCCGTCGATCACACGGGACGTGTCGGGTGAGGGCGTGCAGCAGGCGCTGCTGAAGATCCTCGAGGGAACGGTCGCCTCGGTGCCGCCGCAGGGCGGCCGCAAGCATCCTCACCAGGAGTTCATCCAGATCGACACGACGAACGTGCTGTTCATCGTCGCCGGCGCGTTCGCCGGACTGGAGGACATCATCTCCAGCCGCGTGGGCAAGCACGGCATCGGCTTCGGAGCCCCCTTGCACACCAAGGGCGATGACCTCAGCCTCTTCAGCGAAGTCCGGCCCGAAGACCTGCACAAGTTCGGACTTATCCCCGAGTTCATCGGACGACTTCCGGTGGTCGCCTCCGTCACGCCGCTCGACCAGGTGGCGCTGATGGAGATCCTCACCGAACCGAAGAATGCGCTCGTGAAGCAGTACCAGCGCATGTTCGAGCTCGACGGCGTCGGACTCGAGTTCGATGCCGAAGCGCTCGAGGCGATCGCCGACCTCGCGGTCGAACGCAAGACGGGTGCCCGCGGACTGCGCGCGATCCTCGAAGACGTCCTCGGACCGATCATGTTCGACATCCCGTCGAACGACGATGTCGAGAAGGTCATCGTGACCCGCGATGCCGTTCAGACCGGCGCTGCGCCGACCTTCATCAAGCGTCGGGCCCGCAAGAGCGCCTGACCGCGCTAACTCGCAAGGCCCCGACGTTCGAGCAGAGGCTGGATCTCGGCATTCCGTCCGCGGAAGTCCCGATACGCCTCGAGCGGGTCCTTCGATCCGCCGACGCCGAGCAGGCGGTTACGGAAGCGATCGCCATTCGCGCGCGTGAGCCCGCCGTTCTCGCGGAACCACTCGACCGCGTCGGCGTCGAGGACCTCGCTCCAGATGTACGAGTAGTATCCGGCGCTGTAGCCGCCCGAGAACACGTGGGCGAAGTATGTCGACGAGTAGCGCGTCGGCACCGCCGGGTTGTCCAGGCCGATGTCCGCCAGTGCGGACGCCTCGAACGCGGCGACGTCGATCTCGGATGCGGCATCCTCGGCGCTCAGCGAGTGCCACGCCTGATCGAGCCACGAAGCCGCCAGGTACTCGCTGGTCGCAAACCCCTGGTTGAAGGCCTCTGATGCGCGCAGCTTCGCTACGACGTCGCGGGGGAGGGGCTCGCCCGTCTCGGAATGACGCGCATAGGTGTCGAGGATCTCGGGCCAGTAGATCCACATCTCATTGACCTGGCTGGGGAATTCGACGAAGTCCCGGAAGACGTTCGTGCCGGCGAAATGCGGGTAAGTGACCGTGGCGAACAGGCCATGCAGCGCGTGTCCGAACTCGTGGAACAGCGTCGTGACCTCGTCGAGGGTCAGGAGCGTGGGCTTGCCGTCCGTCGGCTTGGGGACGTTGAGATTGTTGACCACGACCGCCTGCGTCCCGCGCAGGCGCGACTGCGACACGATGGAGTTCATCCACGCGCCGCCGCGCTTCGTGTCGCGCGTGTAAAGGTCGAGCACGAAAAGTCCGACCGTGGTCGCGTCGGCGTTGCGCACCTCGAACACGCGGGCGTCCGGGTGATACGCGCCGAGGTCGTGGCGTTCGGCGAAGGTCACGCCGTACAGTTCGGTCGCCGCATGAAACACGCCATCCCGCAGCACTCGCTCGGCCTCGAACCAGGGGCGCAGCGCACCACGGTCGAGGTCGTACTCGGCAGCGCGGACCTTCTCGGTGTAGAACGCCCAGTCGTGCGCATCGAGTGGGAACGGCTCGGGCTCGGCATCGATGATCGCCTGCAGTGCCGCCTGCTCGCGGCGTGCATTGCGCGCGGCGGGAACAGCCAGCCGGCGCAGCAGATCGTGCACCGCCCCGGGGGAGCCTGCGGTCTCGTCGGACGTGATGTAGGCGGCGTGCGAGTCGTAGCCGAGCAGACGCGCGCGTTCGGCTCGAAGGCGCACGATCTCGCGCAGAACCGGGCGATTGTCGTTCTCGCCGTCGCGTGACCCGCGCGCACGCGACGCATCGAAGATCCGCTTGCGGCTGGCGCGGTTCGTCAGCGATGCGAGATACGGATGGCCGGTGAAGAGCGTGAGGGTGATGACCCATTTGCCCGCCAGACCACGTTCGGCGGCGGCCTGCGCTGCGGCAGACAGCTCACCCTCGGCGAGACCGTCGAGTTCGGCCACGTCGTCGAACACGACGGCCAGATCGTTCGTGTCGCGCAGCAGATTCTTCTCGAAGGAGGTGGTGAGAGTCGACAGTCTCTGGTTCAGCGCGGTGAGCTGTGCCTTCGCGGTGTCATCCAGACCTGCACCGGCATGCGACATCTCCCGGAATCGCCGCTGCACGAGATAGCGCTGCTCCGGCTCGAGGTCGAGATCGTCGAGCGCATCGTGCAGCGTCTTGATGCGCCAGAAGAGAGCCGAGTTCAACTCGATCGAGTCATTGTGCGCCGACATGAGGGGAGCGAGTGTCTCCTCGATCAGCTGTATCTCGGGCGTGGCATCCGCCGAAGACACGGTGTAGAAGGTGCGGGCCACGTCACCGAGAAGCCTGCCGCTCATTTCCAGCGGGACCATGGTGTTCTCGAACGTCGGCATCGAGCGGACCCGTGTGATGGCGCCGATTTCGACCTTCTGCTGTGCGAACGCCTCGTCGAAGGCCGGCAGATAGTGCGCAGGGCGGATGGCCGCATAATCCGGAAGACCGTAGGGGAGCGTGCTGGGGGACAGGAGGGGGTTCTCGTTGGCCATGTCCGTCAGCCTATGAGCTCACGCCTGGTCGGTCCGACGGGCGCTGTTGGTCGCGTCAGGCGAAGCCGTCGTCGTGATGCACGACCGCCTCGCCATCCTCGTCGAGGCTGACGATCACGCCGGTGTCCAACTCTGCGATCGGCTTGCCTTCGAGCCAGGTCAGCGTCCAGCGCGGCGCCGGCTGCCCGAGCTGGTCGTCCGGGATGACCGCTTCGACCGCCGCGATCTGGGCGCGCATCGTCGCGGGGAGCGCCGCCGGCGGCACACTCCCGGCGGTCCATCGGGTGCCGAGTTGCATGTCAGGCCTCCTGTGCGGCGAGTTCGATGCCCGACACGACGATGGTCTCGGCATCCGCGTACGTGATCTCCTCGATGCGGCCGACGGCTTTCAGATCACCCTCGGCGAGCTGGAGGAGAGCGACGGACGCCGCGGGCGCGGCGATGGCCATGCGGGTCACCGGCGTCTTCTGCGAGGCCTTCGCCTCGGTCTTGGCGCGGCGGATGCTGATCAGAGCCTCGCCGACCACGGTGAGCACCGCGGGGTCCCCCTCGATGCCGAGCGGCTCGGGCCAGTCGGCGGTGTGCACGGAGCCCGCGTTGAACCACGACCAGGCCTCCTCGGAGGCGAAGGCGAGGACCGGCGCGAACAGGCGCAGCAGCGTCGCCATCGCGATGCGAAGGGCGAGGGCGGCCGAAGCCTGTCCCACGTCGGAGCGGTCGTACGCGCGTTCCTTCACGAGCTCGAGGTAGTCGTCGCAGAACGTCCAGAAGAACGCCTCGGTGATCTCCAGCGCGCGTGCGTGGTCGTAGGCATCGAGCGCCTTCGTCGCCTCACGGACGACCTCGTCGAGGGTGGTGAGCATCGACGCGTCCAGCGCGTGGGTCACCCGGGCGTCCTCGGGCACGGGGAAGGACAGCACGAACTTGGCCGCGTTGAGGACCTTGATCGCGAGGCGCCGGCCGATCTTGATCTGCGTGGGGTTCTGCGGATCGAAGGCGGCGTCGGTGCCCAGGCGCGACGACGCGGCCCAATACCGCACGGCATCGGAGCCGTGCAGCTCGAGGATGTCCGCGGGGGTGACGACGTTGCCCTTGGACTTCGACATCTTCTTGCGGTCGGGGTCCACGATGAATCCCGAGATGGCGGCATCCGTCCACGGCGCCCGGTCGTCCTCGAGGGCACTGCGCAGCAGGGTCGAGAAGAGCCACGTGCGGATGATGTCCTGCCCCTGCGGGCGCATGTCGAACGGAGCGACCAGATTCCACAGCTCGGGGTCGCGCTTCCATCCGCCGGCGAGCTGGGGAGTCAGCGACGAGGTCGCCCAGGTATCGAAGATGTCCTTCTCGCCTTCGAATCCGCCGGCCGCGCCGCGCTGCGCCTCGGTGTACCCGGGGGGCACGTCGGTCGTCGGATCGACCGGCAGTTGCACGGAGTCCGGGGTGAGTACGCGCGAGTAGTCGCGCTCGCCGCGCTCGTCCAGCCCATACCAGACGGGGATCGGCACGCCGAAGAAGCGTTGCCGGGAGACGAGCCAGTCGCCGGTGAGCCCGTTGGTCCAGTTCTCGTAGCGCACGCGCATGAAGTCGGGGTGCCAAGAGATCTCGCGTCCGAGTGCGATGAGCTTGTCGCGCAGCTGCTCGTCGCGGGCGCCGTTGCGGATGTACCACTGTCGGGTCGAGACGATCTCGAGGGGCCGGTCACCCTTCTCGTAGAACTTCACGGAGTGCGTGAACGGGCGGGGCGCGCCCTCCAGCTCCTCCGATTCCTGCAGCAGCTCGACGACGCGCTTCTTCGCACTGAACACGGTCTTGCCGGCGAGTTCGGCGTACGCCGCTCGCGCGGCATCCGTCACGATCACGTCCGGAGCATCCGCGATCAGTCGGCCGTCCTGCCCGAGGATCGTGCGGTTGGGCAGATCGAGCTCGCGCCACCAGATGATGTCGGTCACGTCGCCGAAGGTGCAGATCATCGCAATGCCCGAGCCCTTGTCGGGCTGCGCCAGCGGATGCGCCAGCACCGGCACCTCCACGTCGAAGAGCGGTGTACGCACCGTCGAGCCGAAGAGCGGCCGGTAGCGCTCGTCATCGGGGTGCGCGACCAGGGCGACGCACGCCGCCAGCAGTTCCGGCCGCGTCGTCTCGATGTGCACGTCGCCGGATCCGTCCGACTTGTGGAAGGCCACGCGATGGTACGCCGCGGGCTGGTCGCGGTCCTCGAGTTCGGCCTGCGCGATCGCGGAGCGGAAGTCGATGTCCCACAGCGTCGGGGCCATCGCCTGGTACGCCTCGCCGCGCTCGAGGTTGCGCAGGAATGCGAGCTGGCTCGTCCGCATCGTGTCGTCCGAGATCGTGCGGTAGGTCTGGGTCCAGTCCACGCTCAGTCCGAGCTGGCGGAAGAGCTCCTCGAACGTGACCTCGTCCTGCACGGTGAGCTTCTCGCACAGCTCGATGAAGTTGCGGCGGCTGATCGGCACCTGGTCGGCCGCGCGCGAGCTCTTGTTGTCGCCGCCCTCGTAGGGGGGCGTGAAGGCGGCGTCGTAGGCGAGCGACGGGTCGCAGCGCACGCCGTAGTAGTTCTGCACCCGGCGCTCGGTCGGCA
>WOYI011034607.1_pt1 | contig 15404 bp, 10 predicted proteins | sample 6423411 | NCBI WGS metagenome assembly WOYI01 (sample SAMN13441803, study PRJNA592873) | oil field metagenome | biome: oil field; feature: oil-well bore; material: oil-contaminated soil; isolation source: oil-contaminated soil from oil-well borehole | place: Germany: Wietze | collected 2016-10-18 ...
GATTGGGGCGGTGCCGTAGCGTCACACAACCTGCTTGTTTTTCGTTGGACGTTCTTGCGAGGGTAGATTGGGGAGACGATGATCATTCATGGGTCGGCTCTTCTTTTTGTTTAAGACTTTATGCAACGGCGTTGGAAAATATCTTCGGGTCACCATTTTTGTAAGGGAGTTGACATTTTCAAAAAAGATCATATAATATTGATAGAAAATGAGAGCGCTCCCATTATTGTTCTGAGGGCAGACTCAATACAGCGAAACATCCCGATGATGAAAAATATCGAGATAGTTATGCTGATCTACCGGTGGTGTTTGTTCTTTTTTACGACTTGTCTGGCAAAAAGGATTTCGTAAGGATCGTAATGCCTCTCACCCTTGAAGATATCGCACGTCTCAGTGGCGTCTCCCGCTCAACCGTATCGCGGGTGATCAATGCTGATTTGAATGTCAAGGAAGACACACGCCGAAAAGTCCAGGAAATCATTAATAATTTTAATTTTCAACCGAACCTGGCAGCCAAGAGGCTTGCAACAGGACGTTCTAATGTGATCGGTGTAATTATCCCTGCCGGTGTTTCTGATCTTTTTACAGACCCCTATTTTCCTCAACTCCTTCAGGGAATATCAGCGCTATGTAACACTCGCGACTACTCTGTCATGCTCTGGCTAACCGAACCTGAGTATGAACGACGCATGATTTCGCGTATCCTGCATAACAGTTTGGTGGATGGGGTGGTGGTTGCTTCGATCCTAATGGATGACCCGATCATCCAGTTGTTGATCGAAAGTAAAATGCCATACATCCTGATCGGTCGGCATCCGACCGAGGATGTTAATTATCTCGATGTCGATAATCTGCAGGCTGGGCGTAAAGCCACTATGCACCTTGTGAGGCTTGGATACAAACGCATCGCCACAATCACTGGCAAGAAAAACCAGGTGGCGGGTTACGACCGTTACCTGGGTTATGTGAAGGCGCTCCAGGATTCAGACATGCCCGTGAGGCCCGAATTGGTGGCGGATGGAGACTTTACGGAGGAAAGTGGCTACAATGCCATGCAGCGCCTGATCATGTACAGGCCAGATGCCGTCTTTATTGCCAATGATATGATGGCTTATGGTGCGATGCGTGCCCTGCGGGAGGCAAATCTGCGCATTCCTGAAGACGTGGCAATTGTGGGATTTGACGATATTCCCGCATCATCTAAAACCGTACCGCCGTTGACTACGGTTCGTCAGGCAATTGCACCAATGGGCGGCAAAGCGGCGGATCTTCTGATCAATATGATTGAATCCGGCACCATGACCACGCAGAAGGTGATCATGGACACGGAACTGGTCGTTCGTGAATCCTGCGGCGCATCCTAAACGAAGTGAGAGCGGACTGGATGCGTTTTTTTTACCTAAATTAGGGACGCTCTCTGAATGAGATGTTTACTTTTCACATTTTGGAAGGAGGCAGTCAATCGAAAACTTAATTGCTTTTGTAAGTAAGCCACATTCAATTCTTGATTAAAAAGGAGAAATAGGAAATGAAGCGTATATCGTTTGTTTTGTCTGTTCTGATCGTCTTCAGCATGCTGTTGGCTGCCTGCGGAACTCCAGCAACAACTGAAGTTCCTACTGCTGCGCCGGCAACATCTGAAGCTCCGACTGCTGCACCGGGGACGACTGAAGCCCCTACAGTAGCTCCAACCACTGAAGTTGCGGCAGAAGAGACTGTTCTGCCTCGCAATGAGACCTTGTATTTCAATGGACAGCAGTGGGGTTCGGTTGTTTGTTGGAACCCGTATTCTGCCAACTGTAACAATGCCATGGCGATTGCGCAACAGGACAATGCCCGCATCATCATGTTCGAAACCCCCTACATATATAATATGCTCGATGGCAATGTTTATCCTCTGCTCGCCGACGGCGATTATGCCTGGAATGCCGATCGCACTGAGATCACCTTCAAAATCAAAGCCGCTGCTAAGTGGAGTGATGGTACACCTGTGACCGCGGACGATGTCGCTTACACCTGGGCTTCCCATATCAAATACCAGGATAATGTAGGCGTCGGTAGCCAGGATTACATCGCAGATATTGTTGCGACCGATCCTCAAACTGTTGTGGTCAAAGCAAAACTCGGAACCGATGGCAAAGCTATCAATCCCCTGATTGTCCAGGCTTACCTGAGTTCAAACTATGTAATGCAGAAAGCATGGACTCAGACCCTCGAGGCACGCACCGGAGGAGATCCCACCAAATTCATGGCTGATACCGCGGAAGATGTTGTTTTCTCTGGTCCTTACGGAAAATACTTCGCTGATGATACCAAGGTTGTTTACGTTCGTAATGACAATTACTGGGGCCAGGATGCCTCCATGTGGGGTAAACTGCCTGCTCCCAAGTACCTCGCCCACATCATTTACAAGGATAATGCTGCAGGCACAACTGCTTTGCAGGCTGGTGAGGTGGATATCAGTCAACAGTTCAATGCCAATGTTCAGGACCTGTGGTTGAAAGACCAATTGCCCATCTCCACTTACCTTCCGGAACCTCCGTATGGTATTGGCGCCAGTCTCCCGACCGCTTACTTCAACCTGGGCTCCTATGGTTTGGACCAACTCGCAATTCGCAAAGCCATAGCCATAGCAGTAGATTACGACACCATCATTTCAAATGCCATGACCAACCAATCCGCCACCTTCGTCCAGGTTCCACGGTCACTCATGAACCCGACCGCTGGCGAGCAAGCTCTGTATGATAGCAGTGATCCTTCCATCAAAGCTTTGCAGTTCGCTGGCAAGGATATTGAAGGCGCTAATAAAATCCTCGATGACGCTGACATTAAAGATACCAATGGCGATGGAAACCGCGAATATAACGGTCAGGAACTTCACTATGTTGCAGTTGCTCCCAATGGCTGGTCTGATTGGCAGGCTGCAATTGAAGTGGTCGCCGCTGCTGGCAAGGAAATTGGCATAGACATCACGAGTAACTTCCCTGAATGGTCAGTATATCAAACCGTTATCACCAACTGGCCAATCGCCGAAGGTTATGACATCTTCATGATGTGGAGTGATGGTGCTGGCCCGACTCAACCTTGGGGACGCATCAACCATTTCATGAATAGTGCATATGCCCAAACCATGAACAACTGGAACGGTAACTGGGGCGGCTACATGAATCCTGCTGCCGATGAACTGATCAATGAGATCCCCACACTCACCGATGCTGCCAAAATCAAGGCTGATTACACTGAGCTGGTCAAGATCTATTTGACCGACATTCCTTCCTTCACTTTGATGTATCGCCCTCAATCCTTCCACACTGTGAACGAAAGTGTCTGGACAGGCTTCCCGAACTCTTCAGACGGTTCCAATCCTCCTGTACCCCCTCTGGATTGCACCGATGGTTATAGTATTGCATGCCTCTATAACCTGACTCTGGTCAACTAAATCGTAACGCACAATAGACAGCCATGTTCCGCCAACTCCGGAACATGGCTGTTCTTGAATGCAGGAGGCATTCCGTTGAAAGGATACAAAAAGTATTTTCTTAACAAGTTGCTTTGGTTTGTAATTACCCTGGTTGCTGCCGTAATATTAAATTTCATCCTTCCCCGACTCATGCCAGGAGATCCAGTGGCTGGCATTGTGGCAAGGCTGGCACAGGGCATGTCCAGTTCGACGGGCATGAAAGCAGTCTACGAGAAATACGCAGAACTTTTTGGAATCAACAAACCATTGCTTACACAGTTTTTCCTCTATGTAAAAAATATATTTCAAGGAAATTTTGGTTCTTCCTTTACCCAATATCCCAGACCTGTGTTGGACATTATCAAGTCCTCCATCTGGTGGACGGTTTGTTTACAGTTCCCGGCGATCATTGTCGGCTGGATTATTGGAAATACTCTGGGCGCCATTGCTGCATATGTTAAAAAAGGTTTTGATAAGGTGATTCTGCCCATCAGTATTCTCATTGGAAATCTTCCGGCATTTGGAGTGGCCGTTATTTTACTGGTGATTTTTGCCGTCGATTTAAAATGGTTTCCGACTTCAGGCGGATACGGGTTCGACCTGATCCCCACCATGAGCTGGCAATTTGTGTGGTCGGTGATCGTACATTACCAGTTGCCTTTCTGGTCGATCGTACTGGTCGCAATTGGAGGTCAGGCGATCGGCATGCGCTCTATGTCTATCTACGAGTTGAATGCTGATTATGTAAAATATGCTCGTTTCATGGGCATCAAGGATCGTAAGATCGTGGGTTATGTTTTTAGAAATGCCATGCTACCGCAAGTGACCGGGCTGGCGTTATCCATCGGGACCATGGTCGGAGGAGCGCTGGTTGCCGAGATCATCTTTAGTTATCCTGGCTTGGGTTATATGCTCTTGCAGGGTATATTGGGTCAGGATTATCCGTTGATCTCAGCAGTCACTTTGATCATCACACTGATGGTATTGATCGCGAACTTTGCCATCGAGCTTATTTATGGTTTGATTGACCCCCGTATAAAAGCAGCGCAAGCGGAATAGGTAGAGATACGACAATGAAACAAACTCTCCAACAGGTTTTTCATTCCGGTAAATTTATCGTCGGCTTTGTCATTTTCATGGCTTTGCTGCTGTTGGTGATCATTTACCCGCTCTTTATCAAGGACGCTCCTTTGGCGATCATTGCCCAGGGGAGTTTCTTCCCGCCCGGGACTTATGTAAATATTTACGATAGCATTAATACCACGGATATTTATACCCTTAATCTACAAGATGCCGCTGCTAATAGAATTTCTAGCAAATTGAGCAATGATGATCGTGAAGCCATGAAGGAGTGGTTGATTGGTGATGGTGTTCCAGCAGATCAAATCGACACATCCGATACAGCATCCCTTCTGGATCTGTGGGAGAAAAATTATGATCCGCAAAAGAATATCCCCGGGATGATCTTTGCTCAAAAAAGATATTATCAAAGACTAAACGATTCAGTCCAGGGAATTCTATCCACAGAAGGTGAGATTCTTGCAGCATTGAACCCCGAGACAGGTACCCTGGAGCAAATAGGCACAGTCAATCAATCTGATTATGTGAATATCGATCAGGTTGCGAATGTTCGTGTGCTTCCACTTGGAACGGATAACTTTGGCAGGGATGTATTGACGGAACTGGTAAAAGCCATCGAGGTATCCCTGGAGATCGGTTTTGTAGCTGGAATCGTGGCCACCTTGATCGGCTTGACCCTGGGGTTATTATCAGGATATATTGGCGGCTGGGTGGATGATATGATCATGTTCGTCACCAACCTGTTTACCGTAATCCCAAGTTTTGTGTTGTTGGTCTTGATTTCGTTCAGTATTGGGCAGGAACAACGGGGGGCAGTCACGATCGCGATAGTGATCGGTCTCACCTCCTGGGTATGGACGACCAGGGCAGTGCGCTCGCAGGTGATTTCTTTGCGAAATCGCGATCATGTGAATCTATCAAAAATAGCCGGTCATTCCATCTTCCATATCATTCTCAATGATATTTTGCCTTACATCGCTTCCTATGTGGTGATGGCCTTGATTTTGCAAATTTCCTCAGCCATCCTTGCAGAAGCTTCCCTTTCGATCCTCGGGTTGGGACCAAAGACTTCAGTTGTGCCAACGTTGGGGTTGATGATGAACTGGGCGATGATTTACCAGGCAGAAATCCTGGGAAAGTGGTGGGCCTACTTCCCCGTGATTGTTGCCATCGCGCTGATTACATTCTCGATGAATTTGATGAATACAGGTCTCGACCAGGTATTCAATCCTGCGTTGAGGGACTAGGTGAAGGAAATGTCAAAAGTGATCCTGGAAGTAAACGACCTTACCACTAAATACATCACCCGGTTTCATGAAGATGTTTATGCGGTTGATCACGTTTCTCTGAAGGTCGAAGAAGGAAAATCACTAGGTATTGCGGGGGAATCCGGCTGCGGAAAGTCCACACTGGCCCTCAGTCTGATGGGTTATTACTTTCCACCACTTCACTTTACCAGTGGTGAGATTATTATTGATGGGCAGCGTATTACAGGGATGGACCCCGACACGGTTCGTAGGACGATCCTGGGAACCGAAATCGCTTACATTCCGCAGGCGGCCATGAACGCGCTCAACCCCACCCGCAAGATCATCAATTTTATTGAGGATGTGATTCTTGCACATGACCCAAAAGTATCCAGGAAGGATATTTATGATCTTGCCAGGGAACGATTTGAGATTTTAGGGCTCCCAGAGGATGTGTTGCAAAAATACCCTGTCGAACTTTCGGGAGGGATGAAACAGCGCACGGTCATTGCGGTTTCTGTGATTCTCGCTCCAAAAATCCTTATCGCGGATGAACCCTCCTCGGCACTGGATGTCACCAGTCAGAAGATGGTGATCAAGATGTTGTTGGATCTGATGGAAAAGGGGATGATCAAATCAATGATCTTCATCACGCATGAGCTTCCCCTCCTTTACAATGTTACTGATGATATCATGGTCATGTATGCAGGGCAGATCGTCGAGAAGGCGACCGCACAAGAAGCGGTGTTCGATCCGCTCCATCCGTACTCAAAAGGGCTGATGGGCTCGATTATTGTTCCAGAAAAGGGATTGCGGAATCTTAAACTCTCTGCCATCCCCGGCGTACCACCTAATCTTAAAAAACCACCCACAGGATGCCGGTTTGCTGAGAGGTGCAAATACGTAATCCCGGAATGCAAGACTCATCCAATCGACCTCCGCGAAACTGGAGAAGGTCGGGCTTATCGGTGTATCTTTAGCGAAGAATACCTAAGAAAGGTTTATCAAATTGGCTGACAAAATTAGTTCATGTCTTAAAGGTGAAGGGCTGACCAAGATATTTGGGGTGGGCCGCCGCAAAACTTTAGCTGTTGATCATGTCGATTTCGATTTTTGTGAGGGAAAAATCGTGTCAATTGTGGGCGAGTCGGGCAGTGGGAAAACCACTCTGGCCAAGATGCTCCTGGGCTTGATTAAACCAACCGAAGGCGAGATTTATTTTCAAGGGAAGAAGCGCGATATCAGTTCACAAAAAAAGAGAAGGGAATACTGGAAGAATATTCAGGCGATCTTTCAAGACCCCTACTCCTCATTCAATATTTTCAATAAAATCGACGCCGTACTACTGGATTGTATCAAAATGCGTGACGGCAAAAAACTGACGAATGAGCAAAAAGTGGCGATGATGGCCGAAGCTTGCAGCTTTGTGAATTTGAAGTTTGATGAGTTAACCAACAAATACCCATTTGAGCTCTCCGGAGGTCAAATGCAGCGCCTGATGATCGCCCGCATCTTTATATTAAAACCCAAGGTCCTTCTGGCTGATGAACCCACTTCGATGATCGATGCCTGTTCCCGGGCGACGATCCTGGATATGTTGATGAAATTGCGAGATGAAATTGGAATGACAATTGTCTTCATCACCCATGATATCGGCCTTGCCTATTACGTATCTGATACCGTTTATATTATGGAACACGGAAGAATCATTGAAAGCGGGTCTGCCGATGAGGTCATTCTGCATCCAAAAGAGGCTTATACCCAGCGCTTGATCAGTGATGTCCCCAAGATCCATGAAGAATGGGACCTCTCAACAGTGCAGTACTCTGTAAGTTAGGGGGCAAATGCTACTCAATACATCCATTATCCTGACTGAGTTGAAGTTGCCCCCGTCGAAGCGGATCTGCGCCCTTGACGCCAGTTGCAAGAAAGCATATCTCTGTTTATCCGGGGTTAAATGAGCCTATTACAAAAGAACCTTATAAGCAGGATGCTTGGTTTTCCCCCTGATGCTCGTTTGTTGATCATCAATGCCGATGATTTCGGGATGTGTCATTCGATCAATGAAGCGATCATTGGCACCTTGAGCGGTCCTTTGGTTCGCTCCACAAGCCTGATGGTCGTCTGCCCATGGGCGCTTCACGCAATGCGTTTCCTCAAAGGCCATCCTGAAATTCCTTTTGGCATTCATCTTACCGTCATCAGCGATCCGAGGGATTATCGTTGGGGACCAATCACTTGCAGGGAAAAAGTTCCAACCTTGGTGGACCCGAGTGGATACTTCTACGATTTTGATTCCATGCCTGTCCTACTTGCCCAAGCAAAACCGGATGAATTGGAACTTGAGTTCAGAGCACAGATCGAAACCGTGCTGTCAGCGGGACTCAAGCCCACTCATCTGGACTGGCATGCGCTGCGTTTCGGCGACCGACGGGATATTTTGGACCTGATGATCCGCCTGGCGATGGAATATGGATTGGCTTTGCGTGCGATTGGCAGGGATGTGATCGTAAAATTACAGAACCAGGGGTACCCGACCATCGATTACGACTTTTTGGATAGCTACAGCCTCGACCCAGGGTCGAAATCTACTCTGTATGTCTCGCTTCTGCATGAGTTGCCTGTTGGCCTTAATGAATGGGCGGTACATCCAGGACTCGACAATGCTGAGTTGCTGGTTTTGGAGCCAGCCAATCATCACGAGCGACAGACCGACTTTGATTTTTGGACGTCTCAGAAAGCAAAGGAAGTAATTAAAGAAGAAGGCATTATCCTTCTAGATTATCGACCTCTGCAGGCTGTTTGGAGGGATATGAATCCATCGGAGAAATTAATGTGAAAATTCAATCTTTAGCAGGCAATTGGAATTTTAGACAGACAGGAACGCAAGAATGGTTGCCTGCCAACGTCCCCGGCGGCGTGCATACCGATTTACTGGCCCTTGGGCTGATCCCCGACCCATTTGTGGGTGACAACGAAAAGCGTGTCCAGTGGGTGGCTGAGAATGATTGGGAATATTTTCGTTCATTTCAAGTCAACCCCGAAATTTTCGACCAGCCGCAGGTTTGGTTGGTTTGCGACGGGCTGGATACGTTGGCGACCATATACCTGAATGGAGTCGAATTGGGTCATGCCGAGAACATGTTCAGGCAATATCGCTGGGATGTGAAACCACTTCTCAAGACGAATAATAACGAACTGCGCATCAATTTTGATTCTCCCGTACGGTTTTGCACAGATCACCAGTCCGTGCGTCCGATGCCGGGTGTTTCGCAAGCCATTCCAGGCGGGCCTTATTTGCGTAAAGCACCCTGCCAGTTTGGCTGGGATTGGGGACCACAGCTTCCTCCCATGGGCATCTGGAAGGATATCCGCTTGGAAGGTTACGAGAACGCACGCATCGAGGAAGTCGCCTTGAGGCAAGATCACGACGATGGCCGGGTGACAGTTTCAGCACGGGTGATCTTGCATAACCCGGAAAACACACCGTGCTCGGCAGCGCTGACTCTCATCGCACCGGATGACCAGGTTTTTGAAACCAGTACACCTGTCATCCCAGGTGTTGGGAACATACTCAAGGTGGAAGTTCCCAACCCGCAGCTTTGGTGGCCGAATGGCTATGGAGCACAGCCACTCTACCGGGTAAAAGTCGAACTACGGCAAGCGGATCTTCTATTGGATGAACGCCAATACCGGCTGGGATTGCGGACCATTGAACTCAGGCAGAAGCCGGATGAATGGGGGATCTCTTTCACATTTGTTGTAAATGGGGTACCTATTTTTGCCAAAGGATCCAACTGGATTCCGGCCGATTCTTTCCCAACCCGCATCACTGATGCGCACCTGGAAGGGCTTATCCGTTCTGCAGCAGAGACGCATCAGAACATGCTTCGGGTCTGGGGTGGCGGATTTTATGAAGACGAGCGTTTTTACGATCTCTGCGACCGCTACGGTATCCTGGTGTGGCAGGAGTTCATTTTCTCTTGCAGTATGTATCCGTTGGACGACCCGGCTTTCCTGGAAAATGTCCACAATGAGGTGATCGACAACGTTCGCCGCCTGCGTCATCGCGCCTGCCTGGCGCTATGGTGCGGCAACAATGAGATGGAATGGGGCTGGGTCGACTGGGGTTGGAACGGATCTGAGTACCAGGCGATGAAAACTGCCTATGACCAATTTTTCCACCACACCTTGCCTGCATGGTGCGCCCGTGAAGATCCGGATCATTCTTATTGGCCCAGCTCACCCTCGTCCAATACGCCCTTCGAGAATCCGAACGGTCAGCAGCAGGGTGACGCACATTATTGGGATGTCTGGCACGGACGCAAACCCTTCACCGCTTATCGCGACCAGTATCCGCGCTTCATGAGTGAATTTGGCTTTCAGGCGCTACCGCCCCTGGCGACCATCCGCACCTACGCCGAGGAAGCTGATTGGAATATGACTTCCTACGTTATGGAGATGCACCAGAAGAACTCAAGTGGCAATTCATTGATCGTTGGGCAGATGCTGGATTCATTCAGGTTTCCCAAGGATTTTGAATCATTGGTGTATTTGAGTATGGTGCTTCAGGCGGAAGGCATCCGTTACGGCGTGGAGCATTGGAGGCGTTATCCCAATCGCGTTTCTGGTACGCTTTATTGGCAGCTTAACGATTGCTGGCCGGTGGCTTCCTGGTCGAGCCTGGATTATTTTGACCGCTGGAAAGCTCTGCATTATGCCGCCCGTCGTTTCTATGCGCCTGTATTGTTGTCGATTGAAGACAAACCAACAGAGCAGGATATTCACGTCACCAATGATTTGCGCGAGCCTTGGGAGGGTTCTGTGCGTTGGTCGCTTGAAACACTGGGTGGCAGGGTGCTGCAGGCGAATGAAGAATCCGTTTCGGTTGCTCCCCTTGATGTTTCCCATATCTGCGCTCTCGACTTTTCCGACAGCCTCGACGATGATTTATGTCGTGATGTGGTTTTCATCGCCGAACTCTGGCAGGGTGGAAAATGGATCAGCCGGCAAACAGCCTATTTCGCTCCTGCCAAGCACCTCAATTTGACAGAGCCGGCGATTTCATCACAGCTGCGTGTCGAACAAGGACAGATCCACATCAAATTGACTTCACAATCGCTGGCGCGTCTGGTGGAATGTGCCCTGGACGGTGCAGATGTGACATTCAGCGATAATTATTTTGACCTGCCAGCAGGCCGCAGCGTTGAAATTGCTGCATCCATCCCCACCGGCTGGACGATTGCGCAGGTTCAGGCAGCTTTAAAAATTCGTTCGATCTACGATTCCTATGCGCACGGAGCTGCCAAATCATAAATAACAAGACCCAACAAGGAGTAAACCATGTCTGAACAAATTCAAACCATCATCACCAAAATGACACTTGAAGAAAAAGCCGCATTATGCACGGGGCTCACCTGGTGGACAACCACCCCTGTCGAACGGCTGGGCGTGCCGGAATTGATTTTTTCTGATGGCCCGCACGGCCTCCGTCGCGCACCTGAAATTCATCAGGAGACGCAGGAAAGCTTACCTGCTACCTGTTTTCCCACTGCTTCCTGTTCGGGTTCCACCTGGGATGTAGATTTGATCCGCGAAATGGGTGAGGCGCTGGCAGAAGAATGCATCGCCCTCAATGTGGATGTTCTCCTTGGCCCGGGAACAAACATGAAACGTTCCCCTTTGTGTGGACGCAACTTCGAGTATTTTTCTGAAGATCCTTACCTGGCAGGGGAAATGGCTGCCAGCCTGATTAACGGCATGCAAAGTAAGGGGGTCGGTGCTTCACTCAAACATTTTGCCGCCAACAACCAGGAATTCCAACGCTTCAGCATCAGTTCTGAAGTGGATGAGCGCACTCTGCGTGAAATCTACCTGCCGGCGTTTGAAAAGGCGGTCAAGAAAGCCAAACCATGGACGGTGATGTGTTCATACAACAAAGTAAATGGCACCTACGCTTCAGAAAATGTCCACCTTCTGACCGAGATACTCAAAAAAGAATGGGGATTTGAAGGCTTGGTGATCTCAGATTGGGGAGCCGTGCATGACCGGGTTGCAGCGCTCAAGGGGGGTCTTGACCTTGAAATGCCCGGTCCGCAAGCATGGCGCGTTAAGGCGGTCGTGGAAGCCGTACGTTCCGGGAAGCTGAATGAATCAGTTCTGGATGAATCTGTCCGCCGCATATTGAATATTGTGTTCAGAGCCCAGGAAACTCCCAAGAACGGAACCTTTGATGTAGATGCCCATCATGAACTGGCTCACAAAATCGCCAGCGAAGGGATGGTTTTGCTTAAGAATAACGGATTGCTGCCGCTTAAAGGTCAGCATCACATTGCCGTTATCGGTCGTTCAGCGGAGACTCCCCATTTCCAAGGCGGGGGGAGTTCACACGTCAACCCCACCAGGGTGTCTGTCCCATTTGAAGAAATAAAAGTTCATACCGGCGGTGCCGAATTAAGCTACGCCGAGGGCTACCCGGCAGATAACTCCTTCCATCAGGAGCTGATTGATGAAGCGGTAGTGCTAGCACAATCAGCCGAAGTGGCGGTATTGCTTATTGCGCTGCCCCCATATACTGAATCTGAAGGCTATGACCGCCCCGATATCAACCTGACCGTTCAGCAGATAGAGCTGATCAAGGCTGTTTCAAAAGTCCAGCCAAGGACCGTTGTGGTGCTGAATAACGGCGCGCCTGTGGCCATGGATTCCTGGATCGATGGCGTTGCAGCCGTGCTGGAAGGCTGGATGATGGGGCAGGCGGGGGGTGAGGCGATTGCGGATGTGCTGTTCGGCAAAATCAACCCCTGCGGCAAATTGGCTGAAACCTTTCCCATCAAACTAACCGATACCCCAGCTTATATTAACTGGCCAGGTGGGGCTGGTGTAGTGCGTTACGGTGAAGGGATGTTCATCGGCTATCGCTACTACGATGCCAAAAAGATGCCCGTTCAGTTCCCCTTCGGCTTTGGGCTGAGTTACACAACCTTTGCCTATGGCAATGCGAAAGCATCAAAAACGACATTCAAGGATGTGGAAGGTGTAATGGTTACGGTGGATGTCACCAATACAGGCAAAGTTGCAGGCAAAGAAATTGTCCAGGTTTATGTTCATGATCAGAAATCCCGCCTGGTACGTCCTGAAAAGGAGTTGAAGGGCTTTGCTAAGGTGGAACTTCAGCCGGGCGAGACGAAATCAGTTTCTATTCCCCTCGATTTCCGCGCCTTTGCTTACTATCACCCCTCCTATAAACAGTGGATCACCGAGGATGGAGATTTTGACCTCTTGATTGCGGCATCCGCAGCAGACATTCGCCAGACCCTGACTGTGACTCTCGAATCCACGCTAAGCCTGCCCTGCATTCTTGATAAGCATTCCACCATCCGCGAGTGGATGGACGATCCGCAAGGTAAAATCGTGTTTGCATCCTTCTACGAAGAGATCAAAGCCCAGAGCCGCAAGGTGTTCGGTAACGAAGACGAAGATCTGGAGCATAAAAATACCGGGGGACTGGACATGTTGGATATGATCGGTGATATGCCCCTGGTGAGCGTGCTGATGTTCCAACAGAACGAATTGCCAAGACCTGCTGAAGAAATTGTAGACGAATTGTTGATGAAGGTTCATCTTTTAGGTAGATAAATTGCACTGAGGATAAATCCATGTATAAAAGCCAGAGTGAAGTCCCTGATTTTCCAAACGAAATTGTCAGGCGTTATTCCGGAGTGATCAATTCCGATCATGGAGTGCTGTTTCGCGATCTTAACAAAAACGGTAAATTGGATGTCTATGAAGATCCGCGTCAACCTGTTGAAGCACGTGTGGCCGACCTATTGGGGCAAATGACCCTGGAAGAAAAAGCCGGGATGCTGTTCATCAATGGCTCTATTGTCAACGAAGACGGCACAATTGAAGAAAAACCCGGCCGTTCCGGGTCTGAATTGACGGCTGCAAAACAAATTGCTGAACAAAAAATGAATTCCTTTAACCTTTGGCAAATTCCAGGAGCACAAAGTTTGGCCATCTGGCAGAATAAATTGCAGCAGTTCGCTGAACAAACCCGGCTGGGCATCCCTGTCACAATTGCCTCTGACCCACGCAACCATTTCACGCGCAACATTTTTTCGATGGCTGCCAACGAGTTTTCGCAGTGGTGCGAGACTCTCGGTTTTGGCGCGCTGGATGACCCTGATCTGGTTTTGAGGTTTGCCGAGATTGCACGGCGCGAATATCTCGCTGTTGGCATCCGTTTGGCGCTCCACCCCCAGGTCGACCTTGCCACTGAACCACGCTGGCCGCGCATCAGCGGTACCTTCGGCGAGGACGCCCATGTGGCAGCACGCCTCGCGAAGGCATACATCAAAGGGTTTCAAGGTGAAACTCTCGGACCACACAGCGTAGCCTGCATGACCAAGCATTTCCCCGGAGGCGGACCACAAAAGGAAGGATTGGATCCGCATTTTGAATTCCAGCAGGGTCAGATTTACCCCGGTAAGAATTTTGCCTATCATCTGATCCCCTTCGAAGCTGCCTTCGAAGTGCATACGGCAGCAATCATGCCCTACTATGGCGTGCCGATGGACCAAACAGATGAAAACGTTGCGATGTCGTTCAATAAGGCGATCATCACCGGTCTACTGCGTGAGAAATATCAATTCGAGGGTGTGATCTGCACCGATTGGGGACTGATCACAGATATTCATATGGAGGATGCAGTCTGGCCGGCACGAGCCTGGGGAGTGGAGAAGTTGAGTGAACCGGAACGCGTGCTCAAGGCATTGGATGCCGGTGTGGATCAGTTTGGTGGAGAGAGCTGCCCGGAACACGTGATTGAACTGGTAAAGACCGGGCGATTATCTGAAGCACGGATTGATCAGTCTGTGCGCCGGCTTCTGCGGTTGAAATTCCAGTTGGGGTTGTTCGATGCTCCATTTGTAGACGAAAGCGTGGTGCCGCAAATTCTGGGAGACCCGACCTCATTGGCAGCAGGTTTATCGTCGCAGGAACGCGCCATGACCCTGCTTAAAAATGATCAACATGTTCTCCCGTTGCAAGGTCGGCCGAAAATCTTTGTAAGAAATATCGATCCGACCGTTGCAGCTCGGTTTGCTGAAGTGGTTGTTTCTCCAGAGGAGGCTGATTTTGCCATCTTACGATTGGACACTCCTTGGATACCAGTCGAAGCGAAAAACCCCATGTCAAAAGATTTTCATCACGGCGACCTGGATTTTAAAGGCAGGGAAAAGGACAAAATCCTGAGGTTGTTAAGGACGGTGCCGACCATTGTAGTGTTGTATTTGGACCGCCCAGCGGTTGTCCCCGATATCAACGCAGAAGCCAAAGCACTTTTAGGTGAGTATGGCGCCACTGATTTGGCTGTGCTGAAGGTGATTTTTGGCAAGTCACGTCCTGAAGGCAGACTGCCGTTTGAACTACCCAGCTCCATGGAAGCCGTCCGCAAACAGAAACCGGATCTTCCTCACGACTCAGAAAATCCGCTCTTTCCGTTTGGTTTTGGATTGTCATATTAAGTCAATATGCAAAATAATCCCAGACTATTAAAGTAGAGGAAGCAATGCCCCGCTGACATTCGATTTCCCACTGGAGCAACTAAAGACCTG
>WOYI011088293.1_pt2 | contig 15390 bp, 13 predicted proteins | sample 6423411 | NCBI WGS metagenome assembly WOYI01 (sample SAMN13441803, study PRJNA592873) | oil field metagenome | biome: oil field; feature: oil-well bore; material: oil-contaminated soil; isolation source: oil-contaminated soil from oil-well borehole | place: Germany: Wietze | collected 2016-10-18 ...
TAAACTCCCCACCGCATACCGGCGGTTTTAACCGGCGCGTCCCAAAGTTTGATCAGGTCGTCATCCATCTTCAACATCGTGATGGAAGCGCCAGCCATCTCTAAACTGGTGATATAGGGGCCAATTAAATTGCGGACAACTTTTATGCCCTTAGCTTCGAGCATCTCGATAGCTTTCCGATAGACAATATAGAGCTCAATCAAAGGTGTTCCGCCCATGCTGTTCACGAACAACAACACTTCATCACCTGATTCAAAAGGCAAATCTTCGATGACGGGGGTGAGAAGCATCTCGGTAACCTCATCTGCAGGTTTAATCTTCATCCTAGTGCGACCTGGTTCACCATGAATACCGATGCCAATTTCCATTTCATCTTCTGGAAGGTCAAAGGTGGGCTTACCTGCTGTTGGTACTGTGCAGGAGGTTAATGCCATACCCATACTGCGACCTTGGCCATTGATTTTGCGTGCCAAATCGGCAACTTCTTTCAGCGACCGTCCTTCTTCTGCCGCTGCACCGACAAGTTTCTCCATCAGTACAGTCAGACCAACACCACGTCGACCGGCAGTGTAAAGGCTGTCTTTCACAGCAACATCATCATCAACAACCACGGCTTCAACATCAATGCCTTCGGCTTTGGCTAAATCTGCTGCCATTTCGAAGTTCATAATGTCGCCTGTGTAGTTTTTAACGATGTGCAATACGCCAGCACCGCCGTCAACGGCTTTTGTGGCTTCTAACATTTGATCAGGGGTCGGGCTCGTAAATACAGCGCCCGGGCAAGCTGCGTCCAGCATACCCATACCGACGAAACCGCCGTGCATGGGTTCGTGACCGCTGCCGCCACCAGAGACGAGGGCAACTTTTCCCTTCACCGGCGCATCTGCACGCACAATGAAATCTGGATCGTAATGTACTTTTACCAGATCAGGATGGGCAAGTTCAATACCTTTGAGTTCCTCTAATACAACATTCTCTGGATTATTGATGAGTTTCTTCATGCTTATTCGCCTTCGGGAAGTTGCTTTGAGATGAACCAGTCATAAAGAACGGCACCAATTGGGCCTGCAATTGCGGGGATCAACACAGGCGGGATCAGCCAGTAAAGCCCATCGAAGAGACCCTTTGTGCCAACTAATGCACCAAAGAGGCGAGGGCCGAGGTCGCGTGCGGGGTTAATGGAATATCCACTGGGGCCGCCAAGTGAGAGACCGACTGCCAAAACCGTGAAACCAACAAGAAAGGCACCCATGTTGTTTTTGAGGCCCATGTTTTTGGCATCGCCAGAGGCGAGGATACCCCACAACAAGACCATCGTGCCAAAGAATTCAGCAATGCTGGCGGTCAACATGCTGTAGCCACCAGTGGAAGCGCCCTGTTCGGCCTGGAAGAAGGATTCCTGGAAGACTGCGCCAGGTCCAGTTGACCAGACATTGGGCATGCCCGCTGCAACGAGGCCGTCACGATAAATAAAGTAAACGGCAGCGGCACCGAGGAATGCACCGAGCATTTGAGCTAGGATGTAGGGCAACACTTTCTTCCAGGGGAAATCCCGTTTGAAGGCCATTGCAAGGGTGACTGCTGGGTTAAGATGCGCACCAGAGACGCCGCCTGAAACATAAACAGCAATCACAACTGCGAATGCCCACCCGATGGTGATGGTGTTCCAGTTATAGGCATTGCCGGCAAGGCGGGGTGCCAAACCGACGTTGGCGACAACACCGTCACCAAGGAGGATCAATATAAAAGTACCAAATACTTCACCGATGAATTCTTTCATTGTTCTGTCTTTCATTTTTTGAACTCCTTAATAATTTTGTGGATTTTAAAGTAACAAGAATTCTCAAAACGCTGACTGTGTATAAAATTCTCGATAATCCCTCCTTTCATGGCAATCTGCCATTTGATCATTAAACGAGACTCTTCCCAGTTTTGTTCATAAATAATCATAAAAATTCTATGAACTTATAACTACCCATTTAAACAAAAGAATCAGGAACCCTTATTGAACAAAACTGTTTGCACAGAACTTTGATGAAAGTTTGATGTGCATTCTATAGGGAGCTCCTGAAACGAATAATTGTTAATTTTTGTTGCCATAGTAATTTGTATAGCAATCGAAAATTATATTTTGTTAATAAACCACTCTTGTTCTAAATATATCATAGTTTTTCTGATTTTGCCAATAATTTTAACTGTCAAGGATTTTAAGCTAAGGATTTTAAGACAATAATTTTTAAAAACAGGTTTATAATCTTATAGATTCGTTAGTCCACTTACGAATAATGGCTTCGGCCAATCAAAAGACCGGAGAGAAACGGAGGTTGTAGTGCAAGAAAAATATGATTACATCATCATAGGAGGCGGCGTTGTAGGCTGTATCATCGCCCGTACCCTCTCACGCTATGAAGGCAGGGTGTTGCTCATTGAAAAGGAAGCAGACCTTTGTATGGGCACAACAGCTGCCAACACAGCGATCGTTCACGCAGGGTATGATCCGCTGCCAAACACTTTGAAAGCCCGGATGAATGTCGCCGGGAATGCGATGTGGGATACTCTGGCAGGTGAATTGAACTTTGCTTTTGAAAGACGCGGTGATTTTGTGGTGGCTGTTGGTGAAGAGGAACTGCCTGCTCTGGATACATTGATGCTGCAAGCCAAGAAAAACGGCGTTCCTGGTTGTGTGATATTACCCGGCCCTGAAGTTCGCCGACGAGAAAAGAACATCACCCCCGATGTCAGCGGTGCGCTCTGGGCATCCACTGGTGGTATTTGTGATCCATTTGCAGTTACCGTTGCTGCTGCTGAGAACGCTGTAATGAACGGCGCAGAGGTCAAGCTAAACACCGAATTCAAAGAATTCATCATGGAAGGTGACCGAATTATCGGTATTAAGACCAACAGGGGCGATTTCTTGTCCCGCTGGGTAATCAACGCTGCCGGACTGTTTTCTGATTTTGTGATGCACCAGGCTGGCGTTCGACCTGAATTTAAAATCAGACCACGCAAGGGTGAATATTTCGTTTTTGATCGGGCTGATGTTGAAATTGACAATGTGCTCTTTCCGGTGCCCTCCGATAAAGGCAAAGGCATTTTGGTAACCACAACGGTGCACGGCAATACCATCCTCGGGCCGAATGCTGAAATTATTGATGACAAAGAAAATTCATCAACCACCATTTCCGGTATGGAAGAGATTTGGGCAGGGGCAAATAAATTGATTCCATCTCTTACAAAAAAGCATGTGATTGCTACTTTTGCGGGCTTACGCCCAATGGGTAACGCACCTTGTAAAACGCCGGGTGTGAATTATAATGCCGACTACATTATTGAAATCCCCGAAGAGGTACGAGGTTTTGTCAACCTGGGCGGTATCGAATCGCCAGGTTTAGCATCCTCACCCGCGATTGCCAAGGAAGTTGTTGACTTGCTGAAGGACGCTGGGGAAGAAATGAAGGTGAAGAAGGATTACGATCCAATCCGGCCAGCACGGCCACGTTTCCGTGAAATGTCACAAAAGGATCGAAAATTGCTTGTGGACATGGACCCGAGGTATGGGCGGGTGATTTGCCGTTGTGAAAATGTTACTGAAGGCGAAATTATCGCAGAGATCCATGCGCCAATTCCGGCAATAACCTATGATGCCATCAAACGCCGAACATGGCTTGGCACAGGCCGCTGCCAGGGCGGATTCGATACCCCTCGCGTTGTTGAAATATTAGCCAGGGAATTGGGTGTCTCACCTTTAAAGATAACAAAACGTGGTGAGGGATCGGAATTCTTATTTAGACCGACAAAAAAGGTGGAGAACTGATATGTTGAAGAAAGATACCTATGATGTTGTGATCATTGGCAGTGGTCCTGGCGGTTTAGCGGCGGCCGTTGCGGCAAAGAAAGCAGGCGCAGAAGACGTGCTCGTAATCGAGCGCGATATGGAATTGGGCGGTATTTTGCTGCAGTGCATCCATAATGGTTTCGGTACTGAGATATTCAAAGAGGACCTCCCCGGCCCAAGTTACGCCCAGCGCTACATTGATGAAAGTATTGAACTTGGCGTCGAGACCTTGCTTGACACCATTGTGCTCGAGGTGACCCCCGGGAGAAAACTTTTTGTTTCAAGCAAGCAGCACGGCTTTTTTGAAATCAATGCCAGGGCGCTCGTTTTGGCAATGGGCTGCCGGGAACGCACACGGGCGATGATTCAAATCCCCGGCATGCGCCCAGCAGGTGTTTACACAGCCGGTACCGCACAGCGCTTTGTTAATATTGAAGGCAAAATGCCTGGTGAGAAGGTTGTTATTCTCGGTTCGGGTGATATTGGCATGATCATGGCGCGTCGTCTCACCTTTGAAGGTGCAAAGGTCGAGCGTGTTTTGGAAATCCTGCCCTTCTTATCCGGTTTAAACCGTAACTATGTGCAGTGCCTGCAGGATTTTGACATTCCACTCTTGTTCAAACATACGGTGAAGTTTATTCACGGCAAAAATCGTGTTGAGGCTGTTGAAACCGTTGCTGTTGACGATAAATGGAATTTCATTCCAGGTTCAGAAGAAATTATTCCCTGTGATACGCTTTTGCTTTCCGTTGGTTTAATACCTGAAAATGAGCTTTCACGCCAGGCAGGGGTTGAACTCGACCCCTTGACGGGCGGTCCATATGTGGATGAAAGCCGACAAACAAACGTTCCTGGCATATTTGCTGCAGGCAACGTGGTGCACGTCTATGACCTGGCAGACTGGGTGACTCTTGCAGGGTATGAAGCCGGAAAAGGCGCAGCAAAATTTGCAATGGCATTGCGAGCCAGTGAGGAAGCGCATATTCCTGTACTTGCTGGCAACAACGTCCATCATGTTGTACCTCAAACGATCAACAAACGCAGTCTTGAAGATGAAGAGATTGAACTTCAGTTCCGGGTTCGTACGCCTGTTGAAGACCGCGTCATGATCGAGGTGCATGATGGGAAGAACCAGATTGCCCGCAAATCAGCACGGTATGCACGCCCAGGTGAAATGAATACCATCACCCTGAAACCGAAAAACTTTGCTGATGTTGAAAAAGCATCCAGCATCACGGTTGATGTTAATCCACGATAGGAGTTGATAAAAATGGTGGAAAAAAGAAGACTAATTTGTATTAGCTGTCCCGTAGGCTGTGAACTTGATGTCACGCTTGACGATGGCAAAATTATTGAAGTGGAAGGGAATTCCTGCAAGCTGGGTTTGGATTACGCTGAGCAGGAAATCTTTGATCCCCGACGCATGGTAGCCTCAACGGTTAGAGTCAAGAATGGTTTTCATCCGCTGGTGCCGGTTTACACGGAAAAACCGATCCCCAAGCCAAGAATATTTGAGGTTTTAGCTGAGCTGCAAGATATTGAACTCGAAGCACCAGTGGCGGTCAATGATGTTGTGATCGAGAACGTCCTTGATACGGGCATCAATGTCATCGCCAGCCGGGATATGCCAAAGGTATAAGGCATTCAGCGCTCCGATCAGAAGCTGCCAGGCTGCATTTTGACTTCGATTTATTGGTGTGAACGCAGCTGAAGAGGAAGTATTCTCAGGTTGCTTAACTTAATTGGGACATAATTAAATTATGAAAAATTAACCTTTAAAGAAAAATGTCAAAGGCTTCCTTTAACATTTATCCTCCAATTGCTTTACATATTTATAAAATCGGTTAGTTGTATCTTACGAAGCAGTCCCAGACCACCCCGCGGCCCCAAGCCCTCTCCGCCCACCTCAAAGCCCATTTTGCCAATCCTCAGCCGCGCCCACCCTGGCCACCTGACCAGGGTCGTAACCGCCCAAAGGGGGCTAGCAAGCCGACTGCTTTTTCTCTATACTAATAATGGTTCGTCCAGCGCAGGCCGGCAAAGCCGCGCTGGACAGACACCAACATTTTCTCATGCTAAAAGGCGGTGGTTCCCCCTAAATCCCACCGCTTCATCTCTTCTCCTCAGAGACGCCTCTCCTCACCGGGGCGTCTCTTCGTTTCTCAAGCCATCCCGCTCCTTCTCCCCTCTCCCCGGTTGACACCCGCGGGCCAGTATTATAAAATCACAGCATAACGATCCTTTTGGCCCCGTGACTTTTTGGGCCGCACTCCGGTAAATCAAGGAGGAACTATCGATTCATTCGCCCAATAGTAAAGATGGATTGAAACGGCCGGAGGCCGAACCAGGTATTACCCTTTATCCTTTTCCCTCAAAACCCAACCCGGTCCGCTCAGTTCATCGCCCGATCCATTCTTTGGAGATCTTATTGGTCTTGGGAAGTTTATCCATCCAAACTCAATTGTTTTACGTCTTAAGGAGACATCATGAAGGACTTGTTTAAAATCACAACCCGCACCATCGTTGCCATCGGCATCGGCGCAGCGCTCTTTACGCTGCTGTTCATGTATGTGAAGATCCCCTCCCCCGTGCCGGAGACCAGCTTCCAAACCGCCTACGGCCTGAGCGCGTTCATGGCCACCCTCTTCGGCCCGATCGCCGGCGCCCTGATCTCGTTCATCGGCCACGCCCTCAGCGACGCCGTCCAATACGGTTCCCCCTGGTGGTCCTGGGTGATTGCCAGCGGCGTTTCCGGCTTCATCTTCGGTTTCGCTTTCAAGCGCACTAAGGTTGAAGAAGGCGAATTCAGCGGCAAGGACATCCTGACCTTCAACCTGATCCAGGTCATCGGCAATGCGATCGCCTGGGTCGTGATTGCCCCCCTGCTGGATATCCTGATCTATGCCGAACCGGCCAGCCTGGTCTTCACTCAGGGCATCACCGCTGCGGTGATGAACGCCGTCAGCGCTGGTGTGATCGGCACTCTGCTCCTGGTCGCATATTCGGCCACCCGCACCCAAAAAGGCTCCCTCAAGAAAGCCTAGTCCATTGGCGCTGCATTAGCAATTCGAGATGGCTGTCATTTCTGGTCGGCAGCCATCTTCCATTTAATTCATCCCGCGCCAGTTCCGGCGCGATCGGGATTCTTAGGTACAATATCCTTCACGCCTCAACCCACGGTTAACCCTGATGACCCAAACGCCAATCATTGAATTTTCTGATTTTTCATTCCAATATTACAGCCAGGCAGAACCCACCCTGCATGACATCAACCTGAAGATCTACCCCGGCGAAAAGATCCTGATCGTCGGCCCCAGCGGCAGCGGCAAGAGCACTCTCGGCCACTGCATCAACGGGCTGATCCCCTTCGCCTACAAAGGTGAGATCACCGGCAGTCTGAAGATCAACGGGCGGGACACCCAGGAGATGAACATTTTCGAACTCTCGAAGCTGGTCGGCACCGTCCTGCAGGATTCCGATGCGCAGTTTGTGGGGCTTTCCACCGGCGAGGATATCGCCTTCGCCCTGGAGAACGACAGGATCCCTTTTGATGCGATGCACGAACGGGTCCGCAAGGTCGCCGGCATGGTGGATATGGACCACCTGCTCGCCTCCTCTCCTTTTGAACTCTCCGGCGGCCAAAAACAGCGCACCTCGCTGGCGGGCGTGATGGTGGACGATGTCGAGATCCTGCTCTTTGATGAACCGCTGGCCAACCTGGACCCGGCAACGGGCAAAACCGCGATTGAGATCATTGAGGACATCCACCAAAACTCCCAAAAGACCGTGCTGATCATCGAGCACCGGCTGGAAGATGTGCTCCACCAGCATGTGGACCGGATCCTGGTCGTCCGGGATGGCCGGATCATCGCCGATAAGGACGCTCACGCCCTGGTCTCCTCCAACATCCTGGTCGAGACGGGCATCCGCGAGCCGCTCTATGTGACCGCCCTCAAATATGCCGGCGTGCAGGTCACCTGCGATCTCCAGCCCGGTTATATCACCACCCTCAAGATGGAGCTGGAGAAGGACGCCCTGGTGAGCTGGTATGAAAGCGTCCAGCATCCCGCCGAGAAGCCCGCGGCGCCCTCGATCCTCTCGATTGAAAACCTGAATTTTTCCTACGATGGCATTCGGCCGATCCTCGAAGACATCTGGATTGATATCCGGGAAGGGGAAATGGTCTCGCTGGTGGGCAAGAACGGCGCGGGAAAATCCACGCTCTCCAAGCTGCTCTGCGGCTTTGAAAAACCCGACAGCGGCATCATCCGCTATTACGGTGAAGACATCGCCGATAAGACGATTAAGGAGCGCGCCGAGTTCATCGGTGTGGTTCTGCAGAACCCCAACCAGATGATCTCCAAGCCGCTGATCTTTGATGAGGTTGCCCTGGGGCTGCGCTTCCGGGAGGTGCCAGAGGACGAAATCCAGGAGCAGGTCAAAAAAGTATTGGAGGTCTGTGGCCTTTCGCCCTTCATCGAATGGCCGATCTCCGCGCTCAGCTATGGGCAGAAAAAGCGAGTGACCATTGCCTCGATCCTTGCATTGGGGCCGAAAATCCTGATCCTCGATGAACCCACCGCCGGGCAGGACTTCCGCCACTACACCGAGATCATGGAATTCCTGCTGGAATTGAACAAAATGGGCGTCACCATTATCCTGATCACCCACGATATGCACCTGATGCTCGAATATACCCCGCGGGCGATCGTGCTGGCCGACGGCCGGATTGTCGCCGACACGGCGGCCTCCGTCGTGCTGACGGACCACGACGTGATCCAAAAAGCCAACCTGAAAGAAACCTCACTCTTCAACCTGGCGCAGATGGTCGGCATCCCGGATGGCACAGGGTTCGTGCAAGGCTTCATCGACTATGAAAGAAAGCTGAGGGACCGGTGAACGCCAAGACCAAGCTTTTCTCCTACGGGGTCATCGATACCCCCATCCACCGGCTCTCCGGGCTGACCAAGCTGATCTGCTTTCTCTTTCTGTCCTTCGCCGTGATGTATTCCTACGACATCCGGGTGATCCTGGCGATCATGCTCTTTTCCGCTTACCTGATGGTCCTTTCCAAGATCAAATTCTCTCAGATCCGGGGGATGGTAATCTATGTGCTGATCTTCGTGCTGACCAATGCGATCATCTCCTTCCTCTTTTCCCCGGAGATGGGCGTGGAGATTTACGGCACCCGCCATGTGATCGCCCCGCTCCCCGGCAGGTTCGATCTCACCCAGGAACAGCTGCTCTACTCAGTCACCAAACTGGTCAAGTACACCTCGGTGATCCCGCTGGGCATCATCTTCCTGGCAACGACCAACCCCAGCGAATTTGCCTCGTCGCTCAGCCGGGTGGGCGTGCCCTATAAGGCTTCCTACGCGGTCGCGCTCACCCTGCGCTACTTCCCCGATGTCCAGCGCGACTACCGCGATATCAGCCTGAGCCAACAGGCCCGCGGCCTCGACCTTTCCCGCAAAGCCAAACTTGCAAGCCGCTTCAAGAATTCCCTGCTGATCATCATCCCCCTGATTTTTTCCTCGCTGGACCGGATCGAGCTGATCAGCAACGCAATGGACCTGCGCGGCTTCGGCAAAAGCCGAACCCGCACCTGGTATTCCGCCCGCAAGTTCACAGGCCAGGATTGGTTCGCGATCACCCTCTCGGCGCTGATCTTCTTCGGCTCGATCAGTGTCTCGGTCTTTATCAATCACAGCCGATTCTATAACCCATTCCTTTAGGAGGCCCCCCATGAAACCCATCCTCGTTTACCAAACGGACTTTACCTATGCCGAAGGCGCAGTCTGCGCGATGTATGGCGTGGTCAAGAGCGTTGACCGCGAGCTGGAGATCATTGATGGCACCCATGAGATTCCCAAATTCGACACCTGGAGCGCTTCCTACCGGCTCTATCAATCCATGTCCTTCTGGCCCAAGGGGACGATCTTCGTCTCCGTGGTGGACCCCGGTGTGGGGACTCCGCGCAAGGCCTGCGTGGCCCAGACCGCCGATGGCTACTTTGTGGTCACGCCCGACAACGGCTCGCTGACCCACCTCAAAGCCTGGGTCGGCATCACGGCCATCCGGGAAATCGATGAGGAGGTCAACCGCCTGAAAGGCAAAGGCACCGAGGACGTCAAGGTCTTCCACGGGCGGGACCTGTTCTCCTACTGCGCGGCCAAATTCGCCAGCGGCCTGATCAACTTTGAGGGCGTCGGCCCGGAATATCCGGTCGAGGAGATCGTGATGCACCCCCTGCACGAGCCGGAGATCGGCGAAGGCATCGTCCACGGGATCTTTGAGATCAACGACCCGAACTTTGGCAATGACTGGACCAACATCCCCACCAGGGACTTCCTGAGCGCCGGGTTTGCCTATGGCGACACGCCGCTGCTCACCGTTCAGCATCACGGCGAAGAGGTCTTCTCCCGACGGGTGCTCTTCCACCAGTCTTTTGGGTATGCCCAGAAGGGCGATGTGGTGATCTATAACAACGAGTTGATGCGGATCTCAATCGCCGTCAACCAGGGCAGCTTCACCGAGGAATACCAGATCGGTTACGGCCCCGAGTGGACGCTCACGATCAGTAAATAAGAGCCAAAGCCCCTCCGCGCTAGAGGGGCTTTTTCGTAGGTCTCATATCCAGCGTGACGCCAAACCGTCACGTGCGCGGCGCGTAACCTACATTTATCATCCGAGTTCGCCTATCACCGGTAGAGGCGGACCTCCGTGCCCGCCCTATCGTATGTAGGGTGCGCTCCGGCTGTGAGCGCACTAAAAAGGATAAGGTGATCCGGTTGAGTGGTGTGTACAAAGAAGTGCACACCCTACTATTATGACTCCTAATATAAAGGCCGCCCACAGGGGGATACCCTACACAATTAATAATATCTTCTAGCTGACACCAAACCGTCACATGCGCTGCGCGTAACCTACCCAGCCTCTTCCCCCGTGTGCACCCGTACCTGAGTGAGCAACCCCGCCGCTACCAGGTTCAGCCCAACGGCCGCCAAACAGGACGCCCAAAAGCCAATCCCGAACAGGCTGGGGCCGACCAGATCCCCCAGCATCCGGCCGATCGAGAACCCAGCCAGGGTGGCGGAGAGCATCGTCGCCCGGGCGGAAGGCATCACTTCGCTCATCATCGTCAGCGCGCTGACAATCAAAATTTCGAAAGTGATATAGAAAAAGCCCAGCCCGCCCATCGCCAGCCCAAGCGACTCACCCGTAAAAGGCAGAATCGCCGCAGCCAGGGTGTTCAGGCCCAGGAAGATCCAGATCATCTTACGCTTGCCCACGGCGTCCAGCCAGAGACCGCTAAAGGCCTCGCCGCCCAGCTCCGAAACGCCGATCACAATCGAAGCCGCCGTAAGTGCGTTGAAGTCCAGGCCAAAACCATCCTCAATCCACAGGCCAAAGACCAGGTTGACCAATTCATTGGCAAAAGTGAATAGCACACCGGTGAGCAGCCCAGCCAGCGCCGGCCAGGCCGTCATGATCCGACCCAGGTTGCGCCAGATGGTATTCTCAGCGGACTTTGAAATTGTCTCTCTGGAAACTGAGACCAGAACCACAATGAAAAGAACCACGCCAATCAGGGTCAGGACGATGAAGGGCGTGACCCAGGAGAAGGATTCAATCAGGCGCCGTACGATCGGGATACCGCCGATGAAAGCCAGCGCCCAACTCAATTCCGTGATCGCCAACACCCGACCGCGCCGGGCATAAGGCACCTGGTCACCCAGATAAGCGCTAACCGAAGGGATAAATACCCCATTTCCCAGGGAGACCAGGCTGGTGCCAAGGACAAAAGTCAAAAGAGAAGGATACAGCCCCACCAGGCCGCTGCCAGCCGTGAACAGACCAATGCCCAACAAAAATCCCGTCTTACGATCATGTGTGTCTGCCACCGTCGCCAGGAAAGGGCTAAAAACGCCTAAAAAGGACCGGATGGAGAAGGCCAAAGCCAGCGAAGTCGGCTCGACGCCCAACCCGCGGGCAAATACCGGCAGGAAGGGGTAGACCATCCGGTAACTGGTATTGATGGCCGTCCGGGTGAGCGTGAAGAGGAAAATATCAAATTTCAGTTTCAAGGGTTTAACAGACATATCCGGCAATTATACACGGATCAGTCCGGATTAAAACTGGACAAGTAATATCAAAATCTGTAAAATTAAACTAAACTGAAACATTGGAAGAACTGCGGCAAGGGTCTCTGCCGCGCGAATTTGATCGTTCAAATAAGTGAATACAAGGAGTTAGCCATGGCAAAGATTATTGACGTTGAGGGTATTGGTTCAGTTTATGCGCAGAAGCTTGTCAAAGCCGGCATTACCACCACCGACAAACTGATGAAAAAAGGCGCCACCCCGAAAGGACGCCAGGAAATTGAAGAGATGACCGGCATCAGCCACAGCCTGGTGCTCGAATGGGTCAACCATGTGGACCTCTACCGGATCAAAGGCGTTGCCCAGGAATATGCCGACCTCCTGGAAGAAGCCGGCGTGGACACCGTCCCCGAACTGGCCCAGCGCAATGCCGCCAATCTGCACGCCAAAATGGCTGAAGTGAACGCCGCCAAAAAGCTCGTCCGCCAGCTCCCCAGCCAGAAACAGGTCGAGAGTTGGGTCAGCCAGGCCAAGGAACTGCCCCGCGTCGTCAAATATTGAGCCTGACACCGTCAATAACGGTACAATAATCCAACAGCCCTGTTCCCAAACAGCGCAGGGGTGTTGGATATTTTAATTTAGTGGGATAATGAGGTTTGGCCCTGCCTCAATCAAAACAACCTGATTCACCGTCCAGAATGCCCATGAAACTTACGCTAAAAAAAAGCCCTACCGTTATCAATTTACTGTTTATACTCTCCCTGATATTCTCTGCCTGCGCCAGTCCGGCCCCGACCCAAACCCCGTCGCCCACCCGCGCGGCCGAGATCCCCTCCCAGCCCACCAGCACGCCCACCGAGGCACCGCCCGTGCAGCTTTCGCTGACCCTGGCAAGCCCTCTCCCGGCTGGCCTGGTGGATGACGCCGCCCTGGATGATTTCGCCCTTTCAACGGGACCGGCAGCCGACCTCTGGTTCGGCCCCGCCGGGGATGCCCCAGACGGCGAGCTGATCCTGACCAGCACCTGGGTCTATGCCCTGGCCGCGCCCTTCCCAACCCTGCTTGACGAGATCACCCTGGCCGATCTGCAAACCTTTTGGGCGGGCGGTGAAGCCCCCGCGCTGGCGGAAGTCCCCTTCCTCAGCCTGCCCGTGCCGGTCGAATCCGCGCTGACCAAGGAATGGGGAGAGCCTGATCCATCCCGCATCCTGGTCACCGATTCCCAACCGGAGGCCGACCGGCTTTGGGAAGCCAATGCCTGGGCGATCGTGCCCTTTGACACGCTGGAGCCAAAGCTCAAGGTGATCGCCATTGATGGGTACAATCCGCTGAACAAGGATTTTGATCCAGGCGCAGCCCCCCTGGTGCTGACCTACCAATTGATCGCCCAAACCGAAGCAGGCCGGACTCTTGGCGCCGCCAACCTGGCAGCCCTGCAAAATGCAATTGTGCCGACCAACCGTGACCCGGAAAAGATGACGACGCTGGTGATGACCGGGGTGACGGCCCTGGTGCGCGCCACAGCCGACAAGATGGAAAAAAATGGCGTGCTCTATCCCGGTGAGAAGATCAGGGACTGGCTGACCACGGCCGACCTGACCCACATCAGCAACGAGGTCTCCTTCTATGAGGACTGCCCCACACCCGACCCGAACTCAGGGATGCTCTTTTTCTGCAGCAGCCCGGATTATATCGAGCTGTTTGATGATATCGGGGCGGACATCATCGAACTGACCGGCAATCACAACAACGATTCCGCTTATGTCTGGGGGGTGGACGTGGTGCCGTTCTCGCTCCAGATGTACACCGAGCATGGCATGTCCTACTTCGGCGGCGGGCTGGATCTGCAGGATGCCCTGACGCCCCTGACCCTGACCGACCACGGCAACAAACTGGCCTTCATCGGCTGCAACGCCTCCGGCCCGGATTATGCCTGGGCCACGGATGAGCACGGCGGCTCCGCACCCTGCGGCGATTACGAGTGGATGGCGGATGAGATCAGCCGGCTGAGGGCAGAGGGTTACCTGCCAATCGCCACCTTCCAGTATTTCGAGGATTACTATAACTACGCCAGCGAACACCACACCCGGGATTTCGGGATGATGGCCGATGCCGGGGCGGTGATCGTCAATGGCAGCCAGGCCCACCTCGCCAAGGGAATGACCTTCCGGGCGGACGCCTTCGTCCAATATGGCCTCGGGAACCTTTTCTTTGACCAGATGGGCATTATTGACCAATATGGCAAGCAAATCCTGGAGACCCGGTGGGAGATCATCCAACGCCACACCTTTTACGACGGCCAATACCTCAGCACCGAACTGCTGACGGCGATGCTTGAAGATTATGCCCAGCCGCGGCCGATGACCGCGCCGGAGCGGGCGACCTTCCTGAAAAGTCTTTTTGCGGCGAGCGGTTGGGAAACACGGTAGAATTTAAATAACCTTTCGAATCTTATTCCGAGGGTGTTACCATGGTTTCAATTGCTGAATATTCCCCAGAGGGGAAATACACCATCAAAGTGGTCAGCGAACGCTCAGGCGTCCGGCCGGTTACGCTGCGCGCCTGGGAAAGGCGCTATGACTTCCTGGAGCCGGGGCGGCTGGATAACAACTACCGGCTATACTCGGAGCGGGATATCCAGGTGGTCCGCTGGATCACCCACCGCCTGGATGACGGCCTCTCGATCAGCGCCGCCGTGCGGGAATATAAAGGGCTGCGGGCCAAAGGCATCTGGCCGGTAGCGCTGCCCACCGTCCTGGCCCCTGAGCCAACCGAAACACCCCAATATTCCCCTGCCCGCTATGCAGAACTGCTCTATGAGGCCTTCACCTCGCACAACGAGACCCACGCCAGGGAAATCCTCGACAGCGTCCAGAGCATGGTTGACCTCAACACGATCCTGTTTAAGATCTTCCAGCCCTGTCTCTATGAGATCGGTGAGGCCTGGTATCGGGGGGAGATCCGGATCGCCACCGAGCATTTCGCGTCATCCTTCATCCGGGGTGTGTTGATGAACCTGCTGCAGGCCTTCCCGATCTATAGCACTGCCCCCACCCTGCTGATCGGCTGCGCGCCGGAGGAATTTCACGAGATCGCCCCGCTGATGCTTTCCGTCCTGCTCCGCCGCGAGGGCTACCAGGTGGAGTTCCTGGGGCCGGACCTGCCCGTGGATGATCTGGTGCTCTATGCGGAGGATACCGCCGCGGATATGGTGATCCTCTCCGCCGGGTTCGAGCACACCGCCCGCCCGCTCTTCAAAATGCAGGCCCAGCTGGAGAAGCTGCCCAAAAAGCCCAGGCTGGGCTTTGGCGGCCGGTATTTCAATGAGAATGATGCTGCCCGCGAGCAGCTGGACGGCATCTTCCTCGGCCAAAGCCTGGACAAGGCCATCCAGCGCGTGCATGATTTGATGGATTAAGTTTTGAGGGGAAATTTTCGTAACCCACCTTGACC
>WOYI011123038.1_pt1 | contig 15384 bp, 12 predicted proteins | sample 6423411 | NCBI WGS metagenome assembly WOYI01 (sample SAMN13441803, study PRJNA592873) | oil field metagenome | biome: oil field; feature: oil-well bore; material: oil-contaminated soil; isolation source: oil-contaminated soil from oil-well borehole | place: Germany: Wietze | collected 2016-10-18 ...
GCGAGGCGGCGCGGAGCCGGGTCGGCGAGCAGGCTCATGCGCAGTACGCCATGTTTTCGGTGCTCTCGTGGCACCATGCCTGCCACTGCTTCACGGCCGCGGCGTGCTCGGCGGCCGTCGTCGAGAACACCGCCTCGCCGGTCTTCAGGTTCACCGTGACGAAGTAGAGCCACGGCCCCGGCGTCGGGTGCAGTGCCGAGTCGATCGCATCGTCACCCGGCAGACCGATCGGCCCCGGCGGCAGGCCGGCGTGCGCGTAGCTGTTGTAGGGGTTGCTCGCGTCCGCGCGCTCGGCATCGGTGGTCGTCACACGGTCGCCGTGCCCGGTGCCGTAGGCGACGGTCGCGTCTGACTGCAGGCGCATCCCCTGATCGAGCCGGTTCTGGAACACCCGCGCGATCTTGTGCATGTCGGCGACGCTCGGCCCGGACTCCCACTGCACGATCGAGGCGAGCGTCACCACCCTGAACCGGTCGGCAGGGGCCACCCCCGCCTTGTCGAGGTGGCTCATCATGGTCGCGACGAGCTGCTGCAGCACCTGGGTCGCGGACACGCCGGGATCGAAGGTGTAGGTCGCCGGGAAGAGGAAGCCCTCGATGCTCGGCGCCTCGGCCGGGACCCCCAGCGCGGCATAGCTCTTCGCCGCCGCCTGGAAGTCGGAGACCGGGAGTCCGGTCGCCGCGGCGAGCTGCGCGAAGGCGCTCTCGGCCGAGACCCCCTCCTTGATGACGGCGACATGCACGACCCGGTTCTTCGGATCCCGCAGGGCGGCCAGCGCCGAGGCTGCGCTCATCTGCTTCTGCAGCGAGTAGCTGCCCGGCTCGAAGGTGATGTCGGGATTCTTGAGCAGCAACTGGTAGAACGCATCGAAGGTCTTGGTCACACCGGCCTGCTCGAGCGTCTTCGCGACATCCGAGCCGATGTCCCCGGACTGGATGACGACGGTCACCTTGGTCCCGTCACCGGCGGTGGTGTAGTCGTTCGGCCCCTCCCACCCGAGCGCATGCCGGATCTGCGGCTCGTACAGCACCCAGCCGGTGACCCCGCCGCCGACGATCAGGACGGCGACGATCAGCAGCGCCCACAGCCAGCCGGGCCTGCGCCTCTTCTTCCGCGCACCGGGCCGGCTCCCGCGCGTCGCCGTGCCGCGGGACGAGTCGCGGCGGCCCCGCGCCTCCGCTTCGCGGGCGGCACGGCGTGACACCGGCTGCGCCGCACCGACCGGCTCGGGCGACGGAGCCGGGGCCGCCGGACCGGGCGCATCAGTTCCCGGCGGCAGGAAGATGTCGTCCCAGCTCGGTTCTTCAGCCACCCTCAGCGCCCTCCGTGCCGGTCGACGACGGTGCCGGGCGGATGTCCCGCCGACCGCTCGAAGTCGAGAGCGTTCTGCAGGATGATAACAGCGGCCACCTGGTCGATGACGGCGCGCGAGCCCTTCACGGAGCGCCCGGATTCGTGCAGCGCGCGCTGCGCGGACACCGTCGACAACCGCTCGTCCACCAGCCGGACCGGCACCTCGAGCACCTCGGCCAGTTCTGCCGCGAGGGCGCGCGCATCCTCCGTGGACCGGGTGCCGCCGCCGCTCAGCGACAGGGGAAGGCCGACGACCACTTCGCTCGCCGCGTACTCCTCGGCCAGCCCTCGGAGCTCGCCCACCGTCGCCGCGCCGCGGCCAAGCGTTGCGACCGGTGTCGCGAGCAGGCCATCGCGATCGCATGCTGCGACTCCGACGCGGACCTTTCCCGCATCGATGCCGAGGCGCACTCCCGGTCTCATCGCGTCGGCGATCCCGGCTCAGGCCTCGAGCGCGACCGCGATGCCCGACAGTGCCGAGCCGATCGCGCTGATGTCGGTCCCGCCGCCCTGGGCCAGGTCGTCCTTGCCCCCGCCGCCCCCGCCGAGCGCACCGGAGGCCTGCTTGGCGAGCACCCCAGCCTTGGCGCCGAGTTCGCGCGCTGCCGCCGAGGTCGCCACGATCACCGCCGCCCTGTCTCCGACGCGGGCCGCCAGGGCCACCACGGACGGCTCACTGCCCAGCCGATCGCGCACGCCGGCCGCCAGCGACCGGAGCTCATCGGCCGACGACAGGCTGCCGACATCCTCGATCACGGTCAGATACCTGCCGAGGCGCGACGAGGACTTCACGAGCGAGGGGACCCGGCTGGACAGCGCAGCCGCTTCATAGGAGGCGATCTTCTTCTCGGCCGCCTTCAGCTCGGCCACCAGCGACTCGATGCGCTGCGGAAGCTGCTCGCGCGGCACCTTCAGGGAGGAGGTCAGCGAGGACACCAGCGCGCGCTCGGCGGCCAGGTCGTGGAAGGCCTCGAGCCCGACGAGCGCCTCGACGCGGCGGTTGGCCGACCCGACCGAACTCTCGCTGACCAGGCTGACCAGGCCGACCTCCGCGGAGGCGCGGACGTGGGTGCCCGCGCACAGCTCGCGCGACCACGGCCCGCCGATGTCGACCATCCGAACGGTGTCGCCGTACTTCTCCCCGAACAAGGCCATCGCGCCCGCGGCCTTGGCCTCGGCGATCGGCAGGATCCGCGTCGTCACCTCGAGGTTGTCGCGCACCGCGTTGTTGGCGATCTCCTCGAGTTCGCTGCGCGTCTCGGGTGACAGCGCCTGATTCCAGGCGAAGTCGAGCCGCATGTACCCGGCCCTGTTGTATGAACCGGACTGGTGCGCCTCCGAGCCGAGGGTCTGCCGCAGCGCCGCGTGCACCAGATGCGTCGCGGAGTGCGCCTGCGCCGCCGAATGCCGGTACACCGGGTCGACGACGCTCGTCGCCTCCGCTCCGACCGCGACCTCGCCCGAGCGCACCTGCACCGTGTGACTGATCAACCCCTTGACCGGTCGCTGCACGTCGATCACCTCGAGGTCGAAGCCGTTCCCGACGATCTGGCCCGCATCGGCGGCCTGGCCGCCCGACTCGGGGTAGAGCGCCGTCTCGGCCAGGATCACCTCGGCGATGTCGCCCGCGACCGCGCGGTCCACCGGCCGGCCGTCGATCAGGATGCCGAGCACCCGCGAGTCGGTCTGCAGATAGTCGTAGCCGGTGAACACCGTCTCGCCGGCCGCCCGCATCTCCGAATACACCGAGAGGTCGGCCAGCGCGCGCTTCTTCGCCTTGGCATCCGCCTTGGCGCGGCTGCGCTGCTCGGCCATGAGCTGATCGAAGGCCGCGCGGTCGACGGTGAGGCCCGCCTCCTCGGCGATCTCCAGCGTCAGATCGATCGGGAAGCCGAATGTGTCATGCAACAGGAACGCGGTGTCGCCCGGGAGCGCCGACGCGCCGGCCTTCAAGGTGTCGACCACCGCGAGATCCAGGATGGTCGTCCCGCTCGCCAGCGTGCTGCGGAAGGTCTCCTCCTCCGCGAGAGCGAGCCGCGAGGTGCGCTCCCACTGCTCCTCGACCTCCGGGTACGCGTCGCGCATCGCGAGCCGCGAGGCCTGGAACAGCTCCTCGAAGCTGGAGCCGTCCACGCCGAGCAGGCGCATCGAGCGCACCGTGCGGCGCAGCAGCCGGCGCAGGATGTAGCCACGGCCCTCGTTGCTCGGCGTGACGCCGTCGGTCATGAGCATCAGCGAGGAGCGCACGTGGTCGGCGATGATCCGCATGCGCACGTCATCCGGGTGCTCTGCACCGTAACGGCGGCCGGACATCGCCGATGCGACATCCAGAACGGGGCGCACCTGGTCGATCTCGTACATGTTCTCGACGCCCTGCTTGATGAAGGCGACCCGCTCCATCCCCAGGCCGGTGTCGATGTTCTTCTTCGGCAGCTCGCCGACGATGTCGAAGTCGACCTTCGAACGCACATCGGTGATGAGATCCTGCATGAACACGAGGTTCCAGATCTCGGTGAAGCGGGTGTCGTCGACCGCAGGACCGCCGTCCTTGCCGTACCGCGGGCCGCGGTCGAAGTAGATCTCGGAGCACGGTCCGGCCGGGCCGGGCTGACCGGTGTGCCAGTAATTGTCCTCCTTGCCGAGGCGCTGGATGCGCTCCGGCTTCAGACCCGCGACCTTCTGCCACAGCGCAGCGGCCTCCTCGTCGTCCTCGTAGACGGTGACCCAGAGGTCCTTCTCGGCGAAGCCGAAGAAGCCGTCAGCCTCGGAGCCGGTCAGCAGCTCCCATGCGTATTCGATCGCGCCCTCTTTGAAGTAGTCGCCGAACGACCAGTTGCCGGCCATCTGGAAGAAGGTGCCGTGGCGGGCGGTCTTGCCGACCTCTTCGATGTCGTTCGTGCGGATGCACTTCTGCACGTCTGCGGCGCGCGGGTACGGCGCGGGAACGACCCCGGTGAGATAGGGGATGAAGGGCACCATGCCTGCGATCGTGAACAGGATCGACGGGTCGTCGCTGACCAGCGAGGCGGAGGGCACGATGGTGTGCCCGCGCTCGCCGAAGTAGCTGAGCCAGCGGCGTTGGATTTCGGCGGTCTTCACGGGTGTCTGTTTCCTTGCGGGGGTCAGCTGGTGGGCGGGTCGGTACCTGGATGGGTGGAGATGCGTCCGGTACACCGGCCGGCCCGGCGCTGAGGGCAGCCGTGGCTGAGGATCCGGCGCCGGACTAGCGGGCTCGCGCCGTGAGGTCCGAGACGATCCCGTCGGCGGCGGCGCGCAACTCGGCCTCCCGGGTCTTGTAGCCGTCGACGACGGCGCTGCCGAAGTCCTTCGCCTTCACGTCGACATCGTCGAAGAATTGCTTGCCCTTCGGGGTCTTGGCCAACTCGTGGGCCGCCACGAAACCGACGACGACTCCCACGGCCACGAGCAGTGCACCCTTCATCGTGATCTCCTCTTCGGATCGGGCGCCGCGCGATCCGCGGCATGTCCTCCCACAATACGCGAAAGGCCCCGGACGTTTCCGGGGCCTTCGCCACGCTCACGATCTCGCGATACTCCCGACGCCGAGACGGCGTCGACGGCGCGCGAGCGGAGGCCAGAAATGGCCTCCGCCTCGATCAGCGCGCCGCGTAGTACTCGACCACGAGCTGCACCTCGGCCGTGACCGGCACCTCTGCGCGCTTCGGGCGGCGCACCAGGCGCGCCTGCAGCTTGTCGAGCTCGACCTCGAGGTAGCCAGGGGTCTTCGGTAGCACGTCGATGTGGCCGCCGGCTGCGGCCACCTGGAACGGCTCCATGCCCTCCGAGCGCGCCTTGACATGGATGAGCTGACCCGGCTTCACACGGAAGGACGGCCGGTCGACGAGCTTGCCGTCGACCAGGATGTGGCGGTGGACGACCATCTGGCGGGCCTGCGCCGTGGTGCGGGCGAAGCCGGCGCGGAGCACCAGCGCGTCCAGGCGCATCTCCAGCAGCTCGACCAGGTTCTCACCGGTCAGGCCGGCAGCCCGGCGGGCCTCGTTGAAGACGATCTTGAGCTGCGCCTCGCGGATGCCGTACTGGGCGCGCAGGCGCTGCTTCTCACGCAGCCGGACGGCGTAGTCGCTGTCCGCCTTGCGCTTGGTGCGGCCGTGCTCGCCGGGCGCGTACGGGCGCTTCTCGAGGTACTTCGCCGCCTTCGGGGTGAGCGGGATGCCCAGGGCACGGGACAGGCGGGTCTTGCTGCGGGTGCGCGACTTGGTCGACACGGACTTCCTTCCGGATGACATGGCAGCGGCTGTCGCTGCTCACGGACGTACATCGCCGCTCCCCCGATGATCCGCGCGCACGTCGCGGCGCCGGCAGGTTGTGGAGGGGATGTATCCGTCACGAAGACGAACCGAACGAGCTTAGCAGACGCTGCGCGGCTGGTCGATCTCAGGCATCACCGCGGAGACCATGCTCGCCTCGGAGAATGGCGCGGATCTTCTCGAGCCGGGCGGCGACATCCCGCTCGTTGCCATAGCCGGTCGGCTCGTAGTACCGGGTGCCGACGAGCTCGTCGGGCAGGTACTGCTGGGTCGCGACCCCGAACTCGGCGTCGTGCGAATAGCGGTAGCCCTCGCCGTGCCCGAGACGTGCGGCGCCCGGGTAGCTCGCGTCGCGCAGATGCTTCGGGATGCGGCCGATCCTTCCCGCGCGCACATCGGCGATCGCCGCATCCAGGGCCAGGTATGCGGCGTTCGACTTCGGGGCGGTCGCCAGGTAGACCACCGCCTCCGCGAGAAGGATGCGGCCCTCGGGCATGCCGATCAGCTGGACGCCATCTGCGGCGGCCACCGCGACCTGCAAGGCATGCGGATCGGCCATCCCGATGTCCTCCGCCGCGCTGATCATGATGCGGCGGGCGATGAACCGCGGGTCCTCCCCTGCCTCGATCATGCGCGCCAGGTAGTGCAGCGCGGCATCGACGTCGGAGCCGCGGATCGACTTGATGAAGGCGCTGATCACGTCGTAGTGCTCGTCGCCCTGGCGGTCGTAGCGCAGCAGCGCGCGATCGACCGTCGCGGCGACGATGTCCGAGGTGATGACGGGCGACCCCGGCGCCTCCTCGTCGATGTCCGACTCGTCGGCGCCGGCCGATGCGGCGATCGCAGCGGCTTCGAGCGCAGTCAGGGCTCGCCGTGCATCGCCGGACGCCAGACGCACGATCATGGCGCGCGCGTCGTCGTCGAGCGTCACCGCGCCCTGCAATCCGCGCGGATCGGCGACCGCCCGATCGAGCAGCATGGCGAGGTCGTCGTCCGTCAGCGTCTCGAGAGTGAGCAGCAGCGAGCGCGACAGCAGCGGGGCGATCACCGAGAACGAGGGATTCTCGGTCGTCGCCGCGACCAGGATGACCCAGCCGTTCTCGACACCGGGGAGCAGCGCGTCCTGCTGCGCCTTGGTGAAGCGGTGGATCTCGTCGAGGAACAGCACCGTGGAGACGCCGTAGAGGTCGCTGTTGGCCCGCGCCGCCTCCATCACCTCGCGCACGTCCTTCACACCGGCGGTCACGGCCGAGAGCTCCACGAACCGCCGGCCCGAGCTGTGCGCGATGGCCTGCGCGAGCGTGGTCTTGCCGGTGCCGGGCGGGCCCCAGAGGATCACCGACACCGATCCGGACGCGCCGCTCGCGTCGTTCGCGAGATTCACCAGCGGAGATCCCGGCTTCAGCAGGTGCGCCTGCCCAGCGACCTCGTCGAGCGAGGTGGGGCGCATCCGGACCGCCAGCGGCACCGAGCCGCTGCGCAATCCCGGCTGCGGCGGTCCGGACTGGGGGGTCATGCTGAACAGCGTATGCGGCACATCCGGCTAATGTTCTCCTGGCGGCGACCGACCACGACGGCGCGGATTCACCAGACTTCACCGGGAGTACGGCCTTGGCATCGAAGAACCAGGAGCGCGCGGCGCGCGAAGCCCGCGAGCGGCTGAAGGCATACCAGGCCCGGCAGGCCGTGCACGAGCACGCCACCAAGCGCCGCTTCCGCGACAACGTGGCCGCCATCGTCGGCATCGTGGTGATCGGCGCGCTCGCCGCCGCGACCCAGATCTTCTACTTCACCGCCGGACCGGGCAGCCCGACCGCGTCGCCCTCCTCCTCGGCCTCGCCTTCGGCACCGGCCGCTCCGGGGAAGAACGTGGGTGCCCCGGATCCCGGTCTCGCGGGGGCGCGCAGCTGGACCGGCACGCTCACTCTCAATGCGGTCGCGCTCGGCGTCTCGCTCGACGGCGCGAAGGCGCCGCAGGCGGTCTCGGGCATCATCCGGGATGTGCAGGACGGCTACTACACCGGCAAGAGCTGCCACCGGTTGGCTGAGAGCACCGGATTCGGCATCATCCAGTGCGGCTCGCTCGACGGCACCGGCGCGGCAGACCCGGCGTTCTCCTACGGACCCGTCGAGAACGCGCCGGCCGACAACATCTACCGGGCCGGAACGATCGCGATGGCCAGGGGCACCAACGACGGCTACAGCAACGGCCACCAGTTCTTCATCGCCTTCGTGGACACGACGCTTCCCACCGACTCCGCCGGCGGCTACACGGTGGTCGGGACGGTGACCAGCGGACTCGACCAGCTGCAGAGCCAGATCGTCGCAGGCGGGATCACCCCGGGCAGCAGCGGGAACCCCGCGGACGGCTCGCCGAGCGTCCCGACCAGGATCACCTCCTTCACGCTCCAGTAACCGGCTCGGCGACGGGGGTCCGTTGGGGCGCTCGGAGCCGTGCAATAGGCTGGTGGCCGTTCGACCAGAGGCCGTCGGACTCGATCTGAGGTTGGCAGAAGTGGCGAAAGACGATCAGACTCCTTGGGGTCGCGTCGACGATGACGGCACCGTCTACGTCCGCGAGGCGGACGGCGAGCGGGCAGTCGGCCAGTACCCCGGCGCCACTGCGGCCGAGGCGCTCGCCTACTTCGAGCGCAAGTACGTCGAGCTCGCCGGCCAGGTCGGCCTGCTCGAGCAGCGGGTCCGCGGCGGCGCTCCGGCGCGGGATGTCGCCAAGGCGATCGCGAATCTGAAGACCGCCGTGAGCGGCGCCCATGCCGTCGGCGACCTGGCGTCCCTCGGCGAGCGCCTCGAGAAGCTCGGCGGCAGTGTCGGCGAGCTCACCGAGAAGCAGTCCGCCGAGGCGAAGGAGGCCGTCGCCGAGGCGATCGCCGAACGCACGAGTCTCGTGGTCGAGGTCGAAGCGCTCGCCGCGCAGGACCCGGCGAAGGCGCAGTGGAAACTGGTCACGGCTCAGCTCGACGCTCTCTTCGCCCGGTGGCAGACCCATCAGCAGGAGGGCCCGCGGCTGCCGAAGGCGGAGGGCGATGAGCTCTGGCGCCGCTTCCGCGCCGCCCGCACGACCATCGAAGGCCACCGCAAGGCCTTCTTCGCCGAACTCGACGGGACCCATCGCGAGGCACGCGCCCGCAAGCAGGAGCTCGCCGAGCAGGCCGAGGCGCTCGCCTCGAAGGGCACAGCGGGGATCCCGGACTACCGTCGTCTGCTCGACGACTGGAAGGCCGCAGGCCGTGCAGGCAAGAAGGTCGACGACGCGCTCTGGGCGCGCTTCAAGGCGGCCGGCGACGCGCTCTACGCCGCCAAGGCCGAGATCGACGCGCAGGAGAGCGCCGAATTCTCCGGCAATCTCGAGCAGAAGCTCGAACTGCTCGTCGAGGCGGAGAAGCTGCTCACCGAGACCGACCGCACGGTCGCGAAGGAGAAGCTGCTGAGCATCCAACGCCGCTGGGATGCGATCGGCAAAGTCCCGCGCGATGCGATGAAGTCCGTGGAGGACCGCCTGCGCAAGGTCGAGGCAGCCGTGCGCAAGCTCGACGAGGACCACTGGAACAGATCCGACCCCGAGAAGCAGGCGCGCTCCGAGGGGCTGGCCTCGCAGCTCACCGCCGCGATCGACAAACTCGAGAAGGAGCTCGCCGCGGCGACCGCTGCCGGCGACGCGCGCAGGATCAAGGACGCCGAGGAGGCTCTCGAAGCCCGCAAGGTGTGGCTCGCGGCGCTCGGCTCCTAGCGCTCTGCTCCCAGCACAGGGTCGCAGCCGGCTCTCCACAGCCGCCGCCATCCACCGGATGACGCAGGACTGCACCGCCAGGGCCCGGCTTCCCCGAGGATGACGGGATGCCCCTGCCACCCGTTCTGACCGTTCGCGAACTGCCGGCGGCCGAGCTCCACAGCATGCGTCTCGACGGCGAACTGTATCCACTGGCCGACGGCTGGTGCGTCATCGACGAATTCGAAGGCCCGGCACATCGCGCCCGCGCCGTCCGGGGCGAGCGATCCGAGCGGCTCATCGCCGAGCTGGGCACGGCGGCGTGGGTCTGGGGCGCGACCCCGGTGCTCCCGCACCCCACCGAGTTCTGCGTCGACCTCGGCGCCCGCGCGCGCCTGCGCGTCAGCCCGCTGGTCCGGGTGCGCGAGCTGGTGCTCGATCCGGGCGACCGGGTGGACCTCGGCGTCGGAGCCGTCACCTCGAGAGTGCGCACCGCGGTCGACCTCGCCCGATTCCGCGAGAGGTTGAGCGACGAGGACGCCGCCTCGGTGATCGAGTTGGCACGGCAGGGCGGATTCGGCTTGGCGGAATGCCGTGAGCTCCTGAACCGCCGCCGCAACCTTTCCCAGAAGCGGCGGGCACTGGACCGGCTGGCGCAGCTGCTCTAGCCGGCGTTCACCCGGTAGACGTCGTACACCGTGTCGATGCGGCGCACCGCGTTGAGCAGGCGGTCCAGGTGCACCGTGTCGCCCATCTCGAAGACGAAGCGGCTGAGCGCCAGCCGATCGCTCGAGGTCGACACCGTGGCGGACAGGATGTTGACGTGGTTCTCGGAGAGCACGCGCGTGACATCCGAGAGCAGCCCGGAGCGGTCGAGCGCCTCCACCTGGATCTGCACCAGGAACAGGCTCGACGAGGTCGGCGCCCACTCCACCTCGATGATCCGGTCCGGCTCGGTCAGCAGCGACTTGACGTTGTTGCAGTCGCTGCGGTGCACCGAGACCCCGGTGCCGCGGGTGACGAAGCCGACGATCTCGTCGCCCGGCACCGGGGTGCAGCACTTCGCGAGCTTGACCAGGATGTCGGGCGCCCCGCGCACGAGCACCCCGGAGTCGCTGGGGCGGAGCTGCCGCGCGCGGCCTTTGGGAGTGAACGGCAGCTCCGCCTCGTCGGCGTCGGCATCCGTCTGCAGCGCGGCGAGCACCTTCTCGATGACCGACTGGGTCGAGACGTGCCCTTCGCCGACCGCCGCATAGAGCGCCTCGACGCCCTCGTAGCGCATCTGGGCTGCTACCTCGCTGAGCACGTCCTGGTTCATCAGCTTCTGCAGCGGCAGGTTCTGCTTGCGCATGGCGCGGGCGATGGCGTCCTTGCCCTGCTCGATCGCCTCCTCGCGGCGCTCCTTGGTGAACCAGCCGCGGATCTTGTTGCGGGCGCGCGGGCTCTTGACGAAGTTCAGCCAGTCCTGGCTCGGGGCGGCATCCGGGTTCTTGGAGGTGAACACCTCGACCACATCGCCCGAGCTCAGCTCGCTCTCCAGCGGGACGAGCCGCCCATTGACCTTGGCGCCCATCGTGCGATGGCCCACCTCGGTGTGCACGGCGTAGGCGAAGTCCACCGGCGTGCCGCCGGCGGGCAGCCCGATCACCTTGCCCTGCGGGGTGAAGACGTAGACCTCCTTCGCCCCGATCTCGAAGCGCAGGTTGTCGAGGAACTCCCCCGGGTCGGCCGTCTCGGACTGCCAATCGGTGATGTGGGCGAGCCACGCCATCTCGTTGTCGGAGTTCGGCGCCTTGGCATCGGCGGCCCGGCCGCCGGCGACGCGCTCCTTGTACTTCCAGTGGGCGGCCACGCCGAACTCGGCGCGCTGGTGCATCTCGTGCGTGCGGATCTGGATCTCGACCGCCCGGCCCTTCGGCCCGATCACCGTGGTGTGCAGGGACTGGTACAGGTTGAACTTCGGGGTTGCGATGTAGTCCTTGAAGCGGCCGGGGATCGGGTTCCAGCGTGCGTGGATCGCGCCGAGCACCGCGTAGCAGTCGCGGATGTTGTTGACCAGCACGCGGACGCCGACCAGGTCGTAGATCTCGTCGAACTCGCGGCCGCGCTGCACCATCTTCTGGTAGATGGAGTAGTACTGCTTGGGCCTCCCGACCACCTGGCCCTTGATCTTGTCCGCGCGCAGGTCCTCGTTGATCGCATCGATCACCTGCTGCACGAACTCCTCGCGCTGTGGCGTCCGGTCGCGCACCATGCTCTCGATCTCCACGTAGAGCTTCGGGTACAGCACGGCGAAGCTGAGGTCTTCGAGCTCCCACTTGATGGTCTGGATGCCGAGCCGGTGCGCGAGGGGCGCATAGATCTCCAGGGTCTCCCGCGCCTTGCGCTCGGCCGCCTCCGCCGGCACGAAGCCCCAGGTGCGCGCGTTGTGCAGCCGGTCCGCCAGCTTGATCACCAGCACCCGGATGTCCTTCGACATCGCGACGACCATCTTGCGCACGGTCTCGGCCTGGGCGCTGTCGCCGTACTTCAGCTTGTCGAGCTTGGTCACGCCGTCCACCAGCATGGCGATCTCGTCGCCGAACTCGGCGCGCACCATGTCCAGCGTGTAATCGGTGTCCTCGACCGTGTCGTGCAGCAGCGCCGCCGCCAGGGTCTTCGACCCGACCCCGAGGTCGGCGAGGATCTGGGCGACTGCGACCGGGTGCGTGATGTACGGCTCGCCGCTCTTGCGCAGCTGGCCGGCGTGCGCCTTCTCGGCAGCGGCGTACGCGCGCTCGATCAGCGCGACATCCGCCTTGGGATGATGCGTGCGCACCGTCTTGAGCAGGCGGTCGACGGCTCCGACGGGCTGGGCCCGCGAGAACAGCCGCGGCAGGATCGCGCGCAGCGAGGAGGTCGACTGCTGCGTCTCGGTCACGCTGGGCACCTCCACTGCGTTCACACCTGCGCCGCCGCCTCTGCGGCGCACCCGCTCCGCGCGCCGTACACGCCGCCGCGCTTCGCTGGCCGCAAGTCTACGGGCGCAGCCTTTACCAGGTCAGCAGGTCCGCTTCAGGCGGAACGTCAGGCTGCGAAGCTCTTCGCGCGCAACTGGAGCACCCGCTTGTCGCGCTTCTTGATCCCCGCCTCGGTCTGGCGGAACGTCGCATACAGCGGCGACGCGACGAACGGCGTCGAATACGTGCCGATCAGGGTCCCGGTCAGCAGCGCGAGCGAGATGTCGCGCAGTGTGTCGGCGCCCAGGATGAACGAGCCGATGAAGAGGATCGCCGCAACCGGGAGGGCGGCGACGATGCCGGTGTTGATCGACCGCACCAGGGTCTGGTTGACCGCCAGGTTGACCGCCTCGCCGAAGGTGCGCGGGGACTCGTCGGTCAGTTCCGCGGTGTTCTCGCGGATCTTGTCGAAGACCACGACGGTGTCGTAGAGGGAGTAGCCGAGGATCGTCAGGAAGCCGATGACGGTCGCAGGGGTGACCTCGAACCCGGTGAGGGCGTAGACGCCGGCCGTGATGATGAGGTCGTGCGCCAGCGAGATGATCGCGGCGACCGACATCTTCCAGGTTCGGAAGTAGATCGCCATGAACAGCGCGGCGAGGATGAGGAACACGATCAGGCCGATCACGGCCTGCCGAGTGATGTCGCCGCCCCATGTGGCGCCGATGAACGAGGATGTGACGCCGGTGATCTGGACGCCGTAGTTCTTGGCCAGTGCGGCGGTGACCTTGATGGTCTCGTCGTTCGTGAGCTGGTTGGTCTGAACCTGCACGCCGTCCTTGCCGACCGTGGTGATGTCGACCACCGCGTTCGGGACGACCGACAGCACGGCATCCTGGCCCGTCGTGGTGTTCAGGGAGTTGGCACCGGTGATCTGGAACTGGGAGCCGCCCCGGAACTCGATGCCGAACTTGAACCCTTCGCCGATGTTGCCGCCGCCCTTGATCAGCGGAACGGCCAGGGCCGCGACGACGAGCAGGATCGCGATCGCGAACCAGATGGCGCGCTTGCCGACGAAGTCGACGGAGCGCTTGCCCGTGTACAGATCGTTGCCGAACTGGGAGAAACTGGCCATCAGGACTTCCTCCCTGTGCTGCGGCTGGATCTGCTGCTGCGCTTCGGCTGGGTGCGGGTTCCCGCCGGCTTCGACGGGGCCGCCTTCGAGGCACCTGCGGCGGTCTCGACCACGGGCGCCTCCGTCGGCGTCTCCACGCCCGGTGCCGCCGATCCGTCGACCGCCGCCGCTTTCGCAGCGGCCTGGGCCCTGGAGGCCTTCACCCCCGCGCTGGAGCCCGCTGCCAGCTCGGCGGCTTTGCGCTCCGCGATCGTCTGGCGGTGTTCCGCCTCGCGGCTGGCGCCGGCCCGGCGCGCGTCGGCGGAGATCCGGAACTGCGCCCGGCCGCGGTAGATCGCCCCGAGCGCTGTCGGGTCCAGCCCGCTGAGCGGATGCCCGCTGGAGAAGAACCGCGTGGTCGCGATCAGCTGCATGACCGGATGCGTGAACAGGATGACGATGAGCACGTCGATCACGGTCGTGACGCCGAGGGTCAGCGCGAAGCCCTTCACGTTGCCGACCGCGATGATGAACAGCACGACCGCCGAGAGGAGGTTGACCGTCTTCGCCGCGAAGATGGTGCGCAGGGCGCGCTTCCAGCCGGCCTCGACGGCGCCGGGCAGAGCTCTCCCGTCCCGCAATTCGTCACGGATCCGTTCGAAGTAGACGATGAACGAATCCGCGGTGAACCCGATGGCGACGATCAACCCGGCGACGCCGGCGAGCGAGAGGCGATAGCCGTTCTGCCACGAGAGCACGTCGATCACCTCGTAGGTCAGCACGGCCGCGACGATCAACGAGGTGATCGTCACGAAACCCAGCAGGCGGTACTGGAACAGCGAGTAGAGCACGACGAGCAGCAGGCCGATGCCGCCGGCGATGAGTCCGTTCTGCAGCTGACTGGCGCCCAGCGTCGCCGCGATGGTGTTGCGGCTCTCCACCTTGAAGCCGATCGGCAGGGCCCCGAACTTGAGCTGGTCGGCCAGGGTCGTCGCGGTGGGCTGGGTGAAACTGCCGCTGATCTGGGGCTTTCCGTTGGTGATCGCGGCCTGGGTCACGGGGGCGGAGATCACCTTGCCGTCGAGCACCACCGCGAACTGATTGCGCGGCGGGGCAAGGGCCACCAGCCGGGTGGTGACCTTGGAGAACTCCGGTGTGCCCTTGCTGTTGAACACGATATTGACGACCCACTCGCCCGTGGTGACGCCCTGACTCGACGTGACCGTGCCGGCGCTCGCGTCGGAGATCGTGGTGCCCGCGACCTCGACCGGGCCGAGGATGTAGACCGCGCTGTTGTTGTCCTCGCAGGTGACCAGCGGCTTGTCCGCCGGCGCGATGTTCGTGTCCACGGTGCTCAGCGTCGTGCAGTCGAATGTGCTGTATTTCTGCAACAGAACCGGGGTGACCCATGCCTCGTCGCTGGCATTCTTCGGCTTGACGGCCGGGGTGTCGGAGAGCGAGGCGCTGGGGCTCGGCGACGCGCTTGCGCTCGTCGGCGTGCAGGCAGCCGACGGGGTCTGCGTGTTGCTGGCGCAGATCACCGGCCGGAAGTCCAGTTTGGCCGAGGCCTGGATGCGCGCCAGGGTCGCCTCATCGGGCGTGCCCGGGATCGAGACGACGATGTTGTTGGCGCCCTGGGTGCTGATCTCCGACTCGGAGACGCCCGCGGCATCCACCCGCTCCCGGATGATCGACACGGCCTGGTTGAGCTGATCCTGCGTCACCGTCTGCCCCTTGGCCAGCTGCGGCGTCAGGATGATCTCGGTGCCGCCCTGAAGATCGAGGGCGAGTTGCGGCTTCAGGCCCCAACCCCAGAACAGCTTGCCCGCGCCCAGCAGGGCACCCAGGATCACCACGACGGCGAGGAGCCAGGCCAGCGACCTCCATGCCTTGCGGACCGGGGTCGATCTCGTTGCCACGGGGCGACTCTGCTTTCTGCCGTTGGGCTTTCTGCTGGTGGGC
>WOYI010149446.1_pt1 | contig 15370 bp, 14 predicted proteins | sample 6423411 | NCBI WGS metagenome assembly WOYI01 (sample SAMN13441803, study PRJNA592873) | oil field metagenome | biome: oil field; feature: oil-well bore; material: oil-contaminated soil; isolation source: oil-contaminated soil from oil-well borehole | place: Germany: Wietze | collected 2016-10-18 ...
CTCGCGAATAGTAGCTTGGGAAGCTACTGCCTTACCACTTGGCGACGCCCGCTGGAGTTAGGATATAATTTTACCGCGAATGGTGCATTTTGCAAGAAATCGGGTAAAAAACAACCCCTTTGCATCTTCGTATAGCTATTATATCCGCTGATGACCAAGGAGTTCGGATTTGTCCCCTCAACCTGATTTAGCAACCCGACTGGGCAAGATCCCGTTGAAAAATCCGCTGGTTCTGGCCTCTGGCGTGATGGGCACCAGTGCGAGCCTGCTGAAACGCGTCTCCCTGGCGGGAGCGGGGGCGGTCACGGCTAAAAGCTGCGGCCCAGCCGAGCGCGCCGGCCACCCCAACCCCGTGATGGTGGATTGGGGTCAGGGCCTCTTAAATGCAATCGGGCTGACCAACCCCGGCGCGGCGGAAGAGGTCGGCCTGCTCCGGGCCGCCCGGGAAGAACTGGATCCCCTCGGCGTTCCCCTTTTTGCCAGCATCTTTGGCGGGACGGAGGAGGAATTTGCCTGGGTCGCGGCGACGGTCGCCAACGCCGCCCCTGCGCTGATCGAAGTCAATATTTCCTGCCCAAACGTTCGGGATGACTTTGGAACGCCCTTTGCGGCAAGGCCGGAGACGGCCGCCGCGGTCACGCGGGCGGTCAAGGAGGCCGTCGGCGAAATCCCGATTGCTGTCAAACTGGCGCCGAACGTGCCGGATATCGGCCGGATCGCTCAGGCTGTTGAAGCGGCCGGGGCGGACGTGATCACCGCGGTCAACACGATGCCCGGGATGGTGATTGACCCGGAGGCGGCCCAGCCCGTGCTCTCCAACCGAACAGGCGGGATCTCCGGCCCGGCGCTCAAGCCGATTGCCTTGCGCTGTGTCGCGGAGATCGCTCAGTCTGTTTCCCTCCCGATCATCGGCACCGGCGGGGTGCTGACCGGCCGGGATGCGGTTGAGATGCTGATGGCGGGGGCAACGGTCGTGGGCGTGGGGTCGGCGTTTTGGTACCGGGGACCCGATGCGATGCAGCTCATTTTAGAGGAGCTGCTGGAATTCATGGCGGCGCAGGGCCTTTCCAGTTTGCAGGCGATTCAAGGCAAGGCGGTGAAATCATGAAGCAGGGTTTCAGTACTTTCCGCGTTAACTCGCTGCGCCGCCTTAACCCCACTACACTTTGGATCACCTTTGAAGGCGAAATCGCGGCTACCCCCGGTCAATTCGTGATGGCCTGGCTGCCGGGCGTGGGTGAAAAGCCCTTCAGCATCGCTGAGATGGCGCCCTTCAGCCTGATGGTGGTGGATGTGGGGCCTTTTAGCCATGCCCTGCACCAGCTTCAGCCTGAGGAACCGGTCTGGATCAAAGGCCCCCTGGGACAGGGTTACCAGGTTGAAGGTCAGAGGATGCTGCTGGTTGGGGGCGGGTATGGCGCTGCGCCGCTCTTATCCCTGGCAAAAGCCGCTAAAGCGAAGGGCAGTGACGTCACGGTTTGCCTGGGTGCGCGAACGGGCAATGGTCTTCTGCTGGGCGATGAATTTGAGGCTTTGGGCTGTCAAGTGCGGCTCGTGACGGAGGATGGCACGGCTGGCGAGAAAGGCCTGGTGACCCTGCCGGTGGAGGAAGAATTCCGCCGGGGCGGGGTGGACCTGCTGGCCGCTTGCGGACCGACGGGGATGCTTTCTGCACTGGCAAAACTTGGTCACCGATACCATGTTCCCTATCAGCTTTCCTGGGAGGCGCAGATGCGCTGCGGGATGGGCCTCTGCGGCAGCTGTGAAGTGCCGCAAAACCATGATCCAGCTTTGCCGCCCGGCTGGCTGGCCTGCTTTGATGGGCCGGTCTTCATCAATGCTGAACCTTAAAGCAAAAAGGGGCTGTCCTTTATTTTGAATAGCTTTAAGGATTACATCCGACATCCCGTTCATTATTCGTGATACTAGTCGGCTAGTGTACTTTGTCATAACCTTGATTTATGCAGTTGACGTTGGAGGGGCAGGGGGGTACAAATACGTTTTTGATAGAAATCACAAACAAACCGCTTTAGTGTTAAACAGGAGAACCATAATGGCGATTGAAACTTTCAAAGCATCGAGCAAGCTGGTCAGCGGATTACAGGTGGATAACCACGTCCGTGATTTTACCCTGCGGATGGACGAACCCCAGAGTTTGGGCGGCACGGACACCGGCATGAACCCCGTTGAAGGGCTCCTCGTCGCGTTGGGCAGCTGTCTGACCATTGTTGCGGCCGCTTTCGCGAAGGCCCAGAAGATTGATCTGCAGGACTTCTGGGTTGAAGTGGAAGGCGATTTGGACCCCGATGGCTTCCTGAAAGGCAAGCCGGGCGTTCGCAATGGCTTCCAGACTGTGCGGGTCATCCCTCATATCAAATCCAGCTCTTCCCCCGAAGAGATTGAAAAATTCATGGCCTTCATCAAGAGCCGCTGCCCCGTCAGCGACGTGATGGTGAATGGAACCGAGGTGATCGCTTTGGACCCCGTTCTTGAATAGGTATACTCTCAGAACTCTCTCTCTTAGGATAAGGCCCTTACACGAGGGCCTTTGACTTTAATCAAAGTGCTGCGCGGTAAAATTACTCGGGTGACGAGAGAACTTTGCCGCCAGGGAGAGGGGACGATGACCATTCATCTGAGAGAAATCCAGATCACAGCACCCAAGGACCGCATCGGTCGGTTCCCCTTTTGACCTGGACCGCCGCCCGCCGGATTTTGTCCAGTATAATGACCTGGATAGCGTTGAGCTTTACAGATCATTCCTGGAAAACCCGGATTCTTACATTAAGCGGTGATAACTCCGCTATAAAACAGCCCTCCGCAGATGAAAGGAAGCAGCAATGTCATTAAAAATTGGCTATATTGGATTGGGCATCATGGGCAAATCCATGGCCCGGAACATCATGAAAGCGGGGTATCCGGTGGTGGTTCATAACCGCAGCCGCCAGAGCGTTAAGGAACTGGTCGCCGAGGGGGCAATTGAGGCCCATTCGCCGGCGGAGGTGGCCGGCCAGGTGGATATTGTTTTTACAAATTTGCCCGATTCCCCTGATGTGGAATTGGTCGCGCTCGGCGCGGGTGGGATCATCGAAGGTGCGCATGACGGCTTGATCTACATTGATAATTCGACCATCAAGCCGGCAACAGCCCGGTCCGTTGGCGGGGCATTATCCGAGAAGGGCATCACCATGCTGGACGCGCCGGTCAGCGGGGGGGATGTGGGCGCGCTGAACGGGACCTTGACGATTATGGTGGGCGGCCCGGAAGAGGCCCTCCAGAAAGCCTTGCCGGTGTTGGAAGCCTTGGGCAAAACCATCACCCATGTCGGCGCGCTGGGGGATGGTCAGATTGCAAAAGCCGCGAACCAGATCATGGTGGCTGCCCAGATGGTGGCGATGGGTGAATTGCTGATCCTGGCCCAGAAGGCGGGTGCGGACCCTAAAAAGGTCGTCGAGGCGATTCGGGGGGGCGCGGCGGGCTGCTGGACCCTGGATAATAAGCCGCAGCGGCTCTTCGCGGGCCGCCGCGAACCCGGCTTCAAGGCCTATATGCAGGCGAAGGACCTGGGCATTGTGATGGATACCGCCCGGGAATATGGGATTCCGCTGCCTTCCGCCGCTGTGCATACTCAGTTATTCAATGCCATGCTTGAGATGGGAATGCGGGATCTGGATAACTCCGCGGTCCTGGGCGTGATTGAAAAGCTCGCCGGAGAAGAATTGAAGATTGATTGAACGGCAGATTAATTGATGAGAGGCGCTGAGTTGGATTTCAGCGCCTCTTTTAATTTTCTAGGAAATCAAAATTGATCAGATAGCGGCAATAAGTGGCGCGCTCATCCCCCAACCCCTCGGGACCCCAGCCGCAAAAACCGAGATAAAAGGTATCCATGAAGAGGGGGTCCATTTCGCCCACCCACTCTGAGGCCACGCCCTCGTGCCGGGTCAGGATTTGGCGGAGATAAATCGGTTCGTTCCACAGCTCATCCGAGGCCGCGGCGGATAGGCGGACGATCTGCCTGACCTGGGTCCGGAAGAGGGTCTGACCATCGCAGGCCCAAACCATTTCAGACCCGATCAGGGCATCAATTTGCTCCTGGATATAATCCGGGCCGGATTCTCCCCAATATTCGAGGTAGTGGCGGATGAATTCCGCTTCCAGGGGGCGGAGGACACTGCCATTCTCAAAGGCGGTATGCAGGATCAGGTGTTTTGGGCCGCTATAATAAATGGCGGAATTTTCTCCGGGGTAGAATTGGTCTCCCTTGTCATAAAAATACTCCTCATCCAGCGCCGAGAATTCGCTGTCTTTGCCTTTCGGTGGCCCCGAGGTAAATTCCATTTTCATTTCACAGCCGTAGATATCCGGAAAAGGCGTTGCGGCCGGCGTAGGCGCAGGCGCTTCGGAATCGGGATGATCTGGCCGATTGGATCACTGGTGGTTTCGGACACGCTTTCGGCGGGCGGCGTAAGGCTTGCCGTCCGATCGCTTTGGGCGGGGCCTGAGGGGGAGCGGAACACGCCATGAGCAGGCCGAATAGGACGACGCAAAAGGCCAGTTTTGAGCTGAGAGGGAGAGGTGTTTTTATAACAGTAAAAAACCCGGTGTCAGATCATCTGGTGAGGCAGGTGACACCGGGTCTGGTCAGTTTATTCTGGGCCTAGTTAGTTTTCTTGGCCCGGTTTTTGATCAATGTCCAAGCCAAGCCAAGACCGGACACCGTCAGCAGGGCAGGGGCCGCGGAAGCGATGAAGGAAGGCCCAAGTCCGCCGGCGGCGACATCGGGTTTTTCTTCCTCAGTTTTTGGCGGGCAAGTGCCTAAGGTGAGGAGGCCACTATCAGTTTCACTTTCATTGACACTACTAACCCATGACCAGGGATAATCGCCTGAAGAGAGTTTCAATGTTGTATTCTCAGTATAATCTTTTCCATCGAAAGTTAATGTGGCATTATTGACTGTCAGGTTCACGGTGTTGACCGATTGCCCATCAACGTAATTACATACGTGGTTGAGTGAGATGGCAGCTTTACCGGGTTCACATCCCTCAGTGAGATCCCAAATACCACCGCCACCGGCCTCTGCGTACGCTGGATCGTTTTCCCATGACCATTCATAGAGACCCACGTCAAGCGTGGTTTTTCCGCTGGTGCCGGTTGGCCCATAGGCGTAACCCTCACCAGTGATGGAGAACAGTGCGCCTGTTAATGTCCACTCTGCATGATAAATTGATTTGTTCTCTGTCCATTCGCACCACGGATCTTCGATGGTAATAGAAGGCTGTTCTTTAGGAGCTTCTTCACAGCAAGGATCTAACGCTTCGATTGTAATCTTATCACTCGCGCCGGCGTGGGTTGCATCCGCGACCCAAGTGTAATAATAGCCTTCTTCAACTGAATGACTGCCGCTCGGTTCTGTAAAGGTGCCCAGCAGAGTATCACTCCTATCGTATAAATAAACGATCGCGCCCGTTATATTGAAGGTGATTGTGTGCGAGGAGGATTCTCCTTCAGAGCATAAGCAGTCGATGACGTATGAGACCTTTGCAGGACCAGGAGTAGGTGAGGGAGGTGTAGGTGAGGGAGGTGTAGGTGAGGGAGGAGTGGGTGAGGGAGGAGTGGGTGTGGGAGGAGTGGGTCCACTTGTGGACAGTTTGTAGCTAACATGACTGAGAGCTTGTGTTTGACCATTTTGATTTTTTATTGTAGATGTAAATGTGTAGCTTTCTTTACCAGGATCAAAACTACCGCTGCTTGGATCATACACAGGATCTGCATGAGTTGATTTATAGCAGGTTTGGATAATAAGTTGACCACTTGGTGCATTAACAGTGTAACTTGTTATTTCCTCACCGGAAGTAGGATCAAGAGGAGGGAGGTCTATTTTGGTCCAACCGTCCCCTGATGGGCATACCTGGTCTTGTGAGTTGGAAGTGATTTCTTCAAAATTTGGATTGTTCTCAGCTAAAACAATTGTAAAAGATACAAGTGAAAGCATTAACACAGTAATGATTAAAATCAATCCTAAGTGTTGCCTTTTATTCTCTGTTTTCATTTTTGCGTCTCCTCGCATTTAATCCCGAAAAAAACTTAATGGAAATTTACCAATAATTACGGATAATCTCATCTAAAACTTAAACATATTATAAACATTCCGGGAGTGGATAGTCAATAGAGATTAATGTTACATTAATTGCAATGTATTGAATCGGATATTAGTTTGGGAAAATATAACAGATATATTTTAAGTGGGGAATATATTAGTTATATAATAAGGGAAGAATTGGTAAATATATAAAAAAACGGAGACATAATTAATTTGCTCTAATGTTCTGTGTTAAATTAAAAATAACATCCGAGTTGGGAATTAGTAAACTTAGGATGGTATTAATTTAAATATTTTAGCTGTTAAGGCTAAAGGACAGTAAACCGAAGAACGTAGCGGAAATAGGTGAAACGAGAGGAGCCTGATGACTGCGGCCCCCATCCGCAAAAACCGATATAAAGATGAGGTTCAGTGGTTGGCTCCATCCCGCCGAGCCACTCGGATTCGATGCCCTCTTTGCGGGTCAGGATTTGCTCCAGGGTGTCAGGGTTTAACCAAAGGTCCTGGGAGGCTTCATGGGAAAGCCTGGCGATGCTGTCGATCCTGGTGTGGAAAATGGTTTCGCCATCACAGATCCAGGTGACTTCCGAGCCAATCAGGGATTCGATTTGCCCCTCCACATATTGATCGCCCGATTCTCCCCAATATTCGAGATACTTTCGGATGAATTCTGCCTCCATCGGCCTCAGGACATTGCCGTTGACGAAAGAGGAGTGGAGGATGAAATAGTGCTGGAACTGGTAATAGATGCTGGTGCCTTTTCCTGGGCCAAATTTATCCCCTTTATCGGCGAAGTAATCCTGCCCCAAAACCTTGAATTCGGTTGATTTGGATTCCAGCGGCCCATTTTTAAAGTCCAACCGCATTTCGCAACCGTACAGAGTTGCGAAGGGGTTGACTGTGGGTGTGGGGGAGGCCGCGATCGCGGCGGGCGTATTCAACGGCGTCTCGGTTTCTTCGGCCGTCTCCTGGGTCAGGGTTGAGGCATTGGCGCCGACCAGGTCCTCGCGGCTGTAAACAGGCGTGGCAGCCGCGTCCGGCCGGCAGGCCGTCAGCAAAAGGGTTATCAGGAAAAGGATGCTAAGCAGTGATCGTTTCATTATGGATATATTTTAGTACCCGGCCGTCCTAAAGTCTACTTGAGAAAGCCGGGTACTTATGATTTAGGTTGAGTTATTTATTTGACTTGCTTAATTCTCTTTTTTACCTTTGAAGACGAAGATTGAAGCAAGGCCCAGACCAGTGACGCCAGCAAAAAGTGGGGCAACGCTGTTCACAAAGGAGGGCCCCATCCCGCCTGCGGCGACATCAGGAGCGGGATCGGTGGAAGTGCTTATCGCACAGTTGGTTACTGTGAGGACACCTTCTCCTGAGCCAACATACTCATCATCAATTGCATGCCAGCTATAGGGGTAGTCACCGGGTTCCAACTTTAGAACAGCAGATTCGGTGTATTCTTTGCCATCAATTGTTAATATTGCATTGCTGATGGTGATGGAAATATCTGAATAGGATTCGCCGTTCGCCCCTGAGCATTCGCCGAGATCCACGGAAGCATCGGACTTGCCGGGTTCACAGTTCACTGCCGAGAAGGAACCGGAGCCGGAGCCGATGAAGTCTTCATTGGCGGTCCAGGTGTAGGAATAGGAGCCTTCGGGGAAGGAGACGTTGTGGGTACCGGGGCCGTAGCTGCCAAATTCGGTCTCGCCTGACATAATCACCAGGGTTGCACCGTTCACGGTAAGGGTTGCCGAGGTTAAGGAGGTCTGCCCGTCCCAACTGCAATCGCCGAGATCGACGCTGGCTGATGCGGGTTCACAACCATTGACTGTGAGAGAGCCGCTGCCGGAGCCTGTGTTTTCATCGGTCGCTACCCAACTCCAATTATAGTTGCCGGGAGCGAGTTTGATGGTTTGTGATGAAGTGTAATCCTTGCCGTTGATAGTCAGGGTGGCGTCCTGAATGGTCAGAACAACATCCACCAGGGAGCCGTTTTCTGCATCAAAGGAGCAAGCGCCCAGGTCAACTGAGACATCACCCTTGCCGGGTTCACAGTTGATCAGCGTGAAAGAGCCGGAGCCGCCACCCTTGTAGCCTGAGTTCGCGACCCAGCTGTAGGTATAGGAACCTTCGGGGAGGGCGACGGTCTGTGAAGAAGAAAATGTGCCTACAACGCCGTTGTTGCTATCGGAGATGGTCACGGTCGCATTGGAGAGAGACAGAGCGACACCAGTCAGAGAAACTTGATCTTGGACATCCCAGTCACAGGTGCCGGGGACCACAATAGCCGAGGCATCAGGACATTCTGCGACCGTGAAGCTGCCGCTGCCGCTGCCCTCGAAGCCCGTTGTTGCGGTATAAGAATAGGTGTAGGAACCCGCGGGCAGGTTGATGCTCATGGAGCTCGTGTAGTGGCCATAGCTGCCGCCGCCGTCTTTGTAGATCATCACGGATGCGCCGGAGATGGTCAGGGAGACGGAGCGCATGGAACCGGATTGAGGATTCCAACCACATTCGCCGCTCACGCTGACACTCACGCTCGGCGTGCCGTAATTCACGCGATAGTTATCACCTTTATTGCCAACCTTGACGCTGTATTCACCCCCATCGTCATCTTTGACGGTGTAGGCATTGAAACAAAAAGCGCCTGTTTCATCAACATTGACAGTGCCGGAGGCCACGACGATGCCAGGATCCTCGGAAGCGCCGCCAGGGTTTCCTGTAATGGTCCATTCCAGGGAACTCCCCGGATCAAAGCCATCACCATTGATGAAGATTGAGTGGCCATGTTCAAAGTGATTGACATCCTGAGATGCGTTGCCACAGGCAGCATCTGTAGTCCAGATCGCGCCATTGTTTCCTTGCGCTTTTACAGACTGAACAGCAAAAATGCTAATCACCGCCAATATGGCCACGATGACTAAATAACGTAATTTTGATGCTTTCATTCAATTCTCCTTCCCCGGATGAGGGGGCCTTCAAATTAGTTTGAATTGTCTTACTAGTGAAAATGAGAATTTTCTTTTTTAAACGAACTGGTAAGATTAACTGCAACTTAGTAATAAGACAAATATTATCAAAATTATAATATAAGTCTTAATAAAAAAGCAACATTAATTAGAGGATTGGGCAGGATTAAATTATCTTAAATTCAAATATATTTTGCGGAAGTTAATAATTACATTAAAAGTTATGCTACTGTAATATTTGCGCGAACGGGTTGTCCATTTGAGCGAAGACGGCTTATAATTAAGCCGCGTGTAAATTTGTCAATTAATGATGATGGCATGAATGGAGACTTCAATTATGGACTTTGATGTGATGAAATCGCTTGTGATCAAAGAAGAGAATCTTGGCAAGATCGTCCTTTTAGTGATGGACGGTCTTGGCGGTTTACCGATGGAAGCTGGCGGCAAGACGGAATTGGAAGCGGCCAACACGCCAAACATGGATAAACTGGCTGTGACCAGCATGCTGGGCTTGCACCAGGGCATCCGCACGGGGATCACGCCCGGCAGCGGCCCAGCCCACCTTGGCCTTTTCGGCTATGACCCTCTGAAATACGAAGTGGGGCGGGGTGCGCTCTCCGCGCTTGGGATTGATTTTGACCTGCGGGACTCGGATGTGGCTGCCCGCGGCAATTTCTGCACGGTTGATGAAAACGGTCTGGTGACGGACCGCCGCGCGGGGCGGATCCCGACTGAAATTTCAGAGCAGCTTTGCAAGCAGCTGAGCGAGAAGGTGAGTATCCCCGGCGTGGAAGTTTTCGTTCGGCCCGTGAAGGAATATCGTTTCCTGCTGGTGCTGCGTGGGGAAGGCCTTAAAGGAAACATTGAAGAGACTGACCCGCTGTTCGTCGGGCATAAACCTTTGCCGGCCACAGCGACCGACCCAGAATCCGAGAAGGCTGCCGAGATCACCCGGGAATTTGTCCGCCAGGCGGCCGAGATCCTTAAAGATGAACACCCGGCGAACATGCTGCTCCTGCGGGGCTTTGCTCAGATCCCGGAATGGCCCAAATTCCCTGAAATCTACAACCTGAAATCCATTGCCATCGCGATGTATCCGATGTACCGGGGTGTGGCAAAATTGGTCGGGATGTACAGCCCGCCTGCCGCCCACGACTATGACGAAGAGATTGACATGCTCGAAGAGAATTGGGACAAGTATGACTTTTTCTTTGTTCACATCAAGAAGACGGACAGCTATGGCGAGGATGGCAACTTCGCGGCCAAGGTCGGTGAAATTGAAAAGGTGGATGCCCTCCTGCCGCGGATCATGGCTTTGGACCCGGACGTCCTGATCATTACCGGAGATCACAGCACGCCCTCCGTGATGAAGTCCCACAGCTGGCACCCGGTGCCGGTTTTGTTCTATTCCAAGAACAACAGCCGGCCGGATAATGTGACCAGCTTTGGCGAGCGGGCCTGCACCCAGGGCTCCCTCGGTTCGCGCTTCCCGGCTTATGAGCTGATGCCGCTGGCCATGGCCTATGCCGGCCGGATGGAAAAATTCGGCGCTTAGTTAATCTGTCTCCATTGAAATAAAACCGGTTCCCTTAGGGAGCCGGTTTTTTGGCGTCTGTTGTGATCAGGACAAGTCATAGAGATCGGGACGGCGGTCTGCGAAGAGATCATTATTGGGGTTGAGGTCCTTTTTCAGGGCCAGATCCGGGTCGATCTCGACCACGTGAACAGTGGGTTTGCCGGCCGGCCCGCGGAAGAGCACTTTGCCCGCCGGGTTGGTGATCTGAGACTGGCCGGTGAAGGTCAGTTGGGTGGCGCTCAGTTTTTCCGAGCCGATCCGGTTGGCTGTGACGGTGAAGACCTGGTTCTCGATGGACCGGGTGACCATCGCATTCTGGCAGTAGGGCAAGACGAGGTTGGCCGGGTGGGCGATGATCTGCGCGCCTTTGAGGGCCAGGGTCCGGGCGGATTCGGGGAAGATCCAGTCGAAGCAGATCATCACGCCGATCTGGACGCCCCGCCAGTCAATGATACTGAAGCCCGGATCCCCGGGTGAGAAAAGCCCTTTCTCCCGGTCAAAGAGGTGAGTCTTGCGATAGTTGAGGATGACGCCCTCGGAGGTGACTGCCGCGGCTGAGTTGAACAGTGCGTTGCCGGCCTGCTCGGCGTAGCCCGTGAGGATCATCCCGTTTGCCTGGGTGGCGAGTTCCCGCATCGCGCTCAGAAAAGGGCCGGAGCCATCCATTGGTTCTGCAAAGGCCTTAAGGGCCTCGGGGGACTCAAAGAGATAGCCTGAATTGGACAGCTCAGGCAGGACGATCAGGTCCGCTCGGAGGCCTGAAAGCAGGCGCTGAAGTTTGTGGATGTTCTTATTGGGTTGATTTCGATGGGGACTGAATTGGACGAGTGCAATTTTATAGGTCACAAATAATGTTACCCGATATTGTTTGAGGTTAATTTTGGAATGGGTCTGAAATTGCTTTAGCTCTTAAAGGGAAATTATATTGCATTTCATGGCATTCTATGCCTGGGCTAAATGATGTCACTCAACAAATTACTCCATGGGATGTGACAATTGGTTGATGAAAAATAAAAGAAAAAGTGGGTAGAATGTGAACATAGAGAGATTTTTATATCAGCAAAGGATCAGCCATGCAGCGAAAAAAACAGGTGTTGTCTTACTCATGATCTTTGTTATGGGTTTGCTAATTGTTGGCCTTTGGATGGCGTTATCATGGAGCGACTCGGATCAAGAAGATGCAGGATTGACCGAACCAACAGAGTCTATTGCTCTGGCGACCGGACCCCAATTGACAATCGAAGCCCCGGATCAGGTCGCTGAAGATCAGTCGTTGGGGACCATGCAAGCCGTTGCGGACAGGGATGGAGAAATTTATCTGATCCAAGGCGACCAGGTTGAATCCTTTTATGTGAGTTCGGAAAATATTTTTTATCCGCCCCCTGTGCTTTCGCCCGATGGCACTCGGATCGCTTACCGAAATTTGGATGGGTATCTGACGCTCTATGAGATTTCTAGCCAGGAAACGATCGTCTACAGTGATGTGGATATCAATGGCTTTTGGCGGATAGGGTGGTCTCCGGACGGTTACCAAGTTGCGTACAGTAAATCAACCGCGCCCGCAGAAATTTGTATCTATACCTTGGTAACTAAACAGAATGTGTGCTTTTCGGACTTGGAAAATGACCCCGTTGGGAGCTTTGGAGGGTTCAGTTTTGCTGGTTGGAGCCGGGATGGCGGGAAAATGGGATTGTTGCTTAATTCACAACCTCAAACTTCATCGGAGGGCGGGAGGACTTACTTAATCGGAACAATTTATGTGCTTGATTTGGCGGAGGATTCTGTGACTGAAGTTATCACGGAGGAAAGCTTCCCAGAGATCGAGCAAATCTCCGGTGCCATGCTATCGCCGGATGGAGAGACATTCCTTTTTTCAGCAAGATCGGGAGACTTTGTTGCAGTATTCTTAGTCAATACGGACGGGACAGGGCTTACCCGGATAACACCGGAATCGCTTGAGGTTGATGTGATGGATCCAATCTGGCGGCCTGATGGGCAGGGGTTTGTCGCCCAGATGCCAGCTCTGGATGGTAATGGTCAGGAAGTCGTTTTGGTACCCACTGTTTTTGATCTGTCAGGGCAGATTATTGACCAGATTCTTATTACGGGAGGTGGACACATAGGGACTTGGATTGAACCTCATAAGTGAAAATTAGTTGATGAAATAAATCGCAATTAGGAGGCTTAAACGATGGCAAAGAAAGACTTATTAAGAAGTATTGTTATTGGAGTAGTATTGGGCGTTGTTGGCGGCCTGCTGGGATTGAGCGTGATATTTCCTATTGGATCGGTGGATGCCTCAACGGCCGTAAATGACCCTCTGCTTGTAACTTTAACAAGCCATCTGAAATGGGATTCTTTGCAGGGCGAAGCAAGCATCATTTGGTACCCTCCAGAGGGTGAAACTCAGGAATATGTTAATACCTTCGCAATTCAGCAACCTAATCAGGCGAATATAACGTCAATAAGCATTGATGGAAAAGGTGAAAGTGGTCAGTGGATTAGTGATGGCGAAACTGCTTACCATGTTAACTTGGAAAAGCGAGAGTTCACAAGTTTTTCATTGCCTGCTTTTAGCACCGACTTGTCAAAAATGCCAGCAACATTGGCTGAGGCAACAGACTCTAATATCGTATACCCTCATCCGTTTGGCATGCTTATTCCTTTCCCGGTGAAAGAATATCTTTATCCGCAGGGGTTTTCTCAGGGCATAGGCCAATATGCGCTTCTCGGAAAAGAAAAAATCTTGGATCGGCAGGTTTGGATTGTCGAATATCAGAATGAAACTAATGAGGTAACGGCCTGGATTGATGAGGAAACCGGTGTGATTTTGAAATATGTTCAATGGATGAATGGGAAGTTGTTTGCCGAGGTAAGTTTTACGACTTTTCAAGTCAATCCAATAATTGATGGGAGTCTTTTCAAAATTGAAACTGTAATGAATTTGCTTGGTGATTGAGAAAGGGCAAAGGAGAAATAATGTTTAAGAAAAAGTCAGTTTTGTTATCGCTTTTGATTGCTCTAGTGACTGCAACAATTGTGACTCAAGTTGCTTGGGCTATGACAACACTTTCTGAAGGATCTTTAACACGTTTATTAGGTCCAGCAAATTCACCAATCTATTACTCAAGTGGTGCTTGTGTTGGTGGAAGTTGTCGGTACTTGAATCAGTCCTCAGCCAACCCTTCGGTTTATAGATGGGAACTAACTCCCTATGGACAAAATGATTGGTACGCGTATATCCCTACAATAGGACAGGCAGCAGTACGATATGGCGTGTATCCTAATGAAAGCTGGGATGTTGTCGTGAATCAGGCAAATCCTTACAATCAAGGCAAATATTTGTATCTTGGCTATTCAGATTATTATGGTTCAAAAGCTTTGTTCTTGGGCAACACTTGCGTTAGTGGCTGGGGATGCTATGGGTATCCCGTATATTGGGATAATATGGGATACGAGCCTCACTAAAAGACGAGTAGTTAAAAAACTTATAACTAATTCACAATTTAAAGAGCTACCATTGTTTAGCTAAAATGGTAGCTCTTTTTTGGAATTTGATAAAGCGTCTTGAAATCCTTTCCTCATTCGAATAAGATTAAATAAGGAAGGGTTCAGGATGGCTACTTTCAGTTTGCGCGATGCTTTATTATACGATCACCTGGCTGACGATCAGGTCCGGTGCAACCTCTGCGCGCACCGCTGTGTGATCAAGGACAGCGGGCGGGGGATCTGCCGAGTCAGGGAGAACCACGAGGGCCGGCTTTATACCCGGGTCTATGGCAATTTGATTGCTCAAAACGTGGACCCGATTGAAAAGAAGCCGCTTTACCATTTCTATCCCGGTTCGATGGCTTATTCGATTGCCACGCCGGGCTGCAATTTCCGCTGCGAGTGGTGCCAAAATTGGCAGATCTCGCAGATGCCCCGCCTGATGACCCTGCCGGACCGCAGGCGCTTGCAGCCGGAGGCGATTGTGGAATCGGCGCTCGCCACCGGCTCGGCTTCGATCGCCTATACTTACACCGAACCGACCATTTTCTTTGAATACAGTTTTGATGTTTCCAAATTGGCGCATGAGGCCGGGGTCAAGAATGTCTATGTGAGCAATGGCTTTATGACGCCTGAGATGATTGACCTTTATCACCCCTGGCTGGATGCCGCCAATGTGGATATCAAAGCCTTTAAAGATGAAACCTATCGAAAATTGATGGGCGGCCGCCTGGAACCTGTCCTGGAGAGCTGCCGCCGCTTGAAAGCCGCCGGCGTTTGGCTGGAGGTCACCACGCTGATCGTGCCCGGCGTCAATGATGACCCGGAGGAACTGCAAGCCCTGGCTGCCTTCATCTACGATGATCTGGGGCCGGAGACGCCCTGGCACCTGAGCCGTTTCTATCCGCAATATAAGATGACGGCTAAGAATCCCACAGAGCAAGCAATTTTGACCGAGACCAAGGCGATGGGGGAAGAAATGGGCTTGGATTATATCTACATCGGTAACGTGGCTGGCGTCTATGCCACCCGGTGTAAGAACTGCGGTCAGGACCTGATCGTCCGCAGCGGCTATCAAACCCGGATTGTCGGATTGGATGCTGAAGGGACCTGTACCCAATGTGGCGTCAGGCTGGACGGGGTGGGGATCCGAGGCGGATAGCCTCAAACATTTTCAAACCTGTCATTCGCGAGTAATTATGTCATAAGATTCGACAAATAAAAATGTCAGTA
>WOYI010286696.1_pt1 | contig 15370 bp, 19 predicted proteins | sample 6423411 | NCBI WGS metagenome assembly WOYI01 (sample SAMN13441803, study PRJNA592873) | oil field metagenome | biome: oil field; feature: oil-well bore; material: oil-contaminated soil; isolation source: oil-contaminated soil from oil-well borehole | place: Germany: Wietze | collected 2016-10-18 ...
CATCCACTGCATGCCCATACGGCCGGCGAGGGGGGCGAAGATGTCCATCGTCTCGCGCGCCTTGCGGACCTGCTTTTCCATCGGCAGCGACTTGATCGTGCGCATGTTGTGGAGCCGGTCGGCGAGCTTGACGAGGATCACCCGCAAATCCTTCGACATCGCCATGAAGAGCTTGCGGAAGTTCTCCGACTGCTTGGTCTCGGTCGAGGAAAGCTGCAGGTTGGTGAGCTTGGTGACCCCGTCCACCAGTTCCGCCACCTCGTCGCCGAACTGCGCGGCGATCTCGGGATAGGTGGACTTGGTGTCCTCGATCGTGTCGTGCAGGAGCGCGGTAAGGATCGACGCGTCGTCAAGCCGCTGCTCGGTCAGGATCGCGGCGACGGCGACGGGATGGGTGAAGTAATCCTCGCCGGAATGGCGCTTCTGGCCCTGATGCATCCGGCGGCCGTAGTCATAGGCCTTGCGGATCAGGGCGGCATTGGTGCGGGGATTGTAGTTGCGGACCAGCGCGATCAGGTCTTCGACGTCGATCATTCCGGTCCGCGCGCCTCGGTGTTCGTGGGCTCAGCCCTGGCCCTGGGCTTCCATGAGCGCCCTGAGCAGTTTCTCTTCCGACATGTCGTCGTCCTGCGGGCGGTCGACCTCGGCCCCCATCAGGAGCGCCATCGAGTCTTCCTCGGGCTCGTCGACCTCGATCTGGGTCTGGTTGCTCTCGATCATGCGCTCGCGCAGATCGGCGGCACTCTGGGTTTCTTCGGCGATCTCGCGGAGCGAGACGACGGGGTTCTTGTCGTTGTCGCGATCGACGGTGATCGGCGAGCCTGCCGTGATCTCCCGCGCACGATGGGCGGCGAGCATCACCAGCTCGAACCGGTTCGGAACCTTGTCAACGCAGTCTTCGACCGTCACGCGGGCCATCGGCGAACTCCAATCGGCTTCGGGAGATATGGAACCCGCTATTTAGGCGCTTGGAATTCCCTTGACAAGCGGTGATTCCCCCTCAGATCGGGCAAATCGCCGCTTTGTCGGCCTCCGGCAGCGCTTCGAGCATCTCCGCGACGGTCTGGCCTGTGACGGGATGGCGCCAGAGAGGGGCGATCTCGGCGAGGGGAATCAGCACGAAGGCACGGTCCTGAAGCCGCGGATGCGGCAGGATCAGGCGGTCGGGCGTCTCCTCGCGCTGGCGCGCGGGCGGCAGGGTCCGCCAGCGCGCCTCGGTCGCGGGATCGGGCAGGACCGCATCGCCCTGGGCGAGAAGATCGAGGTCGAGCGTCCGCGCCCCCCAGCGCAAGGCGCGCGCGCGTCCGAAGCGCGCCTCGATCCGGTGCAGCGCGGCAAGCAGGGCCGGCGCGTCGAGCCCGGTCGCGATCAGGGCCGCGGCATTGACGAAGTCGGGCCCCGATCCGGGCGGCGAGGCCGGCGTGCGGAAAAATCGCGAGACCGAAACGATAACCCCGATCTCTTGCGAAATCGCGCGCAATGCGGCAATAAGCGTCGCTGCGGGATCGCCCTCAGGCGACGGCCGGTTGCCGCCCAGTGCGACGGCTGCTAGCCTGTTCTTTTGGACAGATTCCCAAAGCAGTGACAATTTGCCTATTCCTGTACACTCTCGCCTACACCGTCGATTGCTTAGGTTTGTCCACCCAAACACTGAAAGAAGCTTTCGGCAGTACATTTTTGAAAGGGACCATTTATGTTCTACAAGGACGAACGGCTTGCGCTGTTCATCGACGGGTCGAATCTCTATGCGGCCGCGAAGGCGCTGGGGTTCGATATCGACTACAAGCTCCTTCGACAGGAGTTCGAGCGGCGCGGCAAGCTCTTGCGGGCATTCTACTATACGGCCCTTCTGGAAAACGACGACTATTCGCCGATCCGTCCGCTGGTCGACTGGCTGCACTACAACGGCTATTCGATGGTGACCAAGCCCGCCAAGGAATACACCGACAGCCAGGGGCGGCGTAAGGTCAAGGGCAACATGGATATCGAGCTGACGGTCGATGCCATGGAACTGGCGCCGCGGGTCGATCATATCGTCCTGTTCTCCGGCGACGGCGACTTCCGGCCGCTGGTCGAGAGCCTCCAGCGGCAGGGCGTGCGGGTGTCCGTCGTCTCGACCATCCGCTCGCAGCCGCCGATGATCGCCGACGAACTGCGCCGCCAGGCCGACAACTTCATCGAACTCGACGCGCTCCGGGAGGTGATCGGCCGACCGCCGCGCGAACCGCGCTTCGACCGCGAGGAAGCGGCCGCGAGCTCTGACGACTGACCGGACCCCGGCCCGGCGGTTCCGGCATGACCGAGGTCCTGTTGTCCCTGCTGGGGCTCTTCGTGGCGGCGTTCGGCGCCGCGACGCTGCTGCCGTTCCAGTCCGAGGTGGTCTTCGTCGCGGTGCAGGCCGAGGCGCGGATCGGCCTGCCGCTGATCGTCGCCGTGGCCTCGGTCGGCAACACGCTCGGCTCGGCGGTGAACTACGCGATGGGCCGGTCGGTCGAACGGTTCCGCGACCGGCGCTGGTTCCCGGTGCGCCCGGCGCAGCTTGCCCGCGCGCAGGCCTGGTATGCCCGCTACGGCGTCTGGACGCTGCTCTTGAGCTGGGCGCCGCTCGGCGACGGGTTCACCGTGGCGGCGGGGATGATGCGCACGCCGCTCTGGCTGTTCCTCGGGCTCGTGGCGCTGGCCAAGACCGGCCGCTACCTGGCGCTCGGATGGATCACCGCCGGCATGCTCGGGGGCTAGACGCCCCAAGCCCGAGGGATTAGAGCATTTCGGGCCGACAGGAGAACGCGATGGACCGGCCCCGCCTCACCCTCTACCTCGCCGCCCCGCGCGGCTTCTGCGCCGGCGTCGACCGCGCGATCAAGATCGTCGAGATGGCGATCGAAAAGTGGGGCGCGCCGGTCTATGTCCGCCATGAGATCGTGCACAACAAGTTCGTGGTGGACGGGCTGCGCGCCAAGGGCGCGGTCTTCGTCGAGGAGCTTTCCGACTGCCCGGACGACCGGCCGGTGATCTTCTCGGCCCACGGCGTGCCGAAGGCCGTCCCGGCCGAGGCCGCGCGGCGCGAGATGGTCTATGTCGACGCGACCTGCCCCCTCGTCTCCAAGGTCCATATCGAGGCCGAGCGGCACCACGCGAACGGTCTTCAGATGCTGATGATCGGCCATGCGGGCCACCCCGAGACGCTCGGCACGATGGGCCAGTTGCCGGCGGGCGAGGTGCTGCTGGTCGAGACGGTGGCGGACGTGGCGAAGGTGGCGCCGCGCGATCCGGGCAAGCTCGCCTTCATCACCCAGACGACGCTCAGCGTCGACGACACCGCCGATATCGTCGCGGCGCTGACGGCGCGGTTTCCGGCGATCGTCGGGCCGCACAAGGAAGACATCTGCTATGCCACGACGAACCGGCAGGAAGCGGTGAAGGCCATCGCCCCGAAGATCGGCGCGCTGCTGGTCATCGGCGCCCCGAATTCGTCGAACTCGAAGCGTCTGGTCGAGGTCGGCCGCGCGGCGGGCTGTCCCTATGCCCAGCTCGTCCAGCGCGCGACCGATATCGACTGGCGGGCGCTCGGCTCCGCCGGGGCGGTCGGCGTGACCGCCGGCGCCTCGGCCCCGGAAGTGCTGGTGAACGAGGTCATCGACGCCTTCCGCGCCCGCTTCGAGGTGACGCTGGATCTGGTCGAGACGGCGCGGGAGAACGTCGAGTTCAAGGTGCCGCGCGTCCTCCGGGAGCGGACATGAGCGGCGGTTGACCCGACCGGCCCGCCCCCTTAAAGCGTTTCGGGTTTATGTTGAGATGACAAGTATCAGAATTCGAACGAAAAAGGTTCGAATTCTGATTCAAGGAAAACCCGAAACGCTATAGACGGGGCGGAAACGCCCTATCGGAGGCCCCATGCCAGAGCTTTTCGCCTATACTGACGGAGCCTGCTCCGGCAATCCCGGCCCCGGCGGCTGGGGCGTCCTGATGATCGCGCGCGAGGGCGATGAGATCGTGAAGACCCGCGAACTGAAGGGGGGCGAGGCGGAGACGACGAACAACCGGATGGAGCTGCTGGCGGCGATCTCGGCGCTCGAGGCGCTGAAGCGCGACAGCGCGATCACCATCGTCACCGACAGCGCCTATGTGAAGAACGGCGTCTCCACATGGATCCACGGCTGGAAGCGCAACGGCTGGAAGACGGCCGACCGCAAGCCGGTGAAGAACGTCGATCTCTGGACCCGGCTCGATGCCGCGCAGGCGAGCCACAAGGTGCGGTGGGAGTGGATCAAGGGCCATGCCGGCCACCCCGAGAACGAACGCGCGGACGAACTGGCGCGGGCCGGGATGGAGCCCTTCAAGCCGAAGAAAAAGCCGCGCGCCGATGACGCTGCTTGAGCTTCTCGACTACGCCTCGGTCTTCGTCTTCGCGCTGACGGGCGCCCTGGTGGCAAGCCGGGCGCAGCTCGACATCGTCGGCTTCGGCTTCGTGGCGAGCCTCACGGCGGTGGGCGGCGGCACGCTGCGCGACGTGCTTCTCGACCGCAATCCGGTCTTCTGGATGGCCGAGCCCGCCTTCATCGCCGTCGCGGTGGCGGCCGCCGTCCTCGTGTTCTTCACCGCGCATCGCTTCGAAAGCCGGCTTCGCGTCCTCACCTGGCTCGACGCGCTGGCGCTGGCGCTCGCGGTGCCGGCGGGGGTGGGCGTGGCGCTGGCCATGGGCCAGCACTGGGCGATCGTCCTCCTGATGGGGGTGGCGACGGGCTGTTTCGGCGGGCTCATGCGCGATGTCGTCTGCAACGAGGTGCCGCTCGTCCTGAAGCAGGGGGAGCTTTACGTCACCGCCGCCTTCGCCGGCGCCGGCGCGGCGCTGGTCGCGTCCCTGTTCCTGCCGACCGGCGCGGCGCTGACCGTCTGCGCCGGCGTGACCTTCGTCCTCAGGTCCGGAAGCCTCGTCTTCGGCTGGAGGCTGCCGGTCTACAGGTCCCGTCCACCGCGCCGCTGAAGGGGGGGTAACGTGGGTTGAAACCCACCTTACCGCTGCTTCGGCCCGTAGGTCTCCCAGAGCCAGATCAGCGCCATCGCGCCGAGAATGGCGCCGACGAAGCCGGCCGCGAAGCCGGTGATCGCAAGCAGGATGCGCAGCACCAGCCCGCCCACCAGCGCGCCGAGCATGCCGATGACGACCGTCGTGACAAGATCGGTTTCGGTGTTCATGAGCCGCGTGGCGATGAAGCCCGCCGCCGCGCCGATGATGATGAGGGCGAGAACCGCCATAGCCGCCTCCTCCGTGCTGACGCCTTCAATATGGGGGCGCGGGCGCGGTTTGGAAACGGTCAGTCGAGCCGCCCGGGCAGATCGAGCCCGCGCAGCACCTCCGCCGCCGGCATCGGGCGCTTGCCCTCGCGCTGCGCCTCGGTGACCTCCACCGCGCCCGTCCCGCAGGCGATGGTGAAGCCCGAGAGCACCTCGCCCGGCGCGCCCGCCCCTTCGACGACCCGCGAGCGGAGAAGCTTCACCCGCTCGCCGGCGATCCCGGCCCAGGCGCCCGGAAAGGGCGACAGGCCGCGGATGAGCCGGTCGACCTCTTCGGCCGGCCGCGTCCAGTCGACCCGCGCCTCGGCCTTGTCGATCTTGGCGGCATAGGTCACGCCCGCCTCGGGCTGCGCCACCGGCACGAGCGTATCGAGCCTTTCCAGCGCCGCGACAATCGCCCGCGCCCCCATCGCGGCGAGCCGGTCATGGAGGTCGGCCGTCGTCTCCTCCGCGCCGATCCTCGTGCGTTCGGTCAAGAGCACCGGCCCGGTATCGAGCCCCGCCTCCATCCGCATGATCGAGATCCCGGTCTCGGCATCGCCCGCCATGATCGCCCGGTGGATCGGCGCCGCCCCGCGCCAGCGCGGCAGGAGCGAGGCATGGATGTTGAGGCACCCCCGCGCCGGCGCGTCAAGGACCGGCTGCGGCAGGATCAGCCCGTAGGCCACCACGACCGCCACGTCGGCCTTCAGTGCCGCGAACTCCGCCTGCGCCTCCGGCGTCTTCAGGCTGGCCGGGTGGCGGACAACGAGGCCCAGCGCCTCGGCCCGCGCCTGCACCGGGCTCGGCCGGTCCTTCCTGCCACGCCCGGCCGGGCGCGGCGGCTGGGTATAGACGCACGTCACCTCATGCGCCGCCGCCACCGCCTCCAGCGCCGGCACGGAGAATTCGGGCGTCCCCATGAAGATCACGCGCATCCCTCGCCCCTTCTTCGTTGCCCAAATACCCTGCACGGGGTCCGGGGGATGCAAAATCCCCCGAGGGCCCGCGCTATCCGCGCTTCCTCAGCTTCTCGGCCCGCGCCACCAGCATCTTCCTGCGCACCGGCGACAGGTGGTCGATGAACATCCTGCCGTTCAGATGGTCGATCTGGTGCTGGACGCTCGTCGCCCAGAGCCCGACGAAATCGCGCTCCTCGACCTCGCCCGCCTCGTTGAGGAACCGCACCGTCACCGCCCGCGGCCGCTCGATGACGGCAAGGACGCCGGGCAGGTTCGGGCTCGCCTCCTCGTGCCGGCGCATCTGGATCGAGGCGTGCAGGACCTCGGGATTGGCCATCCTCACCGCCTGCCCGCGCTTGTCGGAACAGTCGACGACGGCGAGCCGCAGCATGATCCCGACCTGCGGCGCGGCGAGCCCGTAGCCCGGCATCGCGTCCATCGTCTCGACCATGTCGTCCCAGATCATGCGGATCGTCTCGCTGACCCCGGCCACAGGCTCGGCCGGCGTCCTCAGCCGCTTGTCGGGAAAGGGAACGAACGCCCGGACCGTCACGCGCGCGCCCGCTCGCGCTTCAGCTTGGTCATCCTGCGGGTGATGAGCTGGCGCTTCAGCGGCGTCAGGTAGTCGATGAAGAGCCTGCCGTTCAGGTGGTCGATCTCGTGCTGCACGCAGGTCGCCCAGAGGCCGGCGAAATGTTCCTCCTGCATCGCCCCCTCGAGGTCCATCCAGCGCACCTTCACCTCGGCCGGCCGCGTCACCTCGGCATATTGCTCGGGGATGGAAAGACAGCCTTCCTCGTAGACATTCGTCGCCTCGGACGACCAGGTCACCTCGGGGTTCAGAAGCACCATCGGCCGGGGGGCGGCCTCGGGATCCTTCACGCAATCCATGACCAGGATGCGGGACATCAGCCCGACCTGCGGCCCGGCAAGGCCGATCCCGGGGGCGTCGTACATCGTCTCCAGCATGTCGTCGGCGGCCGCGCGCAACTCCTTCGTGACCTCGGTCACGGGATCGCAGCGCTTCTTCAGGCGCGGGTCGGGATGGATCAGGATATGGCGGAGCGTCATGCGGCTGATTTAGGGCAAGCTCCGCGCCTGTGCAATGGCCGCCGCCGCCTCTTGCATCCGCCCCGCAAGCGGCTAGTTTCGCGGCAGGATCAGAGGAGACACCATGAGCTTTGATGACATCATCGACCGCCGTGGCACCCACTCGTCAAAGTGGGACCTGATGGAGAAGCTCTTCGGCGTCTCGCCGGCAGACGGGCTCGCCATGTGGACAGCCGATTCCGACTATGCCACAGCCCCTTGCGTCAGGGACGTGGTGCGCGAGGCCGCCGAGCAGGGCGTCTTTGGCTATTTCGGCGACTACAGCGCCTATGCCGATGCCATCTGCTGGTGGATGCGGACCCGCCACGACTGGCAGATCGACCCCGACTGGATTCTGACCACGCAGGGCCTTGGAAACGCGATCGCTCTCTGCATCGATGTGTGGAGCAGTCCGGGCGACGCGGTGGTGATATTCCCGCCCGTCTATCACGAATTCGCCGGCAAGATCGCGAGGGCCGGGCGCGTCGTGAGGGAATGTCCCCTCGCACGGGTCGGCGACCGGTATGAGCTTGATCTGGACGATGCCCGGAACCGCCTCACGGGCACGGAAAAGATCCTGATCTGGTGCTCGCCGCAGAACCCGTCAGGCCGGATCTGGTCGGTTGAGGAACTGCGCGCGGTCGCGGATTTTGCGGCGCGCAACGGTCTCGTGCTGGTCTCGGACGAAGTGCATCACGATCTGGTCTATCCCGGCCAGACATTCGTCCCGATGGCCGTCGCCGCCCCCGAGGCGCGTGACCGGCTGGTGACCGCGACAGCGGCGTCCAAAACCTTCAACATCGCGGGCCAGAGGACCGGAAACCTGACCATCGCCGACCCGAACCTGCGGTCGGACATCGCGGCGCGTCTGCGCGCGCTCGACAGTCGGCCGAACGCATTGGGCGTGAAAATGGTGACGGCTGCCTATTCCCCCGATGGCGCCACATGGGCCGATGCCCAGATCGCACATCTCGACAGCGTCCGGCAGATCTTCGATGCGGGCGTCAATGCCATCCCCGGCGTGCGATCTCTGCCGCTGCAATCGACCTATCTCGCCTGGGTGGATTTCTCGGGAACCGGGATGGAATTTGACGAAATCAACGCCCGCACCCGCGATATCGCCCGCATCGCCGCGAGCCCCGGCCCCGATTTTGGCACCGGCGGCGAGAGTTTCCTGCGCTTCAACCTCGCCACGTCGCACGCCCGGGTCGCCGAGGCGGTCGAGCGGCTGCGAGAAGCCTTCGCCGACCTGCAATGACCCCCATGCGTCGGGGCATGCTTCTGGCCTTGCCCTAGTGCTCGGGGCGCTCGCCCTCTCCCGGTACCGTGTCCCCGCGCCGCCCGGCCCGCCGCTCACCGTCTTCCGCGACGGCGCGGCGCTGCGCAGCCACCGCGTGGCACCCGGCTTCGCGCCCGCGGGCGACAAGCGCCGCGAAGGCGACGGGCGCCCCCCCGAAGGCCGGTTCCCCATCGCCCTCCCGGACGCGGGAATAGCGGATCTCCGGCGGGTCACGCCGCTCGGCACCGAGGTCGAAATCCGGCCCTGACCCGCAACTTCATCTTGCCCGAAATATCCCCGCCGGAGGCATCCGCCGCGAGGATCCCGCGACCGGCCGCTCAGTCGCGCGGCAGATAGCCCACCGGCGCGTTCTCGTCCCGGACATAGTCGAGCGGTACCTTGTCATGCGCCATGGTGGAGCGCTTCATCGTGCAGATGAGTTCCCCCGCCTCGACACCCGAGGCGACGATCAGCGACTGGTAGACATGCCGCGACCCGTCGTAGATATCGACCAGCCCGCGAAGATGCTGCACCTGACCGGCGTCGAGCGCGAAGCCCGTCTCCCAGAAGCGCAGGACCGGATAGATCTCGTCGCCGGCCATCACCCTGAGCCGCGAGCGGCGGCGCAGATCGCGTTTGCGGGCCTCTTCGAGCCCCGCGCGGACTTCCTTTGGCAGATACTCGGACATCGCACACCTCCCCCCACGCCTCAAGCATGGGCCGATCGTGGTGAAAATCAAGGTAACCATCTGGATTGCAAGGCATCCGCGACCAATCCGTTCCCCGAAAGCCACTCCATGCGCGCAGATGCGACAATCGCGGCCGTCGGATCAGTCCGCGGTCCCGTAATGCTCCACCACCGCCGCAAGGTCCTCCGGCGGCGTCCGCGAGGGCAGGAAGGCACAGGCATTGGGGATATGCTGGAAGATCGAGCCGTCCGAGAAGAAGGTGGTGTTGGTGACGAAGATGACCTTCGCCCGCGGATGCCGGTAGCTCGCATAGTCGGCGACCGCGATCGCGCTGCCTTCGCCGAGGATGAGGTCGAGCACGATCACCTCGACCGCCTCGCGCTCGAGGAACGCCACCGCCTCGTCCTGGCCGCCAACCAGAGCCACGCTGGCGGAGAACCGTTCGAGGTGCCGCTTCCACAGCCAGCCGAGGTCCGGGTCACTTTCAACGATCAGAACACGCATGTAATAAACCCCCGGAGACCGCCAGAGCAGTACGGTTCTGCCCTTCCTGTTGTTTTGTTAGAGAATCGTCAACAATGCTTAAGCAATTGTTAAGACCTGCCGGCACCGGCAGAAAACCGCCCGCTGCCTTGGCCGAAAACCGGCAGGTCCGGGGCCTGACAGATCGGAGACCGACCATGCGCCGCCTGACCGCCATCCTCGTCCTCAGCCTCGCCCCCCATGCGGCACTTGCCGCCTGTGGCGGCGGCTTCGGCGATTTCGTCGCCGCGCTGAAGGCCGAGGCGCGCGCCGGCGGCCATCCGGCCGACCGGGTGGAGAGCTTCTTCGCCGGTGTCCGCCAGGACCCCGCCGTGCTCAAGGCCGACCGCGCGCAGGGTGTGTTCCGCAAGACCTTCATCGACTTCTCGCGCGCGGTGATCAGCGCCAACCGGATGCAGAACGGACAGCGGAACGCGAGAGAATACGCCGGCACCTTCCAGAAGATCGCCCGCGACTACGGCGTCTCGCCCGGCGTCCTCCTCGCCTTCTGGGCGCTCGAGACCGATTACGGCGCGGTGCAGGGCGATTTCAACACGCTGAACGCGCTCGTCACGCTTGCCCATGACTGCCGGCGGCCGGAGCTCTTCCGGCCGCAGATCTTCGCCGCGCTCGAGCTTTACGCGCGCGGCGATTTCGATCCGGCACGCACCAAGGGCGCCTGGGCGGGCGAGATCGGCATGGTGCAGATGCTGCCCGAGGACATCCTGCGCAATGGCGTCGACGGCGACGGCGACGGCCATGTCTCGCTCAAGACCTCGCCGCCGGATGCGCTGATGTCGGGGGCGAAGATGCTCAAGGGTCTCGGCTGGCGGGCGGGCGAGCCGTGGCTGCAGGAGATCGTGGTGCCCGAGGGGCTCGACTGGTCGAGGACCGGGCTCAACCACGAGCTTTCCGTGGCCGAATGGGAACGGCTGGGGGTGAAGGGGCGGTCGGGACCGCTCGCCCGGGGCCTCAAGGGCTCGGTCCTTCTGCCGATGGGGCGGAAGGGGCCGGCCTTCCTCGCCTACCCGAACTTCCGCGTCTATTTCGAGTGGAACAAGAGCTTCGTCTACGTCACCACCGCGGCCTATTTCGCGACCCGCCTCGAAGGCGCGCCGGTCTTTGATCCGGGCAATCCCGAGGCCGGGCTTTCGGACGGCGAGATGAGGGGCCTGCAGAAGGCGCTCGCGGCGCGCGGGCACGATGTGGGCGCGATCGACGGCATTCTCGGCGAGAAGACGCGGGAGGCGGTGCAGAAGGAACAGGCGCGGCTCGGCCTGCCGGCGGATGCCTGGCCGACGCGGGCGCTGCTCGGCAAGCTCTGACCCCGCGGGACCGCCTCGCGCTCCTCCGCAGGGGGCGGGGCACCGGCATCAGGCGCCGGCCTGCAAAGACCCGACCGCCTCGGCCGTCACCGCCTGGCCGCAGATCCGCCATGCGCCGCTGGCGACTTCGAGCATACGGACCCAGGTCACGCCGCGCATCTTCTCGCCTTCGATCCCGACCGTCGTGCCGGGGACGGCCTCACGACAGCCCGCCCCCGGGGGCACTGCCCCGTTAGGTCAGCAGGTTTCGAACAGCTCGGCGATCAGCCCGGCCTTGCAGGTCTTCGACACCTGCGCGTGACCGGGTTCGAGCCCGGCAAAAGCGAGCAGGAGAAACATGGTGGCGATGGAGACGATTTCGCGCATGACGGGCACCTTGCAGGTTTGTTCACGACCTGTTCTACCCGTTTACCATTAATGCGAGGTTAGCGCGGCGCGCCGGCCGCGTAAGGTGGGTTTCAACCCACCCCCGCCCGGAGGGCAGCCGTCACGCCACCAGCGCCTCGGCCTTCTTGAGATCGACGCTGACAAGCTGGCTGACGCCCTGCTCGGCCATCGTCACCCCGAAGAGCCGGTCCATCCGCGCCATCGTCACCGCATGGTGGGTGATGATCAGGAACCGCGTGTCGGTGCGCCGGGTCATCTCGTCGAGAAGATCGCAGAACCGGGTGACGTTGGCGTCGTCCAGCGGCGCGTCGACCTCGTCGAGGACGCAGATCGGCGCCGGGTTCGCCAGGAACACCGCGAAGATCAGCGCCAGCGCCGTCAGCGTCTGCTCGCCGCCCGACAGAAGCGACAGCGTGGCGAGCTTCTTGCCCGGCGGCTGGCACATGATCTCAAGCCCGGCCTCCAGGGGATCGTCGCTTTCGACGAGCACCAGATTGGCCTCGCCGCCGCCGAAGAGATGGGTGAAGAGAAGCCGGAAATTGGCGTTGACCTGTTCGAAGGCGGTCAGCAACCGCTCGCGCCCTTCGCGGTTCAGCCCGGCGATGCCGGCGCGGAGCTTCTTGACCGCCTCCTCGAGGTCGGATTTCTCCATCACCAGAGTGTCGTGCTCGGCCTGCACCTCCTTCGCGTCCTCCTCGGCGCGCAGGTTGACCGCGCCGAGCGCGTCACGCTGACGGCGGAGGCGGTGGACATCGGTATCGAGCGCCTCGGCCGAGGGCATCCGGTCGGGATCGGCGTCGAGACTTTGCAGAAGCCCGGCGGGATCGGTCTCGGTCTCCTCATGGATGCGGGCGACGGCATGGGCCACGGTTTCGCGCGCGGCCTCGGTGCGGGCCTCGGCGCGGGCGCGGGCCTCGCGCGCCTCGGAGGCGGCGCGTTCGGCCTCGCGTTCGGCCTCGGTCGCCCGCCGCAGCGCGGTCTCGGCCTCGGCCAGCCGGTCGGCGCTGGCGCGGCGGCGGGTCTCGGCGGTGTCGATGGCGTCGGTGAGTTCCGCCCGTTTCGCCGCGATCTCGGCGGGGGCGGCAGAGGCGTCCTTCAACTCGGCCTCGGATTCGACTTTCCGCTCGGCAAGTTCGGCGGTGCGCTTCTCGGCCGTCTCCAGCCGGTGTTTCCAGCCGGAGATTTCCTTGGTGATCTCCTGCCGGCGCCGGGTGCGCGCCTCGCCCTCGCGGCGGATCTCGTCATGGGCGGAGCGCTTGGCGAGCATCGTCATCCGCGCCGCCTCGACCGTCATCTTCACGTCCTCGACCTCGGCCCGGGCGGCGTCGAGATCGGGCAGCGCCTTGACCCCGGCTTCCGCCTCGCGGAGCCGGGTGCGGGCGGCGAGCGCCTCCTCCTCGTGCCGCGCCACGGCGAGCCGCGCACTTTCGAGCTTGCCGCCGGCTATGGAGCGATCCGCCTCGGCCTTCGACAAGGCACGGGAGGCTTCCGCCATGCGCCGGTCGGCCTCGCGCCGCGCGTCGCGGGCGGCACGGTCGGCCTCGGTCGTCTCGGCCAGCCGCCGCGTCAGATGTTCGTGCGCCTGCCGGGCGCCGGTCGCGCGGGCATTGACCTCCTCGAGGTCGCGCTTGAGATCGGTGAGCCGGTTGAGCTGCTGGAGCCTGAGCGCCGCGGCCGATGGTGCATCCTCGGCCCCGGCGCGGAAGCCGTCCCAGCGCCAGAGGTCGCCCTCGGCGGAAACCAGACGCTGGCCGGGTTTCAGCAGCGCCTGCAACCGCGCGCCGTCGGCCTTGTCCACAAGCCCGATCTGGCCGATGCGGCGGGCAAGGACCGCCGGCACGGCAACGTGGTTCGACAGCGCCGGGACGCCGTCGGGCAGGGTCTGGGCCTGACCGTAGCCCGGCAGGACCGTCCACCCCGACGCGGCATCGGCCGCCACTTCCGGGGCACGGAGATCGTCTGCCAGCGCCGCGCCGAGCGCCTTTTCATAACCCTTCTTCACCTCGACCCGGTCGAGAAGCTGCTTGCCCGTCGCGGCCTCGCGTTCGACGAGTTTCAGAAGCGCCGCCGCCTCGGCCTTCAGCGCCCCGGCCTCGCCCTCGGCCTCCGACCGCGCGGCGCGGGCCTCGGCCTCCTTCGCCTGCGCCTCGGTCCGGGCTTCGTCAGCGGCGACAAGGGCGGCCTCGGCGGCTTCGGCGGCGCCGGTCGCGTCGCCCTGCGCGGCCTCCGCCGTGGCGAGGTCGGCGCTGGCCTTCGCCAGCGCGGCCTCCGCCTCGCCCGCCGCCGCCTTGGCGCGGGCGGCCTCGGACTCGGACTTCTCCAGCGTGGACTTGTTGTCCGACAAAAGCCGGTGCGCCGACTGGTGCCGGGCCGAGAGCCGGGCGACATCCTCGGCCAGTTCCGATTGCGTCTGTTCGCGGTCCGAGAGCACGCGCGCCGCGTCCTGCGCGGCCTCCAGCGCCGCGGCCAGCCGCGCATCATGCCCCTCGGCGGCTTTCAGGATCTGCGCCTGTTCCCAGTCGAGCCGCTGGATCGTCTCGCCCGCGTCGCGGTTGAGGCCGGCCTCGCGCTCCATGTCGCGGGAAAGCTGGTCGATGCGGCCCTTCAGCGTCTCGATGGTCTGGAGCGCGCGCGCCTCCTGATCCTTCAGCGTGTCGCGCTGGACCTGCAGGCGTTGCAGCACGGCGGCCGCGATCGCCTCTTCCTCGCGCAGGGGCGGCAGCGCCGCCTCGCGTTCGACCCGGGCTTTCGTGGCGGCGCGGGCGGCGGCCTCGCCTCGCGCGGCCAGCTTCGTCCGCTCGGTGAGATCGCCCTCGGCGGTGACACGGGCCTGATCGGCCTCGCGCCAGCGGCGGTAGAGCAGCATCCCCTCGGCGCGGCGCAACTCATCGCCGATCTCGCGGTAGCGGGCGGCCTGCCGCGCCTGCCGGGCGAGCGTGGCGAGCTGCTGGGCAAGCTGTTCGACGACATCCTCGATCCGGGCGAGGTTCTGTTCGGTGCCGTTCAGCTTCAGCTCCGCCTCATGCCGGCGCTGGTAGAGGCCGGAGATGCCGGCGGCCTCCTCGAGGATCCGGCGGCGGTTCTTCGGCTTGGCGTTGATCAGCTCGGAAATCTGCCCCTGCCGCACGAGGGCCGGCGAATGCGAGCCGGTCGAGGCGTCGGCAAAAAGCATCTGCACGTCGCGGGCGCGCACATCCTTGGTATTGGCCTTGTAGGCAGAGCCGGCATCGCGGGTGATCCGCCGGACGATCTCCAGACTGTCCTCATCGTTGAAGCCCGACGGCGCCAGCCGTTCGGAATTGTCGATGGTGATCGCCACCTCGGCGAAGTTGCGGGCGGGGCGCGAGGCGGCGCCGGCGAAGATCACGTCCTCCATCCCGTCGCCGCGCATCGCGGTCGGGCGGTTCTCGCCCATCACCCAGCGCAAGGCTTCGAGAAGGTTCGACTTGCCGCAGCCATTGGGTCCGACCACACCCGTCAGACCCTCGTGGATCATCAGATCCGTGGGATCCACGAAGCTCTTGAAGCCGTTCAGTCTGAGCCGCGTAAAGCGCAATGGGGGCCTTCTTCCGATTCCTTCGGGTTAGCAATCCTTGGGGCGACAGGCCCGCGAGTCAATGCCGATGCCCTGCATATGGGCGTCAGGCGGCGGTTTTCCACAAGATATGGCGCGCCCGAAGGCCGTTTCCGACGCAAGGTGGGTTGAAACCCACCTTACAGGAACACGCGACGGCAGTGGGAAGGCCAGGCCGGGCCGCGCCGGCGAGTCCCGCGGGCGCAGGTACACCACAAGGGTAAGGTGGGTTTCAACCCACCTTACCGCGACTCGGCTTGACCTCTCGC
>WOYI011299782.1_pt1 | contig 15366 bp, 17 predicted proteins | sample 6423411 | NCBI WGS metagenome assembly WOYI01 (sample SAMN13441803, study PRJNA592873) | oil field metagenome | biome: oil field; feature: oil-well bore; material: oil-contaminated soil; isolation source: oil-contaminated soil from oil-well borehole | place: Germany: Wietze | collected 2016-10-18 ...
GGCGTGTGGAGCCGCAACGGCAACGTGGCCTACCGCATGGGCCGCGCCATCAAGGCCGGCCGCGTGTGGACCAACTGCTACCACGACTACGCAGCCGGTGCGGCATTCGGCGGCTACAAGGAATCCGGCATCGGCCGCGAGACGCACAAGATGATGCTCGACCATTACCAGCAAACCAAGAATCTGCTGGTGAGTTATAGCGAGCAGAAACTTGGATTTTTCTAAACCCTGGTTGTCCACGAAAAACACAAGGCGGGGTAAGCAGGCATTTCGCCGCAAGGCGAAAGCTCGCAAATGACACGAACAAATTCGAGAAAATATTCAGACTGATCTATTTCGTGGCTTTAGTGTTTTTCGTGGACTGAGTGAGGTTTTTCGGTTCAACGCAACCCTGAGGCCACTTCCCGGCGGTCAGGCCGCCACGGCGGCTTTTGCGGGGCGGGTGACCGTCCCGTATTTTTTTGGAGGACGATATGGTCGACAAAGTGATCGCGACGGATGCGGCATTGGAACTGATCGAGACGCTGCAACAAAAATACGGCGAGCTGATGTTCCATCAGTCGGGCGGCTGCTGCGACAACAGTGCGGCCAATTGCTATCTGCCGGGCGAACTCACCATCGGCGCTGGCGACGAATATCTGGGCGACATCGGCGGCGTGCCGTTCTACATCGGCAAGGCGCAATACGAATACTGGAAACACACCCAGCTCATCATCGACGTGACCGAGGGACGCGGTGGCACGTTCTCGCTCGAAGGACCGGAGGGGCAGGCTTTTCTTACGCGCTCGCGCCTGTTCAGCGAAGAGGAATGGGCGGCATTGCAGGCCGAACAAGGCTAGTAGTTCAGTGACCTGAAATAGCCGTTCGCCTCGGGCGACCAGGTGTAGCCCCAGCCTTGCAATACCGAGCCGACCTCTTTGGCGTAGCGCTGCTGGTCGCTCGGCTTGATCCATGCCTTGCCGGCGGCTTCGCTGTAGCTGGCGTTGTGGTGTTCGCAGAAATGTTGCCTTGCGTTGTCCGAGCGCCCCAGCTCCTGCGCGAAGCGGCCTTCCCAGCTCAGATGTTTCTCATCGCTGTGCTGCATGGGGCGTGCCGGTTGTGACTGTGTGTTGCCTTTCAATGCATTGCCCACGCTCAACGCGCCGACGTTCACCCAGCCCTTGCTCAGATAGAACTCGGGCGTACCTTGTGCTGTGTCGTAAAAATACGCGACGTTGATCTGCTGGCTGAATTCCACGATGTGGAATTTTTCGAATTGCAGGATGACGGCGTGCAGATTGTGTTTGCTGTCGTTCAGTCTGACGACCAGTCCTTTGGCGTCGGTCCGGAACTTCAGGAAATCGCGATTGTTGAAATCGAAGGCGTCGCTGCCCAGCGCGAAATACATGCCCTGCAGGTCTTCGCTGTACAGGTTCCAGAACGCGGCGCGGCGCGAATTGTCCGCACCGTCCGGCGCGAACAGGTGGAAGAACTCGTGCACCAGATAGTTCTTGCCCCAGTTGGCGATCATCTCGCGTGCGGCCTGGCTGCACAGCCAGTTGCTTTCGTTATGCACAATCCACGGTGCGCCCCATTGCGCGACGGCGAAATCGCGCAGGGTGTCGCTGGGCGTTTTGATCTTGCATGCACTGTAACGGTCGAGCAGTTTGCCCAGCATGCGCGAGGTGTGGAACGGGTATTGGTCGAGCAGCAGCAAGGCGTCGTTCACTTCGTCCTGGAACTTCGCATCGGCAAGGCTCAGGATGCGTTCGATGTGCGACTGCACGAAGCTGCGGATGAACCAGGAATCGACACCGATATTGAGCTCGAAGCGGAAGCCTTCGATGCGGTCGATATCCGCCGCGCCGCCACGGTAGTCGTCCCATGGCACGGTGCCGAGCAGGCCTTTGTTTTTGGACAGCACGCGCACCCATTGCGGCGTGTGGCCGTCGCTGGCGAGGCGATCCGCTCCATTCTGCAGGAAGGTGTGCAGTGACGCCCAGTTGCTGCGGCCGCTGCCGAGTACGCTGTCCGCATCCGGGTCATAAGCGAAGTATGCGTTGAGCAGACCGCGATAGCATTTGCGGAAAGCGCGCGTGCGTTCCTGATGCTGGGTGAGATATGCGAGCAGGGTTGTGAACAGTTTTAGATTCTCGATCAGGCGTTCACCCTGCTCGGAATACACCTGTGTGCAGCCGTAGCAAAGCAGTCTGGCCTGGCGCAGATCGCGCACGAAACCGGCTTCCGCGAAATGCCGCAACGCGGTCAGGATGCGATCTTCGCCGAGCGCGTCCATGTCCACTTCGCTGCCTAGCCAGGCGATCAGTTGTTCGCGTTCGTGCTGGATGGGCAGCAGGTCGCTGGCACGCATGGTGGAGAGCGCGATGCGGCTCATGCGCGCCATGCTGTCGGCGAGTTTGTTCAGCGTATTCATCTGATGCGGCACTGTCCGAAGTCGTTGCGCGGGATGTCGTCGGTCCTGGCGTGCGCTTCGTCGATGCCGTAGAACTCCAGGCGCAATTCGATACGTCGGCTTTCTTCCAGCGATTTTTTGGCGGAGTTGAATGAATAACCGCCAACCAGGAACAGGTCGCGCACTTGCTCTTTCTCTTCAGCGGAAAGCGTCTTCTGCTGATTGGGGGCGGGAGAAAGCAGGGTGCACAGCACGCGCTCGCTGCGCTGCAGACTGAGGTTCAGATTGAGCAGGTAATCGCCGCGCTGGTCGGCGAAGCCTTCCACCACCACACGCTTGAGCCAGCGCTGCGCCAGATCGTCGCGTGCCAACGTGAGCATGTCGCTTACGAAAGCGCTCAGATATTCCACCTGTTCGGTGGTCAGTCTGGAACTGCCGGTGTCGAAACGGGCGCGGTCGCCGAAGTCGATCACGTTGCGGTTGCGGTCCACACTGATGCCGGGATGGCCCTTGGCGGTTTCCTCGATGCGATCCCACAGCTCGTTGATCTCGTGCACGCGGTCGGCCTGCTTCTTCTCGGCTTCGCTCACGTTCTTGGTGATGGCGAGCAGCGCCACGCTCATCACCAGCAGGAACATCACCATGAGTGCCGACATCAGGTCGGCGAAGGAGATCCAGAACGGCTTTTCACCTTCATCTCTGTTGCGCCGTTTGACGGGAATGAACTTGCCCAGCATGTCTCTATCCCCGCCTTAGTTGGAAACTGAGCCTAGCGTGTCTTCCAGTTCCTGGATGCCTTCACGCAACAGTTTCACCGAGTCGGCCAAGGCCTGATGGAACTCGCGGTTGGCTTCGCCCACGGCCTTGGTCATGCCGCTGCTGAACGATTCGTGCGCCTGGCCGATCACGTCGGACACCTTCTCCAGGTAGCCGTCGGCTTGCTGTTGCGCTTCGACCAGCTTCCCGGTGGCGGCTTCGATGCGCGACACCACATCGTGCGACATCGCCGCGTCGCGGCGTGCTTGCTCCACGATGAGCTGCATGGAGCCGACCAGTTCGGTCATCGCATCGCGCGCCTTCTGGTAGTCGGCGTACACGCTGCTCAAGCTGTTGGTGGCCGAGCCGATGGCACCGGCAGCCTGGGTCAGTTCCCCGGCGAGGCTTGCGGACTTGTCCAGTGTGGACGTCACGCCTGCACCCGCTTTGGCGAAATCCTTGGAGGCGAGATAGAGCGTGTCCGCGCCGTTGTTCATCTTGGTCAGCGCTTCGCCGGTGGTGCTGCGCATGGCTTGCACGGCGGCCTTCATCTCCACCACGGCGAGGTTGACGCCTTCCACCAGCGCGCCGACCTGGCCGCCGAACTGGCCCACCATGGCCTGACTGCTGGCGGCGAGGGCTTCCTGTTGTTGCCTGCTGGCGGTACCGGCAGAACGCACTTGCGCGCCCAGCTCTTCGATGATGACGCCCATACGGTCGGACAGATTGTCCAGCGCTTGTTGCAGCCCCTGCTTGGTGTCGCCCTGCGATTGTTCCATCAGCGCGCGCACCTGTTCGATGAACTCGCCCAGCTTGTCATTCATGGTGCGCTGGCGCGCTTCGGCACCGGCCATGGTCTCGGCCAGCAGGTTGGTCAGTGTCTCGTTGCCATGCTTGCCCGCGCTTTGCATCTCTGCGGCCATCTGTTGCAGGGTGTGGGTGGCGGTCTGCAGCGATTCGATGGTCTGCTGTTGCAGGCTGTTGATGCCGCCGACCTGTGAGCCGAACATGTCCTTGAGTTGATCGCTGAATTGGCTCAACACGCCGGCCAGCATCTTGTGCACGGCGTCCTGCTGGTCGTTGCGTGTCTCCTTGAGCGCGCTGGCGATGTCGTTGAGCGGCTGCTTCAGGCTGGCTTCCAGCGTGCTCGCCAGACGATTGCCGAGCGCTTCCGACTGCGCGTTGCTGGCGGCGATCTGCTTCTCGAACAGCTCGCCCATCATCTGCTGCATCTCGTTGCGCAGCATGGACGCGGTCTGGCCGGAAGAGGCTTCGGTGGCTTTCACCAGACGCGCCAGATATTCCTCGCTGGCACCGCCTTCGAACAGGTTATCGAGCAACTGGGTGAGTTGTTCCACCTGACCGTTCAGGCGCGTGATGGCGACTTTCTCGATGAAGGTGATGACCATTGCCAGTGTGATGGCGATGGCGGAAACGAGGAAGGCTTCCCACACACCGTGCAGCAGGTGGTTCAGGCTCTCGCGCACGATGGCCGGATTCTCCGACACCTGGAAAGCCTGCAAACCCATGATCAGGCCGTAGAAGGTGCCGATGATGCCGACGCCGGTGAACAGGCCGGGCAGGTGTCTGAAGAAATCGGCGCGCAGCGGCGTGTCGATGATGGTCTCGTGCGGGAACATCAGGTTGGCCGGTACGGTGGAGCGCCAGCGCGCATCCGACTGGCGATGCAGCGAGTCGGCATATTCCTGCCACAGATGTGCCAGCACGCCGGTGTCGGCGAAGATCGCGGGCATGTCGTTCGACGGTTTGCCGTCCAGCGCGCGCAACTGTTTGACCACACGCGAGATGCGCCAGGAAACGATCAGCGAGGGCAGCAAGAAAAACAGCAGGAACGAGATCGCGAGCAGACCGAGGATGGCCGCGAATACATAGATGTGGGGCGGGAGCTGGTCTATCGTGAACATGTTGGAATATGACGTCAGAGGGTAAAAAAGCGGCTTGTATAATACACCGCATGACACAGACGACCGGGCCGAATATGGACAAGCAAGCACAGCAGACGACGCATGACAAAGTGGTATTGTTTGCCGATGTCAGCGGCAGTACGCGCTTGTACGAGGTGCTCGGCGACGCGCGCGCTTTTGCCGCCATCAACCAGTGCATCTCACTGTTGCGGCGCGTGACCGGGACCTTTCAGGGGCGGGTGGTGAAAACCATCGGCGACGAGATCATGGCGGTGTTTCCCGGCGTGTTGAGCGGTGTGCAGGCGGCCTGCGCGATGCAGGCGGAAGTGGATGCGATGGTGCCGCTGGATGATGCGGTGTGTCTGGCGATCCGCATCGGTCTGTATCACGGCCCGGTGCTGATGCAGGACAGCGATTCCGATGTGTTCGGCGACACCGTCAATGTGGCGGCGAGATTGACCGAGCTGGCCAATGCCGGACAGATACTTTCCGACGCGTCCACGGTGCAGGCGCTGCCGCCTTTGCTGCGCACGTCCACGCGCAGTCTCGATCTGCTGCCGATCAAGGGCAAGGCTTCCAATATCAAGGTGGTCGAAGTGCTGTGGCAGGAAGGTGACGATGCGACGCTGATGGTGGGGCGTACCCATTCGCCAGCGGCGGTTTCGGGAACGCTGCGCTTGCGGCACCACGGGCGCGAGGCGGTAGTGGATGCGTCGCACGGCAAGCTGGTGCTGGGGCGCGATGATCAGGCGGACTTCGTGGTCGAGGACAAGCGCGCTTCGCGCTTGCACGCCACCATCGAATTGCGGCGCGACAAATTCGTCTACATCGACCAGAGCTCGAACGGCAGTTACATCACCTTTGCCGGGGAGAGCGAGTTGCAGTTGCGGCGCGAGGAGATCGTGCTGCGCGGCAGCGGCAGCATCTGTCTCGGGCATTCGTTCGGCAAGGATGCGGCGGGCGCGATCAGCTTTTCCTGCGAGGGTTGCTGATCTATTCTTCGCCGGTGACCGGGCGGCGGCGCAATCTGCGGCGCGATTCCTTGCCCAGCTCTTCTTTCGCCTGCGCTTCGGCAGTCCGTCTGGCCATCACTTCGGCAAAACCCTTGGCGCGTTCAGCCGCGAGATCGGCGAGTTGCTTTTTCCTGAGTTCCTGTGCGGCGGCAAGCCTGGACTGATTCTCGGCGGCAACCATGCGCTCGGTCCGGCCGATGTCTTTGATCTTGGATAGATGTTGCGCGAGTTTGGCTTTGCGTGCCTGTTCCTCTTTTTGTCCGGCTTCCGCCGCCGCCCGGGCGCGGGTCGCCGCTTCCAGCTTTGCCAACTGCGCGGCTTCCGCTTTTTGCTGTGCCAGTTGTTGCTGCTTGCGGCGTTCGGCGGCTGCCAGCAATGCCAGGCGTTTTTTTTCCTGCTCCTGTGCGGTTTCTTTTTCGAGCTTGTCGATATTCGCCAGACGGCGCTTTGCCAGACCGATGAACTCGCCCTTGGGGAATTCCTTCAGGTATTGCTCGAAATTGGCGCGCTGTGTGCTGTCGCTGATCTCGCGCCACAGTTTGATGTCGCGCTGCCGCGCGGCGAAATCGTCCACCGCAGTTTCTGCGGCGGACAGACTGTCTGTCGTGGTGACCAGCGTCGTGTCCGAATGGGCGGGGAGCGGGGTGTTGCGGGGGATGGTGCGCTTGAGCGCGCGCATGAATTCGGCGGCATTTTGGAAACGCGCTTCCGGCGTCTTGGACAGACTTTTCATCACCACCAGATCCAGTTCCGGCGACACCTTGGCATTGAGGTGTGAAGGCGGCGTCGGCAACTGGTGCATCACCTTGTTCATGATGGTGATCGGGCTGCCGGTGAACGGCCGCTCGCCGGTCAGCATCTGGTACAGCATCACCCCTGCCGAATAAAGGTCGCTGCGCCCATCAACATCCTTGCCCATGAACTGTTCGGGTGACATATACGTCGGCGTGCCCAGCACCATACCTGCCTGGGTGAGGTGGCTGGAATCCATCTTGGCGATACCGAAGTCGGCGATCTTGATGCTGCTGTCGGCGGTGATCATGATGTTGGCGGGTTTGATGTCGCGATGCACGACGCCGCGCTGGTGCGAGTATTCCAGCGCATCAAGCACCTGCAGCATGATGCGCAGACTGTCGGCGATGGGCAGCGTCTCGCCTGCTTCCAGATGATCCTTGAGTTCGTCACCGTCCACATATTCCATGGCGATATAGGCCAGATCGCCTTCTTCGCCGTAGTCGTAGATGGAGATGATCTTGGGGTGGGAGAGCCGACCTGCGGCCTGTGCCTCGCGGCGGAAACGCGCAAAGGCTTCTTCCATCTCGGCAGGCTCCACCAGCGACTTCTGGATGGTTTTGACGGCAACGGTGCGCTGGATGAAGGGGTCGAAACCTTCATAGACGATACCCATCGCGCCCTTGCCGAGTTCGCGACGTAATTCGTATTTGCCTAGTTTGTCCGTGGTGGGCATGCGCTTGAGCGTGTGTAATACGGGTGGGGCATGTGAATATCTGCTGCGATTCTACTACGGCAGGCGGCGGAGATTGCGCCGACATGGCGACGCGTGCGCGCCGAAAAAGCCGCGTTCCGGTTAGACATTGCAGCCCTAAGCCTTTAGAATTGCGGCCTTTTTTACAGGCAAGCACCATGTCCGCAGAACTCGAACAGTCAGCAAAAGAATCTCCGGCAGCGCCGCGCGACCAGATCGGGCGCGAAGTCGCGCGCCGCCGCACCTTCGGCATCATCTCCCACCCCGACGCGGGCAAGACCACGCTGACCGAGAAACTGCTGATGTTCTCCGGCGCGATCCAGTTGGCCGGTGCGGTGAAGGCGCGCAAGAGCGGGCGCCATGCGACCTCCGACTTTCTCGATATCGAAAAGCAGCGCGGCATCTCGGTGGCATCTTCGGTGATGCAGTTCGAGTACCGCGACCATGTGGTGAACCTGCTCGATACGCCGGGTCACCAGGATTTCTCGGAAGATACCTACCGCGTGCTGACGGCCGTGGACTCCGCGCTGATGGTGATCGATGCGGCCAAGGGCGTGGAGGCGCAGACCATCAAGCTGCTGGATGTGTGCCGCATGCGCGACACGCCCATCGTGACCTTCATGAACAAGATGGACCGCGAGGTGCGCGATCCGCTGGAATTGCTGGACGAGGTGGAGTCGGTGCTGAAGATCCAGTGCGCGCCGGTGACCTGGCCGCTGGGCATGGGCAAGAGCTTCCGCGGCGTGTATCACCTGATGAAGGACGAGATCCTGCTGTTCACGCCGGGCGAGGAGCGCGCCGACGGCGAGGTGGAGATCATCAAAGGTATCGACAACCCGATCCTGGCGGAACGCTTCCCGATGGAGATCGAGCAGCTGAAGATGGAAGTGGAACTGGTGCACGGCGCATCGCACCCCTTCGATCTGCAACGTTTCCTCGACGGCAAGCAGACACCGGTGTTCTTCGGCTCCGCCATCAACAACTTCGGCGTGCGCGAGATTTTGAATGCGCTTCTGGAATGGGCACCCGCGCCGCGCCAGCGCGATGCTTCGGTGCGCAACGTGAGCCCGATCGAACCGAAATTCTCCGGCTTCGTGTTCAAGATCCAGGCCAATATGGACGCCAACCACCGCGACCGCATCGCCTTCCTGCGCGTGTGCTCCGGTCATTTCGAGCGCGGCATGAAGATCAAGCATCTGCGCCTGAACCGCGAGATCAAGGTGTCCAGTGTCGTGACCTTCATGGCTTCCAGCCGCGAGCAGGTGGAAGAGGCCTACGCGGGCGACATCATCGGCCTGCCCAACCACGGCAACATGCAGATCGGCGACAGCTTCTCCGAAGGCGAGCTGCTACAGTTCACCGGCATCCCGTACTTCGCGCCGGACCACTTCCAGTCGGTGCGTATCCGCAACCCGATCAAGATCAAGCAACTGCACAAGGGCTTGCAGCAGCTCGGCGAAGAGGGCGCGGTGCAGGTGTTCAAACCGGTGGACGGCGGCGACCTGATCCTCGGCGCGGTCGGCGTGCTGCAGTTCGATGTGGTGGCCAGCCGATTGCAAGGCGAGTACGGCGTGGATGCGATGTTCGAAGGTGCCAGCGTCAGTACCGCGCGCTGGGTGACCTGCGACGACGCAAAGATATTTGCCGATTTCCAGAAAGCGTTGTCGCACAATCTGGCAGTCGATGCGGCGGGCAACCTGGCTTATCTCGCGCCGAACAACGTCAACCTGAAACTCACCCAGGAACGCTGGCCCAAGGTGGTGTTCCATACCACGCGCGAGCACGCGGTGAAACTCTGATGGAACAAATCGACTTTCAACTACGCGGCGAATTCATCGCGCTGAATGATCTGCTCAAGCTGACCGGCGTGAGCGACAGCGGCGGGGCAGCCAAAGCGCTGGTGGCTGATGGGGCCGTTTCCGTCGATGGACAGATGGAATCGCGCAAGACCGCCAAGATACGGGCGGGGCAGGTGGTGTCGCTGTCCGGCGTGCGGATACGGGTACGGGCTTGAACCATGCTGTACATCGCCCACAACGTCGTCATCCCCGAACGAGAGATTGAACTGACCGCTGTGCGCGCGCAGGGGGCGGGCGGGCAGAATGTGAACAAGGTGTCGAGCGCGATGCATCTGCGCTTCGATATCCATGCCTCTTCTCTTCCGGAGGAGATGAAGGAACGTCTGCTGCAGATCAATGACCAGCGCATCACCAAGGACGGCGTGGTCGTCATCAAGGCACAGGAATTCCGCAATCAGGAACAGAATCGCAACGAGGCGCTACGCCGTCTCAAGGCCTTGCTGCAATCGGCAGCCGAACGGCCCAAGCCGCGCATCGCGACCAAGCCTTCGCGGTCGGCGAAGAAGAAACGGGTGGAAGGAAAAGTGTTGCGCGGCAGGGTGAAGGCTCTGCGCGGCAAGGTTAACGACTGAATCAGTCTTTCAGCTCAAGCTCCACCCGCAACAGGTGGTGATCGGAACTCGGTGTCGGAATGACCTGCTGGTTCACGCAGCGCAATTGGTTATTGAAAAAAACGTGATCCAGCACCAGCGGCATGCGCCGCCAGGTGATCTCCGACCATTGTGCGGTGGAGAATCCCGCTTCCTCGAATTGCGCCACCAGCGTCTCATGCCCGCTGACGTTGAAGTCGCCACCCAGCAGGGTCGGCAATGCGGACTGGCGTAATTGATTGACCACCATTTCCCGTTGTTCCGGATGCATCGTGCTGGAGGATTTCAGCATGAAGAAGGCGAGCAGATGGGTGTTGAACAGCTGTACGGTCTTGCCGCCGATGTCGGTTTTTGCGCCGATCAGCAAACGGTCTGTCGGGGTCTTGAGTTCGCCGTTGAAATCGAATTCGATAGGTGGAGAGGGTAGATCGAGCTTGCTCGTTTCGTACAGTTTGCTGCGCGATAAGATGGCGAGGCCGATGCCGAAAGGCAGTTCGCGTGCATCCGGCTTGGGGTAGCTGAAGTAGCTGTCGTATTCCGGCAGCGCCGCTTTCAGTCGTGTGTAGTTGGGGGGCGGATCGATCTGTTTGCCGCCGTCTTCGGCGTGCTCAACTTCCTGCAGCAGGATGATATCTGCGTCTTGACGCTTGATCTCGGCAATGGTTTGCTCAAGGTCGACCGGGGCATGATCGGGATAGGCGTCATCCCAGACTTGGCCGAATTGCATGTTGAATTGAAGGACACTGAACCGTGACATGCTGGCGTACGGACAATTGAAGATTGGCGAACTTTATAGAAACAGTGGTTTTGAATCAAGCAATAGAGAAGGTTCTTTGCAGATATTTCTGGCGTGGCGGAGGTCCGAAACGCTCGATGGCATAACGCAGGGCTGTACGGGGTAGTCGCGGGTAATGGTGGCGCAGGAATGTTCCCGGTCGTTTCTGGTCGCGTTTACCCGCCTCGCGCAGCATCCAGCCCGTTGCCTTGCGCATCAGATCGTGCGTGTCGTCCAGCAGCATCTCGGCGATGCGCCGTTCCCTCAGCAAGTCCGAGCGCGCCAAGCAGCAATAACGCGCGCGGTCTTAAGTGCCGGGTGGCGGCCTGCTTGCCTGCCTCGTCGACCGTCTGATAGAACTGCTCAGCAGCAACAGCGCGAACATGCGTTCCTCGTGATATTTCGAGCTTGGCAATGCAGCGACGGTGGCGAGATTCGCATCACGATGCTTTTGGGCCAACGCGCGCAAAGGCGGGATATTGATGCCGAGGAACACATCGCCTGCGCCGTACTGTCCCGGCCCAGTCTTGAAGAAGCCTTGCAGGATGGCGGTCGTATCCGGAGAAGAGAGCGCATGCCGTTGCGCGCCGATCTCCTTGGCTTTGTTCATTGCGGTTTGCGGGCGACGATGAGGAAGATGGGAAATTCGCGCTGCCGGCCTGCGACCTCTTTGCTCACGGAAGTGGCCGTGCTGTCATGCACTTCCGCGAAGCCGGACTCCAGCAACAGTTTGCGCAGGTGCTCGCGGTCAAAACCCGGATGGAACACGCCGGTGTTGTCGCCGTGGAATGTACCGTCTTCGGTGTCGAGATCGGCAAAGGCGATCTGCCCGCCGGGATTCAGCAAGCGGAACCATTCCGCGAACAGCGCGGCGGTATCGGGCACGTGATGCGTCACCATGCTGCTCACGATCAGTTCGTAATTGCCGCTGGCATGTGCGCCGTGCTCGAAATCGACGAACTGGGTGCGGGCGTTGGCGAGATTCTGTGCGGCGATCTTGCCTGTCATCACTTCCAGCATGGCGGGCGAACTGTCCGCGCCGCATAGCGAACCGACCTGCTGCAACAATTGCAAGGACAGCAGCCCGGTGCCGCAGCCGTAGTCCAGCACGGCCATCTGCGGTGACAGTGCCACTTCGCGGCGGATGGCTGCCGCGACCTCGTTGGCGATCCGAACCCGGCCGGGATTGCTATCCCAGCGGGCGGCGACCGATTCAAAATCCCTGCGTTCTTTTTCCATGTCATGGATGTCTATTGTGATGGCTGGATTATCGCGTCAGCGAGATTTGGCTGCAATGCGGTGCGTCGGCATAACGGACAACTGTTTCGGCTGGGAGAGAGGGGATTTTGATATCTCGAGAAAAAAGACTAAAGTTCTGCTTAGGCATGCCGATAGGTTGTCCATGGATGAGTTGGATTCTGTCTGTGGGATATTTTATAGGAGGGTGTCATGGCGATTAATCCAGTTGATTCAAGCAGTAACTATGTTTCTCCAGTGCAGCCCCAGCCGCAATCGCGCGACGAACGCGAAGCGGTCAAGGATCTGGATGACGCTGCCAAGGCTGCCGCCGCCGCTCAGGCAACACAGGCACCCAAGCCGACAGTGAACACACAGGGGCAGACCGTAGGCTCTGTCATCAACGTGCAAGCCTGAGTTGCCGGAGAAGTTTGAGAGAAGCGAGGGCGCAGGGATGCTCCCGTTTTTATAGGGCGATACCGGCCTCCTCGGCCTGGATGTCGGCGGAATAGCTGCTTCTGACCATGGGCGCGCAGGCGGCGTGCGAGAAGCCCATCTTCTTCGCTTCTTCCTCGAACATCTTGAACGCTTCCGGCGTGACGTAGCGTAACACCGGCAGGTGGCCGTCCGAGGGTTGCAGGTACTGTCCCAGGGTTAGCATCTCCACATCGTGGTCGCGCAGGTCGCGCATCACTTGCAGCACTTCCTCGTCGGTCTCGCCCAGCCCCAGCATCAGGCCGGACTTGGTCATCACCTGCGGGAAGCGCGCCTTGAATTCCTTCAGCAACTTGAGCGAATGCGCATAGTCGGCACCGGGGCGGGCCATGGGATACAGGCGCGGCACGGTCTCCAGATTGTGGTTGAGCACGTCCGGCAGTTCACCGGCCATCGCATCCAGCGCCACATCGAGGCGGCCGCGAAAATCCGGGACCAGTGTCTCCAGTTTGGTGGCGGGTGAGGCGGCGCGTATCTCGCGCAGGCAATCCGAGAAATGTTGTGCGCCGCCGTCGCGCAGGTCGTCGCGGTCCACGCTGGTGATGACGACGTAGCGCAGTTTGAGCAGGCCGATGGAGTGGGCGAGGTTCTTTGGTTCGTCGGCATCTGGCGGCAGCGGTTTGCCGTGCGCCACGTCGCAGAACGGGCAGCGGCGGGTGCAGATGTCGCCAAGGATCATGAAGCTGGCCGAGCCCTTGCCGAAGCATTCGCCGATGTTGGGGCAGGAGGCTTCCTCGCACACGGTGTGCAGGCTGTGCTCGCGCAGCATGCGCTTCACTTCGTTATAGCCGGCACCGCTGCCGGATTTGACGCGTATCCACTGCGGTTTGCGCAGACGCTCCTGCAGGGGGATGATCTTGATCGGGTTGCGCGAGGTTTTGGCTGCGCCGGTCTGTTTGGTAGTCTCGTTCATGGGGGCGGATTGTAAAGCATCCGGAATACCCAAGTATAAAAGTATGGTACATTTCTACCCCGTGGCGCTGCCATCCCAGCTCATCGAATTCATTACAAGGAGACTCTCATGGAACACCAACTGCCAGCTCTTCCCTATGCCAAAGACGCCCTCGCGCCGCACATGTCGGCCGAGACTTTCGACTATCACTACAGCAAGCACCATCAGGCGTATGTGACCAACCTGAACAACCTGATCAAGGGTACCGAATACGAGAACCTCGACCTGGAAGCCATCGTCAAGAAGGCACCGGTCGGCGGCATCTACAACAACGCGGCGCAGGTTTCCAACCACACTTTCTTCTGGAACTGCATGAAGCCGAACGGCGGCGGCGCACCGAGCGGCGCACTGGCCGACGCGATCAACAAGAAGTGGGGTTCGCTGGACGAGTTCAAGAAGGCCTTCCAGACTTCCGCCGTGGGTAACTTCGGTTCCGGCTGGACCTGGCTGGTGAAGAAAGCCGACGGTTCCGTGGACATCGTCAACATGGGTGCAGCCGGTACACCGCTGACTACCGCCGACAAGCCGCTGCTGTGCGTGGACGTGTGGGAGCACGCTTACTACATCGACTATCGCAACGCGCGTCCCAAGTTCGTTGAGACTTTCCTGGCTAATCTGGTGAACTGGGCATTCGCGGAAAAAAACTTCGCGTAATTCAGCATTCAATCAACTCCACATCGAGGCCGGGCTTTGCCCCGGCCTTTTTGTTTGCTGTGTACGTCAGTGCGACCGGCACCTGCTCAAAAGCAATGTCGAGTATGCCTGCCGCATCCCACCAGCGGCCGTTGCCATGTAACAGTACCAGTAACACGCTATCTTTGCCGCGCCTGGTATACGCGATCATGCATTTGCCGACGCGGACGGTATAACCGGTCTTGAGCCCCGTTCCGCCGCGATAGTGGCCGATCAGGATATTCCGGTTCTTGAGGCGGATGTTGCGCTTGCGGTCCTCGCTACGGATGCGCATCTCGGTACGCGAGGTAAGGGACAGCAGAGCGGGGTGTCGGGTGAACTCGCGGGCCAGCACCGCCAAGTCGTGCACGCTTGAATAATGCCCGTTGTTATCGAAGCCGCATGCATTTTCAAAATGGGTGCCGGGCATGCCGAGTGGGCGCGTTGATTCATCAAACTCACAAAGTCACGCTCATTACCCACAATCGTTTCGGCTAGTGCATGGCATGCGTCATTGGCTGATGCGATCAAGGTGGCAGCCAGCAGGTCGCGCAACAGATAACGTTCCCCCGCTTTGAGTTTGATGCGTGCGCCTGTCGCTTGAGGAGAAGATATGGAGATGGTCGCTACACGTTCAAGATGGCCGTGCTCGATCACCAGCAAAGCGGTCATCAGCTTGGTCAGGCTGGCTATAGGCAGGCGGGAATCCGTCTTGCGTTCCCGGGTCGGTGTGCCGTTGATCTCGACATGGTAGGCAGTCGCCACATCGGGGAACAGATCGGGCAGGGCTGCAGCCGACGATACCTGGCATAGCAGCCAGCACCCGACCAGAAAACACATGCTCAAAAGCCGAACATCCCTTTGAACTGATTGACGCCGTCCATCTTGCCGCCGGTCGGATCATGCTTTTCCGTGTCGCAAGCCTTGCCGATACGCTTGCCGCGATAGGTCGAAGTCATATCGAACTTCTCGCCATCGGTCGTGCCGCTCATATGCGTCTTGCCCTGATAACTACCTTTGTCATGTGTGATTTCGCCGCGACCACTCATCTTCTGGTTCTGGCCGTCGTTGTTGCAGCGCATTTTCCAGGCCGTCTTGTTGCCGGACTTTTTGATGTCGGTCACTTTGCATGTGTCGTCTTGCTGCGTCATGCGACGCGGTATGGTGGACCCATCCGTCAAGACAGAATTCAGTCTAGTTTAAGCTGGTCTGTCC
>WOYI010579640.1_pt1 | contig 15355 bp, 12 predicted proteins | sample 6423411 | NCBI WGS metagenome assembly WOYI01 (sample SAMN13441803, study PRJNA592873) | oil field metagenome | biome: oil field; feature: oil-well bore; material: oil-contaminated soil; isolation source: oil-contaminated soil from oil-well borehole | place: Germany: Wietze | collected 2016-10-18 ...
TAAGAATTTTATAAAACACTCTAAACCTATTACCAAAAGATATTATAGACTTCCTCAACCAACTAATATCTACTGGATCTAAAGGTATTGCAAATTCAGGAATAACTCCATCCTTAATCTCAAATTCTTCACCATGATATACATTCTCTAAAGGATAGTCAGATTTACCAAAAATAACTGTTGAGGGAAATTCATAATCTCTAGCTGAAACTTTTATTGTATATATCCCATCTTCCAAAACAGGACCAAACAACCCCTTAGAGTCTGTAACATCTGTCCATACTAGCCTCCCATCTTTAGTATATACACGAACTATAGCCAATGATATTGGTTCTTTAGTACTACTATCGTACACATACCCTATTCGTAAACCTGTCTTCCTAAAACCTAACCATCTTAATATATTTAAGAAAAGTTGATAGAGATAGATAGGAATGTAAAGTAAACCACCTATTAAAGTAGCAAAACTTATTGTAATTGTAGCTATGGAAGTAGTAACCCCTATATCTTGCAAAGTATAATCATCTAAATCTCTAAACATATTATCCATACTATCTCGTGTTGTATCTACTACATCTCTAATTATTCTCCCTACATATGTTGGGACCTCCCTGGGTGGCACAGGCTCCTCTTCCTCTTCTATCTCACCCCATTTAGGTATATCAAGTGTAATATCACATTCCTCCGAAACATTCCCAGCTTTATCAGAAGCCTCTACACAAAAATTGTAATTAGAAAACAGATTGTTAAGACTCTCTTTCTCAAGAGAACTTAAGGTTATAGTGGTAGTATACATAACTCCACTCTTTACAGTTACTCCACACTCCTCTCTCGTACCACTCCTTTTTACACAGTAAAAGACAACATCCCCTAAAGAAAGATTATCCTCTACTCTATATACAATCTCTATCTCATAACCACTCTCCCACTCCACCGTATTATTCTCTCCGATATCCCCAACCGAAATTAGAGTTATCTCAGGTGCCTCACTATCCTGTACAGTATACTCAACATTAGACCAACTACTCTGTCCACTGTAGTTATTTCTAGCTTTAACTCGATAGAAATACATTCTTTCATTTACTAGGTTCTCAAACTCATACATACTCCCAGTTATCCAACCACTAGACTCTTTAATAGTACTAAATTCACTATCACTACTTACTTCGATGTAGTACTCGTAACCAGAACCAAGAGAGTTCCAGAAAAGAGAGTTTGATGTACCCTTAGTATATTGAGGTTCATCTACCAAAGTCGGTACAGGAACAGGAGTAACATAGAGAGTATCGCAATCTAAGATATCTATTACCAATCCTTCATATGTAATATCCTGTGCACAGATACTATATGAACCTGGATTAGTACCAAATACTTCAACAACAACTACACCATGCTCATTGGAAGGATCGGTGGGCTGAGTTAATGTTAAACCAGGAGCTACTAATCGGATGTAATGGTCTGAAAGTGGAACACCTTGTGCGTTCAATATTGTAACTGTTACTAATGCTGGCCTTCTAATCTCAACCTGATCTGGTATGACATAAAGGGTTGATGTCGCATCCTCAGTAATTGCAACATTTATTTCTACCTGCCCTTCTGTTACAAAAAAAGGCTCTTGAGCAAAAGAGAAATCTATACTAAAAAGTAAAATCAAAAAAGCAACTTGTATGTATTTAGGCAGTTTCATCTATATCTCTTCTACAATTTTCTTTATATACTTATCTAAAGCCTCTGTAAATTCAGTTTGACTGTAGATATCCTTACTAAGTTTAACACCTTTACCACTCTTTGAGTAGCACCTATTACACATAGCAGTGAAGTTATCAGGATTAATATACTGTACCTTATCATGAGTTCCACACAACTCACATACCTTAAAATCCCCTAAAAAGCCCAACTCCTTAAGAACCTGTATCCTAAACTTATTTACTCTAAGAGTATCCATATCATTTTCTAAAATACTTTGAAGTAGGTTAAAGACTTTAACATTACTCTCACCCTCAACAAGAAATTTGTTTAGAATATACAGAACTCTTTCTATATTCTGTATATCCATATGAGAATCTATCTCTGGAGAGTATATTAACTGAGATTCAGTTAAAATTGGTAGTCCTTTACCTTCATAGAATGATATCTCACTTGTAGATAGGGTCTGCATATTACCCCTGTTCTTACTAGTAATTTTTCTAATACTTTTAGCAAACAGGGCAAACTTACCATTGTATTTACCATAGACTGTAAGTATTTTATCTGCCTCACCGTAGTTTACTGACTTAATAACTGTTGCAATATCTTTACTCATTTTCTCCCTTTTCCTGTAATTAAAATTTTAGGGGTTTTGAGTAGTATCTTTAAGTCTAGTAGAAAACTTCTATTTCTAGCATACATAGCATCTAGCTCTACCCTCTGTTTAAAGTCTAAATTGTTTCTACCAGAGATTTGCCATAGTCCTGTTAAACCAGGTTTAACACTTTGTATTTTACGCATATTCAATCTATCTATATCATCCCCCTCATTAAGTAATTGTTCTATCTCCCAAATCATATATGGTCGTGGTCCTACAAGAGACATATTTCCTAAGATTACATTTATTAACTGTGGGGTTTCATCTAAGTCAGTTACTCTTAAAAATTTACCTAACTTAGTTACCCTCTTATCATCCTTTAACGGTATCTTATGGTCTCTCTTAAGTATCTCATGTAAATCTGGATTAGCCTCTAGAATTTCAGTACCGTTTAATTTCATTGTTCTAAATTTGTACATAAAGAAGGGTTTGAACTTGTAAAGTCTAATACAGTTGGGGACAAAGATAGGACCTTTGCTTGTAAGTTTAAGAAGTATGACAATTAGACATAGTAGTGGAGTCAGGAGTATCCATAGAATTAGTGCAATAGAGACATCAATTACCCTCTTAATTATCTTGTAGAGCATCTTCCACGTATGTCTTCAATTTATACATAAAGATTGAAGCATCGAATTCCTGTGCATGTATCATACAGCTCTTTCTGTCATACTCCTCATCATCAAAATTCTTTAATATTTTTGCCAATGCTTTGTAATTATACTCATCAAAAAATACACCTGTCTTTGGTCTTGATTCAGATATGGTTTCTACTACACCACCATCTCTAAATGCAATGACTGGAGTACCTACCGCATTTGCTTCTACAGGTACAATGCCGAAGTCTTCGCCTCTTACTGGGAATATTAATGCTCTAGCCCTTTTCATTAAATTAACCTTTTCTTCTTCAGAAACAAAACCTAGAAAGCTAACTAAACCCTTAGCATTTAATTTCTTAACTAACTCATGCATTCTCTCTTCATCATTACCCTTACCAACAACTTTAAGTGGAACAGAGGCTTCTACACAAGCCCTAATAGCTAATTCAATACCCTTGTAAGTTTCAATACGACCAAGATACAGAAACCAATTCTCTCTCCTGTTTAAAGGTTTGCCTTCCTGCATCTGTGACACCTCAACAGGTGGATATATTACATCAGCATCTACATCGTAGTACTTCTTAATTCTTTTCTGTACAGTTTTAGAATTAGCAATCATATGATCTACTCTTTGTGCAGCTTTTCTATCCTTCTTTTTCCAATACTCCTCTAGGAAGGTGTCCATAAAGAAGGAGTATATCTTAAAGAAAAATCTGTTTAATCCTGTTAACTGATCTACCCTCTTTAAACTTCTATCTGACTTCTGCCAAAGAAATTTAGGTGGGGACATACAGCTATTTATATGCTTTTTCCCTTTAGGTGCTCTAGCAAACTTAGCAAATATTATCGAATGAGAAAGTACTCCATCAAATTTCTTAAAATTAAAACTCTTAAATGCTAGTGGGTGGAGTAAAAGGTAGAGGTATTTCAATTTCCATTTCCATGGGAAAAACCTTAGGAAAGATTGATGAACTTTAACACTAGGGAAATGCTTCTCTACAAACTCCATATCGCAGTAAGGAACAAAAAGCTCTGCATTAGGGAATGTCTTTAAAATATACTGTAGATGTTTTTCAGAACCTCCAAATTTGTAAAGGGGGTCTGTAACTACTGCCATCTTAAGTTGAGATGTAGCTAATTTCTGTTTATTACTCTGTTTCTTTCTCATGAATTTGTTTAAAATACTCTCTTAGGTTATCTAGAAACTTCTCCTCAGTAAACTCTCTTGCCCTATTGATTATCCTTTGAGCATTATACTCTTTTTTGTTGTAATCCTTAAGTAATACTGTTAACTCTTCATAATTTTTAAAGAATTTCCCACAAATATCCTCAAGGACTGTTTCAGTTACACCGCCCTCATCATATGCATATATTGATGTACCTTGAGCCATAGCTTCAACAGGTACTAAGCCAAAGTCTTCTACTCCACAAAAGAGTAACACTTTAGCCTGCTTGTAGAGTATTCTTACCTCTCTATCACTATCAAGAAATCCTAAGAAGTATATATTGTCATATCCCCTAGCTAATTTCTTCAAATATTTTTTATCTGGTCCTTCACCCACTATTACCAAATTCTCTCCTGTTTCTATACACGACTTTATAGCCCAATCAACTCTTTTGTAATCATAGAGTCTAGATACAACTAACACAAAATCTTCAGGTAGATTGTATTTACTCATTACATTCTGCCTATCCTTTTCACTAAATTGCTCAAAATATTTCTCTTCTATACCTGGATATATTACTTTAGAATTAACCCCATATCTTTTTTTAATTTTCTTTGATATGAATTTTGAATTAGCTATCCAGTAATCTACTCTAGGTACTAAACTCGTATCCCAAATTCTTAAATAGGTGTTTAATATTTTAGAGAGGGGTTTGTATATACCTTTGAATATACTAGCTCTTACATTTAGCTCGTTGTCCCAGAGTGATCTAGGTGGTGTCATTACCATAGCTATGTGCGTTTGTCCTATGTTGGATATAATGCCTCTTGCTGGTCCTGCAGATATGCTAATTAATGTGTCATATTTACTTAAATCTAAATTCTCATACGCTATTGGGTTTAATACCTTCAAATGTTTAGAAAATTTATATTTGAATGGAAACTTCTGTACAAAGGTTGTATATATGTTTTGTTTAATATCTAAGTGCTTATATTTCTCAGAATTGTAGAGTACTGTATATATATCAGCCTCAGGTATTAGTTTCAAAACAGAAAGCATTTCTCTATCTGCACCACCAAAAGCAGTCATCTGGTCAGCTATTATTGCGACACGTCCAAGTTCATATTGCATGGGTTATTATAGCTCAGGGAGGTCTTCAGGGTCTATATCCATATCTTCAAAGGTATTTTCTTCATCATCACTTTCATCAAGTGCAGATGTTAAATCAGATATATCTACTAAGTTCTCTGATTTTCTCTCATCGTTGTCTTCAAATATATCATCTAATTCCATTACCTCTTCTTCCGTAATTGTATTTTCATCATCGTCATTACCGTTAATTACATCTTCATCCTCTTCAGACATAATGATTATATTTGGTCCATCATCATCGTCATCGTCTTCTTCTTCATTTCTTTTAGCTTTTAAAGATTTTACTTTTTCAATTATCTCTTGAGCTTCTGAACCGAATTTCTCAACCACATCTATTACCCTCATATCCTTACCACATTTGTCACAGAACTCTATATGCTCTTTCTCATGACCACATTCTGGACAGGAATAGAATACAACATGAACACTTACTCTGGATGTTACCTTCTTGGATCTATTCTCTTTTTTTGAGTTTGCCATAGCTATAAGATTTAAACTATATGTTACTTAAAGGATAATGGATAAAACCATGGGGGTCAATAATCTTATAGTCCATACTATCTTACTCATATTTTGGATAGCAACACTTCTTATACTTCTTACCACTGCCACAAGGACAAGGGTCATTTCTTCCAACCTTCATACTCTTCTCTACTGTCTGCTGTTTATTAACTTTTCCAGGTCGATTATCATTCTTTACTAATTGTGGTTTCTGTGCCTGTATATTACTTGGTAAAGCTGGTGCATCTCTTTTAACTACTCTAACCTTAAAGAATCTATCCCTTACACTCTGATTAATACTATCAAACATCTTATCAAACATCTCAAAACCTTCATTCTTGTACTCAACCAATGGGTCTCTTTGTGCTAAGTTTCTAAGAGATATACCCTCCCTTAAATCAGCCATATTATCAAGATGCTCCATCCAATACCTATCAAATGATTGTAATATTAAAACCTTAGACAACTCTTTTAGAGCTCCCTGTGATATATCATGACTATGGATTACAAATGCCATGAGGATTAATTTCTTAACCTTTGTTAACTGCATAAGGTCATCCTCAGTATATTTCAACTTCTTTAGAGCTTTTTCATACAATTCTTCTGAAAGAAGATTCTTAATCTGTGTAACTAACTTACTCTCTTCCTCCTCATCAATTTTCATATCATCCTTTCTTTGAGAAGCAAAAAGATAGTCAGCGTATGAGAGTTGCTCTTTAAGTATCCATATCTCTAATGGTGTATATCCATAAGTAAATTCTGAGATTAATGGAATATCCCATGTACTATCTCTACTTAAACTAAATGCATCTAGTTGATCTTGTAGAGTTTCAATATCAATATCTTTAGCGAGTTTGAGATCTTTGATTGAATCGAAATCTCCATTCTCTCTCTCCTTCTTAGCAACCTTCAATATATTTGTCCTAAGTCCATATATGATATCTCTCTGTTGATTTAGTACATCATCGTACTCAACCAATCTTTTACGTATATCGTAGTTATGAGACTCTACTCTCTTTTGGGCATTTTCTATAGTTCTACCAAGTATACCCATAGAGATTGGTGTATCCTCCTCCAAGCCTACTTGAGACATTATCATCTGCATCCTCTCTCCACCAAATAGTCTCATTAATTCATCTTCAAAGGATATGTAAAATCTAGTTTCACCAGGGTCACCCTGTCTACCAGATCTACCTCTTAACTGATTATCAATTCTTCTAGACTCATGTCTTTCTGAACCTATTACATACAAACCACCTAAGTCAGTAACACCCTCTTCAAGTGCAATATCTGTACCTCTACCAGCCATATTGGTAGCTATGGTTACAGAACCCTTCTGACCAGCCTGAGCAACAATCTTAGCCTCTCTTTCGTGATACTTAGCATTCAATACCTCATGTGGGACTCCCTCCTTAGAGAGCATCTCAGAGAGTATCTCTGATTTCTCCACAGAGGTAGTTCCAAGTAGTACAGGTTGCTCTTTTTGGAAATGTTCTTTTACATCTTCTACTATAGCTTTAAACTTTGCATCTTGTGTTTTGTACACAACATCAGGATGATCAATTCTAATTACGGGGTTGTTAGTTGGGACAACTATAGTATCAAGTCCATATATGGATGCAAACTCCTCTGCTTCTGTAATAGCGGTAGCAGTCATACCAGACATATATGAGTACATTCTAAAGTAGTTCTGTAGTGTTATTGTAGCCATTGTTCTAGACTCTCTTTTAACCTCTACACCCTCTTTAGCCTCAATAGCTTGGTGAAGTCCTTCACTGTATCTTCTACCTGCCATTGCTCTACCGGTAAATTCATCAACGATAATTACCTCACCATTCTTAATCATATACTCCTCATCTCTTTGGTATAGCTCTTTAGCTTTAAGTGCATTATCAAGGTGATATGCAAACTGTGCATTCTCATATATATTCTCTACATTAAGCATCTTCTCTACTTGGTCCATACCTTGGTCTGTTAAAGATACTGCATTAGCTTTCTCATCTACAGTGTAATGTTTCTCTGGTTTAAGGTTGTTTACTAAAGAAGAAAACTGCGAATACATCTCATTGGAGTCTTGTGCACTAGTAGAAATGATTAAAGGAGTACGTGCTTCGTCGATAAGGATGGAGTCTGCCTCGTCCACTATAGCAAAATATCTAGGTCCTTGTACCCTATCATCAATATTTCTAACCATATTATCTCTAAGGTAGTCAAAACCAAACTCATTGTTAGTACCGTATACTACATCACAAGCATATGCTTCCTTCTTACTACACTCTATTAGATTTACACCAGACATATGGTCATACTTAAGCCTACCTGCTTTCTTAGCTTTCTCATCTCTTTCCTTAATCAATTCTTCTGCTTCTTCACCTTTTAGTTCTATAGCCTCTTCGTCTGATATATATCTGTACTGTTGTCCAGAACCTATAGCAGATACAGTAATTCCTAGAGAACCTAGTATATGTCCATTCCACTCTGCATCTCTTTTAGCAAGGTAGTCGTTAACAGTAACTAAGTGAGCTCCTCTTCCTGTTAGTGAGTAAAGATAGAGTGGCATATTAGCTGCCAAAGTTTTACCTTCACCCGTAAATAGCTCAGCTATTTTGTTATCAAACAGTACATATGCAGCTAATATCTGCACATCGAAGTGTCTGTGATTAGCTACCCTTTTAGATGCTTCTCTTACAGTAGCAAATGCGTCTGGAAGTATTTCATACAATCGAGCTTTTTCTTCTGCGAGTACTCTTTCTAATTCCACTTCGTTAAGTGTCTTAAACTGTTCTCTAGCATTATCTAGATCTACACCTATCTTCTCTCTAAATTCTTTAGTTTTTTCAGTTAGCTGTTTGTCAGAGAGTTTAGTATACTCATCTTCCAGATCGTTAATTTGATCTACTATTGGTTGTATTTTTTGTAATTGCTTTTCGTTTGAATCGAAAAGGTTGTCTAAAAATTTGAACATGGATAGATTATATCACAGCTAAAGGTAGGGCTAAATTGTATATTTCACTTAAACTTCATCATATCCCCAGAAGCTAACTAGGTTGAAATCGATTAGCTGTTTACTGTTAAGATAGCTGTTAAGCTCTTTAACTTCGTCTAATAAATTTTTCTTTAACTTTATTCCTGCATCTTTTGATAATTCAGGCTTCTTGGCTTTCTTAAAGAAGAATTTCTCAAAGAAAGAATTAAGCAAGGAGTAGAACTTTACTGGAACAAGTTTTCTAATAATATCCCATACGAACGAGTGTTTAAGTCTATTAAAAAGTCCACCAAACCTTAATGTTTTACTTTGGTTTTTCTTTACACCAAAATCTGGAGAGAAATCTTTATCTTCTACTTCTAAGAATTCAAGAATTTCTTTGTATACTCTTTCTTGGTCTTGGATAATTTGTTTTAAAAATACAATCTTTACCTTATCATTTCTAAATAGGTCTACATACCTCTTAATCTGCTCTTTATACTTCACCCATTCAGAGTAGTATAGATAGGAAGGGGTGGAGATCTTTTCAGGTATCTGCTTCCCTTTCTTTCGCATTTTCTCAAGTTCAAGAGCTTTAAGGAAATCTTCTTCTGTTTCATTTAAAGCGTGTAGACTATCAAAGTGTAATGACCTTAGAAAAGAAACCGGCTCTCTAAGGAAAATAATAATCTTAGCTTCTGAGTTATACTCATAGATATTCTTGGCTGCTTCTTTGGAATAGGTGTAGTGAGGAGAACAATCTCCTAGGATTTGACCCTCTTTGGCATCCTCATATAGCTGATGATATTTATCAAGTGTACGTATAGGGTAGTTAACTTGCTTTCCATGGTACTCGTCACTCTCTTTATGAAAATCTGTACAGAAAAATTTGGGTTCTTTGTAATCTGGGACATAGATTTCAGGATGCTGTTTGGGTAGACCATAGAAGGTTGTAGTGCCACTCTTTAAGTTCCCTGCTAAAAAGAAATCTACTTTTCTCATTTCTCAATGCCCACATTCTTTAAATAGTTAACTATATTCTTACTGGGACTAACACTCTTAAACAGGGGTTGTCTTCTGTAATTACTGTAATTCTCTACAAAGTCATCAATAACATCTTTATCAAATTTAGAAAGTACTACATTCTCATCTAGACCTTCCTTCCTCTCAGTTTCTTCTCTAAAGAGTATAGTAGGTACTCCAAGATAGCTTAACTCTTCTTGATTACTTCCCCCGTCTGTAATTACAAACTCTGCCCTATTACATGCATTAATCCAATCAATAAAACCAAACCTCTCATGCAATATAATTCTTGGATTTTGATCTAATTCTTCATACAACTTTAAGTCCTTTAATCTCTCTCTTGTAGTTGGATGAAGTGTAACAACCAATTTAATCTTCTCTGATATCTCTTTGAGGTAGGGGATGATAGTTTCTGTAAATCTCTTTTTATAAATATTCTCATACCTATGGATAGATACTAATGCATATGGTTCGTTTTGAAAACTGAAGTTAGTTTGCTGATTACTCTTAACTGCAAATTTAACACCTTCCAACATTGTATTTGCACCAATGTTTATCTTTTCCCCTTTAAATCTTTTTAAGTTTTTGAGACTCCATTCATCAGGACAAAAATATATATTAGACAACGAGAACGTAATCAATCTAGATATTTCCTCAGGGAATGGATCAAATATGTTGTAAGATCTTAATCCAGACTCTACATGAGCAACTTTACAACCTGCCATACGACCCATTAAAGCTCCTAACCATGCTGTAAATGTATCACCATGGGTTAAAACTATACCTTTCTCTGGGATATATGTCTTTGCTTTAAATAGAGATTTAAATAACATATCTAAAGTCCATTTTATACCCTTGGATATGGTATTAGATTCATCCCCCTCATATACAACAACATCTGGTGTTCTCAAATCATATACATCTAATATCTCTTGTATATTTTCCCTATGTTGCACTGTATATATGAGAGTATATTCAACACCTTGCTGTTTCATTTCATACATCACTGGAGCCATTTTTATAAACTGAGCTCTGGTACCGAGAATCAAATAAATTTTTGGATGAGTATTGTTCATGTATTTCTTAGTCAATTAATTCCCCCCTCTCTTTTTATTCAGTGCTTTTTGGAATTGTATTCTTGTTTTTCAAATTAGCAGATAGCCTTAAATACGATATGCTGCCAATTATGAATGTATTAATAAGAGCTATAGCTCTAACAATCAATGATCCTAAAAGAATTATATCAGAATCTAACCCTATTATCTGTGAAGAAAACATATATACTCCCTCCTTTATACCAATACTATCCGGAGTAATATTAACAAAGGTTGTGATAATTCCTATTGAGGTCATATATAGAGACTCAAAGAAACCTAAGTTCACACCTAAACCTTTGTATACAAAGATAAACTGAAGAGATGAAAGTATAAGTATGCATATCGAGAGAAGAATAAAGAGTGGAAATTTTTTTCTTTCATCCTTAATCCTCTTCCAACCCTCTAAAATACTCTCTATCCATCTTAGTACCTTACTATCCTTTCTATTCTTAATCTTTGGATCAACAACTAGAAGTATTAACATACCGATAAGTAGCAATAAGAGAAAGGATAGGATGATGTAGTTAATACGATTGTAGGTTAGAGAGATATAGAAGAGAGATATAAGTCCGATAATTGAATTACTTATAAAGCTTACTACATAAAAACCCGCTATTGTAGATATATACTTTGTATACGGAAGTTTGTAGACCTCTTTAAGAAAGTATCCTCTAAATACTGCACCTCCTTCTGATACCAATTTATTTAAGAAAGCATTGGAGTATTGAAGCTGTAAAGACTGTTTAAAAGGTATAGAGATTTTTAAAATACCAATTACTAACATATTGACCAGTGCAGTAACTGCAATCACTAATACTTGAAGTACAAGGATATAGAGAATGTATTTAATCTCTAGGTTTCTTAAAGAAGAGAATATATCCCTATTATTATATAGATAGTAACCCATCAAAAAGATTACTATGATTGTTAGAATATTGGTTAGAGTTTTTCTATGTTTTTTTAGGAATTTGAGTATTGAGTCCATCTTGTATCTATTTAACTTACTATTTCTACCATGATTATACTACATCTTAATACTATTTAATCTCCTATTCATCTTTCTTTTTGATAATGGAGTATGAAATTACTAAAAGTTTTACTACTCTTTCTCTCTCCAATATATGCTCATACAGATGTAGATGTATATGTAGGCAATCCAGTAAACATACAATGGCAAGAGTATGGAGATGAGTATGAGTATATGGTTGAGATATATCAACTTAAGGATAGTACAGAGAGTTTAATATATACCTCTGATTGGATATTAGAGAACAGTATAGAGGTAGAGATAGATGAAGAGTCTTCCTATCTTTGGAAGGTACATATCAAAGAATTAGATAAAATATGTGATGATGATTATCAATGTTTCAATGTAGAGTCTGGATATTTTGATTTCTACTTCCCAGAGGTACCTGAAGAATCAGAAAATTCTATTGATGATGATATAATTGAAGAGCCCATTGTTGTTAAGGAAGAAGAAGAGAAGATAGAGATTAAACCTACAATAGAACCTAAACCAATACAGAAGAAAGAGGTTCTAGGAACTACAGATACAACAGAGAAATATATTCCTAAAGAAGAGTTTGAAGAACCAGAGAAGGTAAAAGAGGTTAAGGCAGTAGAGGAATTTAAAAAAGAGCAGGAGATAAAAAGTAACTACTGTGAATATATTTACAATGTAAATAAGAAAGAGTTTCGTTTAATAGATTGTGATATAGAAAAGCCTAAGATTACATCATCCACCTACTCTACATACAATGATATGAATATTGTAAATAGTAAGGGTACATATACAGACTCAGTAAAGATATATATTAAGAATGCTGTATGTAAAAATTTTGATATATTTAATCCTAAGACCTGGTTTGGTTGTGATGAAGTAGTAACAAGCACAGATGAGTATGATATTAAACTAAACCATGAGGTGTATTTTTTTAATAACAGGGTAATATCCCCCTCTAGCTATATATTTAAAGATAAGGAGTTTGAAATAGCGGGGATATACAGTACCCTACCTTCAGATCTAATATTCAAAGCTTACTTCTCTTTAAAGCATAGAGGTAATTGGTTAGATCAAGAGCTGGCCCTAAAGATGCCTACCACTTTTAAGAAGATAGAGGATGGGGGTAATAGTAGTAATGGTATATACTCCTTCCCTTTCTCTAAAATTGTATATGTAAATCAGTGGCATGGTTGTACTGCCTATCAATGTCCTCATAAGGGTATAGATTTTGCAGTAGCTAAGGAGAAGATATATGCAAGTGGTAGTGGTACTGTAGTAGCTAAGGGATATGATACTTACTACGGTGAGTGTAATAGCGGAGGTAACTATCTCTTAGTTAAGTATGATAGTGGTCATCATATGTCATATATGCACTTAGAGAAGACGTATGTGAAAGATGGTCAGAGAGTTAAAGAGGGTGATTTACTCGCACTTAGTGGTAATACAGGTTCTAGTAATTGCCAACCTTTAGGCTATCATCTTCACTTTGAGTTAAGAGAAAAGCGTAGTCAGAGTACACATATAGATCCTGTGCCTTTTATTGATGTTAATTGGAGCTTAGTAAAAACAAACAAGAGCAATATATATCCTAAGAGGTTAAGTGGTGATAATCCACATCCAAGTTACTAACTTTATTTATGAATACAATGGAGAGTTTAATAGTTACAATCCTATTCTTTTTAGTTAAGATTAATCTTTTAGATGTAGAGAAGTATAGGTTGGATATTGAACCAATAGCTCCTGTGTATTGGATAGATAGTGAGAGAGTGTTTGTGAATGAAAAAGGAAAATCTTTTATCTATGACGTTATTAATAGAGATATTGCTGAGGAGTATGATAGAGAGATAAATGAGATATTAGGATATGATAATGGTTTGTATAGATGTTTTTGGGAGAATAGAGAGAGGCAAACTGTAGATGAGTACTCTACTCACTTAACAGTAGAAAAAGAAAGTGAAGATATTATTTATGATATTGAACTTAAACCTACTGTAGAGGTTGTTGAGTGTAGTAAAAGACCAATTCTTAGAACTGTATTTCCTATTGAAGAGAGGTACTATGTATTTGACAAAGAGCTATTTGAGGTGCAGGAGTATAATGGGGATATACTATCTACTGACTACAAGAAGATGTTAAGTATAGATGATTTAGGGAATTATTGGGTTACAGAGTTTTTAATAAATTGGTAGGTTTCACTAGCAGTTTTTTCCCAACTAAACATCTTAGCTCTATTAAGGCCCCTCTTTATTATCTCTTCTCTGTACTCTTTATCTTTATATACCCTATACATAGCTTCACCCTCTTGTTCCTCATTCTTTCCATCTACTAATATACCAGCTCCATTAAGTACCTCTGGATAGCAAGAACCATTATGAGCTATTACAGCAGTACCTGCTTTCATTCCCTCTACTAGAGATATACCGAATCCTTCGTATAGTGAGAGATGTAACATAGCTATTGAATTAGATAGTAGTTGTTGAGCTTGGTTATCTTCATAGAAACCAGTGAGGACTACTTTGTTCTCTAACCCTTTATACTTAATATACTCTCTAAACTCTCTAGCTTGTTGATTATCTTTAACAAAATTCCCACCTGCAATAACTAAATATGGTGCATTATCAATTGAATTTAATCTCTCTAGTAAATTCGCATATCCATCTACTACCCCTTTAGAGTTTTTGTTTTTGTATACAGTACCACCCATATATATGTAATATCCTTTCTGTCTGTAATCCTTAGGTAGTTTTTCATCCCAATTGGGATTGGTTCCTTCTAGTTCTGCATCAAGGTATATAACTTTAATCTTGTTTGGATTATACTTGGGATAGTATTTAAGATAGTCTTGTTTGGTACATTCACTGTTTACTACAATACTTTTACATTTTTTAGATTTGTTTAGTTCTAACCAGTAGAGCTGTTTTTTTATAGAGTTTTTTAGTTTATTTCCTTCTGAGTATATGTTAAATATTGGTAGTATCATGTCATGTACCATGAGTATGGTTGGTAGGGTGTTAGATGGTATTCCTGCCCAGAAGTATGGACAGAAATATACAGATTTGTCTGTTTTAATCTTTTTAATATTTGGTAGGTATTGGGTATAAAACCAGAGTTTGTTTAGGTAATCTGATTTTCTTAGTTTCCCTATTCTTACTATCTCTACATTTGAAGGTTTGTTTTCTAATATCTCATCTAGTGTACTTGGGGCATTAAAGAGTAGTAAAGAGAATTTTGTTTCTGGATGTTTGATAATGTTTTTTACTACATTTTTAGTGTATACACCTATACCGTGGTGTTTGAATTGGTTTTGGGTTGTAGTACAGTCTAGGATGATATGCATCTAATTAATGATATCATATTAAGAATTATTGTAATAAAGATATATGATATACGTTTTAATAAATTAAGCAACAAAACATGACATTATCAATAGTACATGGTGGACCAAAAAATGGTACCCTTAAAATAGCTAAGAACTTAATTAATAAATACAAAGAAATTTAATTTATAC
>WOYI011227123.1_pt1 | contig 15354 bp, 10 predicted proteins | sample 6423411 | NCBI WGS metagenome assembly WOYI01 (sample SAMN13441803, study PRJNA592873) | oil field metagenome | biome: oil field; feature: oil-well bore; material: oil-contaminated soil; isolation source: oil-contaminated soil from oil-well borehole | place: Germany: Wietze | collected 2016-10-18 ...
CGCCAGATCGATCACGCCCAGGTCCTTGCCGAAGAAGCCGCCCATCACCGCCGGCACGCCGCGCACCAGGCCGCGTTTGGCGTCGACGTCCTGCATGCCGGCGTAGTGCGGGCCGGGGAACGCGGTGTGCGAGTGGCCCAGCAGCAGGGCGTCGATGCCCGGCACGCCGGCCAGGTGCCAGCCGCCGTTTTCCATGTCCGGCGTGTAGGGGCGATCGTCCAGCCCGCCGTGCAGCATGGCGACGATCAGGTCCGGATGCCGCGCCTCGAGCTCGGGCAGGTACTTCTGCGCCGCTTCCACCACGCCGCTCACGGTCACCCGGCCCTGGAGTTTCTGCTTGTCCCACTGCAGGATCGGCGGCGGCGCAAAGCCGAGGATGCCCACCTTCAGCGGCACCGCCAGCTTGCTGCCGTCCGGGGTGTAGGCCTCGATGGTCTTGCTCACCACCGCCCACGGCTTGAACAGCGGCTTGCCGTCGCGCGCGCTGGCCACGTTGGCCAGTACCAGCGGGAAATGCGGGCCGGCGCAGCGCTTGGATGTGCCGCCGTCCACGTTCATCGGCGTGCCGGTGACCTGCGACAGGAACGGCAGGCCGTAGTTGAACTCGTGGTTGCCGGCGGTGGCGCCGTCGTAGCCGACGCTGTCCATCGCACGGTAGACCGCCAGCTCCTCGTTGCAGCCCACCGGCCTGGCCAGCGCCTGGTAGTCGGCCAGTACCGAGCCCTGGATGGTGTCGCCGTCGTCGAACAGGAAGGTATTGGGAAATTCCTGCCGCGCCTGGCGGATCAGCGTCACGGTGCGCTCGTAGCCCAGCGTCGGGTCGGCCTTGAGCTTGTAGTAGTCGTAGCCAAGAAGGTTGGAGTGCAGGTCGGTGGTTTCCAGGATCGCCACGTCGGCGCGCGCGCCGTCGGCCAGCGCAGGATGGCGCGGCAGCAGGCCGCTGCAGCCGGCCAGCAGGCCCGCGGCCAGCATCCCCAGGGCGAGCGTGGAAACGGGGCGGGGACGGGGTGCGGACATGGTGGGCTCCGTCGATCAGAAGAGGAGCGAAACCTAGCAGATCGGCGTGCCGTTTCGCGCCGCGATCGCTCCCCCAACGGCCGCTACGCCTGCGGCGACTCCGGTTGAAACAGTTCCACGACGTCAACGAGCGGGTCGAGCCGCCGCTGCCGCCGTCCTGCCCGCTGCTGGACATCGCCGGCCTGCCCCGCAGGGTGCTGCAGGCGCCGGGGCCTGCCGACCGATCCCTGCTGCGCCGCCGAGACGACGCTGCGTGATCGCTGCTGTGGCCTGTCACCGTTGCGCCCAGACCACCCCGCTCGCCTCGTACCACACCTGGATCTTCGACCGACTGCCGGTCTACCCGTGACGCGCAGCCGCTCAGCCGCTCAGTCGCGGTCGGCGGCGGCCTGGTCGAAGTAGGTCCAGCTGCGACCGTCGAACGACAGCCGCTTCTGCTGCACGGTGAAGCTGTAGCGGCTGGCGGGCAGCGGCGCGCCGTCGATGCGCACGGTGGTCAGGCCTGTCGCCGGCCGCGCGGGGCGGATCGCCGCCGGCGTCACCGCGTAGTCCGACAGCGGTCGCGCCAGCGCGCCGGTGAGCGCCTCGTGCAGCACGCGGCCCTGCGCGGTGGGCAGCGGCAGGTTCAGCAACGCCGCCAGCGTGGGCGCCACATCCACGTTGCCGCTGGGCAGCGGATCGCGCATGGCGCGCTGGAAATCCGGGCCGCTGGCGATCAGCGTGTTGTGCACGTCGCGCGGACTGAAGCTGCCGTGCTGGCCGCGCTCGGTGGACATCGTGCCGACCTCGGTGCCGGGGAAGCCCTGCACCACGGCATCGGCATCCCACGCGTAGCTGATGATGATGTCCGGCCCGCGGCGGGCGTTCTCCAGATGCACCGCCTCGGCCGGCAGCGTGCCGGGGATCGCGCCGTAGCGCCTGGCCACGAACACCGTGTTGACCACCGCGCGCGACTGCAGGAAGCGCAGCACGCGCTTGACCACCGCCGCATCGTGGCTGGGCACATAGAGATAGTCGGTGCCGTCGTTCGGCGCGATCACTATGGCGTCCTTCGGCAACATATCGGGCACCACGTGGCTGGGCGTGGTGTACGGGCCGGCCTTGCCGCAGACGCGGCCATCGTCGTCGTAGCGGGTGGGGTACCGTGCCGTGCCGTCGGCGCGGATGCCGCTCATCACCGGCGCGTAGATGCAGCCCTTGCCGTCGTAGGCGTGGAAGCCGGCGTGGGTGAGGTCGTCGGCCATGCGCACGCTGCCGGACACCGAGTAGCCCCACTCCCTGTCGATGCCCGCGACGCGGCCATCGTTGACCGCGCGCAGCGGAAACAGCGCGGCCGGGCCGGCCACATTGCTGTGGCCGTGATCGGAAACCACGATGAGGTTGGTATTCTCGGCCATGCCCAGTTCGCGCAGCTTCGCCTCCAGCTGGCCGAGCAGCGCGTCCTGCGCCTGCAGCGCGAGATGGAACTCCGGCGAGCCGACGCCGTACTGGTGCTCGGTGGTGTCGGGATTGCGCAGCCACACGATGCTCACGTCCGGCCGGTGCTTCGGCAGCACCTCGTCCAGGTAGACCTTCATCATCCATGCGTTGGCCGGGCCGGGCGTGGTCTCGCCGGCAGCGGTGGCGTCGGAAGTGACGCCGTCCTTGAGCTTGACCAGCTTGCCGGCTTCGGTCGGCACGTCGTTGTCCTCGCGCAGCTGCAGCTGGCGGGCCTCGTAGGTGTAGGCGGTGTGCGCCGGAAGCGGGTAGCCGGCGCTCTGCAGCTCCTTGGCGAAGGCCAGCGGCAGCACGGTGTTCTCATCCAGCAGTACGTTGTTGCCGCCGACGTTGGGGAGCTTGTAGTCCTGCAGAAATGCCGGGCCGGACTTGCCGATCACCGCCGTGGTCAGGCCGGCTTTGTGCGCGGTGGCGAGCAGGGTCGGCACTTCCAGCAGGGCGCCGTCCTCGTGGCGGTCGAGGTCGCGCAGCACGGCGTAATCCTCGGTGTAGATCGGATCCTGGAAATCCGCCGCCTCGCCCTTGGCGTTGAGGCCTTCGCCGCCCGGCGCATAGAAGCTGTTGCCGTAGAAGCCGATCGGCCCCGGAAACGCACCGGTGGCGAAACTCGATGCGTTCGCCATGGTGAAGGTGGGATAGGTCGAGTGGTTGTCGGTGAAGAACACGCCGCGCTGCGACAGCGCCAGCAGGTTCGGCGTGTCCTGCGCACTGATCGCGTCCGGCCGCATGCCGTCCCACACGAACACGATGATGCGGTGGTGCGGCGCGGGCGCGGCCGCGTGCGCCGATCCGGCCAGTGCGGCGATGCAGGCGAAGGGAACCAGCAGACGACGGAGCAGGGACATGCACGAGCCTCGCGAAAGACTGAAATCAGCCGCGCATCATCGCATCGCCTTGTTTGCAGTTCGGTGGCAGCCTCTCAGTGCGCGGCGTAGTCTCCGGCGATCCAGCTGTCGTGCACCACGAGGCCGTCGTCCAGCGCCACCAGATCGGCCTGCTGCCCGGCCGCGATGCGCCCGTGCGTGGTGCCCAGCCCGAGCCAGTCGGCGGGATAGGCGCAGGCCATGCGCGAGGCTTCGTCCAGCGGCAGACCGACCATCTGCACGAGATTGCGCAGGCCGGTGGCCATGTCCAGCGCGGAGCCGGCGAGCACGCCATCGTCGCGCTGGCAGATGCCGTCCTTCATCACGATGGTCTGGCCGTTGAGCATGTAGTCGGCACGATCCGAGCCCACCGGCGGCATCGCGTCGGTGACCAGCACGCACTTGCCGCGCGCCTTGGCCGCGATCGCCACGCGCAGGCTCACCGGATGCACGTGGTGGCCGTCGACGATCAGTCCGCACCAGCTGTGCGCGTCGTCCAGCGCCCCGCCGACCACGCCGGGTTCGCGGCTGGTGAGCGGGGTCATCGCGTTGTACAGGTGGGTGAAGCCGCACAGGCCGGCATCGAGCGCGGCGCGCGTGGTGGCGTAGTCGGCGCCGGTGTGGCCGGCGACCACGAGCACCCCGGCGTCGGCGAGGCGGCGAATGGTTGCCGGCGGCACGCATTCGGGTGCCAGCGTGAGCATCACCTTGCCGCGGCGCGGCAAGGTGATCAGCGCCAGATCCTCGTCATCCAGCGGGCGGAACAGCGTGCTGTCGTGGATGCCCTTGCGCGCGCCGGCGAGGAACGGGCCTTCCAGGTGGATGCCCAGGATGCCCGGCACGCCTGCCTCGATCGCCGCGTCCACCGCGTCCAGTGCGCGGCGCATGGTCTCGCGCGTGTCGGTGATCAGCGTGGGCAGCAGCCCGGTGGTGCCGAAGCGGCGGTGCGCGGCGGCGATGCCGCGCAGCGTGTCCACCGTGGGCGCGTCGTTGAACAGCAGGCCGCCGCCACCGTTGACCTGCACGTCGATGAAGCCGGGCAGCAGCCGTTTTCCAGCCAGGTCGTGCCAGGTCGCCTGCGCCACGCGCGGATCGTCGGCCGGGCAGACCGCAGCGATGCGCGCGCCGTCGATCAGCACGGCCAGCCCCTCGCGCAGGCCGTGCTCGCCCATCACGCGGGCGTTGACGAGGGCAGTGAGCGAAGCGGACATCAGACCGTCTCCGTGACCTTGCGCAGGTGGGGCGGTACGTCCGGATCGTAGCCGCGCGCCAGCGACAGTGCAGCGGCGGCCTTGTAGAAACTCTGCACCATGAGCAGCGGCGCGGTGAGCGGCGACACGCCGGAGGCCAGCGGCAGGCGGTCGCCGCCGCTCACGCCGGGCGCGGCCAGCAGCACGCGGGCACCGCGGGCGCGGAACTCATGCGCCACGGCCACCGTGTTGTCCAGGGTGCCGTCGTCCTGGGCGAAGAACAGCATCGGGAAGCCGGCGCCGACCAGCGCCATCGGCCCGTGCTTGACCTCGGCCGCGCTGAACGCCTCGGCGTGCAGGCCGCAGGTTTCCTTGAGCTTGAGCGCGGCCTCCAGCGCCGCGCCGAAGCCGAAGCCGCGGCCGACCACGAACAGGTTCTGCACGCCGGTGAAGCCTTCCACCATCGGCGACCAGTCGGCGTCCCAGCCGTCCCGCAGCTGCTGCGGCAATGCGGCCAGCGTGACGTCGAGCGCGCCGTCGCCGCGCCAGCTGGCGGTGAGCTGCAGCACGGCGGCCAGCGAGGCGAGGTAGCTCTTGGTCGCCGCCACGCTCTTTTCCGCGCCGGCGTGCAGCGGGATGCAGGTGTCGGCCATCGCGGCCAGCGGCGAGTCCTCCACGTTGACCAGGGCCAGCACGCGCGCGCCGGCATCCCTGGCCGCCTGCGCCGCGCGCAGCAGGTCCGGGCTCTTGCCCGATTGCGAGATCGCCACGAACAGCGCGTCGCCCAGCGCCAGCGGCGCGTCGTAGATCGATGACACCGACGGCGAGGCCGAGGCGGTGATCAGGCCGAGCTGGGTCTCGAACACGTACTTGGCGTACGCCGCGGCGTGATCGGAGCTGCCGCGCGCACAGGTGACGATGAAGCGTGGCGGCCTCGCGCGCAGCTGCGCGCCGAGTGCGTCCAGACGCGCGGCGTTGCGCGCGAACTGCTGCGCGATCACCTCGGCGCTCTCGCCGGCTTCGCGGTACATCAGGGTGGTGCTGGCATCTTTCATGGAACGATCCGTCGGTGGGGCGCACACGCGCAGGCCGCGATGCCGGTCAGCTTCGCGGGTGGCATGAGCGATGGGAAGAGACGCGCGTCGCGCTGTTCGGCGACGCGCGCAATCAGCCGGGGCGCTGGCCGCACGCTGCTGCAGCTGATCGACGGGCCGGCGCTGCGCCCGGGCGACGTGCTGGCGGCCGGCGGCACGCCCACCGCGCTGGTGCACGATGCGCACGCCGTCGGCCTGCAGGTGCATCCATACACCTTCCGCCCGGAGAACACCTTCCTGGCGAAGGACTTCTGGCAGGGCGACCAGCCGAACACCTTCAACGCCGCCGGCATGGTCGCCGAACTGACGGTCTACCTGGCGACCGGCATCGATGCGTTCTTCACCGACGATCCGGCGCCGGGACGCGAAGCGGTGGGCGGTCGCTGATCGCGCGCGGCGCCAAAGCGGTGGTTGCGACACCTGCGCCAGCCGCTTCGTGACACTCGTGTTTAGACGTGCGTTCGTGCGTACACACGGATGTAAACGAATCTTCATGGGCGTCGCCCATGCTTCCCCGATCCGCCTCACAGCGGCGGTCGTTCACGTCCATCTCCCACGTTGGCGGTAGGTCTCCGGGCCTGCGCGCCGAGGAATGCCCACGCATGTCTTCCCGCTTTCCGCTTCGCCGCACTGGCCTTGCGCTGGCCCTGTTCGCCGTTCTGCACGGTAACGTCTTCGCCGCCGACGCACCCGTCGCCGCGCCGGCCGACACGCCGGCGCCTGCCTCGCCCGGTGACAACGTCAAGCAGTTGCAGACGGTCTCGGTGGTCGCGACCGGCCAGACCCGGCAGGTGCAGACCATCGGCAGCGAGGACATCATGGCCGCCACGCCCGGCACCAGCGCGCTGAAGGTACTCAACGAGCTGCCGGGCGTGAATTTCCAGTCGTCCGATCCGTGGGGCGCCTACGAGTGGTCCACCACCATCAGCCTGCACGGCTTCGACCAGAGCCGCCTCGGTTTCACCCTGGACAATATCCCGCTGGGCAACATGTCCTACGGTGTCACCAACGGCCTGCAGGTGACCCGCGCGATCAGCTCGGACAACATCGCCTCGGTGCAGTTGGCGCAGGGCGCCGGCGCGCTGGGTACGCCGTCCAGCTCCAACCTCGGCGGCACCGTGCAGTTCTACTCGGCCGATCCGGAAGCCAAGGCCGGTGTCCGCGTCGACCAGGCGATCGGCTCGGACAATACCCGCCGCACCTACGTGCGACTGGATACCGGCGACCTGCATGGCTTCTCGGCCTACGTGTCCTACAACCACGCCAGCACCGACAAGTGGAAGGGCTACGGCTCGCAGCGCTCCAACCAGATCAACCTGAAGTCGGTCTACCAATGGGGCGAGGGCAACCGCGTCAGCCTGTTCGTGGACAGCTCGCGGCGCAAGGAATACGACTACCAGGATCTGTCGCTGACCAGCCAGCGCGTGCTGGGCTGGAACTTCGACTACTACCAGCCGGACTGGAACAAGGCCGTGCAGGTGGCGACGGCCTACCAGACTACCGGCCAGTACAACGGCGTGGCCAATGGCTACCCCGATTCGTTGGCAGGCCTGCCGGCCGACTACGACTGGCTGGATGCCGACTATTACGCCGGTGGTGGCATCCGCCACGACAACCTGGCCGGGCTCAGCGGCAGCTTCAATTTCGGCGAGAACCTGACCTGGAACCTGGGCACCTACTACCACGGCGACCGTGGTGAAGGTCAGTGGGCCACGCCGTACACGCCGTCGCCGGCCTCGGGCGTGCCGCTGGCCCTGCGCACCACCGACTACGGCCTGGACCGCTACGGCCTGACCAGCTCGCTGCAGTACACGCTCGGCAACAACGACATCGAGGTGGGCGTGTGGGGCGAGAACGCGAAGAACAACATCGAGCGCAACTACTTCAACCTGTACGGCGCGTACACCGGCCTGTGGACCATCTACGACGGCGAGACGCCGTTCTACCGCGCGTTCCTGCAGCACTACACCTACAAGACGCGGATGGTGTACGCCCAAGACACCCTGCACCTGATGGACGGCCGCTTGACCGTGAACTTCGGTGCCAAATCGCTGCGTTCCACCACCACGTCGGCTTCGCGGGTGCCAACCGGCGCCTATGCCCAGGGCAGCATCAAGGCCAGCGACAGCTTCCTGCCGCAGGCGGGCGTGGACTACCGGATCGATGACTTCCAGGACGTCTACGCCTCGTACAGCAAGAACATCAACGCCTACGGCGCGCTGCCCTTTGCCACCTCGCAGGCGGCGTTCGACGCCAGCAAGGGCACGCTCAAGCCGGAAGGATCACAGACGCTGGAGGCGGGCTACCGCGTGCATGGCACCACCTATGAAGCGGCGGCCGACCTGTACTACACGCGCTTCACCAACCGCCTGCTGCAGACCACGCCGTGCTCGGCGGTGCAGACCTGCGCCAGCCAGCTCAACAACGTTGGCAGCGTGAACAGCCGCGGCGCCGACCTGTCGCTTATCTGGCGCCCGGTCGAAGGCCTGCGCTGGCTCAACACGCTCTCCTACGGCAGCACCAAGTACCAGGACGACTATCTCAGCGGTGGTGTGGTGGCGACCAAGGGCAAGTACGTGGTGGGCATCCCCAGATGGATGGTCACCTCCGGCCTGAGCTACGGCGTCGGCGGCTGGAACGTCACCGTGGACGGCAAGTACACCGGCAAGCGCTACATCACCTACACCAACGACTCCTTCGTGCCGTCGTACTGGTCGTTCAACGCCGGTACGAGCTATGACCTCGGTGCGCTGGCCGGCCTGAGCGACCTCCGCCTGGCGCTGAACGTGACCAACCTGACCGGCCGGCACTACTTCGCCACCACCGGCACCAACGGCTATGTGGCCGCTGATCCCAACGGCTACAACCAGACCCTGCAGGCTGCTGCGCCGCGCCAGGTGTTCTTCAATGTCAGCGCGAAGTTCTGATCGCCGCCGCTTCGCCCGCCGCCATGCGGGAATGGCGGCGGGCGATGACGGGGTGGCACGCCCCTGTCACATCCACGCGCGACCATGTTTGCATCCTTTCTGACTTGCCCGTCGACGGTGGTATCTCGTGCGTCGGCGTTTACGTGCCTATCGAGACTGATGATGAAACCTCGCCTGCTGCCGCTCGCCCTGCTGCTGCCGCTCGCCGCCTGCCACCACGGAACACCGTCGGCCGGCAAGGTGCACGTCGCGCTCACGGGCGTCGTCGGCGGTGCCGTGCCGGTGGCTGGCGTGCCGGTCACGGCCACCGACCATACCGGGCAGCGCACCGTGTCCGGCGTGACGGATGGGCAGGGCCGCTACACGCTGGTCGTCGACGGTACGGGTCCGTTCGTGCTGACCGCGCCGGCTGCCGACGGCGACGGGTCCCCGGCCACGCTGTCGGCCGCCTTCGTGCCGGCGCCGGGGCAGGCGCAGGCCGTGCTGAACATCAACCCAGTCACTGCACTGACGGCCCAGCGCGCGCTGGGCCGCGTGCCGCAGGGCGCGCCCGCGGTGGCGCAGATGGCAGAGGTCACCGATGCGCGCATTGCCGCCGCCGGAAAAGACGTCGCCGATGTGCTCGCGCCGCTCTATGCCGCCTTCCACGTGCCGGCGGCCTTGGCGGCCGATCCGGCGGGCGAGGCGGACTTCCGGGCCGGTGCGCGTACGCCGCTGGCCGAGTTGTTCTCCGTGGCCCACTTCGACCTGCACGAGGGCGCGGTGAGCGTCGGCCACGACGCCGACCGCGCGGAGGTCTCGATTCCGGCGCGCGGCCCGCTGTCCGCCGCCGTGCCGGCGCGCGCCGCGGCATCGGCGCTGGCGCTGGCGAACGGGCCGACCACCACGCCGATCCGGCACGTGATCGTGGTGATCGGCGAGAACCAGACCTTCGACGGCCTGTTCGGTGGTTATGCGCCGCCGCAGGGGCAGAGCGTGAACAACCTGCTGTCCGAAGGCATCATCAACGCCGACGGCACGCCGGGCACGAACTTCGCGCTGGCGGCGCAGAGCCAGGCCAAGCCACAGACCAGCTATACCCTGCAGCCCGAGCGCGCCGGTCCGTACGCCACGTTGCCGCAGCCGCAGCAGATCGGCGAGATGAACCCGGTGACCTTCCAGGCCGCCGGCGGCTTGCCGGACCCGCGCTTCCCCGCCGACCTGCCGAACGGTCCGTTCCAGATCACCCGCTACGTGCCCTACATCAACCCCGGCAAGAGCGGCCTGGACGCGGCGGTGCGCACCGGCGACCCGGTGCACCGCTTCTTCCAGATGTGGCAGCAGACCGGCGGCGACAACCGCAAGCTGGACATGTTCACCTGGGTGGCCGACAGCGCCGGGCAGGGCGGCGACACCAAGGGCGTCAGCCCGGCCAACCCGTCGCAGGGCGGCGAGCTGATGGGCTTCATGAACATGTCTGCCGGCGATGCGCCGCTGTTCGACGCGCTGGCGAAGCAGTACGCGCTGAGTGACAACGACCACCAGTCGATCATGGGTGGCACCGGCGACAATTTCTTTGCCATCGCCACCGCCGACGTGCCGTTCTTCAACCGCGACGGCAAGCCGGCCATGCCGCCGGCCAACCAGATCGAGAACCCGGAGCCGATGCCGGACACGGCCAACTTCTATACCCGCGACGGCTACGAGGGCGGCTCGTACGTGAACTGCGCCGACCCCAAGCAGCCCGGCGTGGCGCCGATCCTGGCCTTCCTCGCGGCGCGCCACATCCCCAGCACGTGCGCGCCGGACACCTACTACCTGGTGAACAACTACAACCCCGGCTACGACATGGACGGCAAGCCGCAGCCGATCGGTCCGGACAACTACAACTACCCGCCGCAGACCGTGCCGACCATTGCCGAGGCGCTGGCGCAAAAGGGCGTGAGCTGGAAGTGGTACACCGGTGGGCGCGACGCGGCCGACGTCGCTGCCGAGGCCGCCGCCTACCACGTGCCGGTCGCCAAGGCGCAGATGCTCCAGTACAACAACATCGGCGATCCGCTGGCTGCCTCGGCGAAGGTGGTGAGCGACCCAGCGCTGAACTCCGGCCTCGCCGGGCTGGCCACGCTGGACGATGACATCGCCCACCACACGCTGCCGGCGGTGTCGTTCGTGGTGCCGAAGAACCTCGACAGCGGCCACCCGGGCTACTCCGCCCCGGCCAGCTACGAGGCCTTCCTCAAGACGCTGCTGGCCAAGGTGCAGGCCGACCCGGAGCTGTGGGCGCATAGCGCGATCCTGGTTACCACCGACGAGGGCGGCGGCCACTTCGACACCGGCTACATCCAGACCGTGGATTTCTTCGGCGACGGCCCGCGCATCCCGATGCTTGCCGTGTCGCCCTATGCGCGCAAGGGCGTGGTGGATCATGCCTACCAGGATCACGCCTCGATCCTGAAATTCATCGAGCGCAACTGGCGTCTGGCGCCGCTGTCCCCGCGCAGCCGCGACAACCTGCCCAACCCGGTCGTGATGCCCGATAAGCCGTATCAGCCGATCAACGGTCCGGCGGTGGGCGACCTGATGTCGATGTTCCAGTTCTGATCCTACGGCCGACGGCGAAGCCACGCCGTCGGATGGCCCGATGTGCTGCATTCCGAACACCTGGCATGTTCCGCATGCCGTCGTCGCGCTCGCGGTGGCGGCGGTCGGTGCGTGCGTCGGCGGCGGGTGTCCACTCGCCGCCGCCAGCCGACCGGCGGATGCCACGCCGGCCGACGCGACGATCCGCCAGTGGGTGCGCTACCCGCCGGTACCCGAGCAGCTGAGTCCAAGGGCCGAGCTGGGGAAGAAGTTGTTCTTCGACACCACGCTGTCGGCCTCGAAACAAATGTCCTGCGCCAGCTGCCACAGCCCCGCGCAGGCCTACGGTCCGCCGAACGGGCGCGCCGTGCAGTCGGGCGGGCCGCAGCTCGATCGCGCCGGCACCCGCGCCGTGCCCTCGCTGCGCTATCTCGACCACACGCCGCTGTTCAGCCTCGATGCCTTCACCCCGGGCTCGGAAGATGCCGAGTACGAAGGGCCGCGCGGCGGCTTCACCCGCGACGGCCGCGCCGACTCCCGCCAGCAGCAGGCGGCGATCCCGCTGCTGGACCGCAACGAGATGGCCAATGCCGATCCGCAGGCCGTGGTCGCAGCGGTGCGTGACGGCGCCCATGCCCCGGCGTTCCGACAAGTGTTCGGTGCCGATGTGTTCGCGCATCCCCCGCAGGCGTTCACGGACATCGGTGCGGCACTGGCGGCGTTCCAGGCCGAGGACCCGAGCTTCCATCCCTACACCAGCAAGTTCGATGCGGTGATGTCGGGCCATGCCCGCTTCACGGCACAGGAGCTGCGTGGCTATGCGCTGTTCAACAACCCGCGCAAGGGCAACTGCGCGTCCTGCCATATCGACGTGCCGGGGCCGGGCGGGCGTCCCGCACCGTTCACCGATTACGCCTATGCCGCGATCGGCCTGCCGCGCAACCCGGCGATTCCGGCCAACCGCGACCCGCACTACTTCGACCTGGGCCTGTGCGGCCCCTACCGTGGCGACCTGCGCGCACAGGCGCAGTACTGCGGCATGTTCAAGACGCCGACGCTGCGCAACGCGGCCACGCGCCGGGTGTTCTTCCACAACGGCGCTTTCCACACGCTCGCCGACGTGGTGGCGTTCTATGTCCAGCGCGACACCGATGCAGCCAAGTGGTACCCGCGGGTGCGCGGCAAGCTGGTCGCCTATGACGACCTGCCGCCGCGCGATCGCGGCAACGTCGACCATGTCGACGCGCCGATGGATCGTCATCTGGGCGACGCGCCGGCGCTGGACGCGAGCGAGATCGTCGACGTCGTGACCTTCCTCAAGACGCTCGACGATGGCTACTCCGCCACGGCCGGCGGGTCACCCGTGCATGGGGCCGGGGCAAAGGCACCGGCCCCGGACCGAACTGGCCGATCCGGACCTGGCCCACGGTGATTTTGGGTAGTAGCGCATCCCCCTGCGGGTGGATCTGCCCGGTGAGCGAGAAATGCACTTCGATATCGGCCGCCCCGACATTCGGGCCTCTTGCGAAATTCCCCAACGAGGCCGATTTTCTCATTGGCGGCAGCGCTGAAAAGAGCAGGGCGGATGCTGCCATTGAACGCCTGATGGCATTGTCGAGGACTCACCCGCCCGCGCCGAATTGAATACTGCCCTGCGCGAACGCCTGACACCGTTCCACCGTCGTTTCCAGCAGGAGCGGGTGCCTTTGGCGTTGGTGGGGGCCGATCCTGGCCAGCCGCTGACGCCGGTGATGGCGCGGCGGCTGCGCCTCCGGGAGCAGCTGGAGATCGAGCGGTTCGTGCCTTCGTCGCGGGGCCGGCTGGGCCGAGCGTCGATGGAGCGTGCGACGCTGGCATGAGCCTTCGTGGCCAAGGCAGTGCCGGGCCTGTCGCAGACTTCCGATCGGGGTAGCGCGGCTCAACGCCGATGCGCTGCTGCGCCGGCCACGGGCGCGCAGCAGGTGCTGTACCCCGACGGCCTCGCGCGCTGGATCATTCCGCGCACCGGGCCGTACGTGGCGTCGCTGGCGTGGGCGATCGCCTCTGTCGCGCTGTGGCGGGCGATCGTGGGGGCGACGGATCGGCGCGGCATCCACCTGAAGCGCTAAGGTCGTGCGGCCCTTGCCCCTGCGGAGTGGTCCATGCGTCGCCTAAGCTGTCTCACCCTCCTGCTCGGACTGCTGCCGATGACCCCCGCGCTGCACGCCGCCGAGAAACCGCTCGCGTCGAAGGTGCTGGTGATCGGCCACCGCGGCGCCAGCGCGCTGCGGCCCGAGCACACGCTGGCCTCGTACGCCAAGGCGATCGCCGACGGTGCCGACGTGATCGAGCCGGACCTGGTGATGACCAGGGACGGCGTGATGGTGGCCCGCCACGAGAACAACATCGCCGGCACCACCGACGTGGCCGGTCACCCCGAGTTCGCTGCGCGCAAGGCCAGCAAGGTGATCGACGGCCAGCGCGTCACCGGCTGGTTCACCGAGGACTTCACCCTCGCCGAACTGAAAACCCTGCGCGCCCGCGAGCGCCTGCCCGAGCTGCGCGGCACCGCCTGGGATGGCCAGTTCCAGATCGCCACGCTGGACGAGATCATCGACTTCGTGGCCGCCGAATCGGCCGCGCGCGGGCGGGTGATCGGGCTGATCCCGGAGATCAAGCACGGCACCTGGTTCCAGCACATCGGCCTGCCGATGGAAGACGCACTGCTGGCCACGCTGGCCGCGCATGCGTACACGCGCACCGCGCCGGTGGAGATCCAGTCGTTCGAGATCGCCAACCTCGAGTACCTGCGCGACAAGCTGGGCCCGGCGCATCGCCATGGCGCGCATCCGAACATCACGCTGCTGCAGCTGATCGACGGGCCGGCGCTGCGCCCGGGCGACGTGCTGGCGGCCGGCGGCACGCTCACCTACGCGCAGATGATCACGCCGGCGGGGCTCAAGGCGATCGCGCAGTACGCCGATGCGATCGGTCCCGACTACCACGCCATCATCCCGTACACCGCCGACGGCCATCTCGGCACGCCCACCGCGCTGGTGCACGATGCGCACGCCGTCGGCCTGCAGGTGCATCCATACACCTTCCGCCCGGAGAACACCTTCCTGGCGAAGGACTTCTGGCAGGGCGACCAGCCGAACACCTTCAACGCCGCCGGCATGGTCGCCGAACTGACGGTCTACCTGGCGACCGGCATCGATGCGTTCTTCACCGACGATCCGGCGCTGGGACGCAAAGCGGTGGACGGTCGCTGATGCGGCTGCCCAAGTCGTCGCGCAGATTCTTTGCTCGTCATCCCGGCGCCCGGCACGGTCGGCGGCCACGCCACCTCCCATCCCTGCCGCAGGCCGGACGCGGCGACTGAAAGCAGCCTGAACGCCAGGGTTGTGGCCGCGTTTTTTGCGGCCCGCGCCGCCGTTGCCCCCCTTGAAAATCGGGCCGGCCGGACCATTCTCGCGGATCGCCGGCGCCCGCCTGGTCCGCCGGCGCAGTCGGCGGGTGCCGGCGGCGCCCGCGACGAAGGTCAACCTTGTATCCATGTAACTCAACGGAGGATGTGGCTATGAGAACCACTTTCGACTTCTCGCCCCTGTTCCGCTCCAGCATCGGCTTCGATCGAATGCTTGATGCGCTGGAGGCGGCCAGCCGCGTCGACACCATCGACAACTGGCCCCCTTATGACATCACCAAGACCGGCGACGATCGCTACCGCATCGCCATGGTGGTCGCAGGCTTCGCCCCGGATGACCTGAGTGTCACACGGGAACACAACCTGCTCACCATATCCGGCCGGCGCTCGACCAAGGACAGCAGTGGCGAACCCCTGCACCGCGGCATCGCCGCGCGCGACTTCCAGCGGCGCTTCGAGCTGGCCGATTACGTGGAGGTGGTGGGGGCGAACCTGCTCGATGGCATTCTCACCATCGAGCTGGAGCGGGAGCTGCCCGAAGCCATGAAGCCGCGACGGATCGAGGTCACCACTGGCCGGTCGATGCCGGCGGCCGAGCAGCGCCAGCCGAAGCAGATCGAGTCGGAGCAGAAGGTGGCAGCCGTCGCCTGACCCGATCCGCCCCGCGCGCCGGGCCGGGGTTGCCGGCTAGCAGCCTGTCGGACGTTGCTCGGCCGGGCTGCGAATCCGGGTATGCGGTCCAGATTTCCGCCGCTTCTTGACCCATGGAGCCACCATGGGCCGGCGAAGCGTCGAAAA
>WOYI010498253.1_pt1 | contig 15346 bp, 9 predicted proteins | sample 6423411 | NCBI WGS metagenome assembly WOYI01 (sample SAMN13441803, study PRJNA592873) | oil field metagenome | biome: oil field; feature: oil-well bore; material: oil-contaminated soil; isolation source: oil-contaminated soil from oil-well borehole | place: Germany: Wietze | collected 2016-10-18 ...
GCTTTCAGCATTTCGCCCTCGATCTCGTCTTCAACTCCTTCAATGGTACAATCTATAACCTCTGGCAAGGCAAGTATCACTGCTTCTATTTCTTTGGGACTGATGCGCTTGCCGCGGACTTTTATGATCTCTTTTGATCGGGCCGTGAGATAAATATATCCGTCCTCATCCACTGTGCCCAGATCACCGGTGTAAAGCCATCCGTTGCGGATGGCATTTTTTGTGCCTTCCTCATCGGCAAAATAGCCCATCATGATGTTGTCGCCCCTGGCTATCACCTCGCCTGTCTCGCCTGGTTTGATGGGTTTCCCCTTTTCATTCACAACTTTCAGTTCCACACCGGGAATCCCTTTCCCAATCGATCCCTTTCTTCTTTCATATACCTCCGGCGGGAGCCAGGAGAGCCTCGCTGTTGCCTCTGTCTGCCCATACATGACCACAAACCTGACATCCGGATGTGCGGCACGGAACTCGTCAATAAAAATCGGAGCCAGCTTGCCGCCGGCCTGGGTTACATATTTCAGGTCCGGGAACTTTGTCTGCTTGAAAGAGTCTGATTTCCTCAGGAGAATCTGGAAATGACTCGGAACCCCTGCAAACCCGGTACACTTGTAATCCAGCAGGCTCTTCAGTACACCTCCGAGGAAAATAAACGCATTGTTAAAAACAATCGATCCTCCAACCCTTAGATGGGTATGCAGCAGCGACAGTCCGTAACAGTAATAGAACGGCAGGACGACCAGCATACGGTCGTCAGGAGTCAGCTGAAGATACTCAACTATGGATGATGTATTGGCAATCAGGTTCTTGTGTGAGATCATCACTCCCTTGGGCTTCCCAGTCGAGCCTGAGGTGAAGATGATCTCAGCACAACGCTCCCTGTCAAATTCTTTCTCAGATTCGGCTTCTGACACTGGATTTTCAATAAAGACGTCAGAGTCCGGCATAACATATGTTGAGGATGTGCCAGGTTCCAGCCTCCTTTCAACATCAGGCGTCAAAAATATCAATTTGGGCAGGGTCAGATCATGTATGTACCTGAAATTTTCCTTTTCAATACTTGGGTCCAGCGGGATGCAAATATTCCCTGACTTGATTATAGCCAGATACGCCTTAAGGAAAAACAGGTTGTTGACCGACAGCAGAAATATATGCTGATCTGTTCCTGTTTTCTTTTTTATCCATTCCGCCAGGCTGATGGAGGAGTTATAAAGATCCTTGTAGGTGATCTCCTCACGTCCGACAAGAAACGGCTTGTCCAAGCCGGAAGTATTTTCAAAGAAATAGTCGAATGCATTCATTACACTGAGTTTATCCCCGGTAATAATTTCTTATTGGCGGCATACGAAGATATTCAGTCGTAGTCCGTTTACGCTCGAAGTTGCGGAAGAGGGATTCAACCCGTTCTGCAGTCTCTCCCATAACTGCTGCAACCTCGGCCGGCGGGTAGCCGTTCTCAAATCCGTACCAGAACCTGTCCATCAGATTGAAAGGTAACTGGTAGAAGAACTCCTCCTGTGTCTGCTCGGCAGAGTAGGTGTCGGTGGTCGGTGTGCGTTCGATAATACCCTTCGGTACTCCCATGTATTCAGCAAGCTGATAAACCTGGGTTTTGTAAAGATTGCCAATCGGCATCACATCCCCGGCGCCATCGCCGTACTTTACGAAGAATCCCTGCTCCTGCTCATGCTTGTTGGGTGTGCCTATCACAGCATAGTGCAATGTCTCTGCATGATAGTAGAGCATGGACATCCTGGTACGCTGCTTGAAATTCGATGCAGCAACAATCTGTAGATACTCCCTTGCAGGCAGTATCTTATCCTTAACGTTGCCCTCCGGATCAATTATTGTAAGATAGAAGACGGGAGGGAGGTTACTGAAGAGTCCGCTTTGCCGCACCCCGATCTTCATCTTCCAGTTTTTGGGGTCGTATTCAGGAAAAACACTCTTCACTGCCTCATCACGCCTCTCGTAGCAACCGAACCCTGAAAGAGCCCCGGTAATCTCCTCCTTGATTGCCTTTACCCCGAATTTCGCTGCCAGTTCCCTGGCAAGCATCTCACTGTCAGGGCTGGAATCCTTTTCCGGAAGCATGATGCCCAGGACCTTCTCAGGACCGAAAGCCCTGGCTGCCAGAGCAAAACAGACGGAGGAGTCGATCCCGCCACTGATACCGACCACAGCGCCGTTGCGCTTGAATCGCTGAAGCACATCCTCGCGCATCTGTTCAATAATGTTGGATACAACTGCTTCCACGTTCTCAAGCAGGATTATGTCTTTTGTAAATGGTTTACGGGTGCTCATATCTCATTTATTACTTTCAGGTTATGAAGAGGGCCATTCTGATATTTCTGGTTCTGGTCCTCAATGAATTGATGATAAAGAAGATTAGTCGAGATCACCGAGGTGATCACCATGTTATCCATCTCGGAAGCTGTTGCACTCTTCTGAATTTTCTCAAGAAGGCCGGTAACTGATCCGGCGTCGAAAACGCCAGCTTTACTGATCATACTTTCTGCGAGCATCTCATTCACATAATCAGGTTTGTCCTTTGCCAGGAAAACACTGCTGATAGGTGCCCTGTAGGGTTGCTTAGGCCGTTTGACTATGCTATCAGGTATCCTGCCGGTCATCAGCTTCTTGAGCAGGTACTTTTCATTTGTTCCGTTCAGTTTCAGACTGTCAGGCAGTGAAGAACAGAACTCGATAACCCTGTAATCGAGGAAGGGATACCTGCCCTCAACTGAGTTGGCCATCGCCATGCGGTCGCCCTGCGAGGAAAGAAGATAACCTGACATGAAGACTGTTGTTTCCAGCCATTGTGCCTTAGCCAGGGTTGACCAGGTATCGAAATCCTGCGGTAATTTGCCGGACAGATCTTCAAGCGGGTCATAGCCGTTGACAGAAGCCTTAATGCCGTCCGAAAAATGCTTCTTAATGTGATTTGAGTTGTTCCATCTCAGGAGATGGGAGTAGAGCGGATTGCCTGTATCTTCCAGCTTGTACCCGAAAAACATCTTAAGAATATTTGGACTGGCGTTTCTGAGATGAGGGATATCGGGATAAATTCTTTTCAGGAGCATAGGCCTTAGGGATGATCCCGGCTGTTTGGCCCAGAACTGCCTGATTACCGCCTCCCGGAATATGTCGTACCCTGCAAGTATTTCATCTGATCCTTCTCCTGTGATGACCACCTTGATGTTATTATCCCTTACCAGCTTTGACAGGATAAGCATCGGGGTGGGGGCAGTGCGGGTCAGCGGTGTCTCTGAATGCCACACAACCCTTGGGAATGTCTCCGCAATTTCTTTTGATGAGCAGGTAATTGACTGATGGTTGGTGTTGAGGTATCTGACAGCCTCCTCCTGGTACTTGCTCTCATCGAAATCCTTGTCTTCAAAACCAATTGAAAAGGTGTTAAGGATGCCTGGCTCGATATCCTTAATATAGGCGACGGTTGTGCTTGAATCCAAACCCCCGCTGAGATAAGCTGCCACCTCAACATCTGCCCTGAGCCTGACCCTGACGGCACTGGTGAACAACTCGTTGAATTGTTCAAGAGCCTCCGGCAGTGAAAGGTCAGCACGATTCGGACCAATATTCAGTTCCCAGAATCTTTCAGTTTTGAGTCCATTACGACTGAAGGTCATGAAGTGACCCGGTGAGAGCTCATAAATGTCTTTGAAGGCCGTTCCGGGTGTCAGAGCTGTCCAGAAAGTGTATATCTGCGAGAGGCTCTGCGGGTCCAGTTCCCTTTTAACTTCGCGATTGCGTAAGAGCGCCTTTACCTCAGATCCAAAATAAAGAACACCATTAGAAATTGTATAGAATAGCGGCCTGATCCCAACCCTGTCTCGTGCAAGGAAAAGCTCCTCCTTCTGTTTGTCCCATATTGCGAAGGCAAACTGTCCGTTAAGCATGCTGAGGCATCGTTTGCCGTACATGGCATAGAGGTTGATCAATACTTCGGTGTCAGACCGGGTTTTAAGCCTGACATCTTTTTTTTCAAGCTCCTCTCGTAGTTCAATATAGTTGAATATTTCGCCGTTGAATACGATCCAGTACCTGCCGGACAGGTCGGACAGCGGTTGCTGGCCGGTCTGCAGGTCAATAATACTTAACCGTACATTTCCAATGGTAGCTGCGGGAGAATTGTATATCCCGCTCTCGTCCGGGCCCCGGTGGCTGAAGGAGCGGAGCATTGTCCCAACGGCAGTGACTGTGTTGGTTTTGCCGCGGTAATCGATTATCCCGGCTACTCCGCACATTATTAATTCTGGCTTTTTCTCTGAATGAACTCAGATATTGCGTTGATCGACTCGAAATTCTCCTCGATAAGGTCTGAATCGGCGGTCTTGATTCCAAACTCCTCCTCGAGGAAAGTGATTAGCATGATAAATCCCATGGAGTCAAAGAATCCCTCCCTGAAGATCATGGACTCATCCTTAATCTTATCTGCATCAGCATGAGAGGACTGAACGATATAATTCCTGATTTTTTCTTTTGTGGTTGCTGTGTCAATGGCCATAGAGATAGAGTGAAAGTTCAATTTTAATGAGGTGATTTTCAGCAATTATTGTTTATAATAGTTATTGTAACGACCGTACCTGCTCTTCTTTAGATCCAAATCGTTGAAGACGATATCATAGTTGGTAATGTTATTTGTCCGGAACAGATTCAGCACGTCAGTGAAGACATCCTTTCGGGTATAATCGTTCCGGCAGACAAGCAGAATATAGTCTGCATATTTTATCATAAGGGTAGCATCAGCCACAAGTCCTGCAGGGGTTGAGTCGAATATGACATAGTCAAATTTTCCCTTTAGCTCCTCAATCAGTTTGTCGAGCACCCCCGCCTCTATCAATTCTGAAGAATTAGGCAATATGGGTCCCGCAGGAATGAACCATAGATTATCAACTTCGGTTTTCTTTATGATATCATTGCTTCCTGCATTATTCACCATATAATTTGACAGGCCGACGGAATTGACAATTTTCATTTTTTCGTGAAGTGTCGGCCGGCGCAGGTCGCAGTCGAGCAAAACGGTCCTGTGTCCCACAGAGGCTATTGATGCAGCCAGGTTACTGGATACAAAACTCTTGCCATCTTGTGGCTGGGATGAGGTGATCATGATCACCTTATGCGGCTCTGACCTGAACCTGAGGAAGAGGCTGCTTCGGAGGTTCCGGAAAGATTCGGCAATTGATGATCCGGGATAATCTTTAACGACAGACTCGGTCTTATGGTAATTTGTATAAATAAGGTTCATGACCGGCTGGCCGATTAAATGCTCAACATCCCTGACCGAGGATATCTTCTCATTGAAAAAGTTCCTGAGAATGATATAGATGGTCGGGATCATCAGCGCCATAAAGAGAGCTATCAGCCAGTTGAGGCTGGTTCGTGGTGAGATGATGGATGCTGTCACATCACGTGCCGGTTCAAGTATCTCGTAGTCGGGATAGTTTGAAGCCATCGCGATAGCTGCTTCTGATTGCTTCTCAAGCAGAAAGGTGTAGATAGCGTCGGTGAGATTGAACTTTCTCTGCATGCTGACCATATTCAGCTCCGTACGCGGAAGACGTGAAATCTCACTTGACAGTTTACTCTCCCTGTAATCAAGCTCATTCTGGGTCAGGTTGAGGGTATTAAGATTGTTTTTAACATTCTCTATGATAGCCTGTTTCTGAAGGCGTATCTTATTTTCAATCTGTCCGAGGAAGAGGTTTTTCTCGGCATTATTACTCAGTATGGTTGATCTTTCGGCATTCAGTGCAAGCAGCTCCAGTACCAGGGAATTCATGATCGGATCCACAACGTTGGCAGCCGACGGAGGAGCGAGTCCGGCCATATCCTGGTTCTTCTCAAAGTAATCGAGGATGTAATTGTAATATCTCTCCTGGACCTGCAGCATTGAGCGCTCATTCTCTATCTGATTCAGTTGTGCCAGTGCCTGTTGTCCCTGGTAGCTGAGATCAGTGACCTGATGTGCTGACCTGTAATCCCTCAGCTCTGACTCTGATTGTGTCAGGTCATCTGTAATTTCAGATATCTGAGAGTCGATGAAGTTGATTGTATTTAAGGCTATTTTGTTCTTCTTGGCCAGGTTCTCATCGAGGTACGCCTGGATATAACTATTCAGAAAATCAATTGTAAGCCTCTTGTTTTCACCGCTGAAGAAGACGCTGATCAGAGAAGACCTGATGCTGACCGGTTCCACTTTCAGACGTTTCAGATACGATTTTGTCAGATAATCGAGGTGATAGAATTCGAAAAAATAATCTGTTTCCTCTGTACTTGATGGATTGTAGAATTCCTTGTTGAGAGCGATAGAAAACTGAAAGTTATAAGAGGATATGGTCTCATTGAACCTGCAGATGGTGTCAATATTGACTATGTTCTTGTCGCTGACAATGGCATTGTCGATGTAGTTGTAATATGCCGCTTCATCTTCCGAGGCTGTAAGTCTGTACGACTGATCGTCAAGGATGTCAATGTGAAACTTAGTGTTTATTGGTTGTATGTGCGATTTATCGATGCTGACCGTGTAAGGATTACCCAGATAGATCTGGGAAGGTTTCCGGACCAGATTACTCTTACCGGCGAAATAACCAATTTCCAGGTTAAGGTTCTTTATTGTAGTAGCAACCAGGCTGAAGGAATTCAGGCTGTTTACATCGTTCTCCAGGTTTCTTGACTCGGCCAGGGATCCCAGACCGCTGAACAGGTCATTTGAGCCAAGAATTGAAGAGCGTCTGTCCTCAACGGGTCCGATGACTGAATTGACTTCATAGACTGTTGGTGACAACTTGTTTACCAGAAATGCGATCAGAATACAGACAAAGAAACTTGCTATATAAAAATATTTATATGACAGTGCCTCCGTAATAAACTCCTTGACATTGAAGGCTTCGCTCTGCGTATCATTGTTATTTGTCATTGTGATCGTATTAGTTAGAACCTGAGGCCTGCAAACAGCAGAACAGCAATGGCGGTTGATATCGTTGAAAGCAATGTGGTGTAAGTGATGTTGGAGTAGCTTGAAGATATGGCATTAAGTGGCTCTACAACAATGACATCATTTGGCATCACGTAATAATAGCTTTTACTGGCAATTTTGGAATCAGAGAGGTTCAACCTGTAATGCATTACCCTGCCATCTTCATTCCTGATAAGTATGATCTTCTTCCTGTCGCCATAACGGGTCAGTCCCCCGCCAAGTCCCAATGCCTCATAGATATTCAATTTGTCCTGCGAGAATGAATAGACGCCCTGCCTCATTACTTCTCCCATGACCGTCACCTGGTTATCCACATACTTGACGACGATTGAGGTGTTGGAGACATAGTCGCTCAGTGCCGTCTGTATCTTTTCAGCAGCCTCTGCGGTGGTAAGCGATGCCACCTGTATTTTACCGACGAAAGGGAAATTAATATTACCATCCTCATCCACAAGGTAACCTATCAGTCCTGCCAGAGTTCCGTATCCGCCCATTCGTAATTCATCGGAGGCATTAAATATCTGGCTTGTCTGGAGGTCAATGCTTAGTACCCTGACATAGAGTTTGTCAAAGGGCCGGATTATCTTCTGTGTCCTTGGATTTACTATCTGCCCGGACATTTCATCAATATCGTTGAAATAGCTTAGCTGGCTCGTCGGGACGCATGATCCGGCCACCAGTGCCAGCAGGGTGACCAGTAATGTTAATCTTAATGAATTCATTTTTATGTATGCCATAACTTTTTTATTCTTGGCCGGATTACAGTCCTGTTCTACGAAAAATAGTCTTTATCGTTTTCAGCAAAATTATCAAATCAAGCCTTAGAGACCAATTATCAATATAGGCAAGGTCCAGTTCCATCCACTTTTCGAATTTAATACTATTTCTGTCAGGTTTGACCTGCCAGAAGCATGATAATCCCGGTTTGACGGAGAGTCGCCTGAGCTGCCACCGTTCATACTGTGTTGTCTCCGCCGGCAATGGCGGACGGGGGCCGATCAGCGACATCTCACCCTTGAGGACGTTAAAAAGCTGAGGGAGCTCGTCAAGACCGGTTCTTCTCAGGAACTTACCAACTTTTGTTACCCTCGGATCATCTGCAATCTTAAACGCCGGGCCGTCGGCTTGGTTCATCTGCTCAAGCTCTTTTCTCAGTTCGTCGGCGTTGGCAACCATCGTTCTGAATTTGTAAAGCTCAAACTGTCGTCCGCGAAGGCCAACCCTTGGCTGCTTGTAGACTACCGGTCCCGGAGAACTGAGTTTAATTAGAATCGACACAACGATCATAAGCGGAGAAAGAACGATTATTCCGAGCAGTGATCCGAATATATCAATGATTTTCTTGACTCCCAGTGCATAGGTATTGTGTGGCACATTTATGAAAGTCAGGAATTTGTTATCGGCTATCTCGGTCTTGATGGCATTTGATAGAGTGAACTTCTCATCGAGGTACTTGAGGCTGAAGACCACGCCCAGCTCTTCGCATGACCGCACTATTTTTCGCACCTCAGAAGGAAGTATCTTGCTCTTGACATACAGCACCTCATCGATCATATCCACTTCCATGAGATCGTTCAGAACCTGGATGTACTCCTCGGGCAGGATTATGATGGTTTCCTCATATTTCTCCTTTATGGAGTCAGCGCTGGTGAATATTGCAACAATCTTGTATCCCCATTCCCTGTGCTCAAGCAGACTTTCAATAAACGGCAGTGATGAGTCGTCAGCTATCAGGACCACATTGAGGAAGTTAAATCCTTTTGCCCTGTACTGTTTAAAGACCTTGTATTCGAGGATACGCAAAGTGTAGAGTAAGACAAAGCCGAAAACAGGTATCAGTACTATGAAAGTCCTTGAGATGGCGTAGAGCTTGAAGAGGAAGTAAATGATGATGAGCAGCAGTAAGATAGCCCCGGCCGACAAAAAGTACTCCCAGAAGATAGCCATGTAATTCTTGGTACGGGGGATTTCCGTTGCCTTCAGGACATACATGGCCAGCAGCCAGAATGGAGTCACTCCGATAAACATAATAAGGAAAGACTTCTCCGTAAAGAAAAAGAGACCCTGACCGCTATAGATAACCAGGTATGCCAGCTCAAATGCAAGGAAGATGGCAAGTATATCGAGTGCCCCCAGCATTAAATTCAGGAGGTTCCATTTCTTGAAAAACGGAATAATGTGCAAACGATATAGAGTACTGAATATATCCATCAGTAGTTCTTCATGTTAAGTCAGTTTCTGGAAGCAGGTTTAATATAAACGCAACTTTCAGAATTATAGTCTTTCACGCAGAAGGTTTCGTCTTCTGCGGTGGTTTAACCCGGGTGATTTACGGCTTTCGTTATGCGGATCTGGCTGAACAACTTCGAATCCTTTTCCTGTTACCGTAAAATCAGCGGTAAAGGTACTATTTTAGAGGGTTGCGGACAAGTTCTTAGTTGTAGCTCCGGCGAGTATCAGGGAGGCAAAAACCGGCAGAACTTGTTGTCGGTCACTTATACGGAACTGTTAAAGACCAAATTGGTTCTGTTGATCAAAAGCGGAAGATTTTTATAAACAAAGAGAGGGTTGCGTCCGGAATCTTAAGATAAGTAACAGTAAGATTACTGATAATAAGTTATTTAAGGCTATAATGAGAGCCCTCCACGGAACAAGTAAGTCCAGCTCGGTTTTGACAAACAGCAGGGGAAAAGTGATGAAAAAATGCCTGAGGAGGCCTGAGACAATAATGTTACCTGCAGCATTGCCTCCAAAAGGCTGAAATCTACGATTCCAACCCCATAAAATGGATATGATTGACTGGGTGTTCCCCTCTTTAATTATTTGAACAGTGCCGGATCATTTGACCGGATGTTGTTCTTAAAGGCAACCACAAATGCCTGGTTGTAACCGTTGCGCCGGCAGGCATTCTGCAGAGCTGTGGCTTCAGCAAGCTTTTGGCATTCGCCGATGGTTGTCCTGTAACCGCCCATGTAAAGATATTCGAAGGATTTGTAGCTCTTCCCTTCGACGGTAAAAGTCTTACTGCCAATTGGTTTCGTATTTGCGAGGATTTGTACCCGGTAGATTACAACATCTTTATCAGCTTCAGCAGGTACAGAAGTTGCAGGTTTTGATGCAGTTACTGGCTTCGCTGAAGGAGGGGCAATCTCCTTCTCGTTTGCGATGTTCTTTGCCGGTTTTGGTTCGTTGGCTTCAGCTTTTATGGGAGGCGGGTTCTGAGTTACTTCTTTTGCAGAGGCTTTCTCAATACGCGGTTCCGATGTTTCTTTTCCTGCTTTGGATGACTCGTTGGCAATTCCTGCCAGAGCAATCAGTTTTCGGGAAATATCGATATTTGCCTCAGTTGCGGGTGATGGAGAAAGTGTCACTGAATTAAGCAATGTCCTGCTCTTGCCAAATCTTGTCCTTGAGGTAAAGAAGGCACGGTTCATGTCACTACGACTGACCGTAAAGGCCACCTCATCATCCCGGGAGTTTATGATTGCCGGCAGATTGTGAGGCTTATCCCATCCTTTGCCGTTATAACTGCACACAAAGACATCATAGCCTCCTTCTCCAGGCAGGCCGTCAGATGAAAAATAGAGGTTATTTTCGGCATCCAGCGATGCAAACAGTTCATTTCCGGAAGAATTAATATGTTTTCCGATATTCTCGGGATTACCCCACTTCTTACCTTCCTTTCGACTTATAAAAAGATCGAGGCCACCTGCGCTGCCGACCATGTCTGATGAGAAAATCATGAAGTCGCCCTTTGCAGCCAGCGTCGGATGGGAGTAGATATAATTGCCTTTGCAAAATTCAAGAGGAGTATCATCGAAGACCCAGTTGTTTGATTTCAGTGTAGCCCTGAAGATCTTTTCCCTGGAATCTCTTTCCGGGATAAGGCTGACATACATTATATTGAAATCTTCCGTAAATGTGGTTGCTTCGCTTGGAAACACGGTGGGTGCAAACGGAATAAAAGGAATGCAGTCTCCGGGAACTGTATCCAGGGGCAGTGCCATGAAAGTCTTGAGTGAACCGAAGGAGAGATGGTTTTCCGGAACTTTCTCCTCAATTTTGGAATGGGAGAGGAAGATAATACCGTTTTTATAGAACTGCACCCCGCAGGATGGTGGAACAATATCCAGCCGGAATGGTCTGATCAGGAGTGTGGTGCTCATTGCAGTATCCCGGAACGGAACGTTTCCCTGTAGGTCAGACCTGGCAGAATGGTCGATTATATAAGGGCCTTGTCCCGGGAATCCGCCGGAAGTGATATATACAAATGCAAATGTTACTATCAGGAATTTCATGATGCTGTCATTTAAAGATTACCACTGATACCTGTTATGGGAAGAACCGGTTGTTCTCCCGAAATTTATGCCTGCGGCGATCTCGACCTTCAGGTCTCTTTTATAGAACGGAACGTCCCTCGGGAAGTCGACCAGCGTGCCGATATAGAAACGCGGGAACTTGTACTGGAAGAAGAAAGTCAGGTTGTCGTAATTGTGGAGGTAGGAGCCGATGCAGAAGGCATCCATATAAAGCTTCAGCATAGGATTGTAGCTGTTCCGGTCTGAAAAGTCTAGTGAGTCATCAAGATTGACGATCAGTGAAGGTTCGAGAACTATGTTAAGGGATCTGCTGAGCACGAACTTATATCCTGCAATAAGGAAGTATTGTCTCGATACCGGGATATTATAGAGGGCCATATCGGCACTGTCGGTCATGTTACCCAGGATATTGGTTGCAGAAATTCCTGCATGAAATTTTTGTCCGTACAGGTACAAACCTGCATCAAGATTGGGAATAAAACTGTTCTTCGCCGGTGCTCCAAGATCAACAATAGAGTCCATCATGTTGTAGATACCCTTTATTGCCAGTCCGCCTGACAGGAATGAGAGATTCTTATCATTCAGTGGCACATGGTATGATGCTGCAGCACTGACTCCCATGTTTCTTGACGGACTTGTGACATCATTGAATATTGCTCCGCCGGCACCGAATTGGGTAAAGCTTTTTGCAACCGGTGCACCGAAGTAGGTTGGTCCTTTTTTGGCGATACGAGTGTTACCACTAAGAAGTTGCGAGAAATTATCTCCCTGTATTGTGGCCGACAGATCAAGAGCCATGAAGTCTTTACTGCCGGCTATGGCCGGGTTTATCATGAAGGGTGTAAAGACCCTGTTTGATATCGGATTTAATGGGGTATGCTGGCCTGACAGACTGAGACTTACAAAGACGGTCGCGGTACAGATCAGTAGAAGCAGTTTCAGATTCATTTTGCTGACAGTATAAGTTCACCGATTCTGTTAACGGGAAAAAAGGCTTCAAGTTACATTGAGTCAATTCTAAATGATTGATTCTTCGAAAATGACTAACCGGAAACAAAGATGGCTGTGCAAGCATTATCCAGTTCAGGGCTTTGTGAAAAGGCAGAGATTACCCACAACATGCAACATATAGCTTCTTTCCTGTCATTCTTTAAGCATACAATCATGCCATCTTAAGATGGATGATTGGGATCACAGGATATTATACAAAAAATTTTCAGGGTGTTGCAATGCTGAAGACAGGCAAAAGTTCAATCTACCCGAAAGGATGATTCTTTGAAAAGTCAGGGCGATAGGTTGTATGGCTCTCGTATTCCTGAAGCCAACCATGACTGAATCCGAGATCATGGAATTCGCCGACGATAGTTTCATATTCCTGGCGGGAAACGGTACGATTTAGGAATGTGCGATTTGTGATTTGCGATTTGCGATTTGGTGTCAAGAGTTTGTCGGGAGGATAGTACTGTGACATTAATGACAGATGCAGGTTGGGCGACAAGTTCCCGGCGATGAGCTTCAGCACTCCGGTGCTGTTTTCCACCTGGCCGGGTAGCACGAGGTGGCGGATGATGATACCTCGGCGGGCGATGCCGCGGTCATCAGTGTGAAGGGTGGTGCCAACCTGTCGAACCATCTCCTTAAGCGCTGCCAGTGCATATTCACTGTAATGCGGCGCCTGAGAGAGCTCTAAAGCAAGTCTGTCGTCAGAATATTTGCAGTCGGGCAGCCAGACATCCACAATACCCTCCAGCGTCCTGAGTGTCCCGGGCAGATCGTAGCCGTTGGTATTATAAATAATTGTCGGATTATGACCGCGACGCCTCAGCTCTTCAACAATAGAGACCATCTGAAGTGTAAAATGCGTCGGCGAGACAAATCCCAGGTTATTTTCTGACAAAGGCAACAGCTCACTTATGGCATCGCATACTTCATCAAGTGACATCACGGTGCCCTGTGTGCCCCGGCATGAGATCTCCCAGTTCTGGCAGTAGATGCATTGCATATTGCAGGAGGGGAAGAAAACGTTTACAATACCTTTTTCTCCTGAGACGGGTGGCTCCTCACCATGGTGCAGAACTATGGATGAGATGTGAATCCTGTCGTCCATTTTGCACCAGCCCGGCTCTCCGGAGCGGTCGACGTTGCATTGGCGGGGGCAGAGGTTACAAGGTCTCAAGGTCTCAAGGTCTGAAGGTCTGAAGGTCTCAGGTCTGAAGGTCTCAGGTCCGAAGGTCTCAAGTCTGAAGGTCTTGTGGTCATTGAGGTACAATGTTGCCAATCAGGGTAGCGGAGGTGGCGCGGGTGACGGTGACATTAACATAATCGCCGGGATTGACTCCGGAGGCCTGAAAGACCACTACCTTGTTGCCTGTGGTGCGGCCCATCATAGTCGGCATGTGAGGCTGACCTGCATCGCCAATAATAGCCTTGCCGGTGGAGTCCTCGCCGGAAGAATCCGCATCAGAAATTCTTTTTTGTGGCTCGCCATTACCTGGTATCTCGCCATTACCTGGTATCTCGCCATTACCTGGTATCTCGGCAGAATCCGGTTCCGCCATGCTTTTTCGTGCCCTCCCTTCAACGAGCACCTCGAAGGTTTTCCCGATATCGGCTTTTTTGCTGACTGCGGAGAGCTCGTTCTGCAGGGCGATGATCTCATTCAGTCGTCGTGTCTTGACCTCCTCCGGCACATCATCTTTCATATGACGCGCAGCTTTAGTGTCAGGACGCTCCGAATACTTGAACATGTAAGCAAAATCAAAACCGACCTCTTTCATCAGACTGAGAGTCTCCTTATGCTCCTCCTCCGTCTCACCGCAGAAGCCCGCAATTATGTCGGTGGAAAGGGTACAGCCCGGAAGGACGCGATTGATAGCAGCAATTCTTCCCAGGTACCAATCGCGTGTGTATTTGCGGTTCATTCGCTCAAGAACGGCTGAGCTTCCGCTCTGAACCGGGAGGTGTATATGTTTGCAGATATTGTTGTGCTTTGCCATGACCTCAAGTACATCATCCGACAGATCCTTAGGGTGGGAGGTGGAGAACCGTACGCGAAGTCGGGGGTCAACTTTGGCAACCATTTCCAGTAGAGCTGCAAAATCAGTTGCAGCAGGACGTTCCGGGGTTGATAAAAACCCGCCAGCAATAGTCTCACTGCTATTATCCAAACTGTTAGATTCGCTCCCGGTGCTATCGGCAACTCGGGGTGTGATTCTTCTTTCATGGACGGGATTTTCAATCCGGTGGGCGTGGGTTTTTTCTTTCAGGGTGAGCCCATGATTGCCTCTTGAATTGCTTCCTTTCCATGAATAGGAATTAACATTTTGCCCCAGGAGGGTCACCTCGCGATAACCCATGTCAAAGGCCTCACGCGCCTCGCGCACAATTGTCTGCGGGTCCCGGCTGCGCTCTGCGCCGCGGACATAGGGCACCACGCAGTAGGCGCACATGTTGTTGCAGCCACGCATGATGGAGATGAAGGCCGAGACGCCGTTGCTCTCGAGACGCACGGGCGAGATATCCGCATAAGTCTCCTCGCGTGATAATAATACGTTGACTGCCGCATGGCCGGCACCGGCCGTCCTGACAAGCATCGGCAGGTCGCGGTAGGCATCAGGTCCTACAACCATGTCTACCATCTTGTCGCTTTCCAGGAGCTTCTCCTTCAGTCGTTCCGCCATGCATCCCAGCACGCCCACAATCACCTGCGGGCGTTTTCTTTTTTCACTGCGGAAGAGGTCGAGCCGGCCCCAGACGCGCTGCTCGGCATTCTCCCGGATGGAGCAGGTGTTGACGAGGATGAGGTCTGCCTGTTTGATATCCCTGACGGCGCTGTATCCGGCGTCTCCGAGTATTGATGCAACAACCTCGCTGTCAGCGACATTCATCTGGCAGCCGTAGGTCTCTATATAGTAGGTTTTTGGCATAATCGGGGCAAAGGTAGGAAAAAGTCTGAAGGTCTGAAGGTCTGAAGTCTGAAGGTCTGAAGGTCTGAGGTCTGAAGGTCTGAAGGTCTGAAGGTCTGAGG
>WOYI010639203.1_pt1 | contig 15332 bp, 17 predicted proteins | sample 6423411 | NCBI WGS metagenome assembly WOYI01 (sample SAMN13441803, study PRJNA592873) | oil field metagenome | biome: oil field; feature: oil-well bore; material: oil-contaminated soil; isolation source: oil-contaminated soil from oil-well borehole | place: Germany: Wietze | collected 2016-10-18 ...
TGAGAGGATGCGGATTTACTGAATCGAATTTACAGCAGATTTTGGACTTGACCGACGGGTAGCTGAGAGCCATCGGGCTATTGCGGGGATGAAGATTTTCAGTGCCATTCATTGCTCGATAAGCAAGTGCTATCATTCGGCGCATGGCACCAACGATATTTCGCTCGCATGGATTTCGGTTCTTTTTCTTTTCGCGCGAAGAGCGACGAATGCATGTGCATGTGAGCCATGCCGAGGGTGAGGCTAAATTCTGGTTGGAGCCGCGCATTGAGCTGGCGCAGAACATTGGATTAGGCACCAAGGCTCTGCGGCAAGCGCAGTCGCTTATTGAGGAGTACGAACATGACATCCGCACTGCTTGGCAACAGCACTTCGGAAATTGAAGTGACGAATGTTTCAAAGCAAGGCTTCTGGCTACTGTTGGGAGATGAGGAGTTGTTCGTGGCGTTCCGCGAATTTCCATGGTTCGAAAATGCGCCGATTGGGCAACTGATGAACGTCGAATTGCCGCAGCCTCATCATTTGTACTGGCCGGAGCTGGATGTGGATCTGGCTGTTGAATCCATCCGCAATCCGTCATCTTTCCCGCTGGTGGCGAGCCACTGATCTAGCTGACCTGCAGAACCAGCCCCTTCAAGTTGGGCTCAACCTTTCTTTTTGGCGCGCGGATGCGCGCCGTCGTAAATCTTGGCCAGGTATTGAAAATCGAGGTGGGTGTACACCTGCGTGGTGGAGATGCTGGCGTGGCCCAGCATCTCCTGCACCGCGCGCAGGTCGCCCGACGATTGCAATACATGCGTCGCGAAAGAATGGCGCAGCATGTGCGGATGCACCTTGCTGTTGAGTCCCTGTTTGATAGCCCATTTCTGCAATTGCAATTCAACCGTACGCGGCGAGATGCGCGCGCCACGTGTGCCGACAAACAATGCCGGTTCGTCCGCCTTGGCTACTTGCTCGCGTACTTGCATCCATGCCTTGATGGCGGAGATGGCCGGTTGCCCCACAGGTACGACGCGGGTCTTGCTGCCTTTGCCGGTGACACGCACTTCGTGCGAGGCCAGCGTGTCGTGCATGGATGCCAGATCGAGGCTGATTAGCTCGGCCAGACGCAAACCGGAAGAGTAGAGCAGTTCGAACATGGCCTTGTCGCGCGCATCCAGCGGCGTCTCCACTTTCATCTCGACCAGTTTCACCGCTTCATCCGGCGACAGTGCATGCGGCAATGTCTTCGGCGACTTGGGGGCGCGCAGTCCGACGCAGGGATTGCCGGGACAGCCGTGGTCGCGCATCAGGAAGTTGTAGAAGCCGCGCCATGAGGAGAGCACGCGCGCCAGCGAGCGGCCGGAGAGGCCGCTGCCGTGCAGTTGCGCGATATAGCGGCGGATATGGTGGCTCTTCAGCTCGGGCAGCGCGGTGCCGCCGGCCAGCTCGAACAGGCGACGGATGTCGCGCGCGTAATTGTCCGAGGTGTGGGGTGAATAGTTGCGTTCGTGCTGCAGGTAGGCCAGATAGCCGGTCAGCGCGAGTGGCTGGTCAGACATGCAATCTGAACGCGCTGCCCAGTGTCTCGGCGATGCGCTGCAGGAACACGGTGCCCATCTCGGGATAGAAGCGTTGCTTGTCTTCGCTGCCGAGCACCAGCAGGCCGATGGTCTGACCGTTGGCGCGCAGCGGCAGATAGGCGTAAGAGCGCAAGTGGCCGCCCGCTTCGCCGAACCAGCCTTGCGTGTCGGCGACCGCGTGATGGGTGCACACCGGCAGCGCATGCTCGTCGGCGAAGGCAAGCACTTCGGCGCTGGGCGGCTCATCCTTCCACAAATGCAGCGCCACGTGCGGCACGGCGAAGATCTTGTTCAGGTTGTGCGCAACGAAGCTCTGCAGCGTGGCGCGGTCGTGTGGGCCGAACAGCGCGCAGTTGAACTGGTGCACCTTGAGTTGCAGCGCGTCGTTCTCCTTGGCGAATTCCAGCAGTTCACGCAACTTCCTCTCCAGCGACTTCTCCTTCTCGCGCAGCGCGACCAGCTGCCGCTCAGCCAGCGAAACGGTACGTCCGCCGTGCGGGTGTGGCAGGTTGATCTCGGTCAGCAGCGCCAGATGCTGTTCGAAGAACTCGGGATGTTCATTCAGGTAGTTTGCGACGTCTTCGGATTTCATGGGATTCCTTTACAAGTTGATCTCGCCCTCGAACACCGTGATGGCCGGGCCGGTCATCAGCACGGGGTTCGCGTCGCCACGCCAGGTGATGGTCAATGCGCCGCCGCGCGTGGCGACGTGTACGGTGTCGTCCAGCAGGCCGCGACGGATACCGGCAACCACTGCCGCGCAGGCACCGGTGCCGCAGGATAGTGTTTCGCCCGCGCCGCGTTCGTAGACGCGCAGCTTGATGTGCGTGTGATCGAGGATCTGCATGAAACCGGCATTCACGCGTTTGGGGAAGCGCGCGTGGTGCTCGATCAGCGGTCCCTGTTGTGCAACCGGAGCCGTATCCACGTCATCCACGACTTGTACCGCATGCGGGTTGCCCATGGAGACGGCGGTGATCTGCACTGCCTGTCCGGCCACATCCAGCGTCTGTGTGATTTCATCACTGTTGCTGGCAAAGGGGATGAGAGCGGCCTCGAACACCGGCGCGCCCATGTTCACCGTGACGCGTCCGTCGTCTTCCAATTTTGGCGAAATCAAACCGCTCTTGGTCTCGACCACGATCTCCTTCTTGCCGGTGAGTTTCTTCTCGTGCACGAAACGCACGAAGCAGCGCGCGCCGTTGCCGCACTGCTCGACCTCGCCGCCGTCGGCGTTGAAGATGCGATAGCGGAAATCGGCATCGTGCCGCTGCGATTTCTCCACCAGCAATATCTGGTCGCAGCCGACGCCGAAATGGCGGTCGGCGATCAGGCGCAGCTTTTCCGGTGTCAGCGAAAGCGACTGGCGGGTGCCATCCAGGACCACGAAATCGTTGCCCGCGCCTTGCATCTTGGTGAATTTGAGTGTCATGATGAAAAGTCAAAAAGGATGTGCGGATTATCCCGGGAAAAGCATTTGTCCACGAAATACACGAAAAGACACGAACAAAATCTGCATGAACTATTGCCATCATCCGAAAGCAAGGTGTTCAGTAGGAAAAAATTGTGGCCGAATTTCGTGCCTTTTGTGTTTTTCGTGGTCGATTATAAAGTTCAATGGATTATACGTCGGCACACAACTGTGTGTGGTCGCGGAACATGCATCTGTCCATCACCACCGTGATACCGGCCTGCTGCGCGCGCAGTGCCGCTTCCTCATTGACTACGCCATCCTGCAGCCACAGCTTTTTTATGCCCAGCCTGATGCAACTGTCCACGATGGCCGGTACATGCTCGGACGCACGGAAGACATCCACGATATCCACCGGAAAGGGGATGCTCTCCAGATCGGCATAAGCTTTTTCGCCCAACACCGCTGCGACCAATGGGCGCACCGGGACGATGCGGTGGCCGAATCCCTGCAAAGCTCGGGCAACATTGAAGCTGGGCCGCGCAGTGTTGGGCGACAGCCCGACCACGGCGACGGTGTGCGATTCGCGCAACAGGCGGCAGATGTCCGCAGGGCTGGGGTTGTTGAATGCCATGTCAGTTTCCGGAAAGAAGCTGTGCCTATAATAAACCACCGCACATCCACAACGGGAGCCAAGTTTTGAGCGCCATCCATGCATCGCAATTGACCTTCTTCGCCGCCCACGCCCCGTTCGACCGCTTCGAAGGTGCGCACCAGATCTGGCTGCTGGAGCGCCTGAAGCTCGCCTACTACGCCAAGGGCGAAGTGATCGCTTCGCCGCAGCAGGGCAAGTCGCAACGTTTCTTCATCATCAAACAGGGCCTGGTGCGCGGCGCGCGCCAAGGCGAGGACAGCAGCGATGCGGTGATCGAACTGCACGAGGGCGAGAGTTTCCCGGTGGGGGCGCTACTGGCCGGGCGCGCCGTGACCTCGACCTATCGCGCGGCCGAGGATGTGTTCTGCTTCGAGCTGGATGCGGCCGATTTCCATGCGCTGCTGGAGCTCTCGCCGGTGTTCAAGGATTTCTGCACACGCCGCATCACCGCGCTGTTCGAACAATCGCATCAGGCCATGCGCGCCCAGTTCGCGCAGGCGGCGAGCGAACAGCAGTCGCTGTCCAGCCCGTTATCGGAGGTCCTGCGCCGTGAGCCCGTGACCTGCACACCCGACACGGCGCTGCTGGAAGTGTTGCGCACCATGCGCGAACTGCGCGTCGGCTCCATGGTGGTGGTGGATGCGGCGCGCAAACCGCTGGGTATCTTTACATTGAACGACCTGCTCGGGCGTGTGGTGTTGCCCGGCCTGTCGACGGACGTGCCGATCTCGCGGGTGATGAGTCCCGATCCCATGTCCTTGCTGCCGACCGCTGCGGCCTACGAGGCGGCCATGGCGATGGCGCGTGCCGGCTTCCGTCATGTACTGGTGACGGAGGTGGATGGAACGCTGAGCGGCATCCTGTCCGAGCGGGATCTGTTCTCGTTGCAGCGCGTTGGGCTGCACCAGATCAGCGGCGCGCTGCGCCAGGCGGCGGATGTGGAGACACTGGTCGGTCTGAGTCGCGACATCCGCGCCCTGGCGCGCAACATGATGGCGCAGGGGGTGGCCGCCGAGCAGCTGACTTTGTTCATCTCCACGCTGAACGATCTGCTGGCGGCGCGTTTGATTGAACTGGAGTGCACAGCATCAGGGTTGATTGGCACACCGCTGTACGACAAGCTGTGCTGGCTGGTGATGGGGTCGGGCGGGCGTTATGAACAGACGCTGAACACCGATCAGGACAATGCATTGATCTTCACCCTGCCGGACGGCATGACGGCGGACGAAGCACGCGCGATCCTGCTGCCGGTGGCGCTACGCATCAATCAGGCCATGGCGCGCTGCGGCTTTCCGCTGTGCAAGGGCAACATCATGGCGTCCAATCCGAAATGGTGTCTGTCGCTGGAAGAGTGGCAGGGTGTGTTCACCAGATGGGTAGATCAGGGTTCGCCGGAAGCTTTGCTGCACGCGTCCATATTCTTTGATTTCCGCGCGCTGGCCGGACAGCGCAAGCTGGCGGATAACTTGCGCAACTGGCTGGCCAAGTTGGCGCGCGGCAACAGCCGCTTCTTGCACCAGATGGCCGCCAACGCGCTGCGCAACCGTCCGCCGCTGGGGGTGGTGCGCGATTTCGTGCTGAACGATGCCAAAAGGCTCGATCTGAAACTGAACGGGCTGGCGCCGTTCGTCGATGCGGCGCGCATCTTCGGACTGGCGGCGGGTGCCACGCAGACCAGCACCATCCAGCGCCTGCGCCAAAGCGCCGCCGCCTTGCATGTGCCGTCGGCCGAGGTGGAAGCCTGGATAGATGCCTTCCTGTTCATCCAGATGCTGCGCTTGCGCCACCACTATGAAGCCAGCGCGGCGTTGAGCGAAGCCGAGATCGCGCAATTGGACAATCTGATCGAACCTGCCGCGTTGAACGAACTGGACCGGCGCATCCTGAAAGAATCGTTCCGCCAGGCACGCAAGGTGCAGGCCAAACTGGCGCTGGATTACCAGCTGTGAAGAAGCTGTTGCAGCGCTGGTTTGCACCGCGCGCCAGGCTGGACGCGCAGCAGGCGGCGCGCTTGGCGGCATGGCAGAAATTGCCGGCACCGGATACCGGGTTGCCATTCGATCAGGCGCGTTATGTGGTGGTGGATGTGGAGACCACCGGCCTCAATCTGATGACCGACACGCTGATCTCCATCGGCGCGGTCTCGGTGGTGGGAGGGCGCGTGGTGATGGCCGACAGTTTTTCCGTGGTGTTGCAGCAGCAGCAGAGCAGCCGTAAGGAGAACATCCTGATCCACGGCATCTTCGGTTCGGTGCAGCGCGAGGGGGTGCCGCCCGCCGATGCCTTGCTGGATTTTCTGGCTTACCTGGGCGACTCGCCGCTGGTCGCCTTCCATGTCGCGTTCGACGAGACCATGATCCGGCGTGCCGTGCGCCAGTATTTGAACTACAACTTCAAGCATCACTGGCTGGATCTGGCCTATGTGATGCCCGCCCTCAACCGCGACTTGATGCGCAGCCATCGTGTACTGGACGACTGGATCACCCGTTTCGGCATCCGCATCGAGGCGCGCCACAACGCGCTGGCAGATGCGCTGGCGACCGCGCAATTGCTGCAGATCGCCCAGTCGCAGGCACGGCGCAAGGACATCGCCAACTACGCCGGATTGCGCGATCTGGAGCGGGCGCAGCGCTGGGCCAGCAACGTAAGATGATTGTAAGGTTGCTCCCGTAACCTGCCGCGAGCAGTGACGCGGCAGGCTAGCTTCATGTCAGGCGCGGCGCTTCGATAAATCTATAAGGGAGACAAGCATGGATAAAAGTGGCGAAGCCTATTGGAAGGCGACGTTGGGCCTGCTGACCAAAATTTTGGTAATCTGGTTCCTCGTTTCGTTCGGCGCGGGCATTCTGTTCGCGGATATGCTGAACGGCATACATCTTGGAGGATATCCGTTGGGCTTCTGGTTCGCCCAGCAAGGGTCCATATACATCTTTGTGGCACTTATTTTTTACTATGCCAAGAAGATGGATCAAATTGATCGCAAGTTCGACGTTCACGAAGAATAAGGGGCTGACATGGATCTGCAAACAACGATTTATCTGGTGGTGGGGCTGACCTTCGCCCTGTACATCGGCATCGCCGTCTGGGCGCGTGCTGGTTCGACTTCCGAGTTCTACGTCGCCGGTGGCGGCGTCGGTCCGCGTATCAATGGTATGGCGACGGCCGCCGACTGGATGTCGGCCGCGTCCTTCATCTCCATGGCCGGCCTGATCTCCAACATGGGCTATGGCGGCGCTCTGTTCCTGATGGGCTGGACCGGCGGTTATGTGCTGCTGGCCCTGCTGCTGGCACCGTACCTGCGCAAGTTCGGCAAGTTCACCGTGCCGCAGTTCATCGGCGACCGCTACTACTCGCAGACGGCATCCACCGTTGCGGTGCTGTGTCTGCTGGTGGCTTCGTTGACTTACATCATCGGCCAGATGACCGGCGTCGGCGTGGCGTTTTCGCGCTTCCTCGGCGTGTCCAGCGACACCGGCATCTATGTCGGTATGGCGATCGTGTTCACCTATGCGGTGTTCGGCGGCATGAAGGGTATCACCTACACCCAGGTGGCCCAGTTTGTGGTGCTGATCTTCGCGTACACTGTACCGGCGGTCTTCATCTCCATGCAACTGACCGGCAACCCGATCCCGCAACTGGGTCTGGGTTCCAACATGGTGGGCAGCGATATCTCGCTGCTGCAGAAGCTGGACCAGGTCGTGGTCGAGCTCGGCTTTGGCCAGTACACCACCACTACGGCCGGCAGCACGCTGAACATGTTCGCGTACACCCTGTCGCTGATGATCGGTACCGCAGGTCTGCCGCACGTGATCATGCGCTTCTTCACCGTGCCCAGCGTTGCGGCGGCTCGTTTGTCCGCCGGCTGGGCGCTGGTGTTCATCGCCATCCTGTACACCACCGCACCGGCTGTCGCGGGCATGGCCAAGATGAACCTGATCGGCACGGTGAATACCGCCGTAGCCAGCAATGGCGATCTGTATGCGACGGATTCCAGCCTCAAGTACGAAGAGCGTCCGGACTGGATGAAGCGCTGGGAAGTGACCGGTCTGCTGAAGTTCGAAGACAAGAACGGCGACGGACGCATCCAGTACTACAACGACAAGACCAAGAATGCGGACGCAGCAGCCAAGGCGGAAGCTGCAGGCTGGAAGGGCAACGAGCTGGCGGTGAACGCCGACATCATCGTGCTGGCCAACCCGGAGATCGCATTGTTGCCGAACTGGGTGATCGCGCTGGTCGCCGCCGGTGGTCTGGCTGCCGCGCTGTCCACCGCTGCGGGTCTGTTGCTGGCGATCTCATCCGCCATCTCGCATGACCTGGTGAAGGGCGTGTTCAAGCCGAACATCAGCGAGAAGGGCGAGCTGATGGCAGGCAAGATCGCCATGTCGGTGTCCATCGTGGTGGCCGGTTACCTCGGTCTGAATCCGCCGGGCTTCGCGGCCGGTACCGTGGCGCTGGCATTCGGTATCGCCGCCAGTTCGCTGTTCCCCGCGATCATGATGGGTATCTTCAGCAAGAAGATGAACAAGGAAGGTGCCATCGCCGGTATGTTGTCCGGCCTGTTCATCACCCTGTTCTACGTGTTCGCACACAAGGGCCTGTTCTTCATCAAGGGTACCGAGTACCTGCCGCTGATCGGTGGCCCGAACAGCTTCTTTGGCATCACGCCCGAAGCGTTCGGTGCAGTCGGCGCGCTGGTTAACTTTATCGTGGCCTTCGTGGTGGACAAGTTCACCAAGGCACCGCCGGAGCATATCCAGCATCTGGTGGAGAGCGTGCGCACACCGCGCGGCGCGAAAGCTGTCGACGGTCGTCACTAGTACAAGTCGATCAGCATGTAACATGGACCCCGCCGCGTTCCGGCGGGGTTTTTTCTTGGAGAGAATATGGTTTTCGATGTGAGTGTAGCCATGACCTGGGTGCTGTTCCTGGCCCTGTTTCCGATCACTTTTTTCTGGCTGCGTCGTGCCTGGCGCATTGCCATCCGCCGCGATTTTTCCGAAGTCGGTCTGAAGAAGGGCATGCCGCCCGAGCGACCGGAACGTTTCGCACCCTATGCGGCGGCCATCAATCTGCTGGGCGGCATCATCGTGCTATATGTGATCGTTGGTGTGTTGACGGCGCGGCTTGACTATACATCCTGGAGCGCCACCGCCGGCATCACCATCTGGCTGAAGATGATCGCCGACTTCATCCTGAGCCGGCATGCGCATCCCATGGTGCTCAAACGCAAGGAGAAGTGACGATCCTTAATCCCAAAACACACATTTCATCTGAATCAGTTCGTGTCTTTCGTGGACAAATTGCTTTTTCAATGAAAAATCAGCCTTGTGCCAGCAGTCTGAAGCGCACACAGACACGCGTCCCTTTGCCGTCCGTCCCTTCGCCCAGCGTCAGCTCGGCTCCGTGCCGCTTGGCGACCTCGGCCACGATGGAAAGACCGAGCCCGCTGCCGCTTTGGCCGCTGCCGAGGACGCGGTAAAAACGTTCGAACACGCGCTCGCGGTGCTCGGGGGCGATGCCGGGGCCGTTGTCTTCGACGCACAGCGTGGCGTGGCCGGGTGAGTAAGCGGCGCTGACAGTGATGTGTCCGCCGTGCGGGGTGTAGCGGATCGCGTTGTCGATCAGGTTGTTGAGCATCTCGCCCAGGCTGGGCGCGTCGCACAAGAGCGGCAGTGCTTTGTCGCTCGCTTCGTAGCCAAGATCGATGTTCTTTTCCAGCGCCATCTGCACCCATTCCAGCGTGCATTCCTGTGCCAGTTGGCGCAGGTCGATACGCGTGAAGCGGTCGCTGCCCAGGCCGGCGGGTTCGGTTCTGGCCAGGGCCAGCAACTGGTTGACCAAACGCGTGCCGTGGCGGGTGCTGGTCAGGATGTGGCGCAGGGCGTGTTGTTTCTGCTCGACATCATCCGTGCGCAGGGCTAACTCAGCCTGCGTTTTCAGACCGGCGAACGGCGTGCGCAGTTGGTGGGCGGCATCGGCCACGAAGCGCTGTTGCGCTGCCATCACTTGTTGCAAGCGTTCCAGCAGATCGTTCACCGCGTCGATCAGCGGCCGTACTTCGGCGGGTGCCTTGCTGCCGTCCAGCTGACTCAGGTCGTCGCGCTGCCGGTTGCCGACCTCGTTGCGCAAACGCTCCAGCGGACGCAGCCCCTGCTTCAATCCGTACCACACCACGGCCAGGGCGATCAGGGTCAGCAGCAGTTGCGGGATCACGATGTTGGCCAGGATGCCGCGTATCAGTGCCTGGCGCTGCTGGATGGTTTCCGCGACATGCAACTGCAGGGTGCGACCGCCGGAGTAGAAGGTCAGGCTGACCATGCGTGTCTTTTGCCCTTCGCGTTCGCCATTGCTGAACAGCGGGCCGGTGCGACCGCGCCGGTAGGAAAGTGGCCGCAGTGTGTTGCCGTTGCCGGCCAGCTTGTGGCCTTCGCTGTCGGTGACGGTGTAGACCACGCGATCCGGCAGCGCGGGATCGGTGCCGTCCGGCAGCGCAGGTTCAAAATCCAGCCGTTCCTTGTCGCTGTTCAAGCCGAGTTGAACGGCGATCTCGTTGGCGCGCTGCAATAGCACCAGATCGTAGGGTTGGTTGGCATAGTTGATGGTGGCGAAGTAGCCGACGGCGGTACTGACGATCCATAGCAGATACAGCGAGATGAGCAGCCGCTGCATGAGGTAGCTGCGCAGGGAACGGATCGGACTTTCCATGTCGCTCCTTCAGCCTGATCGGTCTGTGGCGGTCAGCTTGCCGGGCTGTGCAGATTGTCGATGACGTAGCCCAGGCCGCGGATGGTGCGGATGGTGACGCCTGCGGGTTCGACCTTCTTGCGCAATCGGTGGATGTAAACTTCAATCGCGTTGTTGCTGGCTTCTTCGGAATAACTATAGAGGCGTTCGAGCAGTTGTTCCTTGCTCACCACCCAGCCGGTGCGCATCATCAGCGCTTCGAGCACGCTCAGCTCGCGCGTGGTGAGTTCCAGCGGCACGCCGTCGATCATGGTGCGGCGCGCCACGCTGTCGAAGGTGAGCTTGCCGCAGGCATAGACCGGATTCATGCCGCACTGGCCGCGCCGGATCAGGGCGCGCACGCGCGCTTCCAGCTCGGGCAGGCTGAACGGTTTGATCATGTAATCGTCAGCGCCGAGGTCCAGTCCTTTTACCCGGTCGCCTTCGTCATCGCGCGCGGTGAGGATGATGACCGGCACCTGCCGGTTGTTGTCGCGCAGGCTGCGCAGCACGCTGAAGCCGTCCAGTTTGGGCAGGCCGAGATCGAGGATGACCAGATCGAACGGCTGTTCGCCGCTGAGGATGAGTTTGGCGGAGAGCCCGTCCTTCACGCAATCGACGGCATAGCCGGAATGACGCATGGAGTTGCACAGCCCGTCGGCCAGCACTTCATCATCTTCGGCGATCAGAATGCGCATCGTGTGTCAGTCCCACGTAAGGGAATAAGGTTAAGTTCGTCGCGGGCGGGTATGCTTGGGTCTTGGTCGTCCGCCGTTGGGCTGCATTCTATGTGCAAGCGGAAGATTGTCCAAATGGGCGGACACGACATGAGGGAACAGGGTCAAGAATAGACATGCGGGCGAGTGAAAGACATCAACGATATTGGCGCAGCAATCTGCGCATGACCGGCGCGCTGTTGTCGGTGTGGTTTCTCGCCACCTTCGGCGTCAGCTGGTTCGCGCGCGATCTGCAAGCGCTGACCTTGCTGGGTTTTCCTTTTCCTTTCTTCATGGCGGCACAGGGCGCGCTGTTGATCTATCTGCTGCTGGTCGGGTTCTATGCCTGGCGCATGGGCAAGCTGGATAAAAAATACGGCGTGGGAGAAGACGCCTGATGTCCGGTCAGTCGCAATTCAGTTCGCAGCTCAAGCGCTATTACTCGCTGTATACCGGCGGGGTCATCGGCTTCATCGTGCTGCTGTCCATTCTTGAGCAGATGGGCGTGCCCAACCAGACGCTGGGTTATATCTTCCTCGGCGTGACTGTGTCGCTTTATGCAGGCATCGGCATATTGTCCAAGACCTCGGATGTGTCCGAATACTATGTGGCCGGGCGGCGCATCCCGGCCATGTTCAACGGCATGGCGACCGCCGCCGACTGGATGTCCGCTGCCAGTTTCATCGGCTTGGCCGGTACCTTATATATTTCGGGTTATGACGGTCTGGCGTTTGTGATGGGCTGGACCGGCGGCTACTGTCTGGTGGCCCTGTTCCTCGCGCCCTACTTGCGCAAGTTCGGGCAATACACGGTGCCGGATTTTTTGGGCGCGCGATACGGCGGCGACGGACCGCGCATGATCGGTGTGTTCGCCGCCATCCTGTGTTCATTCACCTATGTCATCGCGCAGATCTACGGCCTGGGGTTGATCGTCAGCCGCTTCACCGGGCTGGATTTCGGCGTCGGCGTGTTCGTCGGTCTGGGCAGCATCCTGTTCTGCTCCTTCCTGGGCGGTATGCGCGCGGTGACCTGGACACAGGTGTCGCAGTACGTGATTCTGCTCGTGGCCTACATGATCCCGGTGATCTGGTTGTCGGTGAAACATACCGGCAATCCCGTGCCGCAGATCGCCTACGGCTATGTGCTGGAGCAGGTGACGGCGCGCGAAAAGGTGCTGAACGATGCCAATACGCCGGATGGCGCGCGCGAAGCGGAAGTGCGCAAGATTTTGAAACAGCGGCAGACAGATGCCGAAGCGCGGTTGCTCGCACTGGATGCCGGGGGCAAAGACTATCTGACGACTGAGCGCACCCTGCTGGAGAAGAAGTTGGCCGCGCTGCGCGAGCGGCATGCGGCAGACGCCGATATCGCCATTGCGGAGCAGGCGCTGTATGCATTCCCGCAAACTGTGGCCGCCGCGAAAAGTGTCTGGCGCGCCGAAGTCGAGGCCGACCGTTTGAAATCAACACCCATTGCGGCGCATGCCGAGGCGTATGCCGGACCGGATGAAGCGACGCGCGACAACAAGCGCAAGAACTTCCTCGCGCTGGTGTTCTGCCTGATGGTCGGCACGGCGGCGCTGCCGCACATCCTGATGCGTTTCTACACCACGACCTCCGTTAAGGAAGCGCGGCTGTCGGTGTTCTGGTCGCTGTTGTTCATCTCGTTGTTGTATCTCACCGCGCCGGCGTTGGCAGTATTGGCCAAATACGATGTGTATACCCTGCTGGTGGGCTCCAGCTTCTCCGAGTTGCCGAGCTGGGTGTCGGCCTGGGAGGCGGTGGACAAGGCACTGATGAACGTGAGCGACATCAACCGCGACGGCATCGTGCAACTGGCTGAAGTCACCATAGGCGGCGATCTGATCGTGCTGGCCACGCCGGAGATCGCCGGGCTGCCGTATGTGGTCACCGCGCTGGTGGCGGCCGGCGGTCTGGCGGCCGCATTGTCGACGGCAGACGGCTTGATGCTGACCATCGCCAACGCTTTGTCGCACGATGTGTATTACAAGATGATTGATCCGAAGGCACCGACCGGACGGCGTCTGGCAATCTCCAAAGGCTTGCTGTTGGTGGTGGCGGTGTGTGCCGCCTATGTCACCTCGCTTAAACCGGGTGACATCCTGTTCATGGTGGGTGCGGCGTTCTCGCTGGCCGGTTCCGCTTTCTTTCCGGCACTGGTGCTGGGCATCTTCTGGAAACGCGCCAACAAGGCCGGTGCCATCGCGGGCATGATCGGCGGGCTGAGTGTTTGCATGCTCTATATGTACATCACCTACCCGTTCTTCGGCGTGAACGCCCCGCTGTGGTGGGACATCAATCCGATCTCGGCGGGCATCTTTGGCATACCGGTCGGATTCGCCGCCGTCATTCTGGGCAGCATGTTCAGCCGTCCGCCCGGTGCCAAGGTGCGGGCGCTGGTCGATTATGTGCGCTACCCGAATATGACGGGTGACGAAGGCCGCGGTGTTTCCTGAGTCGGCGATGGAAGATCCTATCCTGCTATTGATCATCATCCTGAAGGCACTGGTGGAAGTCGCTGCACTGTCGTTGCCGGCGCAAGGCATGTTGCGCATCCTGGACGGCCGCAACTATCAGCAGAACTTCGCATACCGCTTGTTTCAGGTGATCGCTTCGCCGGCGATCAAGCTGGCGCGCATGGTATCGCCGCGCTTCATCGCGCAACGGTATCTGGGACTGGTCGCTTTCCTGTTGCTGTTCTGGATGTGGCTGGCGCTGATCTATGCCAAAGCCTATATCTGCCACGCCCGACAACTGGCGTGTTTCAGCGCTTAGTCGTTGGACTGCTGGGCCAAAAGCCGCTATCCTTCGCGCCCTCAAACAAGCGCCCGTAGCTCAGCTGGATAGAGTATTGGTTTCCGAAGCTTACGGTCATTCGGGTGCTGTGAGGTAAAATGACCGTAGGTTCACTTCGTAGTTTCTGTGCCTTTTTCAAATACGCGCTCGTAGCTCAGCTGGATAGAGTATCGGTTTCCGAAGCCGAGGGTCGTGGGTTCGACTCCCGCCGAGCGCGCCAAATTAAGACTTATGGTCATGCGACTTGAGGTCAATAAATTCTAGTCAAAACTTGCCGTGACTAAACCGTGACTATGTTGTGGCTAACCTGTGACTACGAGCGTTCTCTTACAACTGGCTACATCATGATTTTGACTGTTGCTTCCCGTGACTGGAGGGTGTCCCGAATTTTGTAAAACGGGTTCCTCTAATGCTGCATCATCCGCTAGCCTCTACGGTTGAGCAGTTCAGAAACCTCTCGCTTGCCCAGCCCCCGCAATGCGATGATCCTCTCCATTTGCGCAGCTCGCGGACTGGACTTACCAGCCTCCCAACTGTAGATGGTTTGTGCAGAGACGGCGAGAAGCGAGCCGGCAGCTTCTGCGCTCAAACCCAATCGGTATCTAAGGGATTTGAATCCCTTTGCTGTAAAGCGCGGTTTACTTGCGGGTTCGGATGGGGCCGTTTCACCAGCCATTTTCGAAACAAGCTTTTCCAACCGGCCGACTTGCTGCTCAAGGGATAAGGTACGCCGCTTCAGGGACGCTATCTCTGAACGGTATTGAGAGGATGTCTTCTTGAGTTTGTCAGTCTCACCACGTATCTCCTTGCGAGAGATTCGCGATATTTCATCCTTTAGCATTGAAGTAAGGTTTGCCATAACTAATCCTCCTAGGATTGTTCACGGTGCTTTAGTTAGCACTCAATGAGTACTGGAAAGATATTGTAGACCATCATTCTGCGCATTACGAAAATCAGGGAGGTCGGCTGTTCGGCCAAAGCGTTAGTCAATCGATCAATACGGGTCTGTTATTCACCTCTCAGCAGACGTTCAAAATATATAGCGTAGCCACACTTTGGATTGATTTGAAAAACGACACGACCTGTCGTCTGTCATAAGTAATGTGACATCCATCCCACTAGTTCATGTCGCAGACGTGGATCAACAATTGATTGAGTGGGTTAAACAAAATAGGAGATGTCACATGAAGAAACTCATTATTGCCCTTTTCGCCCTTTCTCAGTTGTCCATGACTCAGATTTCTCATGCAGAGGTCAGCGCCAGCAATTTATTTGCCACTAGGTCTGTTTCATCTCCAATCTTTGTAGCTACTAATGACAGCACTCACTCTCTTAACGCTACTGATCCCGTGCCAACTAGTGAGAGTGCTGAAACGATTAAATCTGATTCATCTGCATCTGCAGGAGGAGTTCTCCTCTCTAGGGTTGTTGGCGTCGGTCTGGCTG
>WOYI010042723.1_pt1 | contig 15330 bp, 18 predicted proteins | sample 6423411 | NCBI WGS metagenome assembly WOYI01 (sample SAMN13441803, study PRJNA592873) | oil field metagenome | biome: oil field; feature: oil-well bore; material: oil-contaminated soil; isolation source: oil-contaminated soil from oil-well borehole | place: Germany: Wietze | collected 2016-10-18 ...
CTTCGCTTCGGACTACAGCTTAATCTACTGTCTCAAATTCGGGGGCCACTATATATGGCTCGGCCAAGGCTGCGGCGATCTTCTCCGCGACGATACCTGCCTGTCTTTGCATCTCCTCCTGGCTGCTTGACCGGTCGCCAAGGACCACCACGAATTCGTCTCCGCCGTAGCGTGCGACCGTGTCGATCTCGCGCACGGTGGTGTTAAGACGACGCGCGACTTCAAGCAGTAGCTGGTCGCCGACTTCGTGTCCGCATTGGTCGTTGATGGGTTTGAAGTTGTCCAGATCGAGGAACAACAGGGCACCGTATGCATTATTCCGTTTGCTGTTGGCGAGCGCCTTTGATAGCCGGTCGCTCAGCATGCGCCGGTTGGGAAGGCGGGTGAGCGGGTCGAAGAAGGCGAGGGAATAGATATCCTGTTCGGCCTCCTTGCGCTTGCTGATGTCGCGGCAGAACGCGATGTTGTATTCAAGCACGCCAAGTTTGACATGGTTGGCCGAGACTTCGACCGGGATGATACTGCCGTTCTTGCGCCGGTGACGGGTCTCAAAGAGTTGTGATTTTTCTTGTTTGAGGGCTTCCCAGTGTGCTTTCCATTGATTCACGGGGAAATCGGGATCAAGGTCCGGAATGGAGAGTTTCATCAACTCTTCTCTGCTATAGCCCAATGTCTCGCAACCCTGGTTGTTGACGTAGCGGATGCGACCGTCTTTATCCAGCCAGTAGATGGCGTCGAATGCCTTGTCCATGGCGAACATGGAGAGTTTGAGTTGCGCTTCCGATTGTTTGCGGTCGTTGATGTCGACACCGCTGCCGATATAGCCGAGAAACTGGCCGTTGCTATCGTATCTGGGCACGCCGTGGTCGACGATCCAGCGGTATTCGCCGGAATGGTGGCGCAAGCGATATTCCAGCGTGAATTCCCGCCGTGCATCGAAGGCCAGGATGAAGGCGTGCAGACAATCTTCCCGGTCATCCGGATGGATGCCTTCCGACCAGCCCTCTCTCAGCTCTTGTTTCAATTTGTGACCGGTGAAATCGAGCCAGACCTGGTTGAAATAGGTGCATTGTTTGTCCGGTCCCGCCAGCCAGATCAACACGGATTCGTTCTTGGCCAGCACGCGCAGGTTCTCTTCGCTCTTGCGCAATTCGGAGACGGCGATCTCGGCTTTGTTCAGTGCGGCGCGCGATTGCGTGAGTGCTGTGATCAGGAAGTAAAGCAGGATACTGGTCAGGGTGCCGCCGAAGAAGATCGTCTTGGCCTTGCTGTAGTCCAGCCCCGAGCTTTTAAGATCATAGTGATCCGTGTTGAGTGTCCATTCGCTGCCGCCGAATTCGAGTTGCTGTTTGATGCTGACGGGGTGTGCCGAATTTTCTTTCTTGATGCGGTTGGAATAGAGCAGGGTATCGTCACTGAGGTCTTTTCCGTCGTGGATGCTGAGCTGAAGAGATGTGGTTTCGTCTTCTGGCTTGGCATCGTCAATGGCATTTTCAACCATATCCCGCATGCGAAAAGGGCTGTACACCCAGCCGTATAGTGCGGCACGACGCTGCGCTTCGGTTTTGTGCGGCATGCCTTTTCGATACAGCGGGAGATACATCAGCGTGCCTGCCTGCACATCCTCGGTGGTCTCTTGTACCAGCGTCACTTTTCCGGAAAGCGTTGTGCGATCCGAGTCGCGTGCGCGTTTCATCGCGGCACGGCGGATCGGCTCCGAGTACATGTTGTAGCCGAAGGCGCGCAAGTTGCGTCCGGAGAAAGGCTCCAGGTAGACGATGGCGGTATATGCGTCGCGTTCTTGCTTGGGCCAAACTTCGTATTCGGGGAAGCCTTCGCGGCGTACCGATGCGATGTGCGACGCCAGCCGATCACGAGGTATCCATTGTACGTAACCAAGGCCCTGCACGCTCTTGAAGTGATCATTCAGCTGTATGCGACTGACGTAGCGCTTCCATTCATCGCGCGTAACATTTGAAGAAGAATCGAAGAGGGCGGCAGCGCCGAGCAGCACTTGTTCGTGCGCGTAAAGCATCCCCAATAGATGCATGCGCACCTCGTCTGCGTCAGAGGTGAAGTGTTCGAGCGCGATCTTGTCGGCATCGACTTTTGCTTCATAGCTTAAATACAGGGTGATCGCCAGACCGGCCAGCATGACCGCAAAGGCATATTTGCAGAACTGCTTCACATCTGCCATGAGGTGCAAGGAAGATATTTCAGGATGCTTTACTTGCACAGGATTCCCCTTTCTGCGGACTGAAACCGGCTCTATCCCTTCGCGGTGATGCATCCTTGCGCCAGCCTCCTGTCCAGGAATCCTGTTGTCCTTCCTTTCCGTACATGCGGTGAAGTGCAAGGACCGCGAACTTGCAAGTCTGGCGAAACTGTATGGGGGCAATCAAGATGTGTCAACCAGCTCTTTATGGCAGAAACCATTGGGCGGAAATGGTTGGTGCCGACCGGGGAAAGCTGGTTTAGGTTTTATCCACATAGTTGACGGGGGCGTGATCGCCCAGTGATTTTGGCGGATGTATCCAGCCGGGCAGCCTGTCCAGCCAGTCGCCTCCCTGTTGCGACAGTTCTGTGTGACGGAATCCCCGCGCTGCGGAAATGTCGTCTTGCGCCAGCCGCCTGTCCGGGGGAGGCGTTCCGCGATGCCAATCTTGCGGCATTGCATTGCCATGAAATTGCGATCCTGTCGCCGGTATAATGCGTGCGTTGTTCCCTTGTTCAACTTGTTTGTGGAGTCTTCGTGTTCAAGCTTATCTGTGTCGTAGTCGGTTATTTGTTGTTGGGCTGGTTGGGCTCTTTCCTGGGCCTGATACTGGGTTTGGTCATCGACCGTGTCCGCGCCTTCGGTCAGGGCGCGCTCAATCCCTTGCATGCCGCGTTGCGGCAGACGGTGTTCCTGGAAACGGTGTTTATCGCCATGGGCAAGCTGGCCAAGGCGGACGGGCGCGTGTCGGAAGCGGAGATCGCGCATGCCGAGGTGTTGATGCAGAAACAGGGCATGACACCGGAGCATCGCCAGCAGGCCATTGTTCTGTTCAAACAGGGCGCTGCGGGTGACGGCGATATGTACGAGACCTGCAGGAAGTTCATGTCGGTATGCGGTCATACCCATCACCTGAAAGAGATGCTGCTGGTCTATCTGATCGTGATGGCGATGGCGGACGGCGAATACCATCCGGAAGAAGAGAAACTATTGACCGAGATCGCAGGTCATCTCGGCTACGGGCCGGAAGCTTTCAAGCGCTTGCTGGATATGGTGGTGAACCAGGCGCACTTCGCGGGCGGTCAGGCGAACAGCGAGACCGCGCTTGAGGATGCGTACAAGGCGCTGGGGGTGAGCAAGGAAAATACCGATGCCGAAGTGAAACGCGCCTACCGCAAGCTGATGAGCAAATATCACCCCGACAAGCTGATGGGGCAAGGTTTGCCGGAAGATATGATCAAGGTGGCGACCGAACAGGCCAAGGATATTCAGTTGGCTTACGATCTGGTGAGCAAGCAGCGCGGGATGTAAGACGGACGATCAAACGCCGCACAACGCATCACGCGTTGTGCGGCATTTTTGTTTTCAGGCGGTGGTGTTGACGACCGTGCCGACGTTGGCGCTGGAAGTGTTGCCTGTGTTCTGTGCGGTGTAGGTATCCGCTTTGGCAGAGACAATCTGTTCTGCAAGTTGGGCAGTTGGAATTTGTGGTTTGACCTGAAATATCTCAAGGTTGGCGACCGTTCGCACGCTTGCCGCAGCGCGGCTGGCTTCCGACTGGGCTTGACCGGCTCTGACTTCAAGATCGTTCGCATTCTGCTGCGCGCGCGCGGCATCCGCGCGTGCGGCACGCGCCTGGTTTTGCAAAGATTGCGCCTTCTGGCTGGCTTGATCGACAGAACGGCGGGCTTGCAGCTGGAGCTGCTGTGTGTAGCCGCCGCTGTTCAGGGAAAGAGAAGAAGATGTGCTAAGCATGGCATTACTCCCTGCGTGTATCTATGGCGGAAAGCATACGCTTCGCAGTGTGCATGTTCAAGTGTTTGATCTTGAAGGTGGAACACATTTCGTTATCAGTAACCGAACAGCGGTTCCTTGGCCTCTTTGGCACGGTACATTTCCTTCAGGCGCGCTTTGGCACCCTGATGGCCTTGTTCCGCTGCCTTGCGATACCACTCGACCGCTTGCTGGGGACTTTTTTCCACGCCCATGCCCTTGCGGTACAGGCCGCCCAACTGGAATTGCGCTTCTGCATTGTTCAATCCAGCCGACTTGGAGAACCAGGTGAAGGCGATGCGGTAGTCCGGGGCGAAAGCCATGCCGTCGCTGTACATCATGCCCAGCGCCATATAGGCATCCGGATAATCGCGGTTTGCCGCTTGCTGCAACCAGTTCAGCGCCTCGGTGTCGTTCTGGGGCACGCCAGCGCCTTTTAAGTAGCTGCTGCCGAGGCGGAACATTGCCCGTGCATCGCCCTTGTTCGCAAGGTGGCGGTAGAGTTGGATCTTCTGCGGACAGATGGTTTTCTCGAAGCGCGCGAGGCGGTCGGCGAAATCTTCATCGACCTGTTTTGCGACACGCGAATACTTCTCGCGCCAGTCGCCGCGGCGGTATCTGTCCAGCTGCATCAGGGCGGAATTGAAGTTGCCGCACATGCGCGACATCTCACCGCGCTTTTCCAGCTCGACACCTTCTTTGAATGTTGCTTCCGCCTGATTCATCACCTTGTCGGCACATTTCGATTCGCGGTAATGCATGATGCTGGTGTCCGCGACATCCGCTTCACTCTGATCGCATGACGAGGCGAGGGCGGTGCCGCTGCAGAGCAAAAATGCCGCAGCGAGGGTGAGTGTCGATAAACGTTGCGGCATGTGCGAATTCCTTGCAGTGGGTGACAATGCCCGAACTTTAGGGCGAGTGCGTTGAGGCTGTCAACGTGGAATCAAGTATTGGCAGCGGCAACCAAAAAGGACATCGCGAGGATGTCCTTTTTGGTTGCCGTGCGGGCAGCACTTATTCGATGCGTGCCTTGCTGCGCAGTTCGGCGATGGCCTTCTGCACCGCTTCCTGCTTGCGGCGCTGTTCCAGACGCGGCTTCATCTCTTCAAAGGTCGGCACCTTCAGATCGCGGGTGTCTTCCAGCTTGATGACGTGCCAGCCGTATTGTGTCTGCACCGGTGCGCTGATCTCGCCTTTCTTCAGCTTGAGGATGGCTTCGCCGAAAGGTTGTACGAAATTGCCAGGAACGGTGAAACCCAGATCGCCACCCTTGTCCTTGGAGCCGGGGTCTTCAGATTTCTGTTTGGCGACCTTGGCAAAAGATTCTTTCTTCACGCGCCTGGCGACCGCTTTGGCTTCATCTTCGGTCTTCACCAAGATATGCGAGACCTTATATTCCTTGTCGCCGACGCGAGACTTCATGTCTTCGTAATCCTGTTTCAGCACGGCTTCATCGATCGGATTGTTCTTTACATACTCCTGCACGAAGGCGCTAGCCAGCACGGACTGGCGGGCCAGTTCCAGTTGCTGCTTGGTTTCGTCCTGTTTTCCCAGACCTTGCTTGTCTGCCGCCTGAGACAGCACTTCCAGATTGATCAGGTCTTCGCGGATGGCTTTGCGCAATTCCTCAGAATCGGTTTGACCACCCTGGGCTGCCGCGACGTTGACGCGCAGGTCGACGCGGGACTGCGGGATCGCCACGCCATTCACCAGCGCGACAGGTTTGCCGGCATCAGCGGCTTGCGCACCTGTGGTGAGCAGCAGAGCCGAGAGCAGGGCGAATCGGGAGAAATTCAGCATGTTTCATTCCTTTGAGCGATAGTTGACAGGTTGGGCTTGATTGTCCGGCGCGAAATATATCACAGGGTGGCCGGCGTGTTCAGCGGGGGAAGACCTGCTTGAAAGGGCGCACTTCGACTTGTGCATAGACGCCTGCCGCCACATAGGGGTCGGCGGCCGCCCAAGATTTTGCGGCTTGCAGGGTATCGAATTCGGCAACGATCAAACTGCCTGTGAAACCGGCCGCGCCCGGATCGTTCGCATCCACGGATGGGAAAGGTCCGGCCAGCAGCAGGCGACCTTCGTTTTGCAGTCTTTCCAGACGTTCCAGATGGGCCGGGCGTGCGCTTTGACGTAGCAGCAGACTGTTTTCAACGTCTTGCCCAAAGATGGCATACAGCATGTCATGGCTCCTTGTGATCTTCTTCAACGTACTTGGCCAGCATCGCCGCCTGCACGAGGATGAACACCAGCATGATGCCGGTGGCACCGAACAGCTTGAAGTTCACCCAGACATCGGTGCTGAAATTGAAAGCGACGTACAGATTGAGGATACCCAGCATGGCGAAGAATCCGCTCCAGGCCAGATTGAGCCGATGCCAGATGGGGTCGGGCAGAGACATCTTCTCGTGCAGCAGCGCACGCATCAGGTTCTTCTTCAGCACGAAGGCAGAGAACAGCAAGGTCGCGGTGAAGAACCAGTACAGGATGGTCGGCTTCCATTTGATGAAAGTCTCGTCATGCAGTAACAGCGTCGCACCGCCGAACACGGTGATGATGCCGAGGCTGACCCACAGCATGGTGTCGACCTTGCCGTGATGGTATTTCACCCAGGCGACCTGCACGAAGGTGGCGGCGATGGCAGCCGCCGTGGCGGCGAACACACCCGCCACTTTGAACACGATGAAAAACAGGATGACCGGGAAAAGGTCGAACAGGATTTTCATGCGCGGTCCAATGCTAAAGAGGCGGAATTGAGGCAGTAACGCAAGCCAGTCGGTTCGGGGCCGTCCTCGAACACATGGCCCAGATGCGAACCGCAATTCGCGCAGCAGACCTCGATGCGGCCCATGCCGAGCGGATCCTCGTCGCTGTATTCGACGACCTCTTCTTCGACCGGTTGCCAGAAGCTGGGCCAGCCGGTGCCGGATTCGTACTTGGTCTCGGAATCGAACAGTGGCGCGCCGCAGCACACGCAGCGGTAGATGCCGATGTCGTGGCAATCCCAGTATTCGCCGCTGAAGGCGACTTCGGTGCCGCCCTTGCGGCAAATCTCGTATTGCTCGGGCGTCAGTTGTTCGCGCCATTCTTCTTCTGTCTTGTCGATGTCGCTCATTTATTGTCTGCCAGTGAAAGTTGGATGCCCGGTCGTGCGCGCATGCGCAGGAACCATGCGGCAAGGTCGGAGTGCGCGCCGCGCCAGTCGCGCTCCGGCTGGCGCAGGTCGAGATAGGCCAGGGCACTCACCAGTGCCAAGTCCCCCAGCGAGAGGGTATCGCCCTCGCACCAGTCGCGCGTGCCGAGTTGCGCGGCGATGTGCTGCAGGGTGTGGGTGATGGCGTTGTTGTGCAGTGCCAGCGTGGTGGCGAGTTGATTCTCTTGCGGACGCAGCACTTCGTTCCTCACCACGATAGCGGAATCCATGATGCCGTCGGCCAATGCCTCCCAGCGCCGCACCCGCATGCGTGCCAGGGCATCGTTGCGCGGGATGAGGATGGGCGTGTCGTTCAGCGTGTCGGCATATTCCGCGATCACCACGGAATCGAAGATGCATTCGCCGTCATCAAGGATCAGCGCCGGGATGCGTCCCAGCGGATTGACGCGGTACACCTCACTGTTCGGGTCGCCGGGGGGATCGACCACATAGTCGTGCGGCAGGTTCTTCTCCAGCAGCACCAGACGTGCTTTGCGCACGTAGGGGCTGGTGTTGGAGCCGATCAGCTTCACAGGACTTCACCCGCATGGTCTGCCAGACGCGAACGCTCGCCGCGCTGCAGTGTGACATGGCCACTGTGTGCCCAGCCCTTGAAGCGGTCCACCACGTAGGTCAGGCCGGAACTGCCTTCGGTCAGATAGGGCGTGTCGATCTGCGCGATGTTGCCCATGCACACCACCTTGGTGCCGGGACCGGCGCGGGTGATCAGCGTCTTCATCTGCTTGGGCGTCAGGTTCTGCGCTTCGTCGATGATCAGATACTTGTTGAGGAAGGTGCGGCCGCGCATGAAGTTGAGCGACTTGATCTTGATGCGCGAGCGGATCAGGTCGCGCGTCGCGGCACGCCCCCATTCGCCGCCTTCGTCGCTGGACTGGTTGAGCACGTCCAGATTGTCGTCCAGCGCGCCCATCCACGGCGACATCTTCTCCTCCTCGGTGCCGGGCAGGAAGCCGATGTCCTCGCCCACCGACACGGTGACACGGGTCATGATGATCTCGGAATAGATCTTCTGTTCCAGTACCTGCATCAGGCCCGCCGCCAGCGTGAGCAGCGTCTTGCCGGTGCCGGCCTGGCCGAGCAGGGTGACGAAATCGATCTCGGGGTTCATCAGCAGGTTCAGCACGAAGTTCTGTTCGCGGTTGCGCGCGGTGATGCCCCAGATGGCATTTTTGCTGTGCGTGTAATCGGTCAGCGTGAGCAGGGTGGCGGTATCGTCCTGCTGCGCGGCGACCACGGCATAGAACGGGTTCTCCGCATTGTCCTGATAGACGAACTCGTTCACCAGCATGTCGCGGCACATCGGTCCTTGGATGCTGTAGAACGTCTGGCTACCCTGTGTGCCGGATTTCATGTCCTTGCCGTGCGTCTCCCAGAAGTCGGCGGGCAACTCGCGCGTGCCGGCATAGAGCAGGTCGGTGTCTTCCAGCACCTTGTCGTTGAAGTAGTCCTGCGCCGACAGACCCAATGCACGCGCCTTGATGCGCATGTTGATGTCTTTGGACACCAGCGTGACCTGGCGCTTGGGCTGGTGTTTGTGCATGTGGGCGACCACCGCCAGGATGGCGTTGTCGGCCTTGCCGTTGGCCAGATTCTCGGGCAGTTCATGGGTGATGAATTCGGTCTGCAGGTAGAGGCGGCCGGTGGCGTTCTTGTTGCCTAGGGCATCCAGCGGCACACCCTGATCGATGCTGTCTTCCGATTCGCTGACCAGATTGTCGAGGAAGCGGCTGGCCTGACGCGCGTTGCGCGCCACTTCGGTCATGCCCTTCTTGTTGTTGTCCAGTTCTTCCAGCACAAACATCGGCAGGTAGACATCGTGTTCCTCGAAACGGAACAGGCTGGTGGGGTCGTGCATCAGCACGTTGGTGTCCAGCACAAACAGCTTGGTGGTCTTGTCCGACGAGGTTTTACGGGCGTTCATGGTTTTCCTTATAGAGATTGAACGAATGCGAGAACTTCCTGTGCGTGGCCGTCGGCTTTCAGGCCGCGCCATTCCTTGCGGATCACGCCCTCGGTATCGAGCACGAAAGTGCTGCGCTCGATACCGCGCACGTCTTTGCCGTACAGCTTCTTCTGCCTGATCACGCCGAAGAGGTTGCAGGCGACTTCTTCGCTGTCCGACAGCAACTCGAACGGCAGGGTGAACTTGCCCTTGAAGTTCTCGTGCGACTTGAGGCCGTCGCGCGAGACGCCGACGATCTCGCAACCGGCTTTCTGATATTCGGCATACAGATCGCGGAACTGCTGCGCTTCGGTGGTGCATCCCGGCGTGTTGTCCTTGGGGTAGAAATAGATGACCAGAGACTTGCTGCGGATGGGATGTAGTGTGAAATCGGTGCCGCCGGTGGCGGGCAGGGTGAAATCGGTGACTGGCTGGTTTGGCATTCAATACTCCGTTGGATGGCCTGCATTGTTGTCAAAACGGCGGCATATGGCAAGCACACACAAGCAACTTTATCTGTGCTACGTTGCTGCCCCGTACAAAACGCACGAAGCACAGGATGCAGGACGAAGATTACATGCGCAAAGCATTGCGTCTGGCCGCACAGGCTGCGGAAGCGGGTGAGGTGCCGGTGGGCGCGGTGGTGGTGAAGGACGGCGAGATCGTCGGGCACGGTTTCAATTCCCCAATTTCGCGCCACGACCCGACCGCGCATGCCGAGATGATGGCGCTGCGCGATGCCGCGCAACATATCGGCAATTACCGGCTGGTCGGATGCGAATTGTTCGTCACCCTCGAACCCTGCCTGATGTGCGTAGGCGCGATGTTCCATGCCCGCATCGCGCGCGTGGTGTACGGCGCGAAAGAACCCAAGACCGGCGCGGCAGGCAGTGTGTTCAACCTGTTCACCGAGCCGCGACTGAATCACCATGCGCGCATCGAGGGCGGTGTGCTGGCGGAAGAATGCGGCAAAGTATTGAGCGATTTCTTCGCCATGCGCCGCGCGCAGCAAAAGTCGCAATGAAGATACGCATCCACATTCCCAGTCAGACCCTGCAACTGCTCGACGACCACGGAGCTGTGCTGCACAGCTATCTTGTCTCTACTGCTGCCAAGGGCGTCGGCGAGGAGCGCGGCAGTTTCTGCACGCCGCGCGGTCGGCACATCATCCGCGCCAGGATCGGTGCCGACCAGCCGGTCGATACGGTGTTCGTGCGCCGTCGTCCGACCGGCGAGATTTATACGCCGGAACTTGGCGCGACCCATCCCGAACGCGACTGGATACTCACAAGGATATTGTGGTTGTCCGGCACGGAGCACGGTTACAACCGTGGCGGAAGTTGCGATACCATGCGCCGCTACATCTACATCCACGGTACGCCGGACGAGGTCGAGATGGGCAAGCCGGGTTCGCATGGCTGCATCCGCATGCGCAACGCCGAGCTGCTGGAACTGTTCGAGCGCGTCGATGTTGGCACGCAAGTGGAAATCGTTGCATAACGGGCAAGGAGGCGGGGATGGGCAATCCTTTCACAGTCAGTCTGGTGTCATGGCACGACGGCGAACCCTTGTTGCGAGCGATCCGCGAAGCGGTGTTCATCCGCGAGCAGGGCGTGCCGGAGGAACTGGAATGGGACGAGTTCGACGAGGTTTGCCGCCATGCCCTGGCACTGAGTCTGTCCGGTGAAGCGATCGGCTGCGGACGCATCCTGCCCAACGGTCATATCGGGCGCATCGCGGTGATGCAACCGTGGCGCAATCAGAAAGTCGGCACCGCCCTCATGGAAGCCTTGCTGGATGAGGCGCGTTCGCGCAAGTACCAGCAGGTGGATGTCGATGCACAGGTGCAGGCCGTACCGTTCTATCTGAACTTCGGTTTCGCCGTAGTCGGGGAACAGTTCATGGATGCGGGAATGCCGCACATCAAGATGACGCTGGAACTCAAACAGCGCTGATCCAACTATTTTCCGTCCAGATACTCCGCATCGCTGAAGTTTTTCACCGCCTCCGGCTGGAACACCGTGAAGGCGGTGATCAGCATGCCGGTCATGAACGCTTCGGCCAGCATGATGATGGGCGCGGAGACCAGATAATGGCGCTGGATATCGGCCCATGAGTAATGGCTGAGCAGCAGCAACAGCAAGGTCGTCGCCGCCACGTTCAGCACGATGGAGAGTCCCGCGCAGATGAAACCGTTCCACAACACATAGAAGAACAGGTTCTTCGGCAGGTTCTGCCGGCTGAAACGCAACAGCCATTCCGTGAACAGCACCGGGACGGCGATCATCAGCAGGCCGTTGATGCCGAGTGCGATCCAGTCGGCATCGGCCCTGAAGAAGGAAGCCAGCATCACCAGCGTGAGCGTGACGCTGGCGATCTGCCAGCCGAACATCAGCACGAACAGCGTCGCGCCGAGGATGTGGAAATTGAAACCGGGGCGGATGCCCGCGTTGAATTGCCAGAACACGAACGCACCGACCAACAGACCGACCAACGCGTTGGTCATGATCTGGTTGTCCAGCAAGTGCCGCCAGTCAGCGGACTTCATCGCGGGGTAGAGGTAGGCCGCGAACAGCAGGTCGAACAGCCACAGCCAGTCAGAGGTGAACAGGGTGGCTGGCAGGTTCACGGCAGCGCGTAGGGTAGCGGTTCGAATTCAAGACGCGGGCCGGTTAGCGCACCGAGATGTACCGGGAACGAGTCGGCCGCTTCAGTCTGCACCACCACCAGCATCTCGAAACCGCCGTGCGCGGCCTGGGCTGCATTCACCACCTCGCCGCAGGGCTGGGCCGGGTCGGCGGCACTGAACACCTTGTCGCCGGGCAGCGGCGCGGCATCGGTCATCACGCGTGCCAGATACATGCGGCGCTTTGCCTTGCCGAGGTAATGCATACGTGCCACGACTTCCTGTCCCGGATAGCAGCCTTTCTTGAAATTGATGCCGCCGATGAGTTCGAAGTTCACCATCTGCGGCACGAAGGCTTCCTGCGTCTGCGGCAGGATGAAAGGCACACCGGCGCGGATGTCCAGCCAGTCCCAGCAGGGCGAGCCGGCTGGCGTTGCAGCGGCACTCAACGTTTTCCATATCTCGCTGGCACGCGCGGCCGCGGCGACGATCTGCATGCGCTGCGCATCGCGGCGGATCAGCGTGGCATCGCTGGTCTGTACCACGCTCATGCTGTCGGTCGGCATATCCGCGTTCAGCGCTTGCAGGGCAGACAGCGCCTTGCCGCCGCTCACGCCGATGCACACCCGCTCGTCGCTGATGTCGGCGATCTTCACTTTGGAGCGCAGCACATACATGGACAGTTTCTTGCGCATCGCCTCGCACAGTCCGCGCGGCATCTGCAGCAGATAGTCGTCGCCTTCCTTCCAGACCAGCATGCTGGCCAGCATGCGGCCCTTGGCGTTGTTGAAACTGGAAAGTTGCACGCGTCCGCTGTCCGTGTCGCGGATGTCGTTCGATAAAAGATTTTGCAAGAAACTCTGCGCGTCTTCCCCTGTCACCTGCAGCAGTCCGAACTGCGACAGGTCGCACAGGATGTCGCCGCGCTCGGCTGCTTCACGCTCTGCCGCCGCATCCCCGAAATCGTGCACTACACCTGCGTCGAGGTTCGCCTTGTTGGTCGCCAGGAAATCTTGCCAGTCTGTGTTCATGTTCGTGTCCCGTTGGAATCGTTGTGTAATGTTACCGTGAAGCGCAGTGTTTCGGCTAAACTCTCGCGCCATGAAATCCTTGTGGCTAGCCCTGTCTTTGCTGTTGCTCACCGCCTGTGACGGCGCGCTGTGGAACTCTCCCTACTCAAGCGACGATGATGGCAAGTCCATCCTCTACACCGCTTTCACCGAACGTCCCAAGCATCTCGATCCTGCGCAGGCCTACAGCGAGAACGAGTATGAGTTCCTCGCGCAGATCTATGCGCCTCCGCTGCAATATCAATACCTGAAGCGCCCCTACCTGCTGGTGTCGTTGGCCGCCCGCGACATGCCGCGCGTGAGTTATTTCGACGCGCACCACAAACAATTGCCGCTGACCGCGCCGGACGCGCGCATCGCCTACAGCGTGTACGAGATCCGCATCAAACCCTATATGCGCTATCAGCCGCACCCCGCGCTGGTGCCGGCCAATCTGTACCTCAAGCAGCGCGATCTGGCGGACGTACACAGCCTGACCGACATTCCGGCGGTCGGGACGCGCACCGTCACTGCCGCTGACTACGCCTACCAGATCAAACGCCTCGTCCATCCGCAATTGCACACGCCCATCGCCGGGGTGATGATGGAATACATCGTCGGCCTTAAGGAATATGCGGCCGGCCTGCAGGCCGCCAGCAAGGCCAAGCCGGATGCCTTCCTCGATCTGAACGCGTATCCATTGCCCGGTGTGGAAGTGGTCAATGCCACCACCTACCGCATCACCGTCAAAGGCAAATATCCGCAGTTCGCCTACTGGCTGGCGATGCCGTTCTTCGCGCCCATGCCGGAGGAGGCGGTACGTTTTTACGCGCAGACCGGCATGAAGGAACGCAACCTCACGCTGGACTGGTGGCCCATCGGCAGCGGGCCGTATTATCTTTCCGAGCATGATCCGAACAAGCGCATGGTGTTGACGAAGAATCCGTATTACGACAGTGAACGTTATCCACGCGAGGGCGAGGAGGGCGATGCAGCGACGGGATTGCTGAAAGACGCGGGCAAGCAATTGCCGCTGATCGATCAGATCGTGTTCTCGCTGGAGAAAGAGACCATCCCCTACTGGAACAAATTCCTGCAAGGCTATTACGACGCCTCCGGCATCAGCTCGGACAGTTTCGACCAGGCGGTGCAGGTCGGCGTCGGCGGCGAGACCAACGTCAGCGACGCGATGCAGCAGCAGGGCATCACGCTCTCCACCTCGGTCGCCACTTCCACCATGTACACCGGCTTCAACTGGCTGGATCCGGTGGTGGGCGGCGATTCACCGCGCGCCACCAAACTGCGGCGCGCCATCGCCATCGCCGTCGACTTCGAAGAATTCATCTCCATCTTCGCCAACGGTCGCGGCATCGCCGCACAGTCGCCCATCCCGCCCGGCATCTTCGGCCATCGCGACGGTTGCGACGGCGTGAATCGCTACGTGTACGACTGTGTGAACGGCGAGGCGAAACGCAAACCTATCGCGGAAGCGCAGAAGTTATTGGCACAAGCCGGTTATCCCGGCGGCGTGGATGCAGAGACCGGCACACCGCTGGTGATCCACCTCGACACCACCGCCACCGGCGTGGGCAGCAAATCGCGCCTGGACTGGCTGCGCAAACAGTTCGACAAGCTCGGCGTGCAACTCGACGTGCGCAGCACCGACTACAACCGCTTCCAGGACAAGATCCGGCGCGGCGACACGCAGATGTTCTACTACGGCTGGAATGCCGACTATCCCGATCCCGAGAACTTCTTCTTCCTGCTGCACGGCCCGCAGGGCAAGGTGAAATTCAGCGGCGAGAACGCCAGCAACTACAGCAGCCCGGAATTCGACCGCCTGTTCGAACGCATGAAGAACATGGAGAACAGCCCCGAGCGTCAGGCCATCATCGACCGCATGCTGGATACCCTGCGCCGCGACTCGCCATGGCTATGGGGTTATCACCCCAAGAACTACGTGCTGCAACACAGCTGGCTGCACAACATCAAACCCAACATCATGGCCAACAACAAGCTCAAGTATTGGCGTGTGGATGCAGCGCAGCGCGGGCAGAAACGTCATGCATGGAACCAGCCGGTGTACTGGCCATTGCTGCTTGGTTCGACATTGATCGTCCTGCTCGGATGGTGGATGTGGCGGGTGTTGAAGCGGCGGGAGGAGCGGGGTGGCTAACGAAGCTGTAGAAAAAGTTTCTTCATGCCCGCATCGTGCCGGGAACGAAAACAAATATCAAGGTCGAAGCTGACGGCGATATTTTGGAGAAGCGAATGGCACGTTACAAACACATCGACACCAGTCCGCGATTTCTTGCGGTGGACTTGCAGCGGCAGTTGCTGCCCGGCACGTTCGAACACGCGCTGAACCATCTGCTGGAACATGAGATTAACCTAAGGAGACGCTGAATAAATCACGTTTTCAGAAGCGCCCCTAACTTTTGTTTGCACCGAGGTGTTGCCGCGCACTGAAAATTGACCACTTTATGAGGGTTGTGCGCGCTGAAAATT
>WOYI010368570.1_pt1 | contig 15328 bp, 15 predicted proteins | sample 6423411 | NCBI WGS metagenome assembly WOYI01 (sample SAMN13441803, study PRJNA592873) | oil field metagenome | biome: oil field; feature: oil-well bore; material: oil-contaminated soil; isolation source: oil-contaminated soil from oil-well borehole | place: Germany: Wietze | collected 2016-10-18 ...
TTTTACCCTCGTATTCGTAAAGTGCCATAGGAATCTACCTCGCTGTTTGTCAGGTTAGTGAAATAGTCACCGAGCCGCCCCGGCCGAAAATGTCATGCAGATGGACATACCCTTTTAATTTATTCTTTTCATTGACGACGCCCAGAGAGGTGATTTCTTTTTTCTGCATGAACTCGACGGTTTCAGCCAGCGATGCTTTTTCATTGATGGTCTTTGGGTTGGCCGTCATCACGTCATCAATGGTCAGGCCTTCAAAAGATAATCCCCTGCTGACCATTCGCCGGACATCGCCGTCGGTCAGAATGCCAAGCAGGTTGTTCTTTTTGTCCGTCACCAGGACGAATCCGACGTTCATGCGGTCAATTTCCACAATGGCCTGCCGGGCCGGCGTATGGGTCAACACCCGGGGAATCCTGTCTCCCACGATCATGGCATCCCGGACTGTTGCCCGAAGCCTTGCGCCCAGAGAACCGCCGGGATGAAACTTGTAAAAGTCCTTTTCCCGGAATTTCCGTTTGTCAATGAGCGCGACGGCCAATGCGTCTCCCATGGCCAGCGCCGCCGTGGAACTGGAAGTTGGCGCCAGACCGAAAGGGCAGGCTTCTTTTTCCACGGAAACGTCAATGACGATGTCGCTGTTTTTGGCCAGCGTTGAAGAAAGCACGCCGGTAAAGGAGATGATGGGCGCTCCAATGTGCCGGACGGAACTGATGATCGGCAGAAGCTCCCGCGTCTCGCCGCTGTTGGAAATCGCCAGCAGGATATCTTCCCGGGTGACGATGCCCAGATCCCCGTGAATGCCTTCAACCGGATGAAGAAAAAGCGCCTGTGTTCCCGTGCTGGTCAGTGTGGCGACGATTTTACGTCCGATCAAACCGGATTTTCCGATTCCCGTGATAATGACGCGCCCCTTGCACCGAAAGATCATGTTGACCGCGCGGGCAAAGTTTCCGTCAATTTTGTTTATCAGATTCAAAATGCTCTGGGCTTCGATTTTCAATACTTCTTTGGCGCGCTCTATGGCTGCTCGATGATTGCTCATGTTTTTTCCCGCACTTTATTTGTTTTCTTCACCTGCTGGATCAGGATGCGGTAAAGCTAGCAAAAAACACCGGACAAAACAAGAATCAATTGATGATTTCCATTTGACAGACGCCCTAAAATAAATCATGGTAGCCGGCAAGGTTATCTGCTAAAGAACAACCGCACTTTAACCGGAAGAGAACAAGGTTATGAAAGCTGTTTTTATATCCGATGCCCATTTGAAGTATGCCGGGGATGAACGATACGGCCGGTTGATCCGGTTTCTGAACGATCTCCAATGCGGGAAGGCCAGATCGCTTGTCCATGACCGGGAATTGGGGCGTGATGCGGCGCCGATCGATGATCTTTATATTCTCGGCGATTTTTTTGATTTCTGGTTTTGCCGGCCCCAAAACATTCACCCCGAATTTCAAGAGGTCATCCGTAAACTGGTTGAATTGCAGGCCGGCGGTGTCGGCATCCATTTGTGCGAAGGCAATCATGATTTTTTCATGAAAGAATATTTCCAGGACGTGCTGGGCATGGACGTGTTTGAGGAACGGGCGACGATCGAGATGGATCAGGTCCGCACCTTTATTGCCCATGGCGACACGCTGGACAACACAAATATTTTTTATTTGATGCTTCGGAAAATTTTACGCAGTCAAGTTTTTTATCATTTGCATCACCTTGTTCCTTCATCCGTTTTATGGGCGATTGGCGGCATCAGTTCGGCGACCAGTAAAACCATAACCGTTGAAAACGGAGATGCCCTTGTTGAAAAAATGTTTTTCTGCGCCACCGAAAAGTTGTTTCAAGATCATGATACGGTGATTCTGGGGCATTGTCACAAGCCTGTCCTGCGTTATTTTGATGTGGCAAACAAAAAGAAAACTTTTATCACGTTAGGCGATTGGATTGTCCATTACTCGTTTTTGTATTACGAAAACCGAAAATTCTTTATGAGTTATGACCAGCCTCTGTAATTGCCCGTCTTCCTTCGTTTTCCGCTGCGTTTTTATCGATGAAAAACTGGACATCTCCGCTTCTTTGTGTTAGGAAACCGGCACTTTTTTAATCCCGCTTTGGCGGGACGAGCGTTAATTCTCCTTAAGCTTGCTGCGATATCATGACGTTCATTTCATACCTCGACAGCTTGCTGCGAGGTGGTTGATGGAAAGAAGGAAAAAACCATGAATTTTGGCGGAATATACCCCGAATGTTCACTGCGCGATGCGCAGTTTGTCGTCATTCCTGTTCCCTACGATCTGACGTCAACGTATCAGCCCGGCAGCCGCAGGGGGCCGGCCGCGATTATCGAGGCTTCAACCAATATGGAGCTTTACGATGAAGAGCTGAAAAAAGAGACGTATCTGGCCGGCATCCATACGGCATCGCCCGTGAGCGTGGACGCCCGCGGGCCGAAGTATATGATCCGTGCCGTGCGCAAAAAAATCAGTCGTGTGGTTTTGCAAAACAAGATACCGGTCATGCTGGGCGGCGAGCACAGCATCAGCCTGGGCGCGGTGCAGGCCGTCGCCGAAAAATATCCGAAATTGACCGTCCTGCAACTGGATGCCCACGCCGATTTGCGCGACAGCTATCAGGGGACGCCTTACAATCATGCCTGTGTCGCCCGACAGGTTGCCGAATTTTGCGATCTGGTTCAAGTCGGTATCCGCAGCATGAGCAGGGAGGAAGGAGATTTCCTGCCCCAAAGCAAGGTAAAATCTTATTCGGCGGATTATGTTTTTGAAAATAAAAACTGGGCGCAGACCGTTGCCGGGCACTTGAAGGGCGATATCTATATTACGATTGATCTGGATGTTTTTGATCCGTCGATCATGTCCGCCACCGGCACGCCCGAGCCGGGCGGTCTCACCTGGCGGGATGTTTTACAGCTGCTGCGACTGGTTTCGCGCAAGGGCACCATCCGCGGGTTTGACGTGGTCGAACTGGCCCCGCTGCCCGGCGTTGTTGCTCCGGATTTTATGGCGGCCAAGCTGATCTATCGATTAATGGGTTATATGACCAGATAGACCCGTGGGTCGGTTTGGTCATTTTACAAGGGAGGCAAAAAAATTGAATCTTAATGTTCCCCGAAAAATATTTTTTACCAAGGGGGTCGGCACCCACAAAGAAGAGCTGCATTCATTTGAATTGGCTCTGCGCGATGCCGGTATCGAAAAATGCAACCTGGTGCAGGTATCCAGTATTTTGCCGCCCGGCTGCAAAGTGATTTCCAGAACGCAGGGCGTTAAACAGCTGCAGCCGGGTGCGATTACGTATTGTGTAATGAGCCGAGCCGCTGCTGCAGCAACGAACCCCGCCGCCTGCTGGCCGCATCGGTGGGCCTTGCCATTCCCGCGGACAAAAAAACATACGGTTATATCAGCGAGCACCACGCTTTCGGCCGAACGGAGAAGGAAACCGGTGATTATGCGGAAGACCTGGCCGCCGCGATGCTGGCATCAACGCTGGGCATCGACTTTGATATTGATGAAAGCTGGGACGAGAAAAAAGAAATATTCAAAATCAGCGGCAAGATTGTCAGCACGCGGAATATCACGCAATCAACCATTGTTAAAAACAACTGGTTCACGACGGTCGTGGCCGCCGCGGTCTTTATTTTCTAGGCCTGCGGCCGCTTGAATGGTCAAATACTCCTTGACAAACCCAGGAGATAATGGTCTAAGGTCAGCGACTTAAATCAGACTTGTCGCGGGGTGGAGCAGCTTGGTAGCTCGTTGGGCTCATAACCCAAAGGTCGTAGGTTCAAATCCTACCCCCGCTACCAATAAAATCAAAGGGGTTGGAAGAAATTACGATCCCTTTTTTTATTATTCTGGCACTGACGGTATTGGTCTTCCCTGTCCGGGCAGAGCAAAAGCCGAAAATATCCTGTTTGGGACAGATTATCGCGGGAGAGCGCACCCTTGTCCTTTCGGCTCCGGAGGGATCCATCCTGGGACAGTTGCTGGTCAAACGCGGTGACCGGGTTGCCAGGGGGGCCGAACTGGCGCGACTGATCTACTTTCTTCACGTGCTGGCCGGCCAATTAATCTGCCTCGGGCGGGAAAAGGACAAACCGTAAACAGCACCTGTATATCACGAAATCTATGATGCTTTTTCTTCATGCGACCGGGCAGCCGCAAAAAAATAAAAAATTGCTGGACTCTGACCGGACTTATGATATGTGCAATGTGCTGATCGGTTAAAGATGAACGACAGGGTATGACTCTATTCAAAATTCATGCACGATAGAGAAGAAAAAACATGAGAGTATTTAAAATAAAATTCGGGATGAGCGGCGAAAACGTCGATGCGTTTGGGATACGTTTTTATGGTGATTTTGACGGCAGGATAGGACATGACGGCAGTTTCAGTGAAATATTTTCTGATCCCGATGCGCCGCCCGTGGCGGAGCATGAGCGAATTACGCTCTGGTTTATTTTTGAGAAAATAAGACCTTACGATAAAGTCTCCGATCTGATTCGCCAGATATCCGCCGCCTTAAAGAAAAAAGGTTACATGATCAAGGTTTCATCCGTTGACGGGCTGGTGGATACGACCTCACAGACTTATTCCAATAAACCCGAACGTCATTTTCCTGCTTCCTACAGAATGCATGGCTGCAACGCTGCAACCGGTTTTTCGATTACAGCCGAAAAGGTAGATGCCAAGTTGAAATTTACCGCGAAGGAGATCGTCTCCATCAAAGAGTTGGCCGTAAAATTTGGACAAAACATTTATGGCCGAACCTTAAAAATGGTTGATGTAAAGAAAGCAAACGAGAAACGGGTGTGAAGGTTCCGGCAGAGCATGGCGTCACGCCGTGAAATAAAACCCCTTTTCATTGAACAGTTTCAGACAGGTATCCATCCGGTTGGAGAAGCCGGATCAGCTCTGTCCGCCGGGACGGATCGACATACAGATTTTCAATATTGGCCGTTTGGAAAATGTATTCCTCCGGGGAGGCATAGCCCAGCAAATCAACCAATGCGGCGTTGGCCATGGTGCACTTTCCATCCAGGGTGGTCTGAAAGATACCCTCAATGGCATTCTCCACGATGCTCCGATATTTTGTTTCGCTTTCTTTTAAGGCTTCCTCGTTCAGTTTGCGTTCGGCAATTTCAAAGATAAGATCTTCATTGACTTTTTTCAGCTCCTGCGTTCTTTTCCGTACCTCTTTTTCAAGGGTATCGTGGGCGTTTTGCAATACCTTTTCGGCTTCTCTCAGGTTTTTTCAGCAGTTGCTTTGGGGGCATGGCTTGATCCTCTGCTTAAGGGTTTGTTGACGTTTAGCGCCGCTTCAACCGGTTGTTCTTCCTTGTGAAGGTCGCCGCAGCTTATTGCCTTGCCTCAATCCGTGACCAGGCCTGCGGTGTGAAAGACGACGCGCTGTCCGGCAAACGCCCGCTCAAGCGATGCGCGATCCCCCACGTCGCCCATCATGATTTCAATTCCCAGATTCGCCAACCGGGAAAGGTCGCTGGTGTAATACAGGGAAAGGCAGTAACCGGCAAGCTGAAAATGATTCTGAGTATAAAATTTTCCTTCCGCAAGAGAGTATCCTTTTCACATCAACGACATATTTTCAGCTTCCCGCATCAGTTCGTCCCGGAATTTGGGATGGGCGATGCTGATCAGAGCCAGCGCCCGGGCCCGCGTCGATTTTCCTTTCAGGTTAACGATGCCGTATTCCGTGGCGATATAATGGACGTCCGTTCGGGGTGTCGTGACCATGGTCCCCGCCGGAAACCGGCTGACGATTCGCGACACCTCTTCATTTTTTGCCGTGGAGTACAATAGAAGAATGGCTTTGCCCTCGGGGGAATCGTAAGCCCCCCGGACAAAATCAAGCTGTCCGCCTGTTCCGCTGTATTGTCGTCCCTCCAGAAATTCCGCATTGCATTGTCCCAGCAGATCGATCTGCAAAATGGCGTTGATGGCCGTCATCCGGTGATTCTCCGCGATGACGCCGGGATTCATAACATAGGAGCTGGGATAATTTTCAAAGCTTTTATCTCCATCCATAAAATTAAAAGTTTCTTTACTTCCGTAGGCAAGAGAAAAAATATGTTTTCCCGTATGGACATTCTTGTGCGCTCCGGTAATGACGCCTTTTTTAATCAGATCAACCATGCCGGGGCAGAGAAGCTCCGTATGAATACCCAGGTCTTTATGTCCGTCCAGATAAGGCGCTATCGCATTGGGCAGGGTGCCGATGCCGAGTTGAATCACCGCCCGGTCGGGCACATATTCGGCAACGATCTTACCGATGACCGTATCCAGCGGATTCGGCTCCATGGGCAATATTTCCAGCAGGGGAACCGTGTTTTCCACAATCATCGAAACATCGGATACGTGAATCATGGCATCGCCGTAAACGAAGGGCATGTTCTCATTCACTTCGACGATGAGGGTCTTGCATAGCGTGGCCATGACGGATAAGTATCCGTTGCACGGGCCGAAGCTGAAGTAGCCGTCTTCATTCATCCGGGAAACCGTCGTAACGGCAACATGGACCTCCATGGTTTCCATGACGATTTTCGGTATCTGATGGAGATAGGCGGGGATGAATTGCGTCAGCCCGACTTGCACCATGTTCCGTGATGCTTCGCTTACGAACCAGGTATAGGAATCGACGATATCGGCAATGTCCGGACTGCCCAGGGTGCCGGCAAAATGTTTCTGAGCGTTGAAGGTGTAAACTTTGATGTGGTTTAAGTCACCCGCCCTGGCCCGCCCGGCAATGGCCGCCAGCATGCCCGGGGGTTCCGCTATGGTCACGCCGTGGACCAGCGTGTCTCCATCTTGAATGGCAGCCGCCGCCTGCTCGAAGGTGGTCAGTTTTTCCCTGTATTGATTGGTAAAGTCACTCATCCCGGGAGGTCTCCTGTTCAATGTTTTGCATGTTATCGCGCCCGGTTGATCCTTTCAAGTGAAATAATCGGGGAGGGGCCTGTGCCGGAAGCCGAATTCTGAAATCTTGTTATTCAGTTTACTGAAAATGTTGATTAATTATTGGTAATAAGGTATCAAAAAACAGATAGCGACAAAAACAACAAGTGGATGAATTCATATGCCCTTACTGAACGCGTTGATCAGAAAATATAATTCACGAAAAATTTCCACACAATACCTTCTTCTACTTATACCAGCAATTTCAATGCTTTTCATCACTTTCGGGATTGTCGTGTATTATTTGGGCAAACCGGAAGCCATAAAAACCAACCACGAATTGGCTGAAATTGTTGCTAAAAAAACAAACCAGGCGCTCATTCGATGGCTGGAGGAGCAGATTCGCACGGCCCAGACCATTGCCCGGGATCCCCGGGTTGTTGATGTGACCCTGTCGCCTGCGGATCCGCAAAAGAGGGCGGCGGCGCAGCAATTTCTCTCCCAGATGCACGCACTCCACCCCTATTATGAAAATATTCCCCTGGCCATCAAGTTTGCCGAAGATCAGACGATATCCATCGATGTCCAGGGTGATCAAAAGGTCGTCGGAAATGGAAATTTCTTTATCGATACGGTGGGCGGGAAAACCATCGGGAAGTGCGGTCCCCAGTTCACTTATATTAAGAATGTCTTCGCGGGGAAACCTTATTTCATCAGCGAGGTTTATCCGAGCATCCTGCGGGGAAACCCCATTTTTGTCGTTGCCGCTCCCATTTTGCACCATGGCCAGATCATCGGGGCGACCATCGTCGCTCCAAGGATGGATTATTTTACCGAGTATTTCGTTGAAAAGTCGGTCATCGGCACGACCGGTTATCTGTCGATGATTGATCAGGACGGGATGTTTATTTCGCATCCCCAGAAAAATTTAATATTGAATCCGAAAGGCCGGGATCTGGTCCAGCCGGTGATGGACAAAATCGCCGCCGGTGAATCCTATTTTCTGTCGGACTTTGCGGGCACGCCCAAAGTTTATTATGTGGAAAAATTAACGACAGCGCAGTTTCATATGGAGGACAGCTGGTATATTATTTTTTGCCGGGGATACGATGAGGTTCTGGCCGGGGTATTTGCCTTCCTGTTTAAAACGTTTATCAGCATGCTTTTGGTCGCCGTGGCGGTAACACTGCTCGTTTATTTTCTGACCCGAAGCCTCATCAGCAAACCCATGGACAAGCTGACGGTGGCGGCTGACTGCGTGACAAACGGCGATCTGCGCGTTAAAATTGACACCGGCGGCAGCCTCAATGAAGTGGGCGTCTTGAGCCGGTCCATCAATAATATGACCCAGAGCATTCGTGAACAAACGATTAAAATACGGGAGGCCGTCCATACGCTCAACGCAACCGCGACTGCTATCGTATCGGCCTCCAGTCAGCAGGAAGAGGCGATGAAAGGTCTGGAGGGAAACGTGGCACAGGTGGGCGTCTCCGCCAATGAGATCTCGGCCACGTCTCAGGATCTGGCCAGAACAATGGACGGCGTTAAAACGGGGGCGGAGGAGGCTTCCCGGCTGGCCAATGCCGGACAGGCGAGCCTTTCCGGTTTGCAGGGCGCCATGCAAACCCTGTCGCAGGGAACGGACAGCATCTCGGAGAAGCTCGCGTTGATTCGCCAGAAGGCCGGGAGCATTGACAGCATTATTGCGACGATTACAAAAATTTCGGACCAGACGAATCTCCTGTCGCTCAATGCCGCCATCGAAGCGGAAAAAGCGGGCGAATACGGAAGGGGCTTTTCCGTGGTTGCGCGCGAAATCGGACGGCTGGCCAATGAAACGGCAATTTCAACCCTGGATATTTCGGACATTATCAATGAAATGCAGGCATCCGTTGTGGACGGCGTCAATGAGATGGACCGCTTCCGTGAAGGGGTGACGCATGGGGTACGTTCCGCGGGGGACGCCACGATGCAGCTCTCGCAAATTATCGCCCGGGTAGCCAATCTCAGCCCGGAATTTGAAAAAGTCAATGAAGGGATGCATTTCCAGTCCGTCGGTTCCAGGCAAATCAGCGATGCGCTGACGGATTTGAATGACAGTGCCGCGCAGATGACCAGTTCTCTGTCGCAATTCAAGGCCGTTACGGATCAACTGAATTCCGCCGCCATCGGGCTCAGCGAGACGGTTTCCCGTGTCGTCGTGTAATATTCATCTTTTTAAGCGGAGGCCTCATGAATTTAGGACTTCAAAATAAAATCGCCATTGTCGCCGCGGCCAGCCAGGGACTTGGAAAAGCATCCGCCCTGGCGCTGGCGCAGGAAGGCGCAACCGTTGTGATCTGCTCGAGGCGGAAAAAGGAAATTGCAGAGGCGGCAAAAGACATCATCCGGGAAACAGGCGCCGTTGTGTTTCCGCAGACGGCCGATGTGACGAAGCCCGGGGATATCCAGCGTCTGGTTGGGGAAACTGAAAAGCGTTTCGGCACGGTTCATATTCTTGTCAACAATGCCGGCGGACCGCCAACGGGCGATATCCTGACATTAACCGACGACGATTGGCGAAACGGCCATGAGCTCACACTGATGAGCATGGTGCGGATGACCCGCGCCGTTCTTCCGATGATGATTCGGCAGCGCTGGGGGAGGATTATCACCATCACCTCGATTGTGGCCAAACAGCCCATCAATGAATTGCTGCTCTCCAGCGCCATTCGCCCAGGTATTCTCGGCTTAACCAAAGTGCTGGCGAACCAGTATGCCGGAAATAATATTACCGTGAACACCGTCTGCCCCGGTCATATTCTGACTAAACGGCAGGAAGCGCTTGCCGTGTCGCGTGCAGCAGTGAAAAATATGACTATGCAGCAGTATTTGAAAGAGACTGCCGGAGCCATCCCCGCCGCCCGACTGGGCAGACCGGAAGAAATCGGCAGTGCCGTAGCCTTTCTGGCATCCGAGCAGGCCGGTTATATCAATGGCATCAATATGCTTGTTGACGGAAGCGCGGCTAAGGGGATTCATTGAATCCTTTTGTCATGGTCTTGCCTCAAAATCCGGGATGAGATATAAGCACCGATCATAAATTTTGGATGTTCGATGAAGAAGTTGCAGGGCAGTCAGTCAAAATTGAAAAAAGATGTGTTGGAACAAAGCCTTTGCACCGGTTGCGGGGCCTGCGTGGGGCTTTGCCCCTATCATGTCATTTATGCCGACCGGACGGTTCAGCTTTTTGACTGTGATCTGCAAGACGGCAAGTGTTACGCCTTTTGTCCGCGCACGCCCGCCGACTATGGAAAAATTCGGGAAAGTCTTTTTGATGCCGTGGATATGACCATGGAAATCGGCGCCGTGCAGGGTTTTTATTTATCAAGGGCCGCCGATTGGCGAGTGCGCGCAAAGGCCCAGCATGGCGGCACGGTCACGGCGCTTTTGGAATTGGCCATAACTTGCGGATTGATCCGTTTTGCGGTGGTGTCTTCGAAAAACGGGGCATTCGAGCAGGAGGGCAGGCTGATTGATGATAAAAGTCAGTTGCGCGATTATGCAAAAAGCAGGTTTACGGTATCTCCCGCCGTGGCGGCTTTCCATCGGCTGACGGACGGTGCGGCCGGCAAAGTCGGCATGGTGGCAACGCCCTGTCAGGCCCTGGCGCTGGCAAAAATAAGGACGGCAAAAATTCCCGGCTATGCAAAAGCCGATTCGCTTGGTCTGGTTATCGGCCTCTTTTGCGGCTGGACGCTTTCGGCGGAAAGATTTCAGGCCCTTCTCGGCCGGTATCAGGTGTCCCCTGAGGCCCTCACCGGCATGGATATCCCGGCGGGGAAAAATATCCTGGAGCTTTATACGGATCAAACCGTGATATCGGTTCCCATGACCGAAGTCGATCCCTGCATTCGAACGGCATGCCGTTATTGCATCGACAGCACGGCGGAGTTTGCCGATCTGTCCGTCGGAGCGGCGCGTTACGGAGCGGATGCGAATGAGATGCGCGGCTGGAACCAGATGATTGTGCGGTCTGATAGGGGGAAGCAGCTGATGGAGCTTGCCGCTGCCAGGGGTGTTCTGGAAATCCGCGAAGCCCCGGCGTCAGCCCTGCGTAATTTGAAAAAGGTCGCAGCGGAAAAAAAGAGAAAAGCGCTGAAAAATATTGCGGAGAAAAGCCGGTCGGCGAAGAATTTGCTGTATCTGAAAAGCGACGATCCGGTGGTAAAAAAATATTTAAAGTAGGGAACGGTCGCGCCACCCGCATGGGTGGTTCAAACCGTTCCCTACGAGTGACGAGCGACGAGATACGTATGACGAAATTACTGTCACCGGCCAAAACAAAGGTTTTATTTCTGGGGAACGAAGCCATCGCGCGCGGCGCCTTGGAAGCCGGCCTTTCGGTAGCCACGGGCTATCCGGGAACGCCGTCATCCGAGGTGATCGAGTCGCTGGCGCCTGTTTCCGGTGAAAGAAATCTTTATGTGGAATGGTCGGTCAATGAAAAAGTGGCGCTCGAAGTGGCCGCCGCCGCATCCTTTGCCGGTCTGCGCGCCGTCAGCGTGATGAAGCAAAACGGCGTGAACGTGGCCTCTGATTTTCTTCTGCATCTGACCGCCTCCGGTACGCGCGGGGGGCTGGTGCTGATTTCCTGTGAAGATCCCGGCGCTTTGTCGAGTGTCAATGAGGGGGAATCACGCTATTTCGCAAAGATGCTGGAAATGCCGCTTCTGGAGCCGGCGGATTTTCAGGAAGCCAAGGATCTGACGAAGTGGGCGTTTGAATTGTCGGAACAAATCGGCAATGTTGTGATGCTGCGTTCGGTGACGCGCATGTCGCACGCCAGCGGCAATGTGATTTGCGGGAAGCTGCCCGCCAAATCAAGGCGGGCAAAGTTTGAGTACGACGGTTCGGTGATGGATTCGAGTCGCGGACCGATGATCAGCACGCCGGTTGTGGCCAAACATCTGCTGCATCAGAAAAAGCTTAAAGATGTTGAGGCGCTGTTTGAGAAAAGTCCCTTCAACCAATATGTCGGTCCGGCAAAACCCAAATTGCTGATTATTACCAGCAGCGCCTGTTTTCTTTACTCCGGAGAAGCTGTTGAAATGCTTGGGCTGCAAAAGAAAGTTGGCATACTAAAACTTGCCACGACCTGGCCTCTGCCTCCAGCGTTGCTGAAGAAGCATTTGTTAAAGACGGATAAGATTTTAATCGTTGAAGAAGTCATGCCGTTTCTGGAAGAAAACGTCAAGGTTCTGGCGGCGGGGATGATCAGGCAGATGAGTGGCAAAACCTTTTACGGTAAAATAGATCAAACGCTGCCGGCTGCCGGAGAGTTGAACCCGGATATCGTGGCCGAAGCGCTTTGCAAAATAATGAAGATCAAACGCAAGATGCTTCCCGCCGGTTATGTTGCTGAATTAAAGAAAACCGCGGCATTGATTCCGGCGCGGGAACAAACATTCTGCGCCGGGTGTCCGCACCGCGCATCGTTCTGGAATATCCACAATGCCATAGCACTCGATGGCCGCAAGGGATTTGTCTGCGGTGATATTGGCTGCTATTCGATGGCCGCTCTCTCGCCTGCGACCGGTTATCACACCATGCCTACGCTGCATTCGATGGGGTCCGGCACAGGGCTGGCCAGCGGTTTTGCCAAGCTGACTCAGTTTGGTCTGGATAAACCCGTTCTTACGGTTTGCGGTGATTCCACGTTTTATCATGCTGTGATTCCGGCGCTGATCAACGCGCAGCACAACCTGGCGGACATCACCTTTATTGTGCTGGACAACCAGGGAACGGCGATGACGGGATTCCAGCCCCACCCGGGCCTGAAAATCAGCGCGACTAAAGACGCGGTTCCCGCCGTGGAGATTGCAGCGATCTGCAGGGCGATCGGGGCGAAAGTGGCCGTCAGCGATCCCTTCGATCTTGCGGCCACCCGTAAAACCTTAACGGATTTTCTGGCTGAAAAAGGGTCGGTCAAAGTGCTGATCCTTTGCCAGGCCTGCGCGCTCAGTCCCGAAAAGAAAGGCAAAAAGACATTTGACGTTAAAGTCAATGAGGCGCTGTGTCTGGGCGATACATGCGGCTGCAATCGCCTGTGCACCAGAATATTCCGCTGTCCGGCTCTGACCTGGGACCGAAATAAAAAGAAAGCGGCGGTCGATGACGTGATCTGCGCAGGCTGCGGCGTGTGTGCGTCGATTTGCCCACAGCAGGCGATCATGAAAATGCAGGCAACGGTCTTGTGACCTCGCGCCACCTTCAGGTGGTTAGACCGTTCTCTACGGAGATAAACCGATGAAAAAAATGCGTCAGAAGGTAAATAAAAATGTCATCTTAACCGGTGTGGGAGGCCAGGGCAATGTCATGGCCTCGCGCGTTCTGGCGGGTATGCTGGTGGATGCAGGCTATATTGTTACCATCGGCGAGACGTTCGGCATGTCGCAGCGCGGAGGGTCGGTGATGAGCCATCTGCGCATTTCACCGGATGCCGTGAAAAGTCCTCAGATTCCGCGGGGGGGAGCGGATGTGATCGTTGGCCTGGAGCCCCTGGAAGCGCTTCGCGTCATGACGGTTTATGGAAATCCCGGGGTTTGCGTTTTGTCCAATTCCCGTCCCGTCTATCCGATCGGTGTCATTACCGGCGAACTTGCTTATCCATCCGATGAGGCCATCCGGACAGCGTTTGACCGGCTATCCGCCGCGTCCTGGATGATTGACGCGACATCCGTTGGCCTGCAACTGGGCAATCCCGTTTTGAGCAATATCGTCATGATCGGCGCGCTGGCACAAACAGGTCTTCTGCCTTTTGACCGGCGGCGGTTTGAAAAAGAAATCAAAAAAACGCTCTTGGCGGATAAATGCGCCGTAAATCTGAAGGCTTTCGATGCCGGTGCGGACATGATGAAATAAATGGTTGACGATGCGCCATGGAAGCTTATATTAAAAGCCGGCAAAAATTTCATCCGAGGTGACCGTTCATGACAGACATTTATTCGGCGATCAAAATCAGCGATCATGTTTACTGGGTGGGCGCCATTGATTGGTCCATTCGCGATTTTCACGGCTATACCACGCCCCACGGCAGCACCTACAACGCCTATTTGATTATGGCGGACAAAATTACGCTAATCGATGCGGTCAAGGCGCCGTTTATGGGCGAAATGCTGGCTCGCATTGCTTCTGTGGTTGATCCATCTAAAATTGATTATATTGTCTCCAATCATTCCGAGCAGGATCATTCCGGATGTCTTTTTGAGGTTATTGATCGAATCAAGCCGGAAAAAGTTTTTGCTTCGACGATGGGCGTTAAAACACTGAAAGATATTTTCCATGACCATTATAATATCCTGCCGGTCAAGGATGGTGAAATACTTAGTCTGGGTAATATGGATCTGAAGTTCATGGAAACAAGAATGATTCACTGGCCGGATTCCATGTTTTCGTATCTGGAAAAAGACGGCCTTTTATTTTCACAGGATGCCTTCGGCATGCATCTGGCGACCTTTGAAAGGTTTGCCGACGAGCTGCCGGTAGATCAGCTTACGTACGAAGCGGCGACGTATTATGCAAACATCATTTTACCTTACTCGCCTGTTGTGCTCAAAGCGCTGGAGAAAGTCGCGGCCACCGGCTGGGCGATCAAAGTCTTCGCGCCCGACCACGGGCCGGTGTGGCGCAAAGATTTGGGTTTCATTATTGATTTGTATAAAAAATGGGCCGGACAGAAACCGGCGAACAAAGCGGTTGTCGTTTACGCGACGATGTGGCATTCGACGGAAATGATGGCCAAAGCGATCGCTGAATCAATGGCAAGGGAAGGTGTTTGCGTGAAGCTTTTGTCCATGAATGACGTGCACCGCAGTGAAGTGGTTTATGAAGTGCTCGAAGCGGGTGTGCTGATTGTCGGTTCGTCCACGCTCAACAACAACATGCTGCCGCAGATGGCGGACGTTATGACGTATCTCAAAGGTCTGAAACCCGTCAATCTGATCGGCGCGGCCTTCGGTTCATACGGCTGGAGCGGCGAATCGGTCAAAGATCTGGAAGCGATTCTCAGAGAAATGAAGGTGGATATTGTCGCCGATTCTGTTTCGGTTAAGCATGTTCCGGGGAGCGACGTTCTGGAAAAATGTTCAAAACTGGGCAAAACGATTGCGGCTGAATTGAAAAAAAGAATTTCCAACTAGAATAAATCCGAGTTTCGTAAGGAGGCGAAAGATGAAGAAATATGTTTGCAATGTGTGCGGTTATGAATACGATCCGGCCACAGGGGATCCCGAAAATGACGTGCCGAAAGGCACGGAATTCAGAGATTTGCCGGAGGACTGGACCTGTCCGGTTTGTGGCGCCGACAAGAGTGAGTTTGCTCCGGAATAACAACTTTCAGTAGAGGTCAGGGAATATGGAC
>WOYI010637646.1_pt1 | contig 15312 bp, 15 predicted proteins | sample 6423411 | NCBI WGS metagenome assembly WOYI01 (sample SAMN13441803, study PRJNA592873) | oil field metagenome | biome: oil field; feature: oil-well bore; material: oil-contaminated soil; isolation source: oil-contaminated soil from oil-well borehole | place: Germany: Wietze | collected 2016-10-18 ...
TGCGGAGCGGTAGTTCAGTTGGTTAGAATACCGGCCTGTCACGCCGGGGGTCGCGAGTTCGAGTCTCGTCCGCTCCGCCAAAAATTCAATAAAAACCTGCAAAAAGCGCTGCTTTGCAGGTTTTTTTTTGCCGATTCCACTCATGCCTGAATTTAATCCTCGTGTAGCATGAAACGATGGGTATTTTGTGAGATACGTGAGGCTGGGCCGTAGTGTTACATCCATTGTGTTACATCCATTACTTATAGAGAGGATCGATTCATGAATGATTTTTCCACAACCCAGCAAACTTTGTTGACGACACTGGATATCAAGCTGATCGAGCAGACGAAAAGTCGCGTGGTGGCAACGATGCCGGTTGGTCCTAAAGTGCATCAGCCCTTTGGGTTGATGCACGGTGGCGCATCCGTTGTGCTGGCTGAAACAGTCGCCTCTGTTGCGGCCTGCTTGAATCTTGATCCGAGCAAGGAAACTGCCGTAGGTCTGGAGATCAATGCGAACCATTTGCGTGGCAAGCGTGATGGTATGGTGACAGCAACGGCCACGCCGATGCATATTGGCCGCCGCACGCAGGTTTGGGATATACGGATTGTTGATGAAGACAATAAGCCGATATGTGTTTCGCGGTGTACCATGGCCGTGGTACCCGTTTCGGTGTAACGGGTTTGTGTTGCTCATCAAGCGTTGATGACTCTTAGCTGTTCAACAACCCTCAGGAGAATTTCATGAAACGAATCAAAGTCGCTGAATCAAATGATGTCAAGGAAGCGCAACTGCTCGCGGTGCAGGCCAATGGACAGTCTGTGCTGTTAACTCGTGTGCAGGGAAAGGTTTGCGCGATTTCCAGCAAATGTACGCATCTGGGTTTGTCCATGAAAGGCGGCAAAGTGGTTGATGGTGCGATCCAATGCCCCTGGCATGGCTCGCGTTTCGATGTGTGCACAGGAAAGAATATCAACTGGGCGAATTCCTTTCTCGGCATCCCCATGCCCAAGTTTATGCACGGCATGATCGGCATGGGCAAGAAGCCGGCGCCAGTTCCTGTTTTTACGGCAGTCGAGGAAGCGGGTGCTGTGTTCGTTGACATGCCTGAGGCTTAAAGCCTTATTCGCCGTACCACCAGCGCCGACTTTTTGATGCGCGGTGTAAAAAAGCCCGACATGGGATTCGCCATGTCGGGCTTTGCATTTCCTGGGAACCCGGGTTAGGACTTCAAGTCATCTGCCAGGGTCAGGCGAGGTCGAAGCGATCGAGATTCATCACCTTGTTCCAGGCCGTGACAAAGTCATGGACAAACTTTTCCTGCGCGTCCGTGCATGCATAGACCTCCGCCAGCGCACGGAGCTGCGAGTTTGAACCGAAGACCAGGTCGACGCGGGTGCCAGTCCATTTCTTTTCGCCAGTCTTGCGGTCAGTGCCTTCGAATACATCCCCATCTTTTGACATCGGTTGCCATGTCGTGCGCATATCCAGCAAATTGACAAAGAAGTCGTTGGTCAACATGCCCGGCCGCGCGGTGAAGACACCGTGCTGCGACTGTCCGGTGTTTGCGTTCATGGCGCGCATGCCGCCTATCAGTACTGTCATCTCGGGTGCGGAGAGCTTCAGCAGTTGTGCCTTATCGAGCAGCAGTTCCTCGGCCGGGACGGAATACTTGCCCTTCTGGTAGTTGCGGAAGCCGTCGGCGATTGGTTCGAGAACGGCGAAGGAATCAATATCGGTCTGCGCCTGCGAGGCATCCATGCGGCCGGGTGTGAATGGTACTGTCACGGCATGGCCTGCTTTCTTTGCAGCCTCTTCGACAGCGGCGCAACCCGCCAGCACGATGAGATCGGCCATCGAAACTTTCTTGCCACCACCGTTGAACGCGCGCTGGATGCCCTCGAGTTTTGCGAGCACCTTGGCGAGTTGCGCGGGTTGATTGGCCTCCCAGTCCTTTTGTGGCGCAAGACGGATGCGCGCACCGTTCGCGCCGCCACGCATGTCGGAGCCACGGAAGGTCGAGGCCGATGCCCAGGCGGTTGAGACCAGTTCGGACACCGACAGCCCGGATGCCAGAATTTTTGCCTTGAGCATGGCGGCATCCTGGTCGTCGATCAGGGGGTGATCGACGGCGGGGATCGGGTCTTGCCAGAGCAGCGATTCCGCCGGCACTTCGGGGCCGAGATAGCGCGCACGCGGACCCATGTCGCGGTGGGTGAGCTTGAACCAGGCGCGGGCGAAGGCGTCGGCGAACTTGTCCGGATTCTTGTGGAAGTCGCGCGCGATCGGCTCGTAGATCGGGTCGTAACGCATCGCCATGTCGGCGGTGGTCATGATGATCTGCACCTTCTTCGAGGCATCGTCCGCAGCCGGTGCTTGATTGCTGTCGGTCTCCCGCTTGGGCGTCCACTGCCAGGCGCCTGCCGGACTTTTTTCCACGACCCAATCGTTGCCGAACAGCATATCGAGATAGCTCATATCCCACTGCGTCGGCGTTGGTGTCCATGAGCCTTCCAGGCCGCTGCCGATCTGGTCGCCGCCCATGCCGCTTTTGAAACTGTTCTTCCAGCCCAGACCCATCTGCTCGATCGGCGCGGCTTCGGGTTCGGGGCCGACATGCGTGGCCGGGCCAGCACCATGACACTTGCCGAAAGTATGGCCGCCGCAGGTGAGCGCTACCGTCTCTTCGTCATTCATCGCCATGCGCGCGAAGGTCTCGCGCACGTCTTTGCCGGAAGCAACAGGATCGGGATTGCCGCCAGGGCCTTCCGGGTTAACGTAAATCAGGCCCATTTGCACAGCGGCAAGCGGGTTTTCCAAATCGCGCTCGCCGGAATAGCGGGTCTTGTCGTCGAGCCACTTTTTCTCGTTGCCCCAATAGACATCCATCTCCGGCGCCCAGATATCCTCGCGCCCGCCGGCGAAACCGAAGGTCTTGAAGCCCATCGATTCCATGGCGACGTTGCCCGCCAGAATGATGAGGTCAGCCCAGGAGATTTTTCTGCCGTACTTCTGCTTGATCGGCCACAGCAGCCTGCGCGCCTTGTCAAGGTTGACGTTGTCGGGCCAGCTATTGAGGGGAGCAAAACGCTGGTTGCCGTGCCCCGCGCCACCACGGCCGTCGCCGGTACGGTAAGTGCCGGCGCTGTGCCATGCCATGCGGATGAAGAAAGGGCCGTAGTGGCCGTAATCCGCAGGCCACCAGTCCTGCGAATCGGTCATCAGCGCCGTGAGGTCCTGCTTCACCGCCGCGAGGTCGAGGCTCTTGAATGCTTCCGCGTAGTTGAAGTTTTCCTCCATCGGGCTGGACTCGGGGGAATGCTGGTGCAGGATTTCGAGGTGCAGCTGGTTGGGCCACCAGTCATGGTTGGATGTGCCGCTTCCGGCTTTGTGTACGAATGGACATTTTGCTTCTGTAGTCATGTTTTTCTCCTTGGTATGGGTGATTAATAAGCGAATGCGGCATCGGCATACAGCGAGGCAAGTATCGTCCGCACCGATAATTGCTTGTGTGGATGGGTTTTCATGGGTTTCTCCGTTGTTAGACTACAGGATGGATGATAGGAGCTGTTATTCAATTTATAAAATTGATTAATCATACTTGTTTGATAGGATATAACTATGATTTGATTTTCGCCAGGGCTGATGTTTCTGGCGTGCTACCATGCCGCGCCCGCCATGTCAGTTCTTGAACCTATTTTTGCCCTTGAAGGACCGCTTGCTCAAGCGGTTGAAGGATTTCGCGTGCGCCCTCAGCAGCTGGAAATGGCGCAGCGCATCGCTTTGGCCATTGCAGGCAATGCCGTACTGGTGGCGGAAGCCGGTACAGGCACCGGCAAAACCTTTGCATATCTTGTTCCGGCATTGCTGTCAGGCGGCAAAGTCATTATTTCAACGGGGACAAAAACTTTACAAGATCAGTTGTTCAATCGCGATTTACCGGCGGTGCGGGCGGCGCTGAAAGTGGGCGCATCAATCGCGCTATTGAAGGGCCGCGCGAACTATGTCTGCCCATATCATCTTGAGCGTGCGATGAGCACCGGGCGCCTGGCATCGCGTGAAGAAGCGGGTCATCTGCGCAAAATTGTCCGCTTTGCCGAGCGTACCAAAACGGGGGACAAGGCCGAATGCGTTGATGTTCCCGAAGAGTCGGCAGCATGGCATGTGGCCACATCGACACGCGAGAATTGTCTGGGGCAGGAATGCCCCAACGTCAAGCAGTGCTTTGTTTTGACGGCCCGTCAAAATGCACAAATGGCCGATGTCGTGGTAGTCAATCACCATCTGTTTTTTGCTGATGTGATGCTGAAGGATGAAGGCATGGGCGAGTTGTTGCCTGCATGTAACACAGTCATTTTTGATGAGGCGCACCAGTTGCCTGAAATAGCCGGACTGTTTTTTGGCGAGAGTATTTCCACATCACAGTTGATTGATTTGTCGCGCGATACGCGTAACGAAGGCATTACCTCGGCAAAAGATTACCTACCGTTACAAGAAGCTGCGCAGTCTCTGGATAAAGCCACACGTGATCTGCGTTTATCCGTGAAAGGCGAAAATCTGCGCTTGCCGGCAAGCCAGGTAGAAAACGAGCGCGATTTTTCTTCTGCTTTACAGACGGTGACAACCGCTTTACGTGAGTTGGGCCGACACCTCGAAGCCCAGTCTGGTCGTGGGGAGGGCTTGGCGAATTGCCTGGAGCGGACGCAGCTGTTAGTGCAGCGCTTGACGCGTTGGCAAAAAGGCGAGGCCGCAGAATCAGGCGGGTCGGTCGTTAAGTGGCTCGAAGTGTATTCACACGCTTTATCGCTGAATGTGACGCCACTGGATATTGCGCCGATTTTCCGCCGCCAGATGGAAGGTCATCCGCGTGCATGGATTTTTGCTTCTGCCACGCTGGCAGTGGGGCAGAATTTTTCGCACTATTGCGATGCGCTTGGCTTGCATGACGCCGAAACCGTGGTGTGGGGCAGTCCGTTTGATTACGCCCGTCATGGTTTGCTGTACGCCCCGCCTGGCATGCCGGACCCGAATAGCGCCTTGTATCAGGAAGCCGTGGCCGAAGCCGCTTGGCCAGCCATTCGCGCGGCGGGTGGGCGCACGTTTGTGTTGTGCACTTCGCTTCGCGCGATGCGGCGAATTCGCGAATTATTGCAAGAGAAACTACAAAAAGAAGCACTCGATTTGCCTTTGCTCATGCAGGGTGAGGGTTCAAAAACGGAGCTGCTGGAACGGTTTCGCTTTCTCGGTAACGCGATTCTTGTCGCCAGCGTGAGCTTTTGGGAAGGTGTGGATGTACGCGGCGAAGCGCTCTCGCTGGTGGTGATTGATAAGCTGCCGTTTGCGCCGCCCGATGATCCGGTGCTCGCCGCTCGCATTGAAAGCCTGCGTCAAGCGGGGGAGAATGCTTTTATGACTTATCAATTGCCGCAGACGGTTATCAGCATGAAGCAGGGCGCGGGCCGCCTGATCCGCGATGAGGCAGACCGCGGCGTGCTGATGATTTGTGATCCGCGTCTGACTGGCAAGCCGTATGGCAAAACCATCTGGCGCTCGCTGCCACCGATGCGCCGTACGCGCGATATTGTAGATGTCGAGACGTTTTTCGCGCAGCCGGTAAAATCAGCCTCATGACGACACATGCCTGCATTGCCCTGGCGGACCGGCTCAATACTGGGTGTCATTGCGAATCACTCGATCGAGTACTGTTGAACAATGAACTGGAACGTGTCAGCCAGGGTTTTAACGAGTTGGTCATGGCACAGCGGCCGCATCTGTTTTCCAGTTCCGTGACTTTTGTGGGCGATGAACATATTCGGCAGATGGCAGCGTTGATTGCGGCTATCGAACAGGTGGTGGCCATGCCTGCGTATCAGGCCCATGTATTGAGTCATGCGCCTGATATTGCGCGCCATCAACCGACGGCGCGTGGCGTGTTTCTGGGCTACGATTTTCATGTGGGACGCACGGGGCCGCAACTGATAGAGATCAACACGAATGCCGGTGGCGGCTTGCTCAATGCGCTGCTCGCGCGTGCGCAAAAAGCCTGCTGCAAGGATGTGGAAGCCTTGTTGCCAGGGGATTTGGAACATGCCGCACCAGAGCAGATGTTTCTCGACATGTTTCGTGCGGAATGGCAGGCTGATTGCCACACTAATTGCCGCACTAATCACCGTGTCACCAGCGCCGTCCGACTGTCCAGGGACGGATTCAAAGATACCGCTGCGCATAACCTTTCGACGAATTCGTTACCAAGGACAGTCGCCATCGTCGATCTTGCGCCGCCTTTGCAATACCTCTATCCGGAATTTTTATTGTTCCAGCGGCTGTTCGCGCAGGCGGGCATTGAGGCGGTGATTTGTGATCCAGTTGAACTGGCCTTTCGCGACGATGCGCTGTGGCATGGGACGAAAAAAATCGATCTGATCTACAACCGACTCACGGATTTCTCTCTCAGCGAACCTGCCAGCGCCGCGTTGCGCGCAGCCTATCTGGCTGATGCTGCAGTGATTACGCCGCATCCGCGCGCGCATGCGCTGTATGCTGACAAGCGCAATCTCGTTGCGCTCTCCGACGCTGGCCTCTTGGCGTCCTGGGGTGTCGATGAGGTGACTCGCGGCGTGCTGGCTGCGGGTATTCCGTACACGGAGCAGGTGACAGTGGAACGTTCGGCAGACTTCTGGGCGCGGCGTCGGCAACTGTTTTTCAAGCCGGCCGCAGGCTATGGCGCCAAGGCAGCCTATCGTGGCGACAAGATCACCAAGCGCGTTTTCGACGAGGTGCTGGCCGGTGACTATGTTGCCCAGGAGCTGGTGCCGCCATCGCAACGTACTTTGCAGGTGGGTGAGACGCCCGTCGAACTCAAGATCGACTTGCGCAACTACGTGTATGCCGGGCATGTGCAACTGATTGCCGCGCGCCTGTGGGCGGGGCAGACCACCAACTTCCGCACGCCCGGTGGCGGCTTTGCGCCGGTGCTGGCCGTGCCATGCAGCGGAGATCACGCGTGAAGGTTTTTGGTTTTGCCGGTTATTCGGGGGCAGGAAAAACGACTTTGCTTGAAGCGCTGATCCCGCGTTTTATCGCCGCAGGTTTGCGCGTCTCGCTGCTCAAGCATGCGCATCATCATTTTGATATTGATCGGCCCGGCAAGGATTCATTTCGCTTGCGCGAGGCGGGGTGCAGCGAGGTATTACTCGTCTCCAGCCAGCGCTGGGCGCTGATGCATGAACTGCGTGACGCGTCGGAGCCCGCTTTTGAAGAACAGATTGCCCGTTTTTCAGATTGCGATCTGGTGTTGGTTGAGGGCTTCAAGCACATGCCGGTCGCCAAACTCGAAGTGTACCGACCTTCGGTAGGCAAGCCACTCATTGCCACGGATGAAAACGAACATATTGTGGCAATAGCAACTGATGAACCCGAGGTCGTTGTCAAGTTAACCCAGCGCCCGGTGTTGCCATTGAATAACCCGGCATTGATTGCCGAATTCATTCTTCAGCATCAAGGATTCGTATGACGATTTTGAGTTTTGATGAGGCATTAGGCCGCCTGCTGGCGCATGCACCGGCAGTGACCGAAATCGACTTCGTGCCCACTCACATGGCACGCGGGCGTGTATTGGCAAAAAGCCTCGTATCGTCGATTAATGTGCCACCGTTGGATAACAGTGCGATGGATGGTTATGCGGTGCGGTGTGCCGATGTCAATAAGGTCGGTACGTGCCTGCCGGTAACGCAGCGCATCGCAGCGGGCCATGTGGGTCCTGCGTTGGTGTCGCAAACGGCCGCACGCATTTTTACCGGCGCGCCTATCCCGGTGGGGGCGGATGCGGTGGTAATGCAGGAACTCTGCACACAAGAGGGTGACACCGTGATCGTGAATACGGTACCGAGACCAGGCCAAGCCATTCGGCGATGCGGAGAGGATATTGCCGCAGGCGCAGAAGTCATTGCTGCTAACACGCGGCTGACCGCTGCGCATCTAGGTTTGGCGGCATCCGTAGGCGCAGCGGAATTGTGTGTTTTTCGCCCGTTGCGTGTGGCTTTGTTTTCAACGGGTGATGAACTCACCATGCCTGGCGAGCCGCTCAAGCCTGGTGGCATTTACAACTCGAACCGCAGCATGCTGCATGCCCTGCTGGAAGGCCTGGGCTGCCTGGTGACCGATAGGGGCATCGTGCCGGATCAGCGTGAGGCAACGCAAGCCGCATTGCGCGAGGCCGCGCAAGCGCATGATCTTATCTTGACCAGCGGTGGCGTTTCGGTGGGTGAAGAAGATCATGTGAAAGCCGCAGTGAGTGCGGAAGGCGTGCTGGAATTATGGAAGATCGCGATCAAGCCCGGTAAACCATTTGCTTTTGGTTCGATACGAAAAGTCGGCGCTGGTGAGACGGCAACTGCGTCTTCTGCTACCACCGCTGCGCGGTTTATCGGTCTGCCCGGTAATCCGGTCGCAAGTTTTGTGACTTTTCTCATGCTGGTGCGGCCCTTCATTTTGACCATGCAGGGTGCAAGCTGTGTGACGCCTCGCGTGCTGCATTTGCGTGCCGATTTTGCTTGGGAGGAGAATGCACGGCGTGAATTTTTACGTGCGCGTATCAACGCGGAGGGCGGACTCAGCTTATATCCGCATCAAGGTTCAGCGGTGCTCACCTCTTGCGCATGGGCTGATGGATTGATTGATAATCTGCCTGGACAAGCCATTCAGCCGGGGGATATCGTGCGCTTTATTGATTTCAGCGCGTTGGGATAAACACCATGCACATCTACCTGCTTTATTTTGCCGGGCTGCGCGAGGCGCTAGGCGTCACGACAGAAACGCTTGATCTGCCTGCTGGAATACAGACAGTGGCTGCATTGCGTGAACTGCTGGCTGCGCGTGGTGCGCCGTGGACTGCGTTGGTCACTACAAAAAACCTTCGCGCTGCTGTGAATCAACAAATGGCAGGGCAAGACACGCGCATTCAAGCCGGGGATGAAGTCGCGTTTTTCCCACCGGTCACTGGAGGGTAGCAGGCCATGTCGGTGACCATACAGGAGGCTGATTTTGATTGTGGTCAGGAAATTGCCGCAATCTGTACCGGACGCGAGGATATTGGCGCGTTAGCCAGCTTTATCGGCTTGGTGCGGGCAGACACGCTGAGTGAGGAAAAGATCGACGCGATGCAGCTGGAACATTATCCCGGCATGACAGAAAAGGCGCTTGCCGAGATCGTGATGCAGGCAAAGTCACGCTGGGAGCTGCAAGCTGTTCGAGTGATACATCGTATTGGACGACTGGTGCCGGGTGAGCAGATTGTGCTGGTGGTAGTTGCTGCATCGCATCGCGGGCCGGCTTTTTCTGCTTGTGAATTTATTATGGATTTTTTGAAAACGCGTGCTCCCTTCTGGAAAAAGGAAGAAACGGCTCATCATGGACAATGGGTAGAGGCGCGTGATGCGGATGATTCCGCTGCGGATCGATGGAAAAAAACGCAGTGAAAAACAATCTCAGCACTTGAATGCCCTATCGGTAGGATGCCCGCTTAACCTGAGGGCGTAATGAACTCACCATGCTACGAGGAGAATGAAATGCCCATTACTCAGTTTGACCACTACACCCTACGCGCCCGCGATATCGAGGTTTCTGCTCGCTTTTACCAGGAGGTGATGGGGTTTCGTGTCGAGATGCTGGATAGTTTTGCCTTCCCATTTCGCCTTTTGTTCCTGGGTGATCAGGCCGTAGTGCATCTTTTAGGCGCGGGTGCCGAGTTGGACGCGTTTTTAGGCCGCCATGCACCCTCTTATGAAAAAGGTACTGAACGTGGCACGGGCAATATGGAGCACGTGGCTTTCAATGCCACAGGATTCAAGGAGTTTCTTGCACGCGTGAAAACAGCCAAGGCGCACTACGTCCAAAGAACCCTGGCGGATTACGGGGTAGTTCAGCTGCTCATCACGGATCCGGATGGCATCGAGATTGAAGTTAACTTTCCCATTGGCGAACTGAACGATTGATCGTTAATGTAAAAAAGCCAGACGATGAGTCTGGCTTTTGATGGGCAGTTATTTTTGATCAATCCATCATTGAGCTGCGGGCGTTGCTGGCGGCAGCGGTGCGAACTCAACAGGCACCCAGCGATAGCTGTTTTTGCCCTCGGGAATGACATGACCCACGCCAGGGAAAGGCAAGTGGGCACCCGCCATGAGAGACTTTTCGCTGGCTACACGCTTGAGGATCTCACGGCGTGTGGCAATGGCTTTTTTCTGGTCGGTATCGAATTGAATGGCGACCTCAGGATGGGCAAACTGAATGGCGTGTGCGTGGAACAAGTCGCCTGTGATGACAAGTTTTTGTCCTTGAGATTCGACGACGTAAACCCTGTGGCCTGGCGTGTGGCCAGAAGCATTGACAGCCTGGATACCGGGGACGACTTCACCCGTGCCATCGCCAGCCAGCGTTTTCCAGTGTCCACTGGCCTGATAGGGGGCTGCGCTATCTTGTGCCATTTTGAAAAAGGGCTGCATTTCCTTGGGTGCGCCGGCTGCAATGTCCTTTGACAGCCAGAAGTCATTTTCTGCTTTGGATACATACACATCCGCTTGCGGGAACACGGGCTTGCCTTGGGCATCATTGATGCCGCCTACATGATCCGCGTGTAAATGCGTAATGATGATGCGATCAACCTGTTCCGGCTGATAACCCGCCGCTTTCATGTTCTGCAGCAGATTGCCCAGTGTGGGGCCAAATAAGCCCGCAGCACCTGCATCAACCAACACCAAGTGTTTGCCCGTATTGATGAGATAGGCGTTCACGGCGGTATTCATTTTAGGGTTGCCGACAAACAGGCGATCCAGCGCGCGGTTGAGCGTTTTTTCGTCGGCATGTTGCAACAGGCCTTTATCCAGTTGCATGGCGCCGTCAAACAAGGCAGTGACTTCAATTGAGCCAACCATCAAGCGGTAATAGCCTGGCACTTGTGTCTGCACCATGGGCGCAGCGGCGTGGGCAGGGCTCATCGGCAGCAGCGCAGCGCTTGAGAGAACAGATGAAGCGATTAAGGCAGTGAATAAGCGGGAAAGTTTATGCACGAAAAATCTCCTTTTTTTAGTTGATTAAAATTATCAAGCGCCATCAAATTTCAGAATCGGAATCGGCTCATCCGCCAATATACGACATTTCAATTTTTTCAATTTTTTCTGTTTCTTCTGTGCGTATTTCAGAATAATTGTCGCTCCGTGTGTGCCAAACACCCGCAATTTCGCGGGATAAGTCAGCATCACTTTTTTCGCTACGCAGCAGGCTACGCAGATCATGCCCCTGCTGTGCAAACAGGCAGGTGTACAGCTTGCCTTCAGTGGATAGCCGGGCACGTGTGCAACTACTGCAAAATGCCTGCGTGACTGACGAGATGACGCCGATTTCGCCCGCGCCATCAAGATAACGCCAGCGTGCAGCCACTTCGCCTGCATAGCTGGCGTCAATCGCTGCGAGTGGAAATTCGTTCTGGATCAGCGCAATCACCTCGCTGGATGGCAACACCTCATCCATGCGCCAGCCATTGGAATTGCCGACATCCATGTATTCAATGAAGCGCAACACATGATTGCTGTAACGGAAGTGACGTGCCAGCGGAAGAATCTGGCTGTCATTCGTGCCGCGCTTGACGACGCAATTGATCTTGACGGGCAGGCCGGCAACGGCGGCGGCATCAATGCCATGCAGTACGTCTTCCACTGCAAAATCGACATCATTCATGCGTTTGAATATCGCATCATCCATCCCATCCAGGCTCACGGTGATGCGATGCAGTCCTGCATCTTTCAATGTCTGCGCCTTTTTCGCCAGCAACGCACCGTTGGTGGTCAGCGTAATTTCCACGGGTAATTTGGCGAGCTGTTCAATCAGTTTTTCGATGCCCCGGCGCAACAGCGGCTCGCCGCCGGTGAGTCGGATTTTTTCCACGCCCTGTGCCGCGAAGACACGTGCGATACGCTCGATCTCCTCGAACGACAGCAAGTCGTTACGCGATAAAAAGGGATAATCGCGTCCGAAGACGGTTTTCGGCATGCAATACACGCAGCGGAAATTGCAGCGGTCGGTTACTGAAATACGCAAGTCGCGCAGGGGACGTTTGCGCCTATCCATCAATGGCCCACCCTGCGTGGTGAAGTCGGCTGACGTAAAAGTCGGCGCTGGTGATACGCCGTGCAGCCTGGAATCTGATTGCAGGGAATGCACGATCTTCTCTGGAAGGTACCCCTGGGGCGCAACGGCGATAGGAATGATGCGGTCGGTGGCGTTCATAAGACACAAACTATAAGTGGGCGGGTAGTTGGAGGCAAGGGCTGGCAGCTGATTCTTTCCTGCCTTTGACACATAACTTTACACTCTTGCCAATTGCCTGATTTTTTTGCTTACAAATAGGGCGCATAGTACGCAGTCTGCAAGTGCCTGACGGACGTGGTGTCTGCCGGGTTTTTTTTATCAAAGGAGATACAAATGAAGATTCGTTATTTAATGGCTGCTGTCTTTATTTCGCTTGGTTCGTTTGGCATGGCGACTGTGCATGCGGCAGATCCTGCGGATGCTATTCAGACTCCCGGTCGGCACCGAGGCGAAATGCGTGAAGAAATGAAAAAACACTGTGATGCCGATCCGCAAAAATGCGCCGAAAGAAAGGAACGCATGAAAAAGGAACGCGCGGAAGTGCGTGCCGCCTGCGAAAAAGAGCCTGCGCGCTGCAAAGAGATACGTCAGGAACATCGGGAAAAAATGCGTGAGCAGCTATGCGCAGAGAATCCCGAGCAGTGTGCAAAGATGAAGGCCCGTCACGAAGCAATGCAGAAGGAATGCGCGGCTGACCCGAAAGCCTGTGAAGCAAAAAAGGCCGAGTTTCGGGAAAAAATGAAAGAGCGCATGGAGCAGCGTCACGAGCAACGCATGGAATCACATGAGTCAATGACTAAGCCTGATAGCACTTTGCCGGATAAAAAATAATTTTCATCTATAGCCAATAGAAAAAGCGGCCTGGGCAGGGTTTATTCCTTGCCCAGGCCGCATTCGAATGATTTCGTGAAAAGTCGGCGTTGATGAAACGGGGTACGGTGATCATCGCGGCCTAAGCTTGTTCAATCCGACTAAACTGGCCAAACCAGAAAAATCACGGAAAGATCGTCACGCATGACTGAAACCTTTATCCCCAGCAAGGACGCTTCGCTAGAATCCTCTATTTCCACACTTTTGGGCAAACTCGAAGCGATAGGTTTCCATGTCATCGAGCGCTCGTGGCTCAACGAGATTGAAAATATCTGGTCGGTGCATGTCACTGACCGCGATTGCACGCGCTTGTTCAGCAATGGCAAAGGGGGTTCCGAGCTGGCGGCCCGCGCTAGTGCTCTGGGTGAGTTTTTTGAACGCCTCAGTACCAATTATTTCTGGACTCACTTCTACCTTGGCGACACCGTGGCCAAGGATAATTTTGTGCACTACCCGAATGAGGAATGGTTTCCGGTCAAGGGTAAAGCCTGGCCCAAAGGCATCCTCTCGCCCGAATTGCAGGCGTTTTACAACCCTGAAAAGGCCGTTCATGCCGAACAACTGATTGATCTTAATTCCGGCAACGCAGAGCGGGGCATTTGCACGATTCCCTATACGCGGTTGCGCGATGGTCAGACGATGTTGTATCCCGTCAATCTGATCGGCAACCTGTATGTGAGCAACGGCATGTCAGCGGGCAACACGCTGATGGAAGCGCGTACGCAGGCATTGTCAGAGATTTTTGAGCGCGACATCAAGTTTCGCATCATCCGTGAAGGCCTGTGCCTGCCTGACGTGCCTGAAGCGGTGATCAATCGCTACCCGCGCATTGCCGCAGGCATCCACGGCTTGCGTGCGGCGGGTTTTGGCATTTTGGTCAAGGACGCGTCGCTTGGCGGCGAATATCCGGTGATGAATGTGACCTTGCTGCACCCGCAGGATCAGGGCGTGTTTGCCAGCTTTGGCGCGCATCCGCGCTTTGAGGTGGCGTTGGAACGGGCGCTGACCGAGCTGTTGCAAGGCCGTGCGCTGGATTCGCTGGGTAATTTTCCTGCACCCGGGTTTGATCAGGATGAGATTGCGGATGCGCAAAATCTGGAAATCCATTTTGTCGATTCCAGCGGCGTGATGAGCTGGGAGTTTCTAAGCGACACCCCTGATTTTGAATTCGTCGACTGGAACTTTTCCAGCACTACGGCGGAAGATTACCAGTGGTCGGTAGACCGTATTCATGCCAGCGGCCATGACATCTTTGTCGCCGACTTCACGCATCTTGGCGTTTATGCTTGCCGCATGTTTGTGCCGGGCATGTCGGAGATTTATCCGATTGAAGAGTTGCAATGGGAAAACAACACGGTGGGCAATCTGGTACGCCCGGCGATTCTGCGTCTGCCTGATCTGACGCAGGATGAATGCCGGACCTTGCTCGATACCTTTACCCAACTTGATCTGGCCGAAGAGTTGCCGATTACTACGCTCATCGGGTTAGCGGCGGATGCCGACACGGCATGGGCCGACTTGCGCGTGGGCGAACTCAAGACCTTGTTGGGCTTGGCGGTTGGAGACGAGGATGTGGTGCTGGAAGGCTGTGCCTGGATAGCTCAGTTTGGCGTACTCAGCGAGCAACGCCGACGTGTCTATCGCTGTATCGAAAATATAGTGCAACTGGAAGATGCCGATCGGTTTGACCATACTTTAAGCCTGCTATTTGGTAAGCCGACATTGCGCCAGGCTATGGCGCTTGTTCGTCGCGAGCAGAAATTCTTTGGTCTGCATACGCTGGGTGCGAATATGGAAGGCAGTGAGATGCACCAGCAATTGCTGGGCGCCTATCAAAAAGTGCAGCGATTAAAGGGTGCTTTGCTTGACTAGCGAATAAAATAAACGAAGTTAATAGAAGTTAATCTAAGTTAATCGAATTTAAGCCAAGCAAAGGAGCAACCATGTCTGTTTCTACTGAAGAAAAAAAACGGATCGTCAGCGAATTTTTGCAGCGTTGCGCCACTTATGCGGATGACAAGCTGGTGACGTATCAGCAGCAGGCCGCTTTAGCCAAGGGCAATGAAGGTTTGCTGCTACAGGACAAGATTTCGCACTGGACGGCTTACCGTGTGTTTACCGAGTACACGGTGGAAGAACTGAAAACCGCCGAGCTGGATAGTTGGTTTGCTGAATAGGCGCAGCCAATAAGCTGCCTGCTTGGCTGGCGGTTTAATGTATCTCGCGGGTTTCGAGGAAAACGATGTCCGGATACTTTTCCTTCGTCATGTTCAGATTCACGCGATTCGGCGCGAGATACACATAATCGCCAGCGCC